>Ga0210394_10000452_pt1 | contig 87552 bp, 73 predicted proteins | sample IncBWC12MmetaG_FD_160121 | JGI IMG/M metagenome (GOLD analysis project Ga0210394, IMG submission 160121) | Forest soil microbial communities from Barre Woods Harvard Forest LTER site, Petersham, Massachusetts, United States - Inc-BW-C-12-M | ecosystem: Environmental > Terrestrial > Soil >...
TCCGGTTCTGGTGACCCATCATCGGCGTTGTTCCTCCCTGCTGTACCCAGTAGCACAACACGGGATAGTCTCGGCAAATAAAATCTGCTCCGAAATCTATTCCGAGTCGACTTTTTCAACAGACTCATTAGTTTTTGAAGAACGGCAAGGAAGGCGCTGCTGGCGAGTTTCCGACGCTCGGCGACGGCAGCCTTACCGCTTCACGCCAGGGCGCGGAGGTCCGGGATGGGCGGCTACCCCGGACTCTCCTACACGAAAATATAGTCATTTTCGTATTGATGCAAAACATTGACGGCGTCCGCCTGCAAGTGAATTACAGGAAGGATGAGACCAGCCTGAACCCTACCCGAACAGATAGAAGGACTATCCGAACGTGTGGGCTTTCGCATCGTTCTCTTTTGCCAAACCTTGTCACTAACATTCGTCAACTCACGCAACTCTTTTTGTTCCAATAGCATTCCTTTGTCCGCGTGAAATTCACTCCTCACACCTGGTTCGGCATTCTAGTTGCACCTTTCAACTGCATAACGAGACATCAGTTTGGAGGTAGGCATCGTGAATTTACAGAATATGATCCGGACACAGTTGCTGATCGCGGGAGTTGGCTTGGCTCTTTTGTCTGCCGGCGGTGCAAGGGCTCAGGAAATTACAAACACCCAGTTCGCGGATGGCCCCTATACAGAGGCCTTTACGCAGCCGGTTCCCGCCAACCCCAGGACTGTTGCTTCGACCGGTTCCCAAGCTGCGAAAACCTTGGCGACCGAACGGTCGAATCCATCGGAGAGGGTCATGTGGATTGGCATTGCGCTCATTTGGGTCAGCGTTGCCCTCGGCATATTTTTCGCCAGTCTCATAAGGCGCTTTGGTCCGTCGTTGCCGTCAGTAGCTTCGTCTCAATTCAATATCAAACTCGACTGAGTGATGCATTGGACAGAGAAAAATGGTCGAGTTTCAGCAATTGCGATCTGAACTAGATGTTCTAAGAGAACGGTTAGAACAAACAAATAACCCAGCCGAGAGACGATCCTTGATCCGAAACGCAGGAAAACTCATTGCCGAGTTGGAAGCCGCAATCCGGCAAACGCAAAGAGAACTCGATGAAATACGACAGCGGCTTCGTTCACTCTGACGGATAGGCTGGATGATTATTGCGAACCGGGCGGAAGTCGGTTTGTGGTCGTATTTCTTCGATGGCGTGTTTCCGTTTCTACTTTGTAGATGTAGAAGCGTGCGTAGAGGTCCCCCCGCTCACAGATGTCAACGACGGTGCCGCGCTCCTTGGCGCAGGCCATGCAAGGAATCAGAAAGCAGCAGGCAGCAAACACCGACGAGGTTTTCATCGCCCCATGTTGCGGACTACGCGGCGGCAGCGGGAAAGGTTTCCGTTGATCGACAAGGAGCCACGAATGCTATGGGCCACCCTTCTAGTGGCCGTTCTGCTCTCTACTAACTCTCAGGGGGATTTTCTGGGCGTTGTTTTGGTTAAAGATCAAGTATTCTCCCGGCTCACTCACACCGAATTGATGCACTCGATCCTGAGCATCGTCTAAAGTCGAAGCCGGTTCAAGCCACACAGGTGTGCCGTCATCTTGAAGTCGGAAAATATCGTATTGTTGGAACTTCATGGTTGCAACTACCCTCTTTTCTCAGCGCAAGCCCCCCTTTTCTCTGCGCAAGCCCGTCTAGTGGAATTTGTCTGAGTCTAGAGTTTTGTCGGCCAGCGGTCTGTTCAGTTTTGTACACCTAGAGAAGATCCCTCGGTCGACGGGTAGCGCCCGGCCCACGCCCGAACTAAGCGCGGCGAATCCTACAGGCAACGCCGGATTCCCATTCCTTGGTATTGACCTCAAACTTTAGATGGGAGTGCTTTTTAAGAACTGACCGCGCTGGGCGATGACATAGCTCGCGCAGCGCGACTTCGAGTACCCGTCACCGAAGCGCAGTCCCGCCGAAAGAGGCCACTCACGTCCGAAGGACGATTACCTCGCACAATTTGGGCTCGCATCGAAATGAGTAAGCGCGACTTGGGCGACTCGGCGTCATGCTTCGCGCTTACGGAAACCTGCCACGGCCACAGTCGTGTCTTCCTTACGTCTTTACGTCCATAGATGATCCCCGCCTCGACGAGATTGTGCGCCAGGATCGCGCCTAGGTGGAGAACGCACTGGTCAACGGCACCGGTAATGGGCAGTTTAAGATGCACGAAAGGGAATGGCATGGCAGCAGGCATAAAGAGAATAATCCGCAAAGCTCTCCCGGAGATTATCCAGAGCAAGGAGTTATCGCAGAATTGCGACGGAAAAGTGGTGTATCTTGTTTTACTTTTCCGGTTTACGCCTGGGGTGAAGGCGCACAGTGAGGGGCTCTGAGCGGGTACGGAAATTCGGTCTGACATTTGCAGAACGCCGGACCGTCATTGCGATTTCAACGCCGGTTTTCTGGGAGTGAATGAAATACTGGCCTGAGTCTTCTGCGCCGATTTGTCGCACTCGCGTAATGGCATCGTCGAGGGTCACCGCTGCTTCCATCCAGAGGGATTCCTGATCGTTCAAGACTCGAAAGATGTCGAACGCAGGAACCATCATTAGCCTCACTACTTCCAAGCTGTTGTAACGGGCGAGTTAAACAGGATGGTCTGTGCAGACTGGCTCAAAGACTTCGTCAAATTGAATATCTCAGGGGACGGTGCTGGATGTACTGAGTGGCTAGATTAGAGTTGATTTAGATCACTGTGTCAAGACACATTCTAGCTTTTTAGAAAGTAGTACTATCGCGAGCGCATTTCGCTTGCCCACAAAGATTAGTTTTTCAGGAACGGCGGCCTCCTCTTGCGAACGGACTTCCACCGTGGGCCTTAGTCTAAAGCCGGAACTGGATTAACTGGTGACGCTGTGCCATTTGTCACAATGCGCGCGCCGGAACGCCGCGGCGCATCCCGTTTTAGAATTTCGAGCTACCCCACCCCCGGTGGTCGCCCCCACAGGCAGGTACTTCACCTGGCGGCGGGGCCTAAACTATTCCGCCACAATCGGGACAAAAGTCCGAAGTTGGCTTCTAGCTAACAAAAGCTCGTCGTCTTCCAACTGTTCCGTTTAGATCTGCGCCCTGAAGGTTCGAAGTTCGTAAGGATTGATTATTTCAGATGAGGCCCTAGGGTCTTGAACAAGATCGCACCGAGTATGGCCGCACCCGGAATCGTAAGAAGCCATGCCCAGACTATGTTGTGCGTCACGCCCCAGCGCACCGCGCTTAGTCGACGTGAGGATCCGACTCCAACGATGGCTCCTGTAATCGTGTGAGTGGTGCTGACGGGTATACCGAAGTGCGCGGTAGCGAGCAGCGTAATCGCACCCGCGGTTTCCGCAGCGAATCCGCCGAAGGGTGTCAGCTTGGTAATGCGCTGCCCCATTGTTTTGATGATGCGCCAACCACCGGCCATGGTGCCGCCGGCCATTGCCAGATGGCAGCAGATGATGACCCAGTAGGGAACCTGATAGTTCTTCATCATGCCGGCGGCTACCAAGGTTGCTGTAATAATGCCCATACCTTTCTGGGCGTCGTTCGTGCCGTGGCCAAGGCTGTACGCCGCTGCTGAGACCAACTGCAAGCGACGGAACCAGCGGTCCACTTTTTTCGGCTTCTGGTTCCGCACCATCCAGGTGGTCACAATACTGACGAACAGTCCTGCTGCGAAGCCGATCAGCGGCGACAAAACGATGAAGAGCAAAGGCAACACCCAGCCGGACAGGATGAGCGCCTTAGTGCCTGCAAAAGCAATGGTTGCGCCGCCGTAGCTGCCCATCAGTGCGTGTGACGAGCTTGTCGGCAGCCCCAGCGTTAGAGTAATCAAATTCCAAATGATGGCGCCCAACAGACCCGCCAGTAATACACGTGTGTCCACCATCTCGAGATGGACCATGCCCTTACCAACCGTATTAGCAACAGCAGTGCCAAAAACAAAAGCGGCGATGAAATTCCAGAATGCGGCCCACAATACCGCGCGGAACGGCGTCAACACGCGGGTGGAAACCACGGTTGCAATGGAATTGGCGGCATCATGCCACCCATTGGAAAACTCAAACGCTAGCGTCAGGAAGACCGTGAGGCTTGCCAGCAAAAATGTGCTCATTCCGATGAGACCTGCCCGCGCTGACGTTGTTCCTGTACGACGAAGAAGATCACTCCGCCTCCACGACGTGATGCAGGTATCGAGTATGCCTAGGGTGCGTCACAAGGAGCATCAGGCGTTCTTCAGAATGATGCTCTCGATGACATTGGAGACGTCCTCGCACTTGTCGACGGCGGTTTCGACTACTTCAAAAATTTCCTTCCATTTAATGATTTGCACTGCATCTTTTTCTTCCTCGAACAACTGTGCGATCAATATCCTACACATGCGGTCGCTCTCGTTTTCGAGACGATTGATTTCAATTACCCTCTGGAGCGCAGCATCGGGTGACGGGATGCCATGGATAGCGGCGGAAAGTTCCCTGGTCGCAAGGGTAAGGATCTTCGATAGTTCGATCGTGCCAGAGCGGACATTGTCGATGCGATATAGGACGAAGCGGCTCGCAGCCGCATCAATCAGGTCAATAACGTCATCCATGGTGCCGCACAGTTCGTGGATGTCTTCACGATCGAACGGCGTGATAAAAGTTTGGTTCAGTTTTCGAAAAATCTGGTGGGTAATCTCATCGCCGGAGTGTTCGATGGCTTTGATGTTTTGTACCTGCTCCACGACGCCCGTATAGTGTTCCAGCATCTTCGTGAATGCCATAGCGCCCAGAACAATGTTTTCCGCTTGTTTTTGGAAGAGAATGAAGAAATCCGCTCCCTTCGGCATAAGCCGTTGCAAGAAACCCGACATGTGAGCGCCCCCACGATTGTGGCGATGGAGAGTTTAGTTGGGTCGTTACGGTTGGGCAATGACAAAGAGCGAACCCGCTTGCAATACTAGAGGAATGGTGAAGGGAGGACAGAAGGAACCGAACGGCGATCATTATGCCCGAACGAAAAGCCATCCCGCACCGTTAAGAAGTGGCACTATATGTCTCGTTTGACCGTGATGCAGCGGCCACGTGAGGCGCTATGAGCGATCCTAGTTGAAATGCGGGAATCCTCAGAAGCAGAGCATCGTCCGACGCTCCATCCACGTTCGCAGACCCTACTGATCCAGTGCTTTTAGACCAATCGGGATGTTCCTTAGACCACTGTTGCAACATGTCTTCGCGAATGAGTGTGAGTTGGGTTCCGGTATCGAGCAAGAATCCATAGCTGTTTCCGCCGATTCCGACCTCGACTCTCGGGTGTCCGCTGGATGCAACATACGGGCAGAGCAATCTCTCTCCGCGGTGCGGAATACTGCCGGCTTCTCCAACAGACAGCATTTGCTGTGGATAATCAAGGACAACTTGATAGTGCTCCAGTGCTTTGCCGGGAAGCAACCCCTCCACCGTGTCTCTATTGGTGAAACTGGTTGCGCCGAGATGGACAAAGGCCTTGCTACTTCGTAAATCGACCGGCATTCCGCTCACAAATGCCGCCGGGACATCGACTGCCCTATACCGCTGTCCCTCGTCGGAGATCGTGCCACCCTCAGGCTTCAGCCCAAGATCCGCCGCCAGCCCTTCATCGAGAATGACTGCACCACCTCCGGAGTCGAAGATGAATCGAGCAGCTCTCAGGCTCCCATCAGGCCTCTTGAACATGGGTACGTTGCCTTCTACGGACATCGGAGCCGTCACATGATTTATGTTGGGCTGAACTTGCATATGCAAGCATGGGCGGCCCAAAACCAAAGTGCATGCAATGATAAAAGCTATACCACCAAAACGCATGGCCGCTACGCTAACCGAAATTGTCTAGGCAGAACACCGTTTTGTTCTTACGGCCCACTCAGAAATAATCCACATGACTTGAGGATTAGTTCCGGTTTGCCCGTCAACCTGCTGGAAACAACACCCCGGCGTCGCAGATCTAAACCGCTTCTTACCGGCCCATGGTCGTCGTAATGTGGTCGTAACTCAGCGCCAACTTTATCTTCATTCCGCGGTCCCCGTCTCGAATGATATGCGCGAATGTACCGACCGTAGTTGCCGTAACCCGATTGGTCTCGCGGGTCGATATGGTAAACCGGTGGTTCCCGACCTCTAGCCGGAGAGACTCTTGAATAAGCTCGCGTTGCACAATCTGATGACGTTCAACATAATCGCCGTCGAACTTATTGCGGAAGGTGGCAATCACGGCATCCTGGTTGAGCGTTCTTCCCACTTGATCATGAAAGAACTCAACGTCCTTTGCGTAGAAGGGCCGCATTGCTTCTGCATTTCGATAATTGAAGGCCTGGAACAGTCCGGCATCTAGCTCGTTCGTCTTCTTGATCGTATCCGGGGCAAGTGTGCTATGCCCCCACCCATATCCGATGGCCTTGGCTAACCGCCAATGATCATCCTGCTTAGCCCATATGTGAATGAAATTTTGCGTTTCGCTGGACCGGTCCGCAAAGGTATGGGATCCGACAGCAAGTGCTCCGAAGGCCGGCAGCGGCAAGACAGTCAGGCTGGTCCTGTAGCGCATCCGGTCATAAACACCCAAGGATCGCGAATCAACGTGTTCGCTCCCAAGAATTTCCGACCTTCTTACTAAACCCGCAACGTCGCTATAGAGAACGAAGTCAGGCGCGAGCAGCTTGTCGAGCTTCTCAGTTTTCGATTCATTCACGGCCATGGCAAGGATTTCTTCCATTCTCGCAATGTCTGTGAACCGGCCTCTGGACTCCGAAACAACCGTGTCATCCTCCTGGGTTACATTGGCGCGGGGGATCGCACACAAGGTTGAAAGAACGATACAGATGAGCGGTTGGCATTTCATGTATGAGCCTGTCGATTACGGTCTTCGGGTATAGACCTAACGACTCTTTAGACGATGGCTACGGATGAAACGTCAGGGGCGGTAGCGTGGACGAACCTCTTCGTGACGAATCGTCGGATCGACGCCGTTCCGCAGTCCGACATTTCCCGGGGAGGAGGTGTGGAATCGTGGAATCTGCAACTTGTGGCAGACCTTCCCCAGCGCGACGGCTGAAATCCCATATTTCGGTGCTACCTTTGTCAGCGGCCGTTCCCAACCTTCTGCGCAAGCGCTTCCCGATTCTAAGTCTCCATGGCCTTCCCGAATCTCCTTTGTCCAATTTTGAGGAGAAAGTATCAGAACCACCCGGAACGGAACGAAGCCATTCGCGCCAAATTTTTGAACCCTTCCCCACGATGCTTGCCAATCGAATTGTTCTCAAGTTGGGGGTTCCGTCGGGAGCTCGGTTGGGGGTTCGGTTGGGAGGTTTTGGTCCCAGTTTGGTCCCAACGGAATTAAATTGGTCCCCAACGCCTCCGGAGCTTTGGTGGGCGAGAACCTGCTCGCCCAAAAAGGTCCCGAAATGAGAGCGCGGAAGTTCTTTGGATTGAGGAGCAGAATGCGGGCGACAAGCTTGCCCAGAATGAAACTACTTTGTGGGCAAGCCGCTTGGGCCTAATCGGCCGCACCATCCAAAGGACTTAGAGGCACGTTGACCGGAAGGTTTTTGGGCAAGTGACTCAAGTGAGTTCCTATGATTAGGTTTTGCGGCACACTGTAAGCCCTTCCTCTGCACACCACGCCTTGGAATCTCCAATGACCGAAGAACGGAAGTTCGCAATCCTATTCGCGGCCACGATTTTGTCCGCCCGGAAACTGGCCGAGTTAGAAAATCCCGATGAGCCCAGCCCGAAGAAAATGGCTACTGTGGAAACAGCCATTCACCACGCAGCCTACATTCTCGGAGAGATCGACAAGAAATGGCCGAAGACGTAGCATGCAGCCATGGCTGTCTCGTTCAATTTCGTGACCGACCGCATTGCCGTTGGCGGCGGTATTTCATCGAAGGCTGACGTAGACCAGATCGTGGCGGCGGGTATCACGCACGTCATCGATATGCGAGCGGAATTTGATGACCAGACACTGAACGATAGTCGCATTACGATTCTTTGGCTTCCCCAGGTAGACGACGGCGAGATGCGCCCTCCGGGGCATTACCGCAAAGGTGTCCAATTCGCTTTTCCGGCGCTTGCTCTCCCGAATACAAAAGTCTTTCCGCACTGCTCTGCCGGGCTCAACCGCGGGCCAACGATGTGTTACGCCCTTTTGCGAGCGTTCGGCTTTCCCCAATCCGAAGCTATTACGATGATCCGCGCGGTGCGTCCAGATGTTATCTTTTACCTGATTCCGAACTATCTCGATTCAGTGGAACGAGACTTAGCAACCTGATGACTTCATCTACTTTTCGATGACACCACAGGCGATGCGAGCTCCGGAGTTCCCGGATGGGTCGGTCTTATAATCGTCGGGACTTGCGTGAATTACCAGCGACGTACCGCCTTCGTGGAAGATGGAGTTTGGCCCCGCACCCAGCGTGGCGTCTGGGTCCAAAAGAGATGCCTTGGCGACACCATCGGCCTTCACTTCGAGGTTGAGCAAGTCTCCGGCGTGCGGCCCTTCTGGATTCTCTTTTCCATGTTTCTTGGAGGTCGGGTTGAAATGGGGACCGGCACTGGTAAAAGCTGGACCTTCACATTTGCCGACGTTGTGAATGTGAATGCCGTGCGTACCAGGCGGCAATTGCGAAACTGCTACGTCGATGCGAACACCACCGCCGGATGGGCGTATCTCTGCGGTGCCGATCTTCTGGCCCTGTGCGTTGACGATATCCGCGTGGGCGGACTGTGCGAGCCCTGCGGTGGCCCAGAGAAGCGCTGGTACGAGAACCCAATTGCGCAATGACATGAGGAACCTCCTTTTTCACTACAAAACTGACTCAACTATACGCCTGCTTCGCCGCGAGGATTTCAGTGCGTGGTAAACGGCCTCGGGCTGTTCCTTTAAGCCCGCATCATACGCCGAAAGCCAGCCCCAAAACTGCCTCCTCGCCAGGTTCTCTGTAATCATGGCTCGACAATCGAGAACGCTTCCGCGCGACCCGCTCCAAAAACAGATTTTGTTTTCGAAACCCGCAGAAGCCCAAATTCTGATTCCCCAGATTCAATCGGTTACACACCTCCAGGAAGTGGGGATTTCGGAACTCTTGTCAGTTTGTTCTTCGCCCGTTTCAGCGAGAGCGCTCCTATTGAATGGCCGCAGCCTTCTCGCCAGCTTGATACGTCCAAGTTCTCCCGGTGTGGTTGTCGATCGGGGGCCAGCTGTCAGCAAAGGCACCACGCTCACGATTGGTTGTACCTCCATCCGCTGTCCCCGTTGGAGCCCTAATGTGTCGGCGTTCACAGGCAGGGATGCTGTTTGTCCTGGCTCCAGATCCACCGGTAGGCTCCCACCCACCGGACTGCCAGTTTCGTTCGCGGAGCTGAGAATGGCATTGCAGGGATCAGGAAAAACAGCAGTCACGATGAGCTGCATCGTTTGGCCCGCCGCTAATCACTGGAGTTCAAACACGGGATGCGCCGGGACCTCGGTTTCGGCTGTCTGCCTGTGCGCCAAGCGGCCTTCATCGAACCGATGGAATGCCTCGCCGTCTCGAAGCTCTCCGTGGGTTCTTTCTTTTCCAGCAGTTGGCGACAAACTGGACAATTTCTTTGCCCCATATCAACAAAATAAGTCTAGTAGGCCGGGCTCGCCGACTAAATAGGGAATTGTCCGAAATTGTACAGATTCGCGACGGGCTACAACCGCATTCTGGCAGAATGAAGAAGCGCGAACTCACGCTCAAACAAGTATCCTCGGTCCCTTGTCCCACCTGTGGTGCCGCCGCCGGGAAGCGCTGTGAGCTGCATTCGGGTGCTCCACGCTCAGGGCCACATGTAGACCGGAAGCTCTCCGCGGCTGCGGCGATTGAGGCGAAAAGAATTTCACGTGGTACCGGACGTCGATAAATTCCTTTCCGACCAACGGTGGTAAGCCCTGTTTCCAATAGTGATCTGGAAGCATGCCGCGTTCTGATGAGAGAGAAAGTTGGTGCTTAATCGTGCAGCACGACGCTCAAAAGAGAAGTGTTGATCTCAATTCCGCCGTTGTACTTGATGAAACCTAGCTTCCTGAACTTGTTCATGAAGAGATTTACCCGTGCGCGTGTTGTGCCGATCATCTCCGCCAGTGTCTCTTGGGATACTTTCGGGAGGACTCCTTGTGGCTGGTCTTCTTTACCGTAACGAGCAAGCAACAGAAGAGTGCGGGCGAGCCGCTTCTCGCTTGAGTTGAATAACTGGTCGATCAGGTCCTCCTCGATTCGAATGTTCCGTGCCAGCATGAACGCGATGAACCGGTCGGACAGGCCATGCTGCTCATGAAGCACCTTGCGCATTTGACTCTTATCAATGACGAGCACAGCACTGGGCATAATCGCGGTAGCCGTCCCCATGCGAATGGACTGACCTGCCAGGCAGCCTTCACCAAAGAAGTCGCCCGGTCCCAGAATAGCGACGACCGCCTCTTTGCCGAGCTCGTTAACGACGGTGAGCTTCACACCGCCTCCTTGTAGGTACATTACGTTCTTAGCCGCATCACCTTGAGAGTAGATGACTTCTGTGCGTTTGAACTTCTTAACTTTTCTCGCCACCCCGGCCGAATCGAGAAAAGCTTGGGCCTCGAAAACAGGCACCTTTACATCTTTGGGCGTTTTCATGAATCCTCAAAGGCAATTTAATTGCACAAGGGATTATTGTCTGTAGGGTATCAAACAGTTTCGGCAGGCTATTTCAATCCAATCTCGCGATTATACTGTTGGATAACTCCGTAACACTCGCAGGCGCATTCTTCGAGTTTCGCGCGGCTCAGAATCTGCACGGCGCCACGCGTGCACTCGATAGTCCGCCTGTCCTGCAAAATGCCCGCTGCTAAGCTTACGGTGGGTCGGTCCGTCCCTAGCATCGTCGCCAGGAAATCATGGGTGATGGCGAGTGTCGGGGAATCCACTCTGTCCTGAGTGATGAGTAGCCAGCGCGCGAGGCGCTGTTCAATATTGTGGAGCCGATTACACGCGGCTGTTTGCGCGAATTGCATCCCCTGAACTACCGCATAGCGGGTCAGAAGCCGTTGAAGATCCGGAGCTGACTGCAAGACGCTTTGCAATGCCCCAATTCTGATTCTGAACCCTTCTCCGGCGATTTGTACGACCTCGCGCACTTGGTTCGTGTTTATGCCAACCGCCGCCTGTATCCCCGCAAACCCTTCCCTGCCAACCTCTCCTACTTCTACGGTCTTCCCATCCTCAGTCGCAATTACAAGAGACACCATACCTGTGTTCGGAAAATGCACAAACTCCAGAGGTTGGCCCGGTTCGTAGAGACTGAGGTGGTGAGGCATGCTGAGAAATTCTAGATGAGGGCGAATCAGGGCGTACTCCCTATCCGGAATTGACAAGAGGACCTTGTTGGCCACTCGGTTCCCCTCAGCAGTTGTTCGTTCGTTCGACTGCATCATTTGAAAGTCTCTCCTTACGGCGGGTTAGCGGCCGGTATATGGGAGTAGCAGGCGCGGAGTGCCGCAAATAATGGCCTACCTCTTTGAGAGCTCGCCCTCGAAATGGCTTTCAACATCTTCATGACTCAGTGGGTTTCTAGCTTTAACTAATACGACCGAATAGACTACCTCGTTCCCTCCGATCTGCGCGGTGATAAATGCGCCATTTTCCCGCAGTTCTTGGTAGGTGAATTTCACCGTCCTGCCGTCTTCAAGTTTCTTGACCCACTCTTCATCTCGCATGTTCGTAGCGTGAACGGTCGAGTGTATCGACATCACCTTGTTGCAATCAGATGGACGGGACGACGAGATGACTGATACTGCCCGACCCGCCCAGCGCCCAGCCAGTATCGCTCTTTCTCCCCGTCCCTCGGGCACCTTACAGATTGTCGAAAGTGCGCGCTGTTCGCTTTTGTACAGCCTTGAGGAAATCTTCTTGGTAACTTTCGATATCCCCTGACGTGAGAAACACGATCTGACATTTCCCGATAAGGCGGAGAAACTTGATTTCGATCGCGAGGTTGTTCTTTTCTCCAGACAGGACGGAAAGACGCGCATTCGCTGCGCGATCAGTAGGGAGTACTTGGATGATGACTTCGGAGCTGACAACCGCGAAAAGGTCGAAGTGTTCCGGGAAAACCGCAAGGTCATCGAGGAAGCCGCCCGGCAGAAGTACCTTGCCGGCGACACGGAGACAGACGGCTCCATCCTCTATTAAAGCAAGAGGCCGATGTTTTAATAGAAACAGCGCTTATTAAAGGGAGCTTGAATACGTCCGTGCCCAACGAGAAAAGCTCAAGGCTAGGCGCTGCATGACGGGAATCGGACGCAAACATCGCCTTTACTCAGTAATGTGTTCAATGCTGACGCCTGCTTGCACCAAGAGGTTATAGAGCGGCCCTAAAATCTCACTGGATTCTACGGCGGGAGATTAGCCGAAAGTCGCGCGAGGCAATTTTGAAAGCCGAGCCTCCATAGCAGCTTCGAACTGCAGATTCTGAACATCTCGCCCGATTGTGGCGACAGCCACCGTTGCTCCGCTCAGCTTATAGCGGACGGCGCAACTTTTCGCATCTAAACTGCCGTCGATCTCCACGGCATCCCACTTCTCGGCGTGCCCGGCGTATTTAAGAGCGACGTCAAACTGCTGCGTCCAAAAGAAGGGAACTGCGTCGAAAGGCTCACGGTAGCCGAGAATATTCCTGGCCGCGACCTGACCCTGGCGCTCGGCGACCACCCAGTGCTCGACGCGGATCTGGTGGCCGGAGTGTGGGTCGGGCCAACGCGCAATGTCACCTGCTGCGAAGGTTCCGGGAGTGCTTGTTTCGAGGTACTGGTTGACAACGACCCCCGCGTCGACTTTCAAACCGGCATTTTCGGCAAGCGTAACTGAGGGTCGTACCCCTACACCCAAGAGAAGGAAATCAGCTTGCAGATTCGTGCCGTCATTTAATGTCACCTGATTGCCTTCCATGCTTGTCACAGTTCTTTCTAGGTGAAAAATGACTCCATGAGATTCGTGCAGCGCGCGGAAGAACCGGCCTACCTCCGCACCGAGAGTCCGCTCGAACGGCTGACTTGCGGGGGCGACAATATGCACATCCAGGCCTCTCGATCGAAGTGAAGCGGCAACCTCTAAACCGATAAAGCTCGCGCCTACGACAACAACCTGCCTAGCGGTTTCGGCTCTCTTAAAAATTGCGCGGGCATCCGACCAAGTGCGCAAGTAAAAAAGGTCGGATTTACGTGCGCCGGGAATCGCGAGCCTATTCACTTCCGCGCCAGTGGCTAGAAGGAGCGCACCAAAGGAATGGGTCCTGCCATCCGCCAGTTGAATTTGCTTTTGGCGCAGGTCGAGGGATACTACTCGCGAATTGAGGACGACATCGATTTTCTGTTCTCTATAGAAGTCCGGAACTCGCAGATTCATCCACTCGTCGGGTATGGGTCCTTGCAGATAATCTTTGGATAGGTTGGGCCGGTCATATGGAGCGGAGTCGTCGGCGCTAATCATCGTTACAGGTCCGTCATAGCCTTTTCGTCGCAGCATATCCGCCGCTGCAAGCCCGGCCGCACCTCCACCCACAATCACAACCGATGACGGCGAGTCGGGCGGTTTTTCCGTATTCGTTTTGGGGTGCTCCGCAATAGCGGGAAGCTTTTCGCGTACAAAGACTCTGTCACCAACTCGCTCCACCCTCCAGCGAGGGATTGCATCAAAGGCGGGAGCGCACAGTGCCTTGCCCGTTCGAAGACTGAAGCAGGCATGGTGTAGGGGGCAGTGCAGCTCATCGCCAACCATCAACCCTTCTGCAAGGGGACCGTGATAATGCGTGCAGGTAGCTCCGACTGCAAAGAATTCGTCTGTGCGGCGAACCAGAATTACGTCCTCGTCGCCGACTCTTCCTTGGATCATTCCGCCATTCTCTAAGTCGTTTAGCGGAAATCCCTTTGTGAAATCAGGATTATCTGTGTTTCCCATAACAACTTACCTCCCAGTGGGAGTTGCCCGCACGATCCGACGACCTTCCCAGAAAAGAGGACGCTCGTCAAGGAGCTCTACAATCCGCTCCAGGGCTCTAGTGAATCGTTCGAGTCGGGGCCGAGAGCCGCCACGCCAATGGATGTTTTCCAGGCAGTTGCTCCACTACGCACCTTCGAAGCAATTTGCAGCGCCAGGTGCATGCGACGACGTTTCCAACCGCAATCGAGCCATTGTCATCTGGGAGCCCGCAAACAATCACTCTTGCTGCTTTGCATCGAACCGGATCCAGTGCCGTTCGATGTCTTCTAAGGACTTGCCCTTGGTTTCGGGGACAAAAACAAAGCAGAACCCGAATGCGAGTACACAGAAGGCAGCAAAAATCCAGAACGTAATGGCGGGTCCGACACCGTGGATGACGGAAAGGAATGTGCTCGCCACCAGCCAATTTGCCCCCCATACGGTAAGGATGGCCAGTGACATAGCCTTGCCGCGAATCCTTGTTGGGTAGATCTCGGAAATCAGCAGCCACACGATGGGGCCTAGGCCGATACCAAAGAAAATGATGTAGGCGATCACGGCGTAAAACACGCCAGAGCCGGTGGTATGCCGATGGAACGCGAATCCGACTGCCATGAGTGCCACCGCCATTCCGGCGGTTCCGAAAAGAAGCAAAAAGCGGCGCCCGAGGCGATCCACCAGAAGAACGGATACCACCGTGATCAGAACATTCACCACACCGATGATTCCGGCCGCGAAGATCGCCGCCTTCGCCGAGGGATAACCAGACATCCTGAGTATCTCCGGCGAATAATAGATGATCGTGTTGATCCCCGTGATTTGCTGAAAAACGGCCAGGCCAATACCCACGAACACTGCAACGCGAAAGCCCGGCTGAAGCAATAACCCGAACCCTTCCTGCTCTTCCGTGAGAAGACGTTCTACGTCCTCAAGTTCGACCGCTGCCTCCTCACCACGGCCTAACCGGCGGAAACCAGTCAGAGCGCGGTCGCGAAAACCGGCCTGTGCCAACCAACGGGGGCTTTCTGGTAGAAATATCATGCCAAGAATAAGCACCAGCGCGGGGAGTACTGCGGTCAGAAACATCCAACGCCAGTTCTGCGAGGCGGCCAGTTCGTAATCGACGAAGTAAGCGACACAGATGCCAATTGTGATTGCCAATTGGTTTAGAGAAACCAGCGCTCCGCGTATTCTGGCGGGCGACATCTCCGCCAAATAAAGCGGTGTTACCAGGGATGCGACCCCAATGCACGCACCAACGAAGAAACGTGCTATCGAAAACGAGACCAAACCCGTGGCGAGACCGCTGAGCATGGCAAACCCACCGAAACCCACGCCGGTTCCCAAAAGAGTGGCACGACGGCCCCAGTGGTCCGCACAATAGCCTGCCACTCCTGCTCCGACGAGTGCGCCGGCAAGCGCGATACCCACGGCAAACTCCAACTGGACATCTGTGAGATGGAAGTCCGTTCGGAGGAAAAGCATGGCGCCAGAAATCACACTGGTGTCATAGCCGAACAGTAGCCCGCCCAACGCGGTAATGGCGGCGGTCAGTAACACCATCATACGGGTCGAGCCCGTGGGGGCGGCGGCGTTGGAGCTAGGAACCAAGGCGCGCTGCTTCATGCGGATTGATCCTTCTGCAGAATCACATTCAACAAGCACGCGGAACTTTAAAGAGAGCAACGTGCGTTACCACATATCCGACTGCTTCCTGGCGCCAGTGCACGGGATGAAGTCCGGCCAAACGTCCGACATCCTCGCTGGTTCCGAGACCCACTGCACTGCTTCGGGATTCCTCTCGAACTGGGTGTAGATGGGCACACCTTTTTTCAAGGAGAGCTTCTGATAATTGTCAGGCGGCCCAATAATGAATTCTCGCGAAACATACCTAGGGTTCCGCCGCCATTCGAACTGGCCGCAGTCGTTCAGCAGAGCGTACCAGGCAAGTCCTCGGTGTGCCCGAACTTCGCCGTACTCAAAACCGTAATCGCGATCGCACCACGCACCAAACGTGAGAGGCGCTTCTTGCGAAGCGCTGAGCGTGGCATGCGCCCACCCTGGTGGAACCACAACGACATCTCCGGGCTCGGCGGTAACAGCGAAGCAGCGGCCAGGATCGTCTGCGGCAAACTCCTGCATGTAAACAACCGCCCGGCCGGCCCAGATTTCGTAGATTTCCGGTGGCGACCATCCGCTGTGCGCAGCCACACTATGAACGTGGCCTTGGCTGCGCACTGGTTCTTTTCCAAGACGACCTGCGGCGTACGTGACTAACCCGTAGAGAAGCATCCTCTTCTTAAGCTCCTCGCGATGCTCTGATTTTCCCACATCCATCGCGATTGCGTAGACCGGATCAGGCCCAGTGCAACCGGGCTCGCGCAGACTCGGTCGAATGGCGTCCAGCATTCGGTACTCGACCGGAGGACCAAAAATTTCCGGCCCGAAGCTGAACCCCAAGGGACGCGGGTTAACGCGGATGTTCAACCCGGGGTCAAAAATCATGGATTTGTCCTGACGTAAGCTTTGATCGTGGCACAACGGCCTGGCGAGGTTGGACGAATCGTGTAAGGCCCTACGGCAGCCGGGACAATAAAGGTCTCCGCATAATGCACCACGAAGGGCGCGAAGCGTTCCTCTGGGCTCTCCACCACTACTTCAGCGCCCTCCACCAGATTCAGAACGTTGACACCACCCTGGGTATGATGGGAAACCTTCCTCGTGAACCAGTGACGTCGAGTTTCGATGAATTCGCGTTCGTGAAGCCCCGTGCGCTCTTCACACCAGCCGTCGCCTTCGGAAATTCTTTCAATTCGATTCACTAAGTTCTGGCGAACCCAGTCTGTGTCCCGATCCCACTGAATATTTCGGCGGCCGTGCTCAAGATGGATCGGCCTTGGCCTACCCTCCAGATCCAAGCGGTCCCAGTCCCAAAGTTTGAAAGTGAAAATGTAGGGAGTGGCGCTGATTTCCAAAACCATGCAGTTCTTTCCGGAGCAATGGACGGTCCCGGCAGGGATCAGGAAGTGATCGTGCTTCTTAGCGGGCCACCAATTCACAAAGCGCTTCGCTGGAAATGGGCAATTCCCTCGCTGTGCGCAATCGAGGGCTCGTACCATCTCCTCAGCGCTCACTCCCTCGCGCAGCCCCAAAAAAACTCCGGCATCTTCCTTAGCGTCCAGCAGGTAGTAGCTCTCGTCCTGCGTATAATTCATGCCAAATTGATCCTGGATGTACTCCGTCAACGGATGAACCTGCAGCGATAAGTTGCCGCCTTCAATCGTGTCCAAAAAATCGAAACGGATCGGAAATTCCGTTCCAAAGCGTCCGTGGACCGCGTCACCCAGTAGGCGACGAGGCTCGAGGAACACCAGATCCACGGCAGGAATTTCGATCGACGTCGCTCCGAAACCCAGTCGCAGACTGTTCTCTTCCGGGACACAATCGAAACACCAGGCATAGTTGGGTGCTTCCGCCGGAAGATCGCATACGCGTCGCATCCATTCGCCACCCCAGGGACCTGGATCAAAAAACGGTACGACACGAAAGGGACGCGTAGCGACGCCACCGAGGGCTTTACGAACCACATCTCCGCTAACCAACTTCGGTTCGAGCGGGTTGTGAGTATCCAGCAGAAAATCAATCGTCGGGAAAAGTTCTTTCTTGAGACGGTCCGCGGCGCGCCAGTCTGCAAAAAAGGCGCGTTTGTATTTCAGGGAAGCCCGCTCGTGGCGGTTGTCGGCGCCTAAGTTGGATATTTCGTTTCGCCTTTGACGCTGTTGGATCTCCCAACGCGCCAGGTCCGCGTAAACCAGAACATCAACTCGCGCGCCCAACAGCGCGGCCCCCGTGCCGAGCACGAGTACGCGGCCTTGAGCCTTATTGATTTGGTTGCGGGCACGCGCCAGTTTATCGGAGTCCAGAAAATCCTCGATCCGCAGACCGTTCATGCGGCCGAAAACAGGGTCGTCGGTCAAAAACGGTGCCAAAATTTCCTCGATGTCTGCTGAAGATTTCAGGACGTCGCTGGCGCGGAAAACCTGAGAAGGCTGAAAAGCTATCGAGATGGAGCGTTCCAACTCGTCAGTATGTACACCTGGATAGCATTCGACACAAACGATTCTGGGTCTTCGCTCCAGTAGACGCTCGAGGACGACCGACCACCCGACTGCGCATTCGCTTGGGGAAGCGCTAATGGGAATCGTGGCCAGTTTGTCGTAAGTAGACTGTAGACTCATGGATCGGCTAGACCCTTAAGGAGTGGAACCGCACCTAGGAGCGCCGCGTTGTTTCCGAGCTCAGCCCCCGCGACTCGGACTTTTCCCCACGGGGTCCAAGCATGTTGCTCGACGTAGGTTTGCAGAAATGGAAGAATGTGCGTGGCACTTTTCATGACCCCCCCGCCGACGATGACCAGTTCGGGGTCATAAGCATGAATCAGTCCTACGATGTTCGCGCCCCATACTCGGAGGCAGCGATCCGCTACATCCTGCGCCACGCGATCGCCTTGAACTAAATGACAAAATAGTGTCTCAAATGTAATTGGAGATTCCGCGGCGAGAGGACTGGACGAATAGCGAGGATGGCTACGGCACACGTCTGGCAGGGAAACACTAGACGCTTCGGCTTCGGCACATCCGACAGCCCCGCAACTACAGGTGCGACCTTCAAAGTCGACTGGCAGATGCCCGCCTAAGCAACCGGCTTGAGAATGTTTCCCACGCAACAGCCGGCCTTGAGACATTGCGGCACCCCCGACACCGGTACCCAAAGTGATCATGACTACGTCATCGCACTCCTGTGCTGCCCCGGCGTACCATTCGCCGAGAAGGGCGAGGCGGGCATCGTTCTCCATCCTTAAGGGAAGATCCAGTTCTTTGCGACACCACGCGACTAGGTCCAGGCCGGGTGCATCATCGAATTTAGCGTTGGTTGAAAGAATACGATTATGCGAGTGATCCACAAGACCACAGAAACTGAAGACCACACCCGTCAGAGTAGGGCTGCAAATCTCGCCCCGAATTCCTTTTAAGGTTTCAGTCAAGCTGGGCAATAACGACTTAAGACTGTTTGTCCGGTCCGCTGGCACTGTTCTTGAAGCAAGAACGTGTTTATCTTCGATGAGAGCACAGGTGGCATGGCTTCCTCCCAAGTCAACAGCAAGCGCCCTCACCGCTCCTCCACGAGGATGGGAGACCCTCCGATGTTTCGCAGACGTGCGCGGAAGCCGTCACGGGCAATCACGTCATATTCATGGCCGGCATCGCTCGGCCAACAAGCTAGGACCGTCAGCAAGGAATTGCCGGTATTAGCGATACGATGAGCGGTGTAAGCGGGTACGTAATGCAGCGTCCCCGTGCTCATTGGCTCGAAAACTGTTTTGCGACTTTCATCCATCAAGATCAACGCGCCGCTGCCCGCGACGGTCAGATAAAACTCGCCACGCGATCGTTTGGCGTGGTGATGACCTTTCGTCATGAAGTATTCGTCCCCGACCATTCCTGGATTGAGAAATGTGGTTCCCCAAAACAACCCACCTTCGTTGCCCTCGTCCACCGGGTGGAAAGCCTCTACTTGATAGACGACCATTTTTTGATCTAGCAATCCACGAGATTCCTCATCGCGATAAACGCCTTTCATGTCCGCGATCGTGCGCGATAGACACTGAATTCCGCGACCCAGAAGTTCACCAGAACTGAGATTTACCTTCATTTGTGCGGTCGGCGCAGGCACAAGTCGTTTCCTTACGAAGTGCTTTCGCGTCCTAGTTTAGGACCGGCGAACAAGCCGGTCAAATGCTCTGCGTAGCTCGCGCAGGTTCGCTATTTTCCTATTTGACCGTCGCTGGATTTGCTCGTCGCCTCCAGGGAAACAATAGAGGGTGGGGTTATACGCGCAGTGGAAGTCGAAGCGCCGGAGGCTGGGGTTTGCAGGCCCGGCTGGCAACGAGGAGGCGCTTATCAAGGCCGCCCGCCTTTCTCCTTCGGCGCAGGAACTGGCGCGCAATTCGTCTCAACTGGTACCCTGTGGAGAACTACCGAGGGGAGAGGCTCGCCGACACTTCAATCGATCTGGCTGCTTCGGCGATCAGATTGGCGAGGTCGGCCTTTGGGATGGGACACCATAGGGTGTGAACGGTCGCACCCATGCTCGTCGCCATAAATTCCTCGGCTTGCGGCGGGATCATCTGGTCTTTGTCGAGACCATATACCGCGACGGAACCTGCGCGAGCAGCGCGATGCTTCTGCCTGCAATGGGGTCGAAGATCACGCAAGCTCCTTTGTTACCGGTGATTTCCTTTAGCGGTGAGCCGTATCCTACTCGGCCGTTCCGTTCATTCCGGAGTATAGGTACTCGAAGCCATTGCGGGCAGGGAAAATGGGCGTAAACTGGTGCTGTCCTTGCAGGTCAAAGAGTGAGACCAGTCAACTGTGTTCTCGCGCGAGGGTCGAATGAAACCAGAGCGTCGCGGGTTATTTCTAGTGGTTACAGTACTGATTCTATCGGCGGTGCTGGGTGGGATTTACGGCCCAAACGTGCGCGCCACGCAATCCTCGTTTGATGACCTTCAGAGTTCGGTCCAAAGCTTTGCGCGGGTGCTCGACGTGGTGCAGGAAAATTACGCCGAGTCCGTGAACGTTGACAAGATCGTATATCAGGGCGCGCTCCCCGGAATGCTCCGCATGCTCGACCCGCACTCAAGTTTCTTCGATGCGGGTCAATGGGCGCTAAATCAGGAGGATCGCCGGGGCAAGTATTACGGCGTGGGCATGACAGTTATGTCGCGGGGAGACCGCACCACTGTCGGGTCTCCCTATGTGAGTAGTCCGGCATTCAATGCCGGAATCCGGCCGGGCGATCTGGTCCTGGCAATCGACGGAAGACCAGTTAAGGACATGACCTCGCTCGAAGTCGCGGACCTATTAAGAGGTGCCAAGGGCACGGTGGTGAAAGTTACTCTCTCTCGCGAGGGTTACGGCGATCCGCTCATTTTTGCTTTGACCCGTGCTGAAATCCCGCACCACGCCGTGGATCTGGCCTTCGACATCAAACCAGGGGTCGGCTACATAAAGCTTTCGGGATTTAACGAAAGCACTGACCGCGAGCTTAGCGACGCGATGAAGCAGCTCGATGCTCCTTCCCTTGACGGGTTGGTTTTGGACATGCGCGGCAATCCCGGTGGACTGCTCAATGAGGCCATCGCAGTTGCCGATATGCTTCTCGACAAGAACCAATTGATCGTGTCCAGTCGAGGACGCGCTTCCGCAGAGCGGCGCTACTACGCCATCCGCGGAAATCGGGGCGACAATATGCCGCTGGTCCTCCTGGTCAACAACAATTCCGCCTCTGCTACGGAGATCGTCACCGGCGCGGTACAAGACCACGACCGCGGTGTTGTCGTTGGGGTGACCACGTTCGGCAAGGGTCTGGTGCAAGTTCTTCAGCCCCTGAGCGAAGACACCGGCTTGGCGTTGACGATCGCGCGCTATTACACGCCGAGCGGACGGTTAATTCAACGCGACTACAAATCGGTTTCACTGTATGCGTACCACTATGAACGCAAGGTTCCAGACCATCCGACCGAAATCAGACAGACCGACAGTGGCAGAAAGGTGACCGGCGGAGGCGGAATTCACCCCGATATTATCGTTCCGGAGGCGACCCTTAATCACTTTCAAAAGGCGTTGCTCGGTGCAGAGGTATTTTTTCCGACAGAGAACAGTGTAGGAGAATTCACGCGGCACTATCTCGGGACCCGTCCCCTCATCACCAAGGATTTTGAAGTCGACGATCGCGTGATGACAGAGTTCCAGCAATTCCTCACCACCCACAAGATTCACTGCACACAGGCGGATTGGGCCGAAAATCGGGATTGGGTGAAACGCAAGATTAAGCAAGAGGTTTTTCTGTCCACTTTTGGCCAGCAGGAAAGCTTAAAGGTTCAGCTCGAGGCTGATCCACAGGTATTGGCATCCGTTGAGGCGATTCCGCAAGCGCGTGCGCTGTATGAGAACGCTCGCAAAATCATGGCGGAACGCAACGGCACGACAACCTATCGGCCATAGGTTTCGATAGACACGCATGACTCGACCAGCTGATCAGTTGCTGGTGCCGCTTTCCTCCAACGAGTTGCGTTCCCGGGTGAACGGGTAGCGCACGGTGAAGGCAGAACCTGTACCCTGGGTACTCTGGCACTCGATGAAACCATCGAGCGCAGGAGTAGTGGCTTCGCGAGAGCGGCAAATACATTGTGTATTCGACCCTTAACAATCAGTGTTTCTAGAATCTAGTAAAATCTGCAAGCGGCGGCAGGGAAATGCCTGCTCAAAGCAGGCGGACAGATTGGCGATTACGACGAAGAACGATGCGTCAGCCTGATCGACGCGCTGCGTGCTGCGAGGAGTTACGCGAAAACAGGCGGAATCGCCCTAGGGCTTATTGGGGGAGAAACAGGGCTGAGGAAATGTGACGGCTTGAGTGGAGAGCTGCGCTAGCAAATCGTCAAAAAGCAATTCCTGGAAGAAATCCAGTCCGCGTCCTGGTCTCCGGAACATCGCAGCACCCCACCCGCATCCGTCACTCCTTAGCACTCACGCTCGGACTTATGCCCTTCGCATGATGTCGACGATCTCTTGTGCTGATTGCACGCACCTTGGCCGGCCCATGGAGTCGACTAACTCCTTTGGAAGATCGACCACGACTGATTCGCTGGCGACGAGCGGCGTCGGAACGCCGGGGAAATAAAGGATGACCGATCCCATCCTTAGAACAGAGAGAATTGCGACGAAAAGACATATGTCGCCACATGGCCTGTAGATACAGATCGAATGAAGCCGCGTGGGATCGCCCTCAGCAGACGTCACTCCGACCGTACACATGTCGGTGGAATCGTAGCGGACGCGCCAGTTGTTCGGTTCGGACTCGTTTTCCACCACGGGAAACAAAGCACGAACGGCTGATCTCGGTATCCCGGCAGGGCGTCCGCTGGCGAAACACTGCAAATAAAGTTCAAACCCCATGGAACTCACTCCCACAACGGTCTGGTCACCCAGGCATCAACTGCCGCACCAGTTCTGGAGAAGAGATCTTCCAGTCGTCCGCTAGGACATATGCCTTACGCAAAATCTTCTCGGTCCGGTGATCCAATTCGATCGGACCAACGGCCAGATCCAGAGATACTGCCTCCAGAATTCCGTGGGGAATCCTTAGCCAACGAACTTCCGACTCAGTTACGAGCGCGGCGCCTCCCCAACTGAGAGCGATGCGGTAGGTTCCCAACTGCCCACGTACTTCCACCCACGCCTTCTGGAGCTTGCAGCGGTCACAGATGGGCATGTTCGGGAGCACTCTTGAGAGCATCTCGGACCGTAGAGCGATGATGGCGGAGAGCTCCTGAACATCGAACCTCTCGGTAAAGATTCCCGTGCCTCGGTCACCCTGATCCGACCAGCTCTGGTCGTCTGCAACGGCACAGACGCTGGTGAACAGGTCGATATCGCGCATCACCTCCGAATACAAAATTGCAGGTACTTCATCGATTGGCACCTCGCGGCGGTCGCGATAGAAGCGCACCTGATCAGAACCAACGAATAGGTTGATTCCGGCTCCGGATTGCTCTCCCAGGGCCGATTCGCGCAGGGAACCGTCCCGATCGGATGGCAGATCGACATAGAACTCAGCATGCATGTTCCATGAACTAAACTTCTTGGTGGGCACATTGGAGCCATCGAAGCCTGCGCCCATCAGTCTGTAGTCCCAACCTCGAGCGCGACACAGACTGGCGAACTGATGCTGGCGCATCACAATTCCAGCGAAGCGATTCGAGTACATGTTGGTCCGACACTTGTCATCCGTGATCTGATAAAACTCGCGAAAAGCTTGTCGAAATGGTTGACGAATGTTGGCCGCAAAGATTCGCTCCCGCCAGCCCTGAACTTCCACGGTCTCGGAAGCAAGTGGGTGCCACAGTCTCACTTTCTCAGCCATACCCAGATCGACTGGATCTCCGGAAGCGCCGGTGATTTCGCCGTTTGACCAAATCCCGGACTTCTCTGAACCCTGGTTATCGCTGAAAACCCAAATCAGTCTGCGGCCCAAGAAGGCGAGCAACGGATGCTCGACGAAATGTTGCCGCCAATGGTTCATCGACATGCTTCTGGGACGGATGAACGATGATTCCAGTCGAGTCCGCTGTGCAATATAAGCCTGTTCCAGTTCTTTCACCGACGACGAGACCGAGCGCACTTCCTTGGGGTACGCCTTCTTAAGATTGAACGGAGCGGACTTCACGAGCTTTCCGTCTGCATTGTGCCAAACCACGGCAGCGCGCCCGTCCTCACCCAAACGCACCGTTGCTTTCGCGTCCCCAATAGAGAAGTCGATGACACCCTGCGTGGTAAGCCCGTGACGACCCACGGAAATATCCTCGAGCTCATGCACTGTCAGCCCATTCCGCTCCGCCGCCTGCCGCAAGGATTTTTCAATCAGGCGGCGGGCCACGGTGTACTTCACTCTTGCCCGCAGACGTGTAAGTTGTGAAATTGCCTCGGCACATTCCATCACACCCAACGCTTGCACGCAGGCAAAGCCTACCTTTTGCGAAACGGCGCCCAACAGCGGAACCTTCCGCAGGCAAGCAATGCCGAATTGTGCGATGGCGAGCGCACTCTCGCGCGTGCTGCTCATTCCGAGGCACCAAACAACTCCCTTTTGATAGGCCGAATCTTCAATGGGAGCCCGCGCCTCGGGTGGCTGTCCCGGTGTCGGGCCGAGTGCCAACCATCGGAGCAACGCAGTGAATACCTCTGCCTTCCCCAGGGCCGCGATCAACTCGAGCGCCGTCTTGTTCCACTTCGCACCCGGCACCGTCTGCTCGAGAGAGCGGCAATGCTCTAGCAAGCCCTCCCAGGCCGCGCGCGTAATCTCGTCTTTGGTTTTGATGTCATCGAAAACAGTCTGCGACCAAGGGCCGCGTCCTTGATCGACCTGCTTCTCATCCTCCACGCCCGCCAATTCTGTGATTCGGTTTCTGATTTTCTCGGTACTTTTGTCAGTCTTCCCGGTTGGGCTCGGCGCAAAGTACAAGGCGAGTCTTCGCAACTCATCGCGCAGCTCATGCGTGATTTGGTCTGGCGTCAGCAAGGAGAGAAGGTGCGGAAACGGGTAATAAATGCGTGCCATCGATGACATTTGCTGGCGATACTCTCGGAGCAGCCGATAAACAAGTTCCGCTGGCAACGGCTGTGGAACCTCGGTCATCGCTTGTTGGATCGCATCGAGCAGTGTGTGGACGACTCGGAAATTTTTAGGAATTCGAGCCTGAGCACTTAACCACTCGAAGGACTGATTCAGGAAGGCCAACAAGACTTGAGGTTCGGCGCGGCTGAGTTCTGAAAGTCCTGGATTCTTCGCTTTCCATCCAACTGTCTGGTTCAGCATTTCTTCCACGCTGTTGAAAGAAAAAGGCCGCCCTTCGCTCGACGCAGTAATCGTTTCGTAGATCGCAAGGGCTTTCTTTTGCGCTTCGGTCATGGTTTTGATCGACTGTGAAATTCACCAAGTATTCGCGCACGGCGCAATCAACTTCAGTGGCCGCAGGTAAGCTTTAGGGAAGTCCCACGGCCTTCAACCGACAGCCATTTCCCCATCCCCGCTGAAGGACCTCGAAATTATTGCCATTTCTTCAAGGTCATCCTGGGTCGGTTACAGCACCGACCTAGAATGAACAAATTCGTGTTTCAATTCTTATTTTGGCTCAAGTTCTGCGATTCTAGACCGTCACTCGTTTGCATGTCGCGAAGTGCTAAAGAGAGAAGACCGTTGGGCACGAGGTAAAATAGTGCCTGACAGCCGTGCTTTCATTCCGGAGGACTCTGGTGGGCTACGACCTGCAGAATTACGAGGCGGAAGGACCGTGTATCGTTGGCGGACGTTGAAAGGACCTGAGCTCTCGATCTCGAATGAGTTAAATTTCTCGATTAGCAGTGTTGTTGCCCCGCAAATTGGCGCGGCCGCATAGTATGGCTTCAGGGATTCCTCATCTACATTTTACGGGGCTGACCTGCCCCCAATTGCGGCGCAGCCGGTTTTTAGCCCGGAAGATAACCGTTTTGACCGCGGGGAGGCGGCGATTGAGTGTGCGGGCAATCTCGGAATAACTCATCCTCTCGTAGTAGCGGAGCATCAACGGAACCTTGTAATAATCCGGCAGGCGATTCAGCTGTTCCCTCACCTGGCGATTTGCTTCCTTGCGCAGAACTTGAGAGAGAGGAGAAGGAGTGGCAACGTCCGGGACGGCGCAAGGATCACTTCCAGCGATGATCGCAGACGCGTCGTGTTTCCGGCGCCGCAATTTGTCAATGCAATGCCGGCCTGCCACCCGACACACCCACGGCCGGAAGGGATGCTCCTCATCTTTTTTCTCGAGGACCGTGTGCAGTTTTAAGAAAACCTCTGCCGCGGCATCCTCCGCGTCTTCCGGCTGATGAAAGAACCGACGGCAGACCTGCAAGACCTGAGTATAGTGAGTGGTATAGATAAAGCTCAAAACCTCAGGGCAAGTTTGCAGGGCCTGATTGAGGGTCGTGCCGAGCCCTGGTTCTTCGAGGAAGATCGAGGTGGATCGAGTTGCCATAACCACTCCTTTCTTTCGAAATCGCGTAAGTAAGAACGTACAGCCCGGGTTGTGCCTTCTCATTTGAACCTGCTCGCACTGTGTTCTCAATTCGCCTTAGCAGTACAGCTTTCGAACGCAGCTTGCTCAACTCACTTGCATTCGCGAAGAAGCTTGACGTGCTTGGGTACCAGTGCATCAGCATCGATCGAGTGCGAAATTCAAAGCAGTCCGCCTCAAGGCATCTGTGACTTGCTGCTTAATTGTTCGAGTTGCTTTTTGGCCCATTCATCCTGGGGGTTCAGCCCGAGAATCTTCTGGTAATCCGCCTTGGCTTTATCCATTTCCTTGTTTGCCACGTGGGACATTGCCAGCAAGCTGTAGGCCCAACCCGAAGGCGGGGTGTTGACTTCGACGTTGAGCTCCATGATGGCCACGGCTTCCTTGGCTTTATCCTGTTTAAGCAAGCTCTCCGTCAAAATGTTCAACGACGTTTCTCCAAAGTCGTATTTGCCGCTCCCCAGGTCATTTTTCCTGAGGTCGCGATAGACAGCGATGGCCGCCTGAACATTCTCCTTATCGATCGTTTCTGCTAGAAGTGCATTCATGGTTTTCGGGATGCTGAGCTGGTGGTGACAGGTCACACACTCCACGCGGATCGGTGCGGTCCGCCCCATCTTGGCGATGTATTCCTGGTTGATGGCATCGACCATGTGCAACATGGCGCGTGCGGTTTTCTTAGTGTCTTTTTCATCGGAAGCAAAATCCATCTGATCGAGTTTGTTGCCCTCTTTTCCCGCATGGCAGAATTGGCAGCGGACGCCTAGACTAAAAGAAAATTCGCGCATGTTTCCGACGAGCTCCTGACGGGAAATCGTTTTCGGAAAGTATTGCAAATTAGTGAATTTGTCGGGCATTTGAGCCTCAGCTACGAGGGCCGCCAAGGACACCAACATCACTGTTTTTGCGGCCAAACCTCCTATGCGAAACCTGAAGCACACGGCTCGCCTCCACCTGCGCTTGCAACTCGACTGAATGCAGTGTGCAGAGGTTAGCGATTTGTCCAGCGATTGTGGTGGGGAGAAGTTCAATTTGTTGTCAGGAATCTGTCAGGGAGGTGTCCGAAAAATGCAAACTTTGACATCCCAGTCAACTGGCCCGTACTGCGGGTGTTATACTGCAACGCTGAATGGCGATTTCGTTGTCTTGGCACTCCCGAAGGACTCGGACAGCCCTTATTGTCCTTCTCTTGTTGGTCAGCCTTGCAACCGCAAGCTTGATCGTGCTACAGGCCCAATACGCGAATGCTTCGCAGCGGAGCACGGTTGAGAGCATCCTCCACGACTATTCCTCACTCGTTGCCGACGAAGTCATCCGCAGATCAACTGCGGAGATCGGTTATTACGGTTATTACCCGCTCGTGGGGACTGTGCTCCACGAAGTCCAGCCATCGGGAGAACTACCTGCAGCGATACAAGCAACGCTGCTCTCCGCACAAGATTCGCGCGTGAAGCGCGCCGCGGGCCTGGCGAAAAGCTACTTCGAGATGGATCTGCCCACGGGGCGGTTGAGGTTTCTCAATGAGGCGGCGCCCGACCAAGTGGCAGCCTGGCTGAGGGAGAATCTGGCGCGAGTCTTCGCGCAACACAGTGACACGGCATATCAAGTCTTGAACGCTCAAATCGGAGGTGCTCCGCGGACATTTGTGGCAGGCGCCACGCGAGGAGCGCGAGGTCACCAGATCGTTGCTGGCTTCGAAGTTGACCTTCCGAACCTGACGCAATGGTTTGGAACGGCTTTGAATCGTCAGCCCCTCCTGCCGCCGTCCCTGGGTCACGGACAAGTGACGAACGAATTCCTGCATGTGAGAATTCGCGACCATGGCGGAGTGGAACGTTTCCGGTTGGGCGATGCGTCACCACTCAAATTGACAGTCATAAAGCCTTTTGGTGATACGTACCAAGGAGTTTTCCTAGGTTTCACGGTCGAAGCCTCCATCGATCCGCAGATTTCTCGGCAAATTGTCATCGGGGGACTGCCGCGCTCCCGGCTGCCGTTTTTTCTAGGGCTCTTGACTTTGAATGCGGGTCTGATCGTGACGGCCATTCTGCAACTGCGCCGGGAAATGGCTCTGCAGCAACTGCGGGACGAGTTCGTTTCCAGCGTCTCACACGAGCTTCGGACACCCCTGACGCAGATTCGGATGTTTACCGAAACGCTGTTACTGGATCGCATCCGTTCCACTGAAGAGCAACGACGGTCGCTCGAAATCATCGACCGCGAGGCTCGCCGCCTTACTCAACTGGTCGAAAATATTCTGCAATTCTCCCGAATGGATAGAAAAATCGACTTACTCTCGAAGGTGAAGCGTGAACTCGCACCCCTGATTCAGGAAATCGTGGAGGACTTTGAATCCGTGATGAATGGCAGTGAAGCCCAGATTGAACTTCGCTTGTCCTTTGGCCTGGCGGCAAACGTGGACCCTGACGCTCTACGGCAAATCGTGATCAACCTTCTGGATAACGCCGTAAAGTATGGAAGAAAGAAACAGAAGGTCATCTTGGGACTTGAAGCTCGTGACGGTATGGCATGTCTCTTCGTAGATGACGAAGGGCCCGGCGTTCCTGTTGCCGATCGAAAGCGCATCTTTGAACGATTTCAAAGACTAGAGCGCGATCGGCAATCAGCAATTGCGGGCACAGGAATCGGTCTATCCGTCGTACACGATTTGGTGACCCGTCATGGCGGCCAGTGTTCAGTAACTACAGGAGACCGCGGCGGAGCAAAGTTTGTCGTGGAGTTGCCGTTTTTCAAAGGAGAGGAACGGGCCCGTACGGAGCAGCCGGAGGAATCGCCTTGATCCGAATCCTGCTAATTGAAGACAATCACGATCTGGCATTCGGCCTGCGAAACAACTTGGAGATCGAAGGCTACCAAGTCGAGACGGCTGAGGATGGAATGAGTGGCCTGAAGACCTTCGCGAAGATGAATCCTGACCTCGTGATTCTCGACCTGATGCTGCCGAAGATGGACGGTTTCCGCGTATTGCGATCTTTACGCCAAGACGGACACGCAAACCCAGTCCTTTTACTGACGGCGAAAGGAGAAGAGGCCGACAAGGTCAGAGGGCTGCGGATGGGGGCGGACGATTACGTGACGAAGCCGTTCGGACTTCTGGAGTTGCTGGCGCGGGTCGAGGCCCTGCTTCGCCGCACTCACGTCGGAGACACCGACAGGGGACATGTGCAGAAGGTACATCGTTTTGGCGTCATCGAAGTTGATCCCGCTTCGCGCACCGTACGCCGCGCATCGCAAACCGTCGAATTGGCTCCGAAGGAATTCGATTTGTTGCTTGCACTCTTGCGAGCGAGGGGAGCGGTGGTCTCCCGGCTGCAAGTGATGAGGGAAGTTTGGGGATACTCCGCCGCGATCGTCAGCAGGACCGTGGATACACATATCGCGGAGTTGCGCCGCAAACTCGAGGAGAACCCGTCCTCGCCCCGTCACATCATCACCGTGCGAAAGACCGGCTACCGGATTAAGTTCTGATAAAAAGTTCGGCTATTTTGCAGCGAAAATCCTCGCAGAGCCGACTTTAACTAAACATCAGATTCCGGCTTAAAGGTTTACTCGGTGGCCATGCGATTCGCGTCAGGAAGGGAAGTAAGCAAGCACCCCACGACCTGGCTAGCTGACAATCTGCTCAGTGCGCCTCGGGCCTGCCCAAACTGTGGAATTGAGAATGTCTCTTCCGTCGGCGCATCTGAGACCACCAAAAAAGAGCGCGTAGTGTCGCACAAGGCATTCTCCGATTACGAAGTCGCCTTCCGAATCACTGGTTGTGAACCAGGTATTGCGCGGGGCGCGTAGGATTGGGCAACGCCAGCTTGGCAGAACCGGGCGTCTGCCCCTGTGGGGATCTGTCTCCTGATGCTCGTGGACTGTTATCGGCTCGAATGACTCCTGTTAGTAGTGAGTGTTGTGATCTATACCTTGATCAACCGCTGTGTGTGATGTATCATGGTCTATACCATGGAGGTCTGCACAATGGCACGTACTGCCAAGCTCTTTCGCAACGGTCGCAGTCAGGCGATCCGTCTACCTTCTGAGTTCCGCTTCGAGGGTTCCGAGGTGTTCGTTCGCCGGGACCATTCGACCGGCGATGTCATCCTTTCGCGGCGTCCCGAGTCGTGGGATGACTTTTTCGAAATGATGAAGTCGGTCAGCGTGCCTCGCGACTTCTTGACCGATCGCGGTGACACTAAGCCGCAGAAGCGGAAGCTCTTCTGATGGCCGTCCGCTACTTGTTGGATACAAATACCGCCAGCTACGTTATCAAAGGAGACATTCCTCGTGTTCGCGAACGCTTGCTTAAGGTTCCCATGGCACAGCTCGCGGTCTCGGCCGTCACCGCGGCCGAGCTGTACTTTGGAGTGGCACGCAAGCCAGAAGCGGTGCGCCTCAAAATGGCCGTCGATGAGTTTCTTTTGCGCGTAGAGGCCCTGCCTTGGGATTCAAAAGCTGCTCGCTACTATGCCGACGTGCGTGCGACCCTCGAACGTTCGGGCGCGCCCATGGGTAACTTGGACATGATGATCGCCGGCCATGCGCTGGCCCTACAGGCTGTTTTGGTCACGAACGACCGCGCCTTCCGCAGGGTGGGAAGGCTGAAACTAGAGAATTGGACAAAGTAGGCAGTGAATAGTGAATAGTGGAAAGTGACCTTCGCGTGCGTTTGCCGTGATCGTCGATCGCTATCACCGCATTCCATTCGGCGTATGAATGGCCCTATCCCTTCCATTGGTGTCGACTTATAGAGCGTACACTAGCCTGTCAACGCTTAACCGTGCTGGGCTACAATCGGCAAGATGCTTCAGATCGGCGACTTTAAGCACCTTGTCGCGGATCGATTCCTGGTGCAGGCGAAGCCGCTCGATTTTGCCGCTAGCCTCGCGGATCAGCTCGATGCGGCCGAATGCCGCAGCGTGCTTGCGGAACGCATTGTTGGCTGTGTCAGCGGGTGTGACCAATCTCTTCTGGCCGATCACGTGGGACGCCGCCTTGATTCAAACTCGGGAACTCGCGCTGCCCTCTCCCCGCCTGTGGCGGCGCGGCCAGTTTCATCTTGCCCATGCCAATCAATTCGCGCAAGCAAGCTCACCCATCACCGGAGGCTTAATCTGCCGCCCCGACGCCAACATGCTCGCAGTATCCGCCGCCCGGATATGGCCCCGGTAGACAAAATCGGAGGAACACGTCTGCACACCGCGATGCGGCCAATAAACTATGTACTTATTCGAAGTGGCTCCGTGGGTACGAGCCCCGCTGGCAATCCCCGATGCTACCCTAAACTTAATTGGGTTCTCTGCGGCCCATAAAATCTTCAGGTTCGATTTGCGTGTGGTGTCCAAATGTCTACAAACAGCTCAAGAAAGTTGCTCTCCTCAGTCTTTGGTCTACGCTTCCTCGCGTTGGCATTGGCGGTGGCACTGCCAGCTTTGGCCCAGGACGACCAAACACAATCCGTTGCGGATGCAGCGCGTATCGCGCGCGCCAACCATGCCCAACAAACGACGGCTACAAGCGCGCCCGAGCAACATCCTCCCTTCTCTCAGACCCAACTCATCGCCTGGCAGATCGCGGGGGTCTCCACACCGAACCTGTTGAATACGGTGAAGGCCAACGGCATCGCTTTTTCTCCCGACGACGCGCACCTGAACCCGCTGGAGATCGCGCAGCTCCCTGCCGATCTCCTCGCAGCCCTTCCCGGCGTCCCGGCGCATCCAGACGCCTCCGCCGCCGGCATTCCCCAATCCCTGATCGCCGCATCCCAAGCTTATAACTCCAAGGACTACTCCGCAGCCCGCCAAGCGCTCGAACCGCTGGCTCAACAAAATCCGAACGCCGATCTCTACGCCGCCCTGGGCAATCTGTTAATTCTGTGTCACGATCTCCCGGCCGCAAAAAGTGCCTTCGAGCGCGCCGTGCAATTGGAGCCCGCGTTCCTCTACGCCCACGTCCGTCTCGCAGGAATCTATTACGGCCTCCAAAATCCTGACCAGACCAGCGCTGAAGCCAAGAAAATCCTCAAGTTGCAGCCCGACAACGCCGAAGGCCGCCGCTATCTTTCGCTTTCCCTCAGCTTGAAGTTGCAAGGCACGAATGGCACCTCTGCCAGCAACGGCGTCGAGGACTTGTCCGACTTGTCGAACGGCGACGGCATCAGTCAGGAAGCCAAGGATCTCAACAACCAAGCAATTCAGTTGGAAGACCAGGGAGACTACAAGGGCGCCGAGGCGGCCTGGAATAGCGCGATTAAGCTGGATCCGAAGGTCGCCCTCTTTTACTACAGCATTGCCAATATGTACGTGAAATGGGGTGGCCATAACGTCTTGGCGTCCAATGCTTTTCGACAGGCTAAAGCTCTCGCGCCTCGTAATCTCGCCATTCGCCAAAATTACGGCCACTTTTTGTGCGAAGGCCACGCGTTCAATGACGCCATAACGGAATTCCGTGAAATTTTGAAGATGGATCCGGATTGGAATATCGCTCGGCCTTGCCTTTACACCTCACTGTACGCCGTCGGCCAAAAGAACGAAGCAGCGCATGTGCTAGTCGAATATCGCCACTGGAATCAAACGCACGGCGTACCGGATGACAGCGATCAGATTGAAGCTCACGAGCCGACCATCGATGGGAGCGGAAGGCCTAATCTCTAGCGAAGCATCTGGCAATAGGCGATTTCGCGCAACCGGGAAGCGAATCCAAAGGATTCGCAGTCGCATGGAGATGGCGTTCGGAAAGATGCACGTAGACGGTGGTCTCTCTCCGATCGCCATGGCCGAGCAGGATCTGAATGTGCGGAGATCCGCGTCCGCTTCGAGGAAATCTTCCTCTCAAAACTTTATGGCACACCCGGCACCCGGCAGGGCAGCCGCCCACGCACGATTTTTGAAGGTATCATCTACCTATTCTCCGCCGACCTGACCATGGCGCGTCGGCTGATTTTATCCGCTACTTGGAACGTCGGCCAAGAATAAAGTAGGCGAACTTCAATTCATCCTTTATCTTCAGGGTGCCTCCGGCTACAGAGGCAATCTTCAATTCAAAATCAGATTGATTGATAGCAAAGGACCCTTGTGCACGCAGAGTTTCTTCTCCGACCACGACTTGTGCTTCCAACCCGACACCTCGTGTAATACCGTGAAGCGCCAAGTCCCCCTTGACGTTCACTCGATACATGTTTTCAGCGGTCTTTAAGGCACTGACATTCGAGCTTCGATACTGTGCCTTCGGATACTGCATTTTCTCTAAGACCTCATCAAACATGACTCGCTCAATTTCGAGGCGCTCATTCATTCTGACTTCATCCATAATTTCAAGAGAACCGAGATTGACCGATAGTTCTACGAATGCGTCCTGCAGGCTGCCGGGAACAAACTCGATGCCCCCGACCATATCTCGAATCGCAAACTTTGGACTGTGGGCCACGACTGCTACCATTCCTGCCGCAAATGCTTGGACCGTAAACAAACTCGCTGCGGCATCAATCGAGAAATGAGCCAAGGTCGCTTTTGCTGTTGTCATCTACTCCTCCAATTTTCAATGGAACCGAGACCCAATTTGCGTGCGGCTAACGTCGAGTATGGGAGTAAAACTCTTAATCCGCGTCACTGTTTTAACAGCGCGTAACGTTAAAGGTACCGAACACTAGGCTTTCTTGGATAACCAGAAATATAGGCCACGAGTCTCAGAGAGAACCATGGTTGCCACTTAACCAACGTTCTGCTTTGCTGGTTTCGGAACTGACAGGCTTCGTCGCGAACAAGCGATGAAAATCGCTGGTAGAAAAAACCCTGTGGCAACACCCAGCAACCGAGGGGTGCGGAAGGTCAGAACAGATCCTGCTCAAACAAGTGGGCTGCGAAGAACGAAAACTCCGGCCGCTGGAGTGGTGTTTTTTCTTGACTTCTCCCTTTCGAGAACATCTCAGCACCGAAAACCGTAGCGCTATTGTGATGGAGGTCGAGGCGGCAGCGGGGGAGGACCCATATTCTTTGGGGGAGGAACTGACGGTGGCGTTCGCGGCGGCGGTGGCGCTGCCGTGGTATCACTGGCTTTCGGTCGGGAGAATTGAGGAGTTTCGCTGTTTGCGGATTCCAACTGAGCGGCAAAATCGGCCGGAAATCCTTCCATCGCTAAGCGGCGCTCGATTTCTTTCCCGTAAGGCGTGCCGCCCAGCTCAGCTCGCGTCATTTCGATCGAGGTCAAACTGTCGCGAGGCCCTAGGTACAGGAGCGCGTCTGCGACTTCTTTTAGCTTCACGGGAGGCGGGGGTGAGGCGGAAGCCGCTGAACTGGGTCCGGATCCAATCATCCACTGATACCCCTCCGCCCCTCCTCCAGAGAGCATCGACATCGCGGGCAGTTCGCCGACCCAGTTGCCGCCTAGAAACAATGACCGGCGTAGGCCAGGAATCGAAGCGGTGATCGAGGTCGTCATAGCCGCCTGGAGTATTAGTGCCGACGACAATCAAATAGGTTTTTGCGCCAGCCGCCTGTAACTCCTGCTCGATAGAAAACCTTCGGGGGACAGGAAGAACACGCACAAGATGGCCCCACCCCATGATGAGTAAGGCGCAATGGTGCTTGGCCAGCACCTCATCCTTTACGACCTGCGTGAACCACTGGTCCCGATTGGCCAAATACGGTGCAATATCACCCTTTTCGCTGACCTTCTCCCAGTCAATATAAGGATCGCCACAGAGGATGCGCATCTGGTGCTTGCCTCTGCGTTTCAGGTTCTCTCCGCGGACAGCCTCATACAGCGACGCAGTTACTGGCGAGGGCGGCCCAACCACGCCGACCGTGTTGAGCCATGCTTTCTGCACCTGCTCCAGCGGAACATGTTCGCCGCTTATATAGCGGTCGACCGATTTCTGGTATAGCGAGTTGCCCATTTCCATAACGATGTCGTCCACGCGGTCAGCAAACTCAGGAGTAGCCACAAGCGAGCGCAACCATGCATATTCCTGTTTGTTCCCGTGGAACTCTCCGAACATCACGATGTCGTGAGTCTCAAAAGCACCCACCACGGCGGCGTTCGCCTTTTCCAGCTTAGGGTCACCTTGAGCATTGGAGGGAGAGCCAAAAGCAAGGAAGCCGATCCCAAGAAGCAGGATGTGGCTGAGTTTCATAGGCAACCTCCAAAGTCCACAAAAGCTAAATTTCGAAAAGACGTTTTCTCATCAATCGATTTGAGGCGCTGCTCAGCGAATAGCTGGACACTAAGTTTTTGAAACACTGTTGCGCGATAAATTCGCCAACGCCTTATGCATTGGCCTTACGATGTTTCGGCTCGCTAGTGCTTTGAGTGGTGCCGGCCGATAGTGGAACACAAACGCGGACTCGCGTCCCATCCGAGGCTTGCGATTCGATCGTGAGTTGTCCGCCGATCAACCGTACCCGCTCGCGCATGCTGATCAACCCGAGACCTCCCTTTGCGTCGACACACTCGGGATTAAATCCTGGACCGGAGTCGGAGATACAAAGATCGATCCCTTCACCATGAGCGGACAGCTCCACCTTAGCGTAAGAGGAATTAGTATGCTTCATAATGTTCCGCAAAGCTTCCTGCACAATCCGAAAAAGACAGAGAGCCACATCCTTGGGGATCTGACCGGGTACGTCGTGATGAAGAAACATAACTTGCAATCCTTGCTGGTTGGAGAATTCTCTGCAGAAACCTGCTATCGCGGGGACCAAGCCCTGAAGGTCGAGTTTCGCCGGATGAAGCTGGTGAGACATGCTGTGAAGAACCGTTGACATCTCCGATGCTACCTCGGCGAGGTTGTGCAGTTGCTTGCGGTCGGCGGAGGTTAGCGTGGGCATAGTCTGCTCGAATTGCTCCAGGCCAATTTGGAGAAATGCCATGCCCTGACTAATATCATCGTGTAACTCACGGGCAATCCGGCCGCGCTCTTCCTCTTGCGCGTGAATCAGGCGACCAGTTAGCTCGTGCAGGGATATTTCAGACAACTTTCGCTCCGTAATGTCGATGCACGAGCCAATATAGCCACAGAAGACCCCATTGGACCCGAACCTGGGCACGCCGTAGTCGACAATCCAGCGATACTCTCCGTCATAGCGGCGCAATCGATACTCCATCGCAAAATCCACATGGGAGTCAAAGGCAGCTGTGTAAATACCGAGGCAGCGTTCGAGATCGTCCACATGTACCCCGGAGGCCCATCCATTGCCTAACTCTTGTGCCATCGACCGGCCGGTGAAGTTCAGCCAGCCTCGATTGAAGAATGTGCACAGCTTGTCGGTTCCCGACACCCAGATCAATGTGGGAGCGGTGTCTGCCATCAGGCGGAAACGTTCTTCGCTTTCGCGCAAAACACCTTCTTGTCGCTTTCGCTCTTCCACCAATACGGCGAGGGTCATAAACGGCACAGCCGTGAACAACAAGAACAGTTGTAACGTGAAGACCCTATTGATCGGGTCCGTTTCAATAAACGGTCCACGACCGTGGACCGCACCCCAAATAGACACGAGGGCGACTATGCTCGCTGAAGTCCCAGCCCCGGCAGAACCGAAACGTAAAGCGGACCACAGCAGAAACGGCAGCAGAGAATAAAGACCTGCCGGCGACGCATGCGCTGCACGAGTTACGAACATGACGAAACTTAAGGAAAATAGTGCCGTGAAAAGCGCAGCTGCTTCCAGGTAATAAGCACGAGTGGCGCGCGGCCGTGTCCGGAAGTACTCGACCCAACCGAAGATAGCAGGCGCCAGAGTGAGAAAAGCCAGACCGTCTGACAGGAAGTCAATCCTCGCGCTAATCCAGCGGTCCCCAGTCAAGGTTTCGATGCCAATCAAGCTTGCGACCAGCGGACCGAGCACCACGGTAATGAATGCATACTTCCCATAGGCCTTCAGGCTGTCCAAACGGGGCACGCCATTCAAAAAATACTGAACTCCCCAAACAGCAACGAAAATTTCCGCGATGTCAGCGAGCTGGAGAATAGCAGTCGAACGAATCGATACGCCTGCTCGGAGGTCATAGAGAACAAAACCGGCCAGGCCAGCTGGAATAAGTAATGGCCAGATCTTCCGTGGAGAAACCAGCAGAATGGCGACCAAAACTGCGCAGCCGGGCCAAAGGGGCCAAAGCGTTTGGGGAACGTTTATGATTAAGGTTCCGCCCAGCTTTGCTGCGAGATAGCACAGCACAAGCACGAGGATCGCTCGGAACGCCAGGTGCAACCAGTATTCCAGATTCGCAATCGAGGATAATCGGTCTCCCTGATTCGTTTCCATCGGCGGCCTCCTGGCGGCGCACACGAAAAACAGCGTAGCGCTGTGCCCCCTGTGTGTCCAACAGCCCACTGTCACCCAGTGTGTAATTATGATCGGCGCAGCTCGGTCGGTAGGTTCTTCAAGACGACTACCGCTCCCTAGCGCCCGAAGCTAGTCGAGTCCCGTTCGACTACGAGATTCGCGGTCGCGGTGTAAGTTACCGACAGAGTGAACGCGGGATTGAGATTTGCCGCCGGCTCTCCAGCCGCAGTAAGACGGAGGGTGTGAAAACCGGACTGCTTCGAAGTCGTTTTCAGGGCCATGTGTGCAAGAATGCTTACTTTGAACACGGATGTCGCGAGGACCGAACCGTCAGGCGACAAAACCTCCATCGCAACACTCGTGTTGGGCATCCAGCCAGTAATATCCGGCTTGAGGATCAAATCGACTGGGCTGTTCGCACGGCTCCAGATGCGCCCCACGTTGACCGTCTTGCCGTTCGTAGCGGGCAGAATGTCCAGATCTTCCGAGCCCTCAAAATCCTGTGTGATCGAATGGGTGGCTACGTCAAAAGTTTTCCCTCTGAACCCTTGGCGGCTGTAACAGACGTAACTCCCGCCATTTTGATTTTTGGGAATCGTGATGGTCACCAGCCCGTTCCCGTCCGTGACGACATCGGGCGAGTGGCCTGTGTAGTCATGCAGCGATACGCTCGGTCCGAATCCGGTCGCGACTTGAATGGTTCTCGAGTTATTCGGATCATTGTTCAAACCCACCAACAGGTTCGGGAACCCCAACCGCTCGTACGCAAAAACGTTGTAGTCCTCCCATCGTTGTTCCGTAGCCCCAGCGGCAAGGATCTCATGAATCCAGATCAGATTGTCGATCAGCGGCTTGAGCCCGAAACAGTTTTTGTCCGTGCTGTAGTCGCGGTAGTAGATGCAAGGGTAGCCTTCGGAAGTCAAAATGTACGCATAGCCCAGCATCTTGTTGATGACGATTCTCTCGCCTGCAGTGAGGTCGGTATCGTGATTTTCGACAAACGTAACGGCATTCAGAGGGGAGATTCCCGCGAGCCCTGCGTGGTCGAGGCTGGACATATTGAAGCCGCCCGGACGGCTGCACATGCCGTTGAGCGCGAACTTTAAGGGAAAATCGAAGGCGCTCGGGCGTCCCTTCATTCCTTTGGGATCGAAAATCCATCCGTTGACGAGCGCGCGATTCCCATCAAAGAATTCGCCGACCGCGAATTTTCCGTTCATCGACTTGCTGGTCAAAAATGGCAGGAGAAACTGGGTCGACAACCCTTTCACATCGTCGATTCGATAGCCTTGCACATCGAGAGCCCGCGTCAACCAGTCGGCGGCTGCAAGCAGATTGTCGAAAACGTAGTCGGGTGGTTTAGCGTTGATAGGTGCCAATTCTCGTCCGAACGGAAAATCGTCGGCGACTGGCCCGCCCAGATCGGGATCCCGTGGGACTTGTGGAACGAAGTTGGGCGGGTTCTTCGGGAAACGACCCACATTTGGGGTGCCGTCTGCGCCCAAATAGCGAAAGACATATGGTGTTGTGTCACCAACCCGCTGGTGTTCGACCATGTCCAGGTAGACGTCCAATCCATTGGCCCGCAGAATGGCCACACAGCGCTGCAGTTGCTCGCGGTTTCCGAACCGCGTGGATACCGAACCCTTCTGGTTCTTGGACCCAATGTCGTAATCATCGAACGGGCCGTAACCGTCCGAACCGGGCTTGTTTCCGTCAGAGGTCTTCAGCACCGGAGGAAGCCAGACAGCCGTGAATCCCGAAAGGCGGAGGTCGTTCGCTTCCTTGGCGAGATGATCCCACCACCAGTCAATAGTCGCGTCACCATCTGCAGGAGATGGAACCGACTGATTGGGCGGCATTTTATAAAATCCTTGAAGCAGGACACCCATGACTTTTGCTCCTTGCGCCCTAATGCAGAGCGTTTAGCCCCGGCTCTAACCATGAGAATAAAAAGCGTCCGACGGAGGGAAACTGAGCTACTAACAGCGCCAGCAGAAGTATCCCTCCGTCGGAAAGGACGCAAATGACATTCGCGATCGAGCTTCCGAGGTTCCCATACCTCCGAGCCGGCTCAATTAGACCAGTAGCCTGAGATCGAAACAATTGGACGATGGCGTCGGGGAAACCTTCGTATCAGTCGGCGCGACGATGACTTCAGAGTTCCGTTTCCATCCATGCTGCCGGCGGCGCGAATCACAGGAAAATGTCCAAGGTTCCCTGGACCAGGTCCGCAGGCTTACTCATCGCCTCACCTCGGTTACCGAGGCTATCGTACCTCTCTCTCCTCTCGGTAAGCAAGGGAGACTTTACCTTGTCCCGGGCTCATCCTCTTTTGGCCATGAACGCCTTGCCCGGCCTGAATCCTTGGCACGGGAAAATCCGCAAACAATCTTGAGTTCCGAAATCTCCGCTGACTCGGGTGCTGTAACTGATTGGATCTGGGGAATCAGAATTTGAGCGTCTGGGGTTCAGAAAAGAGTTCTCTGTGAAGCATCTTGGTGATGCAATGCGCACCTCAAAAGTATAAACTTATTGAGGAACTAATCAGCGCGATCCTCGCAGCTTCAAATCCTAAGAGCTGCATGGAGGACAGCAATATGACGCGCCGTGTCCTTCGCGGTTCGATCCTCAAAAAGAGTTTGATTATTGTTTCCTTCATGCTGGGCTCCGCCTCCGTTCAGACTCCACTAGCGTTGGCACAGCACGGCGGCCATCCAGGCGTAGGAGGGGCGCACGCAGTTAGTCCACCGATTTCACCCGTTCCGATATTGCACCCACCGATTCGACCTCGAGTGTCATCCGCTCCTCCTGTGGCGGCATTCCGTGCCGGTGGTTTGATCTTTCGTCCGCACCCTATGCGCCCGTTTCCGCCGGTTTTCCCTCTTCATGGTGCCCCTATTTTCTTTAGTGGGCCATTCTGGCGGTATTGGGCGGGCTGGGGATACAATTCCTGCTGGTGGACGAGCTGCTATCTGTTTTGGAATTGGGGATTTGGCTACAACACTCTGCCCTTCTATGAATATGGTCCTGAAAATTATGTTCTGCCGCAGATCTACGAGTATCCGGTGTACCTGTATGGCGAATCGAGACGTGAGTTGCCGCAGCTCTATCTGAAAGACGGCACGGTGTACAGGGTGACCGACTACTGGCTCGTGGACAACCAGCTACATTTTACGACGATCGAGGCGGGTGATACGAAATCCGTTGAGCACGTGATTGGTTTCGACGAGCTGGACTTGCAAGCAACAATCGATAGGAATACACAGCGGGGATTCCGATTCGTGTTGCGCAACGAACCCGTGGAGCAGTATCTTAGGGATCACCCGGATCAGACCCCACCAATCTGGCCGTCTCCCAAGGATTAGGGTAATTGCCAAGACCGTTAGCCTAAGAATATGCCTCGTTCACCACATTGGTGCGTGTGTCTGATGTCGCGACCCAATGGCGCACGGTCCACTCAAGAGTCCAGCGGGTCTCCGCCGAAATTAGAGCCGGCCTCCATTGGAGCAGCCCGCCCAGATAAGGCGGGGCGGTTGTAATTGCGGCACCAGCGAGGCGAACAACGGTGGATGCAAAAACTCACCCGTAGACGCCGAGCGGTGTGAGCGCGAGATTGGAAGTTAAAAGGAAATTCCGATTCAAGATGGCCAGCTTTTATGCCTTGCTAGATCGGATTTACGTCGCCCTTAAGAACTCTGGCGTGGAAAGACTGTTACGGCGGTGGCACCGCGCCGGACGCGGTCTTGACGACCTTAAGCGGCTGACCCAGCGCCATCTCTGGGTACGGGTTCGATCCGGCATTTCCCACGGAATGTGGATGCATCTTCGACTGCCCGGAGAATCGGCGTACTGGCGCGGGACGCATGAACCGGACGTACAGAAGGCAATTTCAGCTGTGGTTCGGCCGGGTACCGTTGTCTATGACATTGGCGCACATCTTGGGAGTATCGCTCTTGGCACAGCACGGCTCGCAGGTAACTTGGGCCGGGTTGTAGCTTTTGATGGCGATCCAGAAAATGTCGAGCGTTTGGGTGATAACAGTTCCAGGAACGGGCTGGGAGAGCGCCTTCAGGCGGTGCATACCGCTGTATGGTCCTGTACCCTAACTGACGGAATTTCCTTTCGGCGAGGCAAAACCGTGAGGTCACACGGAGGTGTTGAAGCCACTGGTTGCCGTCCGGTGTTGGGTACCGGAGAAATCATAATCGTGCCGGCAGTCACACTGGACGACTTCATCGCCGCCGGAGGACCTGTACCGCAACTAATCAAGATCGACGTTGAGGGCGGCGAGTACCAGGTTCTAAGTGGTGGCCCAAGTCTCTTTGCAAGTCGACGGCCTCTCCTCATCGTCGAAGTTCACCATCAGCAGGCGGCGGAGCAAATTTCCGCTTGGCTGGACGAATATCGCTATTGTTCGCAGTGGGCCATACCTACGGAAGGCTTTCCGCGATGCTTGTTCGCTTGGCCGACAGAACATGACGGAGCAGCTTGGATGCGCGACCTCGCGGCACTGGGGCCTCTACAAGTCAAGCTGTGAGACACTTTGCTCGTGAAAAACTCAGCTGCCGGATGGACGAGTGCCAGCTCGAGGCGTGTCCGGGTATTGCTCCCGGTATTGCTTGTGCTTTGGTGCGTCTGGCATTTGAGGTCACAGGATCGTCACTTCGGTTTCGGACTGCCCTAACAAGACTAGGCCGCCTCCCACTGCGATCATCAGCAATCCCGGAATCCGCTCCCGGTGTCCTTCGGAGCGACGGCGCTATTTGCGGGATTTGGTTTGTAGCTGCGCTCGATTTCGATCTTATTATTTTCGGCGATGCTGTTCGCAAACTCGCCAGTCGAAATCCTAAAGACCGCCTTGCTACAACGATTTCTCCCCGTGGGGGAATCTCCGCTTCCGCCGCAGCCACCTGCGTCAGTTCGCAGGAAAGCACGTAAGGAGGGTGATTTTCCATTTTGCCGAAACTATACATCGGTGCAATTCTCATTTTCCGAAAGCAACGGTGCCATAGAGAGCTTTGAGCAAGACAATGGCTCCGCCGATGGCGATAGCGACACTGAGAAGTGTCCCAATCAGAAAATATTCGGCGAAACGCACGGACTTGAGTTCCGGATAACGCGCAATCGATTTTGCAGCAAGAATGAAGCCGACGGTGGCGGGGGATTGTAAGAACAAAGCGGTCAGTACAAGAAATCGCTCCAGCCAGCCGATATACAGGCCAGCGTTAATCACTTCCTCGTGTTCCTTTTTTGTTTGCCCCTGCTCTTCCTTCCAAAGAGGCCCGATGAGCGCACGAATAAAATAGCCGCTGCCAAAGATCACCAGGACGTAGACAACACTCACCAGGAGAATGCTTTCCTGGAGGGAGCGAATTCGATTCAACCATAAGACAAATGTTTGGAGCGAGGGGCGAACAAGGAGGAATACGGCTCCGATGACAGTGACAAGATGTATTGCCTGATCCAATATGAATGCGAGGGCATTGTCGGATCTCCGATGAGACTTGGTCAAAGAAACCTTGGCCCAATCTATGAGTAGGTGAACCAGTGAGAGGGAAAAGGCAAGCAACTGAAAAGATAGGGTCAGAAGTCGGTGCGGGTCCGCGAGCGTGACCATCGCCATGACTGCGATGTAGTGCGTAACTCCATGAATGAGGTAGCCGCTCCATTCGCCCCGATGTTTATTCGAGACAATCCGAGTAGTCTGAAAAACGAAGTCAGTGAGGAGATGGGCCAGATATATTGCCAGGAAGAGGTTGTAGGCTGGGTGTATCATTTCGTGCAATAAAGCGATATTGCACATTCTGATGCAATCATCGGAATGCGCGCCCGAGAACGCTTTCCATGACGACCGTTGTGTGTTCGATTTGCCAGAAGTATCCTCGTTTTAGATTACGTGAAGCGGTAGAAATATCAATCGACAGAGCTTTGGCTGTATAGTCCACACGATTCTTAGTCAGGTAGATGGCGATAGTTTCCCATTGTTTCGCGCTAATTTGTCGAAGAAGGGTATCATGGAGACCGTAGACCAAGTTGGCAATTTCGTCGAGCTCGGAGTTGTATGAACGAAAAGCGGTCAGTGTCGGATACTTCCTTGTTTCCTTGATTTGGTTGATAGCGGCTCGTGCGAATTCGAAAGCTTGACCGGCAATGCGATTTACAGGAGGACGTATGGGCCCCTGGATTGCGCCGATTCCAATTCCGATTCGCAACTGAAGGGGCTGCAGGCGCCTTCTGAGGTCTAGAATTAACTTGGGGATAGAGTCCACGCGGAGTGCTATTGTCTGAAATTCATCTCCTGCAGTGACTGCGTAAGGCACACGGATGAGTTTGTCATGCAATTGCGCGATGCTGGCAATCCGAAGCTTCTCGTTGAGAGAGGAACGGAGGTGTGAGTGTGAGCGCGACTCGACCACATCCGCAATGAGGACGCCATGGGTGCAATTCTTAGGTTGCATATTTACGTACAATAATAGCGCATTGTATGGAAATATACAAGCGTCATTGCCGCTACCCCGACCATGAGACATTCGAGTCGTCGCGCAGGTCGCCGCTGTTCGTGCGGTTACCAAGGTCCGGTCCGCGATAACGCTTGCAGAAATGCAGCGCAGAGATTTCGTGAACCGCGGAATCGACGATGCAGTCCGAGGACTCGAACGCCTCAAGCGTGCCAAAGAGACATCGCCCGCTGGGCCCGCGCGGACGTGGAAAGCGCAAGGGTGGCCGCCAACCGGGAATTCTTCGACAACTTCGACGAGATCGTCGAAAACGACGCGGTCTAGGCGTACAAATGTCAACGCGAATACAACAACAAGATCAAAGCCCCGACGACATCTATCTCTAAATCAAGGACTCGAAAGAGACATTGACGCAAAGCGTCCCGTCGTCGATGGAGTGGCTGATGTCCCTACCTTGGAATCGGCTTCATGTATTTGCGAATCATCTCGTAGCTTCCGGTTTTCCAATCGCTCATGTCGGCGGTGACGATGAAGATGTCACAGGCAAAACGGAGCGAGAACAGCGTCTTGTCCACGGTTGGCTAACCGCCGATTCATGCTTCTGAGGCAGTGACCTACCGAGCCTTGCGCAGGGCATCCAGATTGCTTTCGACGAATTGTGCGATCGACCGCGCTACGAGTTCGTTTCCCGAGGGAGCGAGGTGCATCCATTTGTCCAGATACACTGGGTCTTTTGTTGAATCCAAAATGTCTCCCAGAAAGATGAAGGCGCCATCCGAGAGGGATCGCTGTGCTGCTTGCTGGTACACCACGCTCATGATGGGGAAAGAGCGTTTCGCACCGTCGCTGCTTGCGACGCTCATTTCGAAAGGAGCGAGCGGCTTGTGACCGGACACGAGAGCGGGTTGCCAAAAACTGAAGAGCTGAAACCCGTAGGTTTTGCCAAGCGTTTTTGCGATTTCCAGATTGGCCTCGTAGTTGTCTACCGTCGCAGCGGCTTTTGCTTCCAGTTCTCCGTCCATCGGTTTGGCCACGATAGGCGGGTGAAGAGAATTGACGGCTGTCACAACCAACTGTAGAGCGTAAGAATTTCGAAGAAAATCGAGTCGGCCGGCTAGCGAACCTTCTACTCTCGCTCCAATGTTTGCATAGGACAGGTGGGCGCTGGGAATCCCGGGCGACACCACACCCGCGTAGGAATCGTTCACTCCGTCATAAGAGATGACAATAGCCGGGCGACGGCCGGCTTTGATGCGCTCCATCAACAGCATTACTTCCTGATTCGTGACATACCCTTCCGCGCCGAAATTGGTCACTATAAAACAGCCGAGTCTCGAGGAGTTCAGGTCCCGCGACAGAAAAGATGGAATAGTGGCCCAGTCCGGGACGCCTGTGCCGTAAAGAGTTGAGCCTCCAAACATCCACACTTCCAAGGCGGATTCCTTTTCACAATTCGTGGGATTGATCGTGCGGCGCCACGTGCCGTCTGCAGTGTCATCCGTGTTTATGTATTTGCCGCGCCAGGGCGCTACTCCCCAAATCCGAAAGGGTTCGTAGCGACCACGTTGCGACTTCCAGCGCGAGTGTTCCTCTCGCCAGAACTCCCGCGCCCATGGATATGCGCTGTAGGCGGGGCTCGTGTCCGCGAAATTGTCTTGAGTTTCGGGCCGAACCCAATAATACGCGTTCAGAGCGACAAATGACGCAAACTCCAAAAGAACAGCCACAAAAAGCAGCGTAAAGACGAAATAGCCCAAAAGAGCGAAGAATCGCCAAGGCAGACGGATTCGCTTCCTCATCCCGTGAACTCCGTTGCTTCAAATCCTTCTTTTAGTTCTTCATGCATGGGCACTCTTATTAACCAGAAAGTCGCCGAGCACCAGGCAATCCATCTCGCTCCGGAAAAATGTATTCAGCGCTTCACCGGGAGTGTTCACGATTGGCTCGCCCTTGAGGTTGAACGACGTGTTGAGTACGACCGGAACGCCCGTCGCGCGGCCAAATCGCTCCACTAAAGCGTAGTATCGCGGGTTTTGTTCGCGGAAAAGAGTTTGCATCCGTGCAGTGCCGTCTACGTGCGTCACCGCCGGTAACGTTTCACGCTGACATTCCCGCGTGGGTACGACGTACTGCATGTAACGCGCCGGATAGTGCCGAGTTGCCTGCGGCAAATCGAAATAGCATTCCGCGCGCTCGGCTAGAACGGACGGGGCGAACGGCCGATACGGTTCCCGGAATTTGATTTTTCGGTTCACAACATCCTTCATGGCCGGATTTCGCGGATCCGCCAGGATGCTACGATTGCCGAGCGCACGTGGGCCCCACTCGAATCGTCCTTGGAACCAGCCTACGACGTTGCCTTGATCTAAACGATTCACCACTTCATCCAGCAATTCATCCTGATTATCGATTCGACGGTGGGCAATGCCGCCGTTTTTCAGAAACGCGCTTATTTCATCTGGAGAGAACTCTTGCCCCCAGTAAGCGTGTTCCATGCAGAAGGTCCGCGGCTTACCGAGTAGCGCGTTGTTGGCCCACAGCGCCGCACCGAGAGCGCCACCGCCATCCCCGGCGGCTGGTTGAACAAAGATCTCCTCAAAATCGGTTTCGTGGAGGATACGGCTATTCGCAACGCTGTTGAGCCCCACTCCACCGGCAATGCACAGTTTCTTGAGGCCGGTGTCTCTGCAAACATTCCGAGCTAGTCCAACGAGCAACTCCTCGGTAACCTTTTGGACGCTTGCTGCTATATCGGCAAAGCGCTGGTTTAGCCTGCACATTTCTGAGCAATTTGCGGACGGTTCGCCAAAATATTTCGGGTAGCCGCTGGATTCCGTGAAAAAGGGCATGCCGGGTGGCCGGCTCTCTCCGAAAAGTTCCGTAAACCGTCCGTTAAACATGCGGTCGGTCGAATGATGAAAGCAGAAATAGTCCATATCGAGCGCGAATGACCCATCGCTGTTTTGCTGAACGAGCTTCCAGACCTTGTCGACGTACCGTGGGTGGCCATAGGGCGCCAAGCCCATCACCTTGTACTCGCCCTCATTCACTTCGAACCCCAAGAATGCCGTGAATGTGCTGTACAAGAGACCCAAGGAATGAGGAAACTCGACCTGCTTCGTAAGGCGGATCTGACTTCCCTGACCAACTCCACAGCCGGTGGTGACCCACTCGCCGACGCCGTCTACGGTAAGGATCGCTGCCTCCTCGAAGGGAGAACAAAGAAAAGCGCTGGCGGCGTGGGAGAGATGGTGTTCGGAGAACAGCACCTTTTTCCGGTCGACGCCGAGCTCGGACTGCAAGGTGCCGGCAATCCATAGCTTGTCGAGAACCCAACCGATCATCGACTCGCGGAAGACTTTCCACGATCTTGGGTAGGTTTGCAGAACCGTGGTGAGTATGCGGTCGAGTTTGCGAAAAGGCTTTTCGAAAAACACGACGTAGTCGAGATCGCCGCCGCATAGTTCACCGACGTCCAAACAGAATCGAATAGCATTCCGCGGGAAACTGGAATCGTGCTTGATACGCGAAAAGCGCTCTTCTTCAGCAGCCGCGATGAGTTGGCCGTTCTGCAAAAGGGCCGCCGCGGCGTCATGGTAATAACAGGAGACTCCCAGGATATTCATCGTATTACTGCTTCTGAGCCCAGTGCATGTCGACCGGTCGCTCCGGCGTATCCAGCCAGTTCGCGGGTCGTCGTTTGGTGCGCAGAGGATCGGCGAACAGCCGCACGCAGACGCCAAAAGGAAGAAAAACGATCGCGTAGAGAACGGTCAACAGCACGCGGGCCTGAAGATTGCCGATCGTTCGCGCCAACCGCATCCATGCGGCCCAAAGGGTTCGGGTTTTGCGCCATGTGCTCGTCATGCGGTTTCACCCAAGTGTCAGGGTCCTAGAAAAATGGATATAAGAACGGCGCGAAAGCCGAACTTTGCGCCAGAATAACCAAGGCCCCCGTGAGCAGGACTACGATAATGAGGGGCAGCATCCACCATCGACGATGGCCCATGAAATACACTATAAGCTCGCCAGCGACGCCGAAGCGCCTGCCCGTGGTGCGAACGAGACCCACTTTCTCCTCCCTTATCGTGATCCTGTCAGCGGGAAATACGCGGTCACCCGCCGGCAAACACTAGGACGTTACCGCTCAACGGATGCGGCTTTGTCAAACGCTGGTCACGGCTAGGTCAAATCGCTGTCTTTGGGTGGAACCGTCGCAAACAATCGGTCATCCAAGGTGCTGAGGTTCTCTGAGCGTTCCTTTGGACATCCAAGAGAGCGTCTCAAGGAGTATTTTTCATACCGAGGACTTTGTGCGATCGGCCGAAAGGTTGAAGGAGGAGGTAAACACATCAGAAACGCGATATCAGAATTCACTCAGCCACATCTGCGGGCGAGTTTTCTTCTTTTGGCCGTGTTCCTGGCCGTTGCGCCTGTATTCATCTATGGTTCCTCGCAGGGCGAAAACAAAGTAGGTAGCACGGCTGCGGAGGCGAAGATCCCTGCCGGAACGATACTGCCTGTTGCGCTGCAGACTTCCTTTGCGTTTGCGAAGTGCAAGCCGGGGCAGATTCTTCGCGGGAAAATTGCTCAGGACGTTCCGTTGCTAAATGGATCGAAAATCCGCAAAGGCTCGCTCCTCGAGGGGCGCATTGTGGAAGCGGTCGCAAACTCGAACGGCGCGGGCAGAACTGTAACGATCCAGTTCGACGAGCTGCAAATGGCCGGAAAGTGGGTTTCTATTGTCACCGACCTCAGGGCGATTGCCGGATCCATGGCCGTGCAAGCCGCGGCGGTCCCTGTTGAAGCCCCGGGCGAGGGATCGACGTACGTCTGGTTACCCACCACGCAGATTGGAGGAGACTCCGTCTATGGCTTGGGAGGTCCGGTGACGAGCGCGCAGGACAGCTCGAAAGTGATCGGAAAATCTGTTGCAGATGGCGTTCTGGTACAGGTTAGCGCGAAGGAAGGCGCAGGCTGCCGAGGGGACATGGGCAATAACCATCCGCAGGCGTTGTGGGTTTTCTCCGGCGATGCCTGCGGAGCATATGGAATTGATCACCTGAAGATTGCTCATGCCGGCAGAACCGATCCCACAGGAAGGATTGTGCTGGCCTCCGACAACCAGAAACTAAAATTACGCGAAGGAGACGCGCTGCTGCTGCGGGTCGATTGAGAGCAGAGCTGAGGCGCTCTTCGCGGATATTTCGCGACGCATCATAAGTTTTCATTTTCAGCGGTGAGGGGGTTGCCGGACGCGAGTTCGCCTCGGTCGATCAGCATTTGCACGACCAGACCGGTCCAGCCGGTTTGATGGGTGGCGCCGCAGCCGCGGCCGGTGTCGCCGTGGAAGTATTCGTGGAAGGGAATCAGGTCCCGCCAGTGAGGGTCGTTGTTGAAAAGAGTGTTGGAGCCAAAGACCGGGCGGTTTCCATGCTTATCACGCAGGAAAATATGGCAGAGGCGGCGCGCGAGTTCACGTGAAATCTCGCCGAGAGTCATCTGGTTCCCTGAACCGGTGGGGCATTCGATTTTGAATGCGTCGCCGTAGTAGCGGTGATACTGGCGAAGCGCGAGCAGAATCAAGTGATTCACGGGAAACCAAATAGGCCCGCGCCAGTTGGAATTGCCGCCGAAGAGTTCCGTTGTGGATTCTCCCGGCTCATAATCCAGGCGGTATTCCTGACCACCGAGATTAAGAACCAACGGGTGGTCCAGATGATAGCGAGACACGGCGCGGACGCCGTAGGGCGAAAGAAACTCGTTTTCGTCCAGCATGTACGCGAGCAGGCGGCGCAACTGATCCTGGCGTACAAAACCAAGAAGCAAATTATTATCTGCTCCGGGAGTGACCATCGGCTGAACGCTGGCGATAAGATCGGGCCGATGATCGATGAACCACTGGCGTCGCCGCTGAAAGTCGGAATAGCGGTTGAAAGTGTCGGCAGCGACGGTGGTGCCGCCGAACATGGGTACGAATCCGACCATGGTCCTTGCCCGCACCGGAAAACTCTCTCCTTGTTCCGACAGTAAGTAGTCGTAGAAAAATCCGTCCCGCTGATCCCAAAGAGACTTTTCCGGATCGTTCGGGTTGTTCATGGAATCGGCGATATAGATGTAGTGCTCCCAAAACTTGCTGGCGAGATCTTCGTAGACGGGGTCACGCTCGGCGAGAATCAAAGCGATGGAGAGCATGTTCTTGGCGAAGGCTGCCATCCAGCTTGTGCCGTCCGCTTGGCCGAGCAGATAGCCGTGAGGCAGATTGTCGCGATCGAAGGCGCCGATATTGTCCATGCCGAGGAAGCCGCCCTGAAAGATATTCTTTCCCAGGGCGTCCTTGCGATTCACCCACCAGGTGAAATTGAGAAGCATTTTCTGGAAAACGCGCTCAAGGAAGGCGTAGTCGGCAACGCCGGTGCGTTCCTTCTCCACTTCGAAAACTGCTTGCGCTGCCATGGACAAGACCGGCGGATTTACATCTCCAAAATTCCATTCGTAGGCGGGAATTTGCCCGTTGGGATGCGTGTACCACTCGCGGAGCATCAGCAGAATCTGCTCTTTTGCGTATTGAGGGTCGAGGTACGCGAGCACCACGCAGTGGAAACCCAGATCCCAGGAAGCGAACCAGGGAAACTCCCATTTGTCCGGCATGGAAAGCACGTCGCGAGTGAAAAATTGAAGCCAGTCGCTGTTGCGGCCATGTAGCCGTTCCGGAGGAGGCGTCGGCTGTGTGGGATCCCCTTGCAGCCAATCCGTCATCACGTAGTGATAATACTGTTTCGACCAGAGCATTCCGGCGAACGCCTGGCGAGCGATCAGTTTCGCGTCATCAGAGAGAGCGGAGGGCAGAACGACGCCGTAAAAGTCGTCGGCTTCTTCGCGGCGTTGCTGGAAGTTCGCGCCGAAGTCGGCGAAGGGATCTTCGAACGGATGATTGCCGGCGATTGCGGTGAGACGCAGATGGAGCGAGAAAGTCTCGCCGGGTTTGATCTCCCGATAATAATGCGCAGCAGCCTTTGTGCCGGTTCTCGCAGGGTTGACAGCGCCGCGGTTTCCGCCGATGACGTATGAATGAAAAGCGTCCTTGACGTAAGGAGTGTGTGAAGGAACGCCGAACAGCCGCTCGTTGTTTGTTTCGTTTTCAGTGAAAAGAAGCTCGTCGGCACCGGAACAATAGAGCAGATACTCGCCGAGTTGCCAGTGCTTCGCGAGGATAGTGCGGACGTCCGGATCCTTCACCTCAGACTTGGCAGGGAGCGAAAGGGAGGGAAGGCGATCATCTCGGCCCCAGGTCCAAGTGTTGCGAAACCACAGCGTGGGCAGCGCGTGGATGGGAGCGGCTTCCGGGCCCCGGTTCGTAATGTTGACGCGGATCAGGATATCTTCAGGAGCGAGCTTTGCGTATTCCGCGACAACATCGAAATAGCGGCTCTGATCGAAAATGCCCGTATCCACCAACTCGTATTCGCCATCAAATCTGCCGCGCCGGCGATTTTCCTCCAACAGTTGTTCGTAGGGATATGCCGCCTGTGGATATTTGTAGAGATACTTCATGTAAGAATGCGTCGGCGTGTTGTCGAGATAGAAGTAGTACTCCTTCACGTCCTCGCCATGATTGCCTTCGTGTGCGTTGAGGCCGAACATGCGCTCTTTGAGAATGGGATCGCGCGTGTTCCAAAAGGCCAGCGCGAAGCACAGATACTGATGGCGATCGCAGATGCCGGCGATGCCGTCCTCATTCCACCGGTAAGCGCGTGATCTCGCGTGGTCGTGTGGAAAATAGCTCCAGGCGTCGCCATCTTTGCTGTAATCCTCGCGCACCGTGCCCCATGCGCGTTCGGCTACATAAGGGCCCCAACGATTCCAATGGCCCTCGCGCTCTTGATTCATCTGGAGGCGGACACCTTCGCGTGTCTGGTAAATGTTCACTGTGGTTTTTCCAATGAGCTGCGTTAACCGGGGGACTGCACCGCGATACGAAAAGATGCCCGAAACTGGGCACCAGATTCAACAATTCGAAGTCCATTGCCCGACACGAGCGCGCTGCTTGGAGCGGTCATCGGCTCAAGCGCGATGAATGGCTTCCCATTGGGAGCGAACACTTGGGCGTATGCGAAGCCCTCAAGAAAACTGACGGTTAGCCGGGTCTGACCACCGGAGAGTACGAAGGAGGATTGCTCACTGAGAAGAGCAAACCCGTCGTCGTAGCTTGTGCTACCAAGCAGCGCGCCAACAGGAGGGAACGATTCCTCAGCACCAGTCGGAATTCCGCGCGGATCAAGCAGGAGCCGACGCATGGCCGGCATTTGCAGCCGCCACTGTTCGCGGGGAGGATTAGGAATTCCAAAATACGGATGAAATCCGAAGCTGATCGGTACGGCCGAGCCGGTGTCTGCAAAGACCGTCGTTTGCAAGGTCAAGGAGTCGCACTCGACCTTCGCCGCCAGCTGGATGTGATGAGGAAAGGGGAAAATGGCAAGCAAATCGAGGTGCCTCCAATCGAGAAGAGCGAGCAGGGAATCTTTCTTCGCTTCGACGACCTTCCATTTTAGTTGGCCCCAAGGAACGCCGTGCATGGGAAGGCCGTGCTCGTCAAAATGCAGAAGCGGAGAGGCGGAATCGAGTTCGACTTCCCGCCCGGCCGCGTTGTAGTGCAGAGACGCAAGGCGATTTGCCCAGGGGTAGAGTAAGGGAATTCCCGCGGTGCTTCCTTTTCGCTTGGCCGATTCCAAATCATCAATGCGCCGAAGCAACTCTTGACCGCAATAACGAAGCGAAACTCCCAACATGCCTGCGTCAGGCCAAAATTCAGCGCACAGGTTTCCTGAGGCTATTGTGAGGCTGCACTCGCCGCTCATTTTGCTCTTTCGAAATCGGAATCGGCCGGTTAACTGAACGTTCCCGCCTTGGCTGCGGCCGCGGGGTTGGCAACAACAGGATTTGCCCAGCCACTAGGCGGCACAACGCGAGTGACCGCTTCCTTCGGACCCCACGTGCCCGGGTCGTACGGGTAGACGGGTGTGGCTGCTTTCAAGACGGGATCGACGACGCGCCAAGCTTCTTCGACGTAGTCCTGGCGGGCAAAAAGGGTAGAGTCGCCCGCCATGGCGTCTCCTAGAAGAACCTCATACGCACCCATTTCCGATGGTTGCGTGTGATGATGCGCCAGCATTTCCGCCGGCTCACCAACCATTCTTTCCCCAGGCGCCATGACGGTGATGCCCATTGCGATATCGACATCGGGACTGATGCGGAAGCGCAAATGATTTTGCGTTAGTTTCCCTTCCTCAATCACGGACGGTGGTTTGCGGAACTTGGCGAGGACTTCCGTGCAGGTTACAGGCATGCATTTGCCGGCGCGAATATAAAAGGGCACACCTTTCCAGCGCCACGAGTCGATTTCGAGCTGCAGAGCCGCAAACGTTTCTACTTTCGAGTCCTTGGCTACGCCCGGTTCTGCGGTATAACCACGAAACTGCCCCCGAATCAGATTCGCTTCCTGGATGTCGGGAATTGCCTTCAAAACTTTCACTTTTTCGTCGCGCACGGTTTCGCTGTCGGTGCGCACCGGCGGCTCCATGGCCAAGTTCGACAGAATCTGAAAGAGGTGATTCTGGATGACATCGCGGAAAGCGCCGGTCTGGTCGTAGAATGCGCCGCGGCCCTGCACGCCAAAATCTTCGGCCATGGTGATTTGAACGCTTTCGATGTAGTTGCGGTTCCAGAAGGGTTCCATGAAGGCATTAGTGAACCGAAAAACAATCATATTACTGACCGGCCGTTTTCCGAGGAAGTGGTCGATCCGGAAAATGTCTTTCTCGTCGAAAGAGCTAAGAAGAATCTTGTTGAGCGCCTGTGCGGAAGCGAGGTCGTTGCCGAAAGGCTTCTCGACAATAATTCGGCCGCCTTTCGCGCAACCGGATTTCACCAGCTGTTCGACCACGGTGCCAAATAAAACGGGAGGTATGGCCATGTAGTGCGCCGGATGCTCTGCGTTTCCCAATTCCTTGCGCAACTTTTGAAACGTAGTAGCATCTTGGTAATTGCCGTCGACGTAACGCAGCAAGCCCGAAAGCTTTTCCCACGCCGCAGCATCAACTCCGCCATTCTTTTCGAGGCTGTCTTTTGCGCGTGCCTTTAGCTGATCCAGATTCCAGCTAGCCTTCGCGACGCCGATCACCGGTACGGTTAAATGCCCCCGTTTCACCAGACCCTGTAGGGAAGGGAAGATCTGTTTGTATGCTAGATCTCCGGTCGCGCCAAAAAAGACCAATGCATCCGAGCGTAAATTACTCATAATTTGAGTCCTATCCGGGGCGGTATTTGGCTTTCGCGTCGGCCGGTCCAACCAAGCCACGGGCAAAGCGAGACTGGGAGTTTATCAGCAAATCGGCGTTGCCTCTACCGGTGCTTTTGGTCGAACCTGTCCCCATAGATGATCCTCGAAGGAAAGGTGGCACGCTAATGCAACGAAGAAAATAGTCTGAGGATATTTCGAACCGTGGTATTTTCGGTCAATCTCGATACGCCAATGGAAGGGTAATTTAGGGAGGCTCGCCATGAGTGGTCTCATCCGTTGGTCTCGGTTCGCCGTGATCTTTTTTGTTGGCCTGATCGCCGCCGGAATATTTGTCGCATGCAAAGGCACGGCGCCGGCCTCCGCGTCCGCGACGCAACAACCTACTGTTTCCGGCTTCCAGACGTTAACGCCCGCCGGCATTTCCGCGTTGCACGCGATTGCAGATTCAGCGCGAAATCCCGACCTCCGATGGCCGGACTTTACCTCGTACAAAACGGAATTCGCCAAATTTTACGAAACCAATGGTTACTCTCTCAGTTGGTTTCGGAACGGTCAACTACGTCCGCAAGGACTAGCGCTGATTGAGGTCCTGAAAAACGCCAATTCCAGAGGACTCGATGCCGAGGACTACGATGGCCCACGCTGGACAGACCGGCTCGCCAGGCTGGGACAGAATCCCGAGGAACATGACCTGATCTCCTTCGATACCGCATTGACCGTCTCGACCATGCGTTACGTCCGCGCCGTTCACGTTGGCCGCGTAAATCCGAAACAATTCAATTTCCAGTTGGATACGCAGGAAGGCCCATTCAGCCTAGCCGATTTCCTACAAACCAAGGTGGTAAACGCCACCGACCCCACCGGTGAACTCCAGAAAACAGAGCCACCCTTTTTGGGCTATCGGAGATTGCTGGCGCTTCTGTCCGTTTATGAGGAATACGCGAAGAAAGATGACGGGCAAAAGCTGCAAACCATCGCGAAGACCGTACACCCCGGTCAACCTTATGCGAGCCTGGCGAGGCTCGGCCGGTTCCTTCAAGCCATCGGAGATATTCCGGCGGACGCGCAGCTGGATCCAAAAGCCACGATTTATGAAGGAGCGCTGGTCGATGGCGTGAAGCATTACCAGAACCGACATGGCGAAAGTCCCACGGGCTTGCTCGACGTGCGAACCATCAATGAACTGAATACGCCCGGAGAAGCGCGCATCCGCCAGATCAAGCTCACATTGGAGCGGTGGCGCTGGCTTCCGCACACGTTCTCGCAACCTCCGGTAGTTGTGAATCTCCCCGAGTATCGTTTACGTGCTATGAACAGCGACGGCACGGTCGCGTTCTACAAAAACGTCATCATTGGAAAAGCCTACGGCCACAAATCGCCTGTTTTTCAGAAGGAGATTCAATACGTCATCTTCCGACCGTATTGGGAGGTTACTCCCAGCATTCAACGCGGCGAAGTCGTGCCCCACATTCAGAAGGATCCTCAGTACATCGCCAAGCATAATTTTCAAGTGATCACGCCGAAAGGCGAGGTCGTAACTGAGAATGAAGTCAGTCCGGACGTCCTCGAAGGATTAAAGACGGGCCACCTGTTGGTACGGCAAAAGCCTGGCCTAACAAATTCTCTCGGTCTTGTGAAGATTATCTTTCCGAATCCGGAAAACGTGTATCTCCACGGGACGGACGTGCCGGAATTGTTCTCGCAGGACGTTCGCGATTTCAGCCACGGCTGCATTCGCGTGGAACAGCCGGCCGACCTGGTCGCCTGGGTGCTTCGAAACAATCCCGGCTGGGATTTGGACCGCGTGAAAGCCACAATGAATGGCGATAAGGACAACATTCAGATCAACCTCACCACGCGCATACCGGTGCTGATCGTGTATGGTACCGCGGCCGTGAATGAGGAGAATCAGATTCGGTTCTTCGATGACATTTACGGATATGATGCAGCGCTCGAAAAAGCGCTGGCAGCGGGTTATCCTTACGCCTGGTAGTTTGTCTGCGCCGTGAGGTAGAAGGAATTATTTGCGCGCTAGCACTTCCGCTGGTTGTGCACTCGAATCAGGAAGCAGTGCCGCATCCACCATGGCTAGCCCTTCTTCGATAATGTCCAAACCGAGGCGAAGTTCTTCTTCATTGATAATAAGCGGCGGACACACCCACAACATGTTGAACCGGCTGAACGCGTATAGATGTTTGCTCTTCAGATAGCCAGCGAGCTGGGCCATTTCCGGACTACTTCCATTAAACGGTGCCAGCGGTTCACGAGTGTTTTTGTCTTTGACGAGTTCCAGCACACTGAATAGGCCTTTGTAGCGAACGTCCCCAACGGAACGATATTTCTTCTTCATCGTTTCCAATCGCGAGGAGAGATAGCGGCCTTGACGTTCGACATTTTCAAAAATGTGTTCTTCCTCGTAGAGGTTCAGATTGGCGACGGCGGCCGCGCAACAAACCGGATGGCCGCTATAAGTGAGTCCGCCCCAAAGCATATTGGTTTCGAAATAGTTGGCGATGGCATCGGAAACAATGACCGCGCCGAGTGGCAGGTAGCCGCTCGTCAGACCTTTCGCGCATGTCACAATGTCCGGACGGATTCCGTAGTGCTGCGTCGCTAGCCATTTGCCCGTGCGGCCGAAGCCGCTCATCACTTCGTCGTCGATCATCAAAATACCGTGCTTGTCGCAAACGGCCCGCAGCTTCGGATAGTAATCATCCGGAGGAACCAGCAGACCGTTTGATCCCGTGATGCCTTCCGTTAGAACCGCCGCGATCGTGTGCGGCCCCTCCATTTCAATGATCTCTTCGATGTGAGAAACACATTCGCGATGGCACGTCTCGACTTTCTGGCCGAAGGGGCAGCGATAGCAGTAAGGATCAAAGGCGCGAACAACGCCCGGCATACCCGGCTCGACGGGCCAGCGGCGTGGATCGCCGGAAGCGCTCATCGAACCCATCGTCGCGCCGTGATACGAGCGATACCGAGTGATGATCTTCTCGCGGCCGGTGAAAAGCTTGGCCATTTTCATCGCGTTTTCGTTGGCCTCCGAGCCGCCCAGCGTGAAAAATGCTTTCGCCAGGCCCGTGACTTCGGCGAGCTTCTTGCCAAGAACTCCGCGAGGCTCGGTCGCGAAACTGGGGCCGGCAAAGCAGAGTTCGTCAACCTGCTTTTTGATGGCTTCGAGCATTTTCGGGTGCTGGTGGCCAATGTTGAGATTGATGAGCTGCGAACTGAAATCCAGCCAGCGATTGTCGTCGCCATCCCAGAACCAAACGCCTTCGCCGCGCTTCATGTGAACGGGAGTCGACGCTCCTTGCACCGACCAAGAGAACATCGTGAAATCGCGATTTTCTTGAACGACTTTGCGAGAGTGGGAGTCCATAGGCAGCTCATCCTTCCGTGAACGTGTGAACGTCAGTTCCGCTGTTGAATCCAGGCCATGGTTTTCGAAGCCAACCGATCGAGAGCCGCGACGGCCATCTCGAGGTGTTCTTCCTTCGTATCCTCGATTTTATTATGGCTGATGCCTTTCAAAGACTGTACGAACATCATAACAGTGGGGATTCCCGCGCGCGAGACCTCCGCGGCGTCATGCAGCGGCCCGGAGGGCATGCGATGCGACGTGCCCGACGCTTCCCGCACAGCCTCTTCGCAAAGATCCAGCAGATCGGGATGGAAGGGGATCGGCTCGATACTCCAGAGCCGCGACCAATCTACGGTGCAATGCTCTTCGGCTGCGAATCGCTGGCTGGCTTCTTGCGCCTCGCGATACATTGTCGCCAGGATTTCAGCGTTCAAATCGCGCTGATCCAACGTAGCTTCGCAGCGCCCCACGACCGCAGTGACGATACCCGGGAACGTCTTCACGCTACCCATCGTGCAAACTGCGTCCTCATGCTTCGTTGCAATGCTCCGAATTTCAAGCGCCAGCTTCGCGGCCGCGGCGAGAGCGTCGCGCCGCGCGTTCATCGGCGTCGAGCCTGAATGAGCCTCCTGTCCGTGGAAATTGATGATGTGCCGCTCGACCCCTTTTGTGCCGAGTACGACGCCAAGCGGCAAGTTCATACGCTCCAGCACGGGGCCTTGTTCGATGTGCAGTTCCAGATAAGCCGCGGCGTTGTTTTGTTCCATTTGCGCGTCAGGGAATTTATCGATCTCCACGCCACAGCGGCGCAGCGCGTCTTCCATTTTCACGCCGTCCCGGTCGGTGCGAACGCGATCCGCTTCGATGGAATGGCTTCCGGAAAATGCAGAAGAACCGAGCAAGCTACGGCCGAAGCGCGCCCCCTCTTCGTCCGCCCAATCGACAAGGCGAATGGTGACCGGAGGATGGCCGGAATATTCCGCGGAAATCCGGCGCAATACCTCCAGTCCCGCGAGTACATCCAATATGCCGTCAAGCCATCCGCCATTCGGAACGGAATCGAGGTGTCCACCAAGAAGTAGCGATTTTTCTGACTTGCCCTGTAGAGTGAACCAGTTGTTGCCCGCAGCATCGTAGTGGTGTTCGACGGGGAGATTCTTGATTTTGGAGGCGAACCAGTCTCGCGCTTTCAGCCAAGTGTCGGTCCAAGCCACCCGTTGAGCGCCATTTTCATCACTGGTAAGCGCTCGGATTTCCTTCAATTCACTGACCGTGCGTTTGGGATCGAGACTCATCGCTGCTCACTCAAAAATGGCTGGGTTCGCGCTTCAGGAATTTGCCCCGGCCGCGCTCGCCGACAAATTGCCCATCGCGGACATGGATCTTTCCGCGCACAGTGACCAGTGACGGGCGGCCTTCGAGCTCCATCCCTTCGAACCCATTGTAGTCGTTGTTGGTGTGTTGGGATTTAACGGAAGTGACACCGCGATAGTCGGTGTCGTAGATGACGAGGTCGGCGTCGCTGCCTACTGCGATGGTGCCTTTTCTTGGGAACAGACCAAAGAGCTTCGCGGCCCGCGTGCTCGCGGCATCGACGAAACGGTCCAGGTCCAACCGGTTGCGTTTCACGCCATGGGTATACATCAGGTTGACGCGATCCTCGATTCCGGGAATGCCGTTCGGAATGTTCACGAAAGAGTCTTTGCCAAGCAACTTCTGCTCTACGTCGAACGGACAATGATCCGTGCCTACCGTGTCGATCAGGCCGTTTGCCAACGCCGCCCACAACATCGTTTGATTGTGCTTCGCACGCAACGGCGGAGACATAACGTGTTTCATTCCTTCCACGCCTGGGCGCTCCGCATACGTTTTGTCCAACAGAAAGTGAGGCAAAACAGATTCGACGGAGAGTTTCACGCCGCGTGATTTCGCGGCAAGCGCAGACTGCAAGGCCTTCTCGCAGGACAAATGGACGATATACCCCGTCGCGCCGGTATTTTCGAGGAACGCGGCGAAGTGGCCGGTGCCATCGGCTTCGACCGATTCCGGCCGGCTCGGCTCATGCCATTCGGGGCCGGTCTTACCTTCCGCGAGCAGTTTTTGCTGAAGCCGCGAAACAAGCTCCGCGTTTTCGCAGTGCGCGGTGACAATCACGCCGATCCGCTTGGCGAGTTCCAGAGTTTGATACATTTCGCCGTCTTCGACGCCAAAGAAATTCTTGTAGGCCAGGAAAATCTTGAAGGAGGCAGTGCCGTCGGCGACAATTTCTTTCAGTTGCGATTCTGTTTCCTTTGCGAACTTGGTGACCGACATGTGGAAAGCGTAATCGCAGGCGCTTTTTCCGTCGGCTTTTGACTTCCAGAGCTGATAACCCTCAAGCGCGTCATCGTTGCGATTCGGGCAGCACATTTCGATAAACGTGGTTGTTCCACCAATCAGGGCCGCCATGCTGGCGGTCTCGTGCGTGTCCTTGGCAAACGTAGCCATGAAAGGCAGATAAATATGCACGTGGGGATCGATGAAACCCGGAAAGACCAGTTTTCCAGCGGCATCGATAATCTCGGTATCGGGCGTGGCCTCAAGATTTTTGCCGATTCGAGTAATTGTTTCGTTGGCGACGAAAATATCCGCGCTCTCTCGCGAACCCACGTTTACAATGTCGGCATTTCGAATCAACAAAGCCATTGGCTACTCCCGAACCCGACCCGAACGATCTCAGTGGATGTGGATTCCCATCTTCTCGCGATATTGTTTCATTTTTTCCCAGTCCTCGGTTACTTCACGCTGAGAATCAGAGATTTCCTTCCACGTAACCGGCGGGCGCTCCGGCGGTTCTTCGACCATCTGAATACAATCTTCCACAGGGCAAACGTTGTAACAGAGACGGCAGCCGACGCAATCCTCCTCTCGGACAAGCACGCGGGGACGTGTTCCAACCGCTTCATCCTTGCCATTCGCACGGATGTCGTACGAATGCGGTTGAACGACGCTTCCATCTCTCGCGACCAAGTCAATGCACTGGTGCGCTGTATCGTTGCATGCGACGTAGCAAAGATTGCAGCGGACACATTTCTGTTGGTCGATGCGCGCCACCGCGCGAAAGGAAAGGTCAAAATTGTTGAAGTCAGAAACTCGCTGGAGGCTCTTTCCCACTACATCAGAAATCTTGGAGAAACCCTTTTCGTCCATCCAGTTGGATAAACCATCGCACAAGTCCTCAATAATCCTGAAGCCATAGTGCATGACCGCCGTGCAAACCTGCAGGCTGCCGGCGCCAAGTAAGAGAAATTCCGCCGCGTCGCCCCAAGTGGAGATGCCGCCCATTCCCGATATCGGCAGTTTAGAGCCGCTGACAACCGAATCTCTCCCTAGCGCGGCCAGCATATTCAGGGCGATGGGTTTTACGGCCGGGCCGGCATAGCCGCCGTGGCCGCCCTTGCCGCCAATGTTGGGAGTGATCTCGAGTGTGTCCAGGTCGATCCCGATGATCGAATTGATGGTATTGATCAAGGAAACTGCGCTGGCGCCTGCGGCAACCGCCGCGCGCGCGGGCATCACGATATCGGAAATGTTCGGCGTGAGTTTCACAATGACGGGAATCTTGGCTACCTCCATGACCCATCGCGTAATCTGCTCGCAATATTCAGGCACTTGGCCCACAGCGCTGCCCATGCCGCGTTCGCTCATCCCATGGGGACAGCCGTAGTTCAATTCGATCCCGTCCGCGCCGGTGTCCTGGATTCTATAGACGATGTCGTGCCAAGCTTCCGGTTTAGACTCTACCATCGCCGAAGCGATCACCGCGCGATCAGGCCATGCGCGCTTCACTTCCCTAATCTCACGAAGATTCACTTCCAGCGGCCGATCGGAGATTAGTTCGACGTTGTTGATCGCCAGCATTTTTTGGCCGCCATAGTGCCAAGCGCCGTAGCGATTCGAAACATTCAGCACCGGCGGGCCAATGGTCTTCCATACCGCGCCTCCCCATCCGGCTTCTAAGGCGCGATGTACTTGCAAACCGGAATTGCTCGGCGGCGCCGAAGCCAGCCAGAAAGGATTTGGGGATTGAATCCCCGCAAAATTGATGCTGAGGTCAGTCATGAGCCACCAGCCTTTCGTGAATTGAACGTGCGGCCAACTTGCCGTCCTGAACGGCCATCACCGTGGAAGCCGCTCCGCGTGCACGAATGCAGTCGCCACCCGCGTACACACCGGGCAAACTGGTTTCGAACCCAGCGCTCACCTCAATGAAACCCTTCGTGGTCTGTAGCTTCAAGAGCGATGCGAGGCTTGGTTTTTCCTGCCCTGTGGCTTTGACAATCTGATCCGCAGGAAGCAGAAATTCCGAGCCTGGAACAGGTCGCGGGGAGGGGCGACCCGAGGCGTCCGGCGTCCCCAAGCTCATCCGCATACATTGCAGAGCCGTGACTTTCCCGTTGTGGACCTGCACGCCGACAGGTGCCGTGAGAAACGAAAAACGCACGCCTTCATTCTTGATGAATTCATACTCATGTGGATAGGCCGTCATTTCCTTTTCCGAGCGGCGATAAAGCATAGTCACTAACCCGGCGCCAAGCCGTTTTGCGATCGTGGCGCAGTCGATGGCGGTATTTCCCGCACCGATAACGACGACATTTTGGCCGACCACGAGGTCATTCACGTCCAGCTTGCTCTGCTCGATGTATGCCAACCCGTCCAAAATATGTTCTTCGCCTGGAATGCCCAGGGTGGTCGTCATGCCCAGTCCAACGCCGAGAAATACTGCGTCGAATTTTGCCTGGAGGTCGGACAAATTGAGATTCGCTCCCAGCTCTTTGGCTTTTTCAATTTTTATGCCGAGCTTGGTCAGCATTCTGACTTCCTCGAGGGCAACCTGAACCGGCTCACGAAGGCCAATGATGCCGTAGGTCGAAAGGCCGCCGGCCATAGTGCGTTTTTCAAACAATGTCACGTTATGACCGCGTTTGGCGAGCTCACCTGCACACGAGAGGCCGGCGGGGCCAGCGCCAATGATGGCGACCTTCTTTCCGGTGCTTTTAATGGGCGGGAAAAACACCAGATTCCCCCCATAAGCAAAGTCCATGGCATATCGCTGCAATCGACCTATGGCGATCGGCTTGTGTCCGGTTCCGAGCACGCACGCGCCTTCACATAGCTCCTGCACCGGGCAAACACGCGCGCAGGTTGCGCCAAGGAGGTTGGACTCCAGGATGGTGCGGGCCGAGCCGCGCAAGTTGTGCGAAGCAATTTTCTTGATGAATCTAGGTATATCAATGTGCGTGGGGCACGCGTGAGTGCAGGGCGCGTCATAACACATCAAGCATCGTGCGGATTCGACCGCAGCTTCATTGGGGGTCAACGCTGGCAGAAGTTCGCCTAGCGCATTTGCGCGTGAAGTATCTGGTGAAGTCTCCGCCAACACATCCTCCCAATCTTCAATCCTTTGGCGAATCTAGTAGCTCAGGATGAAGGAAGGTTGAAACGAACAAGCTATCCTGTAATGGTACCCTGTGCCAGGCGCCTATGCCGATGTAGAAGTCCGCAGCCTCATCAACAAAGAATATACTCCTCCGGCAACCACAAAGCCCACGAACCAGGCGTAGTCGTAAAGCCAGTGCAGCGCTGGCGACGCTAAGCCAAGCAAAGCCAGGGCAATACCCGCAACCAACGCAAAAATCGCGCTGTGATTGAACCCCGTCCGGTATTCATATGCTCCGCCGCGACGATACAAATCTTGCAAAATGAGTTGGCGCTTCCGCACGACGTAGTAATCGCAAATCATGATTCCTGCAATCGGGCCAAGAAGGGCCGAGCAACCCACCAGCCATCCGAAAATGTATGCGCTGAACGTGCTGAGCAGTTTCCACGGCATCATCAGAATGCCCACCACGCCGGTAATGAGACCGCCGGTGCGAAAAGAAATGAGGCTAGGCTGCAAATTCGAAAAGTCGTTCGAAGGAGAAACAACATTTGCGGCGACATTCGTGTTGAGCGTCGCAATCAGAAGCGCCACCAGTGCGATCAACGCGACCACCGGCTGGTTGAAGCGCGTCAGCAGCACGACCGGATCCCAGATCGCTTCACCAAAAATCACCGCGGAGGCCGAAGTCACGGCTACTCCGATGAACGAATATAGCGTCATCGCTGTAGGTAGTCCCAGGGCTTGTCCAACCATTTGCGCGCGTTGCGATTTCGCGTAACGCGTAAAGTCCGGAATATTCAGCGCCACCGTGGCCCAAAAACCAACCATGCCCGTCAGGGAAGGAATGAAGAAGTGCAAAAATTCAGAGGTGCTCCGAAACTTGCTTGGCGTGTGCAGCACGGGTCCCAAACCACCGGCCTTGCGCGTTATCCACCAAAGCAACAACAATCCAACGACGAGCATGAACGGCGCGCCGATTCCTTCCAGGAATTTAATGGTTTCGATGCCGCGCCAGATAACCAGCATGTTGACAGCCCAAAAGAGAAAAAAGCAGATCCAATGGCTGCCTGCTAGATTTGCAGCGCCGGGCCACAGAATGAGCAACATCGAATAAATCGCTTGGCCGCCAATCCATGCCTGAATTCCGAACCAACCGCACGCAACCAGCGCGCGCAACACTGCGGGAATATTTGCGCCGCGGACTCCAAACGACGCCCGCACAAAAACAGGGAATGGAATGCCATACCGGGCGCCGGCGTGCGCGTTCAGTAGCATCGGTATTAAAACAATGAGATTCCCTAGCAGAATTGTGGCGATGGCTTGAATCCAATCCATTCCACCCGCGATAAGGCCCGATGCCAACATGTAGGTCGGGATGCAGACGCTCATGGCCACCCAGAGCGACGCGTAGTTGTACGTGTTCCAGGAACGTTTCTCCGTCGGAATCGGGGCCAAATCGGGATTGTAGAGCGACGCGTCGACCTGTGTAAGCTCCATCCGCCATTCCTAAGACACAGAAGTGAGGCGTCAGACTATAGCAAGCGACTCGGAAATGCCAGAGGAGCGCTCAGCCCGCACTAGCGTTTGCCAAGTAGCCGAATCGCATTTTCGCGATACACCTTGAGCAACACATCATCGGGCAAGAACAGACCGTAAATGTTCCAACGGCCTTGCCGAGAGGCATGCGAGGGGTATTCAAAGTACTCGTCACGGGTTTCCAGAAACCGGTAGTGGAGCCGGTACATGTTGACCTCGGGAATCAGATCCGTGCCAAACAGAATCCGGTCAGGGAATTTAAGGAAAAACTCACGCGCACTGTACGGTTGCCGCCCAAGCTCGGCGCAACGGGCTCCAATGTCCACGTGCAGATTGGAATATTTCTCCAGAAGGGCTGTTACATACGCAAGATCTTCGGGATGTTCCGCTACATGAGCGCCAACAAAAGTGGTTTTCGGATGGCGCGCGATGACGCGATCGCGCTGTGTCAGGAGTTCCAACTTGCCGTAGTATGAGCCGTGGTAGCTCCACTGCGGATGCGCGGCCAACTCCTCATATCGTTCGTTGGACGCGTCGATCGGAAGAAAAAACGCATCCGGGTCCGCAATGTGATACATGATCGGCACGCCAAGCTCGGCGGCCTTTTCGTAGATGGGATCCAACCGTCCATCATCGATGCGCAGCAGGCTGCCGTCTGCGTCGCGGACTTTCGTTCCGAGATCCTTCCAGATCTTCAGTCCGCATGCGCCATGCTCGATCAGCCGCTCAAGACGCTCGACGCTTCGCTGAACAAAGCTAGGCGACTGCACGTCGCTCCAGTCCATCCAGCCATACGTAGCGAAACGCTCCGACGCCACGGAATTAAATTTGCGAATCATTTCAAGCGCTGTCTCGCCGGTCTGCATCGTGATGTTGACGATGCGGTCGATCCCACACTCATCCATAACCCGCAACATTTCTCGAGGGTCCTGCGCGTCCAGGTGATTGTGATAATCGATAACTGGGAATTTCGGCTTCAGGATTTCATGTTGGGGAGCCGCAAGCATCGATCGGGGACGAAAGTCGCTGAGCCGCAGATCGACCTCGGCACGAGCGGTCACCATCGCAACGAAAGGATCCTTGCCACCCGCCGAATCGCCCATGTGCTCTCCTCGACTGATCACCGAAAATGATACTAACAAATGGTGGGTTTGATTTGCCGAGCTTCCGGTACAATTCGATGTCGTTCGGGTGCGTGCTGAATTTGGAACTCCTCACACAATCTAAGGAGTTTCTATGAGACAGAGCAAGCTCTTCGCGGGTCCACTTTTGGCCATTTTGTTTTTCGGCTGTGGGTCTCCCGTAATTGGTCAACAGAGCTATCTTTATGGCCTACAGCCCGGTACAGCCGACGTCACTGTGCAAGGCGACGTCATCATATTGAGAAATGCGGAGCTGATTGCCCGTTGGAGCACCGCCAATCACAGATTGGCACACGGGTCGTTTGGGCGTCTGTCGCTAGGCGATGGAGAGAGGTTGCTGGACGACGCGTTTACGTTGGTTTTGGCTGACGGCAAGACCTTGCACTCTTCGGCCATGCGGATCGCGGCAACGCCCCAAGTGGAGACACTGCAAGCGGACGCCGGCGCCGCGCGTTTGGAACAGCGCTTTGGCGGAAAACGGGTGGTGGTACAGCTTGAAGACCGGGGTTCAGAACTCGTTGCCTTGTGGTCCGCGGAATTGCGGGACGGCGACAATTACATTCGGCAGGAAGTTTCGTTCTCCTCCCGAGCCAATGTGGAGATCCGAGAGGTCCGACTATTTGACTTCGCGTTCCTGGGTGCTCAGGTTTCTGGCACCGTCCAAGGCTCTCCGGTCACGGCGGGAGACATATTCTTGGGATTTGAGCATCCCCTCAGCCACTGCGGTGTGAAAGGCCACACACAAGTACGTTGCTCGATTGATCGAGAACTACCATTGAAAGCCGACCAGACTATAAAATATTCCTCGGTTATCGGGCTATCGCCGCGTGGCCAAATGCGTCGTGGATTCTTGAATTACGTGGAACGCGAACGCGCGCATCCCTACCGGCCCTTCTTGCACTACAACTCATGGTTCGATATCGGCTTTGGCGAACGCTACGCGCAGCCCGCGGCGCTGGACGCGATCAATGCCTTCGGCGACGAACTCACCGTCAAGCGAGGAGTGAAACTCGATTCCTTCCTGTTCGACGACGGATGGGACGATCCTCGCTCGCTCTGGAGCTTCGATCCTGGCTTCCCCGATGGCTTCACCCCTGTGAAGGAAGCCGCTGCCAAGTACGGAGCGGCTCCCGGCATCTGGCTCTCTCCGTGGGGCGGGTATGACAAAGCCAAAGAACAGCGCATGAAGTACGGGGGCGAGCAAGGCTTCGAAATGAACAAGGGAGGATTTGCGCTTTCGGGGCCCAAATATTTCGCGCGCTTTCGCGACGTTGCCCTGGAATTCATCCGCAAATACGGAATCAATCAATTCAAGATCGACGGCACCGGCAACGTTAATAGCGTATTTCCGGGCAGCGACTTCGATAGTGACTTTCACGCGGCGATCAGCCTTATCGGCGAGTGGCGCGCCGTGAAACCGGACATCTTTGTGAATCTCACCACGGGAACCTATCCTTCGCCCTTTTGGCTGCGCTATGCGGATTCTATTTGGCGTGGCGGGGACGACAGCAATTTTGCCGGCGTCGGTCCGTGGCGCGAAAAGTGGATTACCTATCGCGACGCGGACACCTACGCCGGAATCGTGAAAAAGGGCTCGCTGTTTCCTCTGAATTCGCTGATGTTGCATGGAATTATCTACGCTCGCCAGGCCGAACATCTTAGCGATGACCCAGGACACGCGTTTGCGCACGAGGTCCACAGTTATTTTGGCGGCGGCACGCAGCTGCAGGAGATGTACATCACGCATTCCCTGATGTCGGACTCAGAGTGGGACATTCTGGCAGAATCTGCGAACTGGTCTCGCAAGAATGCCCCCACTCTCGTAGACACCCATTGGATTGGCGGGGATCCGGCCAGACTGGAAGTGTACGGCTGGGCCGCTTGGTCTCCGGAGAAGGGAATCATCACCTTGCGAAATCCAAGCGACCATCCGCAGACATTTTCTCTAGATGTTGGTAAGGCTTTTGAACTCCCACCCGGCGTGCCTCGGAAATTCACCGCGCATTCGCCCTGGAGGAGCGATGCCAAGAAGGTGCGGACTCCTTTGACCGCAGGAAAATCGCGCGAATTTCGGCTACGACCGTTCGAGGTATTGAACATGGAGGCGATTCCGACTCCTTGAGCAACAAACCAGGCTGGTTTCGATTCTATTCTTTTTCTTTCTTTTCCTTTCGCTCGCAGGTACACTCCTCCTGGTAAATGCCGGGGTGTTCGATGAATGATTTGCTGCGTCCTACCTGTCTGCTGGCTTTGGCTGCTGGCTCGAAACGAGTATTTCCCGTACGCAGGGTATCCGGGCCAGGGCGCTGGATGACCTATGGAATAGAATTGCCCGATGGAGTGCTCGAAAAAATCTACCACAAAAACGCCGATCGACTTTTTGCGCAGTTCAAAGGGATACACTGAGATGATCTGCAATTACGGGAGTCGAATCCCAGCGCGGGGTTTTGGTGGATTGACTCTTACGGCGGCAGGGCTGCTTATCTTTGCAGGCTGCCACAACCAGAAAAAGGAGCCGAGTGCCGGCCCCGTTTCCGCGCCGAAGTCATCCATCGAAGTGTCTGTCTCTCCCGAGGCAGTTGTCGTTCATACGCCTACCGCCGAATTTGATCTTTCTCCCTCAGGCGCGTTGCAGGGCAAGCTTCACAAGGATGGATCGGGGCTTACACTCGACACAGGGTCCGCCGACGCAGGCCAGGTTGTTACCGTGGGAAATAAAGAGCTTTCCGGCGTCACGCTGGATCTTGCGAACGTAAAAGTCAAAGAGGCAACCGGCAAGCTCGGAAATCTCGGCAAACAGCTTGATGTAAATGGCAGAATTCCGGGAACGGACCTCGAACAGGGCCTGACGCTCGAAGTCTATGATTCATTTCCCAATCTGGCGTTGCTTTCACTTCGCGTGCGTAACCGCGGCGAAAAGGAAATCGAAATTGAGAAAGTAGACCTTCAGCGCCACCTTTTCGCATCTGCAAAGTCCGGCGAAGATTCGGCGCATCCGCTGTGGACGTTCGAGGGTTCCAGCTTAAAGTGGGGTAAGGACGAAATTTTCCCGATTCCCGCGAAGTTTTCTCAGGAGAACCCGTTCGGAGCGCCGGTTGGCGTAAAGGACGACCTCGGCCACGTCGGAGGCGGAATCCCTGTTGTGGCCTTTTGGTCCCGCAACGTCGGCGAAGCGATCGGCCACTTTGAGACTTTGCCCCTGGTCCTATCCGTGCCAGTTCGCACAACGCCGGAAGGGAAGGTGCAAGCCGGGGTGAGCATTCCCGTCAAAACAATTCTGAAACCCGGTGATGTTTATTCCACGCCGCGCACTTTTCTTGCAGTGTATAGCGGCGATTTCTACGAACCGCTAAAAATGTGGTCCGACGCCATCGAAAAGGAAGGTCTCAGCCGGCCAGTGAACAATAACGAGAACTATGCAGTCGCATGGTGCGGCTGGGGCTATGAGTTCGGGGTTACTCCCAAACAGATGCTGGGCACGATCCCTAAGCTGAAAGAACTGGGCATTCACTGGGCCACTCTAGACGACGGCTGGTTCGACAATTACGGCGATTGGCAGCCGCGGGCGCCCGCGTTTGCGGGAACGGCCATCCAGGACATGGTTAAAAGTTTTCACGAGCAGGGAATCAAGGTCCAGCTTTGGTGGCTGCCGCTGGCGGTTGAAGATGGCAAGTACGGTTATGGCGATCGCAAATTCGTCACGTCGGACGTTGTGAGGGAGCATCCTGATTGGCTGGTACTCGACCAACAGGGCAAGCCGGCGCGCATGGCACGCAATCTGGCCACATTGTGCCCCGCTCTGCCCGAAGTTCAGGCATATTACAAACAGCTCACGGAGCGTTTCATCCGTGATTGGGGATTCGACGGGCACAAACTCGACAATGTTTATACGCCGCCTCTCTGCTATAACCCGAAACATCACCACAAGTCGCCGTACGATTCTGTCTATGCCATGGGTGACGTGTACGAGACGATCTTTGAAACCACGCGCGCGCTCAAGCCGGACAGCGTGACGCAAAGTTGTCCTTGCGGCACGCCTCCGAGCTTGGCGTGGTTCCGCTACATGGATCAGGCGGTAACAGCCGATCCGGTCGGCTCGGTACAGGTGCGTCGGCGTGTGAAAATGTACAAAGCCTTGCTGGGACCGCGCGCCGCCGTCTATGGCGACCACGTTGAACTTACGCGCATTACGGGAGCCTCCAGTGATAACGAGCAGGACCTTGGCAAGGATTTTGCTTCGACACTTGGAACCGGCGGCGTACTGGGCACGAAGTTCACCTGGCCCGACTACGGTCGGAAGTTTAAGAACGTGGAGTTAACGCCGGAGAAGGAAGCCCACTGGAAAGAATGGATTAGCCTTTACAACCAAAAAATGCTGTCCAAGGGGAATTTCCTGAACCTCTACGTTTATGGATTTGACGTTCCAGAAGCCTACGTTATTGAGAAGGACGGCCACATGTATTACGCGTTCTATGCGCCTTCGCGGGCCAACTCTGGCCACACCGAGAAACCTGAACCGGCGCATTGGAGCGGCGAAGTCGAACTTCGCGGATTAGCCTCGGAGTCTTATCACGTGATGGACTATGTGCAGCGGAGGGATCTTGGCACGGTGACGGGACCCGTCGGGAAAATAAAGGTAGATTTTGTCGACAACCTGCTTCTTGACGCCGCCCCGGCTCCCTGATTCAACCTACGATTTCACCTCTGTGCTGCGGACTCCCGCTCCCAAAGCATGCGTGCGAAGAAACGACTCACGATACACCGTATCGCGAAACGCTTCTGTCCCCCCAGGCCGCGTCACGGAAAGCGCCCCGACAATATTCCCGCACGCCAGGCAGTCCTCGAGTTTCGCTCCGCGGATATATTGGTGAATAAAACCCGCGTCGAAGCTGTCTCCCGCACCGACGCGGTCGATTGCCTCTACCACGGGAGGCATCGCCACGAATCTTTCTTTCGAAACCCGGGCAAGCACTCCCCTCGATCCTCGCTTAATCACGACCATCGCTACTTTTTTTGAAAGTATTTCCGCCGCTTGGTCGGCGTCATCCACTCGCGCTAGTTTGCAAGCTTCGCGTTCGTTTGGCAGGAGAACATCGACATATTTGAACAGCTCTTGAACGCCGGGAGACCAGCGATCCTCGGGATCGTCGTTCGTATCGAGGGAAGTCGTCAGGCCAGCCGCCTTCGCTTTCCGGAAAATATCGGCGAGAGAAGGTTGCAACCCTTTTAACAGAAAGTAAGATGAAACATGCAGATGCTTCGCCCTAAAGACGTAGTCGAGGTCCAGATCCTTTTCGCTCAGCTCGAACATCGTGCCCGGATAAGTGAGGATGTACCGCTGCTTTCCTTGCGGCAAAATCACGGTCAACCCAGTGATCTTGTCAGTCACCCGGCGAACGTGGGAAAGGTCGACACTCCCTTCCGCCAAACGCTTCAAGCAGATTTCACCTAATGGATCGCTGCCAATAGAAGAACTGAAACTGACTTTGTTCCCTAACGACGCCAGATTGTGTGCGAAAATTGCAGACGAGCTGCCGAGCGTAATGCTTAGATCCTTCGCCAGATGTTCGCGCTCGAGAATCAATTCCGTGGGCAAGCCGGACAGGATAAGGTCCAGATTCAACTCACCAATTACGCTGACGTCAAACACAGCCAAAGACGGTTCTCCTTCGTCGTTAATCGTTAATCCAACATCACAACGCGGGTGAGGTTTTTCGGCTGGTCGGGATTCAGCCCTTTTGCGACAGCTGTGAAATATCCGAGAAGTTGGCAGGGCACGATACTTGGAGCCAGTAACGCCAACTCATGGCCATTTAAGCCAAGTTCGACTACCAAATCGGAACCACGGAGGATGTCGGCATTCGCGCGATTGCAGATGGCAACGGTAACGCCGCCGAGCTCTTTCATTTCTTCAAGGACCTCGGTTTCCGCCTTTTGCGCGCTTTCGCTCAACACAAATGTCAGACAGGTCGCCGAGCTTACAATGGCTTTGGGACCGTGACGAAACTCCAAAGCGTGGAAGAACTGGCTGTACGAACAGGACATTTCCATTATTTTCAGCGCGGCTTCTCGGGCAATGCCATGAAACGGCCCTTGTCCAAGGAAAGCATAATCGGCAAAAATATGCTGCCCCGCAAACGCTTCCATTTGTTGGGCGATGGCGGGAATGCGCGCTACAAACTTTTCTGCCATGGCCTGTAGATTTTCGACAAACTGGGAATTGCGCGCGTGCCGCGCCGCCAGAACCTGCAGGCAGAGCAACATGCTCGTGAATGACCGCGTCATCACCGTGCTCTGCTCATCTGCGGCACTCAATTTGATGGTGGCATCGCAGGCTTGCTGCAACTCGCAATTTTCCGCATTGCAAGTAATCCCAATGGTTGGAATTCGTAGGTCCCGTCTCAGAACACTTGCTGCCCGTACGGCCTCTGACGTTCGCCCCGACCGCGAAATCACCACTGCCTGCAAATCGCTCCCTTCGGCCTGAATCAATTTCGGGAAAAGCAGCACTTCTGAAGCAGGGATGGCTCGCGCTGGCTGGCCGGTCAGCAGCGTCCATGAAATCGCCGCAGCCTCCGCAAGGTAGAAGCTCGTGCCGCAACCGATGAAAAGAAATTCGCGATTTCGGCTGCTCTTTTCAAGAATCTCCGCGATCACGGCGCTCGTTCTTGTCGCAGTCAGCACAGATTGCCAGACGTCACCCTGTGACTGAATTTCGTTCCACGTATGTGACTCCGTGTGCCGGGTCTTTTGTATCGTCATAAGTGTTGTTCCCGAAGCAAAACCTGCTGGCCTCTTTTCTTCAGACGAGCGTTACCTCAACTTTTGCTTCTCGGATTATCGTCAAGTCGCGCTTGGAAATGCTCTTGTCGGTGATGGTTTCGTGGACCGCGGAAGTCGGCAAGATGAGCGACAAACTGCGCCGGCCAAACTTGCTCGAATCGCACACCACCACCGTCCGCCGCGCCGATTCGGCCATTGCGCGATTCACACGTGCCTCCAGTAAATTGGGCGTAGTCAATCCGTATCCGACGTCGAAGCCGTCCACGGCCAGGAAAAGAAGATCGGCGCTTAGTTTCCGCAAAGATTCTTCCGCCAAGGGGCCCACAAGGGAAAATGAATTTTTCCGCAAAGTTCCCCCGGTCAGGATGACCTCGACCGGCGAATCGGCGAGCTCTGCGCCAATATTGATCGCATTGGTGATAACGGTCAGGTTCTTCACGTGGCGGCAACTGCGGGCGATAGCGGTTGTTGTCGTTCCGGAATCGAGAATGATGACCTGGCCTTTACTAATCATGCGCGCTGCGGCAGCGGCAATCCGCGTTTTCTCCTGTCTGTGCAGCCGTTCCTTTTCTTGAATGGAGCTGTCCATCAGCGCGCCGGTCTTTACGGGCAGTGCCCCTCCGTGCGTGCGCTCCAGTTGCCCCTGATGATGAAGGAACTCCAGGTCCTTTCGAATCGTAATCACGGAGATGTGGAAACGCCGCGCGAGGTCGCGAACCACTACGCGCCCATCTTCCTGAATCACCTGCAGGATGGCTCTACGGCGCTCTTCGCTCAGCATAAATGCCTGCTGTCCGGCGTGGATTTGCCCCTACCGCATCCGACCGCGTACGCGTAGCCGTCGAGGACTTCCAAAATCTTGTCATGGATCAGGTCGGAGGGCTGGTTTGCGAGTGTCCCATTTCTCACCGCGTCGGCCTGCCGTGGAAGGTACTGGCTCAACAAAGATAGAGGCGCCGGATGAGCGCGCAGGTTGTGAGCCAGGCGCTGCAACGCGGCCGCAACCGTAGGCTCCGCCCAGTAATAACGCACACGGTCGCTATAGCTAAACCTCCTGGCAATGCGCAAGTCTTTCTCCTCGCCATGGTAGTAGCTTTTCCAGTGGGTGGGATTCCTCAGCATGGCGGTTTCCACAACTTCCGGCAAGCCGGATAGCAACAGGCCGGTTCTATCAGACAACCATTCTTTCTCGATCTCTGACAACGCAAAAACTGCTTCGCGGAACGCAAAGGTCAGCCACGGCCCAACTTTGAGAATCGCGAAGTGATCCAGCACCATTTGCCGCAACGCACAGGGCGTCTGGTAGTCGGTAGAGTGCGCTTCATAGACGCCACTCCACGCAGGAACAAGAAAACGGCGGAGGGCCTGAGCCTTCTTGGCGTCATAGGGGAACACAGTTGCGTCTCCAAATTCAACGCCCGGCTGAACCACCACCGCGATCACTCGCTCCCAGGCAGATTCGAGCCCGCGGGAGAGGAACGCCTTCTTCGCAGTGTGCAGAGTGTGTCTCAAATCGTTCGCTTTCGTCGCCGTGGGAGCCTTTGAACTGGCCACCTCGCCGCCCGGAACCGGGACTTCTGTCCCGATCACATATAATGGTGCCGGCGCAGACGGTGAAAGCCCACCATGCGCCTGCTCCGCGACGCGGCACAGTTCGGCTGCCCGCGCTGCTACAATCTCATCCTGCAGCGATCCTTTTCTGTCGACTGGGTCGTCGGCACACGGCATGCTCGCGTCCAAGTGAATCTTGCTGAATCCCGCGCTGACATAAGCCGCGACCATTTCGCCGGCCTTCTCCATTGCCGCGCGAGCCGCTATATTGCGCCACACATGTGGCCCGAGATGGTCGCCGCCGAGGATGATTCTTTTCCGCGGGAAACCCACGGCAGCAGCCACGGCGTCGACAAATTTCACAAATTCCGCAGGCGTCTGGCCAGTATAACCTCCGAATTGATTCACCTGATTCGACGTCGACTCAATCAGTAGAAGACTTTCATCCCGTTCGGCCTGCAACATTGCCGCTTCCAGCACAAATCGATTTGCGGAGCAGATGGAATAGATGCCTAGGCCCTTGCCGCGGCGGTTTGCGGCGAGAAGTTCACGAAGCTCTCCAATCGCGTTGCCGCGACTTTTTGCACCTTTCTTTTGCACCACGCGCCTCGACTCTAATTCTGTGGGCCGACCCAGACAATCGCTCCTCGTTCGAGTGCAGGCAACACAAACTCCACGTTGTCGCCCTTTTTCTCCCCGCGCACAACTCGTGCCTCACCGAGGAAGGGAACAAAAGTCAGCACCGTTCCACGCGCGGCAGGTATAGTCAGCCGAGTTCCATTCACGGCCGTCGGGACCGCATTTTGGCTGGGGATCAAACCCGTAAAGTTGGCCAAAAACACGTGAGGCATTCCATTCACGAGGCCAAAGTTCGCAGCGACGGTCGGCGGTGCGTGCAGTTCGATCTCGCGCTTCATCGCGACCGCGTGCAAGAGCGCCTCTGGCGGCTGCTCGGACGCCCTCGAAAAATCGTTCTCGAAAGCGTGGAAGTATTGCAGAGCGGGATCGGCTGTAAGGCTAGCGACATTTGCCCCCGAAACTCCCGTCACATTCGCCCCCAGGATGATCAAATGTCCCCCGCCGTCTGCATACGCTTTAATCGCTCGTTTTTCCGCTTCGCTGAGCACGCTCACTTCGGGCAAGACCAGGGACTTGCCACCGAAGCCAGCTAAAGTGCGCGGCGTCACCACCTGAAATTCGCTGTGGGCCTGAATGAGCGCAACTAGAGTACCCCGGTACGAAGGCAAAAACTCCGCCGCGTCGTAATCTCGGCTCTTCGGCGAAAAGTACACGCCCACGGGCTGCATCGGCGTTCGTGGCAAATAGAGCGCCTTCTCGTTCTTTGCGATCCACGCGAAGATTTCCTTGCGTGTGATTGGGTCGTTCGAACCGCCCATCACATGACCCGGAGCATCCCAGAAATTCGCCCCGGCCATGACGATCGACATTGCCAAATTCTTCATCGCCTCGCGCTTGTCGACTCCTTTATCGCCGTCCCACGAATAATTCAGGATCCACGTGGCCTTCCCTTCCGCGAACGCTCGAAATGACAGCATCCCGGCTTGATACAAAAACCACTGCTGTTGTGTTCGCGAAGCAGCCATGTGCTCCCCTTCGCCAAACTCATATTCGTGGGCAATCGCATCTACCACGCCGTACATTTCGTAAACGTCCGCGCCTACGCGCGTGGCCTCCTGCTCGATGCCCGGATAAATTTCTGGAATTACCGCAATCTGTGGTTTAACGCTCTGCGCATTGTCTCGAATATCGCGCATGAACTCTGTCATCGTATCGATGCGGAAGTCGATCCACTTCCGGAAATTCTCATCCTTAAAATCTCCGAGCTTCAGATCCTGTTTTGCATCCAACCCGGTCTTTTGCCGGAACGCCGCGACCGTCGCGTCATCGAAACTGGCCCAGGTATTCTCCCATCCGTCGAAGTGGGTCATCCAATACGGAATGTCCACATAAATTCCGTCGATTCCTGTCTCCGCGATTTGCCGGACGCGTTCCATGTAAACTTTGCGCCACTCTTTCGCATAGGGGCTGACCCATACATCTTCGTCACCCGGCCGGATCCAGAATGCCGCTTTCGCGGTAAAGAGTGCGGGCTCGCCTGTAATGTTCCGTTGTATCCAGTCAGGATGGTCTTTCATCATGGTATGCGGAGACTTATCGGCATTCGCCGTAATGCATTCCGTTCCCGCGATGTAAACGAACGCCTTGTTTCCCGCGCGATGCGCCGCTTGCGCAACATCGGAAATGGCCTTGAGCTTCTCAGCGGGATCTAGAAAGCTCTCATATCGTCCGGGAATATCGTTGTCGACTTCAATACCAAACACGAGCGAATTCTGCGCATCCCGCACGATCGCGTCCGCATTTCCGGGCCTCAGCCCATATCCACCAATGCGCACATAGTTTGTCCAGTTCTGCTGGGGCGCCTCGGCGGGCGTTGCCGAACACAGCAACGCAGCTGAGCACAGCACAAAGATGGCTCCTGTTTTCAAGCAGGCCATTTTCATTAGAACTGGAACCGCATTCCGAATTGCATGACTCGCGGCGTGAATCCGGTCGCCGATGAGGTAACTTCACCGAACGTTGCGCTGCCCACGCCCACATCGGGGAAAGCGAACCGCTCCGTATTCGTGAAGTTGAAGAATTCCGCGCGAAGCTGCAACGTCTTCTGTTCTTTGATTGTGAATTCTTTGGTAAAGGAAAGGTCCAAATTACGAATCCCGTCACCCCTCAAGTTCGAGAAATACCGCGGCGCATTACCCGGAACTTGATCTCCCGGATCGCCGAAGCACGCCGCGTTGAACAATGAGGAATTTGCGCTCCCGTTCAGAGCCGCCGCAGCTGCCTGATGGTAACTCAGGCCACTCGACAATTGGTTGCAAAGGATATTCGGTCTCTGGTTGCCGTCATCCAATCGCGGCACCGCCATCACGATGGGTAGAGGCTGCCCACTTTGCAGCGTGATAACTCCCGAAATTTGCCACCCGCCAACTACGCCATCAACGATGCGATTCATATCTCGTCCGATCCATCGTCCTCTACCAACCGGAAGCTCAACGATGGTGGCAAGAACAAATCGATTCGGTACGTCATTGGCGCTGATGGCCCACTCATTCTTCAATCGATCGAGTTGCTGAGGATTTCCCACCGTGTATCCGTAAACGGTGTTCAGGTTCCCGACGAACGCGTTGAAGCCGATCGAGGAATCATCCTCTGATTTGGAGCGCGTAAAGTTGCCTTCGAAGCTGACGTAGTGGTTCATGCGTTTCTGGAATCGGATCTGCAGAGAGTTGTACCAGGAATTCGCGCCGAAATTCGGAAGGCCCTGAAATGTGCCGGGAAATTGCGGATAGGGATTTAACAAATTAGCAAGCGGAATAGGAAGAGGATTCCCTGTCACAGGATCAGTTTGCGCGTATAGCGACGCCGGCTCATTGAAGATCGCATTGGGTCCGACGAAGAACTGCGCGAACGGGTTCGCAACCAATGTGCTGAGATAATTCGAGACGCAGCTGTCCGCATCGCAATTGGGATCCAGCGCGTGTTGCTGCGCGGAAATCTGGGCTAACAGGCTCGACGAAATGAAGTTGCGATTCCGCGTACTCGAGTAGCCACCCCACGGAAGGTGCGTGCTGCGGTTCGCCGAATAGTCCACACCAATCGTGATTTCCCAAGGGAACAGGTGCTGCACGCCCAGATTCCACTGAAAAATATCGCCATTCCGGGCTTGCTCGGTTCCGAGGTTATTGGAGTTGTCGTAGCCCCACATCGCGAGCGCTCCGTATCTTTCTCCCTGCGGCTGCGAAATCCCCGTGGGAAACGGATTCTCCAGTGTGGCATATTGCGTTACGTAGTTGTTTGTCGAAAAGAGGATTGGGTCTGTGGCGCTGAAGGCGGTTCCCGGATACTGGTAATTTGTTGCGGGACTCAATCCGTAGTACACACCGGCGCCGCCACGAATCACCGTGTTCGGAGTGAAAGACCACGCGAACCCGACACGAGGAGCGACGTTATTGCGATCCGTGGGGACGCTGCGGCCCAATCCCCCCTGCTCCGGAAACAAAGTGGTGCCCTTCAGTTCGGTTGGTATCAGATCGCTGGGATTCAACGCGTTAGGTAAATCAACCGTGATGCCCGTGTTGCCGGTGAAATCGCTGTATTGCTGGCGATTGAATCGTTCGGTGTAAGGCGAACTCCATTCGTACCGCAACCCCAAATTGATCGTCAGCCTGGAATTGACCTTCCAATCATCTTGTAGGTAAAACGCGGTCTCCCACGACTTATCGGCAACGGTGGGTTGCACATTGATGAAGCTGGATCCTTGCGGTCCAGACGCTGCGCCATATCCCAGAAGCAGGCTGGCGAAGGAATTGCCTTGCGTCGTATCCGTGGTGATGGGCGTGGAAGCCGTCACGTTTTGCGGAAAATAGAAGTTGCCCGTGGGATAGTTCGGCTGCCAGAAATTATTGAAGAATTGGCGCTGTTCGAATCCAACCTTAATTGTGTGTGCGTGCTTCACCCAGGATATCGACGACGAATAGCTGTATAACGTGTGCGCAAACGACGTGTCCGTACAGCACTGCGTAAACATCGATAACCAATCGTTTGTGCCGTCGAGCTGAATGCTGGGCATGCGATTCAAGCCATTCGCCGCCAGGCTGGATGGGAAACCCACGCTTTGCAGGTTGGGAAAAGCGGAGTTGTTTGGTGCCGACACGCGATCCACCGCGAAGCGGTTCGTCCACACCACGTTCGGAGTGAACGTCCAGCTATGCTCCAGACCGATGTTGTGTACCGTGGTTGAAGAAGTGAAGCCGTCGTTGAAGTTGCTATTCGCCAGCACAAAAGGAACATTGTACTCGCCGTAGCTCTGACTATAACGGACCGCCACTCGCTGTTTGTCGTTGAAATAGTGGTCGATCTTTACGTCAAACTGATGCGCAGGTGCGTTCGTTAGAATCGATGTCCGGAAATTGTCCAGCCCGAATTGATCTCCGGAGGTGTTCGGCAGCGGATACAGATTCAGCAAAGCCTGACCGATCGGATTGATGTTTTGCTGCGGAATCACATTACCTTGAAACTGTGGCCTTACGCAGGTGCCATTCTGTGGCACACATTGGAACGGATTGTAAATCGCTTGTACTACAGGATTCCCGTTTGCGTCGGCGGTCATTGTCTGAGAGAAATCGCCCGTTCTCTCTGCGGCGGTCGGCACAGTGCCGGTGATGTTCACAGGGTCGTGCTCGCGCGTAAACTCCAGGTCAATGAAGAAAAAAGTCTTTTGCTTGCGAATGGGGCCGCCAAGCGAAAATCCATATTGGTCGCGCAGGTGGTCCGGCCTTGGAACTCCCGCCGCATTGTTGAAGAAATCATTCGCATCCAGGGCGGAGCGCTGTCCGAACCACCAGCCGCTACCATGGAAATCATTGCCGCCCTGCTTTAGGACCATGTTCACCACGGTCCCGCCGTTGTTCCCATACTCCGCGGAAAAGCTATTATTCTCGACCTTGAATTCCTGAACGATCTCGACCGACGGCTGGTAATACACGTTGGTCGTTCCGCCTTCCCCCTGCTCCGGCGCGCTGGTCAAAGCTCCGTCCAGACGGACCTCCGCTGTGGCGTTGCGCTGACCGTTGGACACGAAGTTTGTTCCTGAGGGGTAAGAATCCTGGGTCCCGGATCCGGTCGTCTCCGTAACTCCACCCGCGAGAAAAACAAGGCCGAACATACTGCGATTGATGAGCGGAATATCGCGCACATACTCGTTCGTCACGTCTGTGCCCAGGGCAGCATTGCCCGTATCGAGCAGCGGCGCTTGCGTTGTAACGCTGACGGTTTCCGATACCGTTCCAGGAGTTAGTGTAAAGTTCAGCGTAGCCTCCTGGCTGACCGCGAGCGCTAATGCTTTGTGCTCTTGCGAGGCCAGGCCGGCCGCTTCGACGTGAATGGTGTAGGTGCTTGGCCGTACGCCGGTGAAGACATAGATCCCACGAGCGTCCGTCACGGAGGTCGTACCCACCCGCGTACCTTCATCGGTTAGTATGACTTTGGCTCCCGGAATGACCGCCCCGCTTGAATCGCTTACGACTCCGCTGAGCTGTGCTGTATAGGTCGATTGAGCCGAAGCTGCCGTAGTGTAATCCAAAAGTAAAATGCAGAAACCGCCGAGAACGACGCCAAATCCCACGCGAAAACCGCGAGCGAAAAATGCCATCCCACACCCCCTGAGGTTCTAACCGTCCGGCCGAGTGGCCTGGTCGAAGCTCACTTACGATTCCTTTCTTTTACTTTCCTTTTCTTTCTTTGTCAATCCTTACTGTTTCGCGCCGGCAAACCGCCCGCGTTTTCCCATTGGCAAAATCCTCTTCCGTTGGCATCTACGGGTGACTATCAACAGAGCAGCCAAACAATGAAATCACAATATTCTTAACAAGCGCCTTCTCGCGGCGGTGCTTCTTGCTGCCACCCAGATTGCTGCTTCCGTCCACGCGCAGCGAGCGCTTTCACCGTACGGTTATAACGGCTGAGTCCCGCTTACGATACCGGTTACACGATTCAAATTAACTACCCAACCGGCAACAACACTCGCACCGTTGGCCATAATTCCTGCCCGATACAGCCTACAAACTGCCGCGAAATCCAGGAGACCCTAGGAACAGCGGACGCTTCGGGCCCGATTTACTGATCGCCTTGTGTCCGTGCCCACACAGGAAAGACGCTGTTGCCAACCCCTTTTGGCCGTAGTACTGTCCCCGGATGGCCGCCAAGCCGCATCGCCGTAAGAAGGGGGATCGTAAAGCCATGTCTGCCGATCACGAGGAAAAAAACGCCGCCAATGGTGAGCTGCGCGAGGGCGCAAACGTAGACAAAATCCGCGACATTCTTTTTGGTTCGAATATGCGCGACTACGAGAAGCGTTTCGCTCGTCTCGAGGAGCGTATGACCAAATCTTCCGATGCGCTCCGCGATGATCTGAAGAAGCGCTTCGACGCGCTCGAATCGTATGTCCGGGAGGAAGTTGAATCACTCGGCCAGCGCCTGAAGAACGAGAAATCCGAACGCACCGAAGCCTTGAAAGAGCTGATGAGAGAATCGCGTGATTCTTCGAAGGCCCTCGAAAAGAAACTTTCACAACTTGAGGACACTCTGGAAACCGCTCAGGGAGACCTGCGTGCGCGCATTCTGGAGCAGTCCAAAGCCCTCGCCAATCAGATCCAGAAATCCAAGGAAGAATTGGAAAAGGCGCTGGAGACCGAGGCAGAGACGCTGCGCAATGAAAAGACCGATCGTGCCGCGCTAGCCGATTTGTTCACGGAAGTCGCGTTGCGGTTGAAAGGCGAACTGGAACTGCCGGAGAAATAGCCGGATCGGTAACGTATGGGCTCCGCCCCAAAACCAGCTCCGAATCCGTGGGACGCTTGCTCCTCCATGGCAGACACGCCAAAAAGTCGATCTACAAACGAGCCTGACGGCGAATCTTCTCTAAACGGGTCCGGCTCGCTGGAAGAACTTCGCCACTTGATTCTTGCTCCCGAGCAAGAAGCTCTGGAGCGCTTGCACGAGCGTATCGAGAATCCCGAATCGCGGACCGAGGACGTCAGCGGAGTTGTCGCGGAAGCAATTCAGCGGCGCCGCGAGCAGGGCGGAAGCGACGCCCTGAGTGATGCTCTTGCGCCAACGATTGAAACCGCGCTGCGCGAGTCCGTACGCAAAGACCCGAAAGCGTTGGCCGCCGCGCTGTTTCCAGTGATGGGACCTGCGATCCGCCGCTCCATTCTCGAAACCCTTCGCTCCTTTTTGGATTCATTCAACCAGGTTCTCGATCAAAGTCTCTCCTGGCAAGGCATGAAGTGGCGCCTCGAAGCGATCCGCACCGGGCGGTCCTTCACGGAAGTTGCCCTGCTCAACAGCTTGGTCTTCCGGGTCGAGCAGGTTTTTCTCATCCACAAAAAAACAGGCTTGCCGATTGCCCACGCGGTTGCCCCTGCTGTTGCGATTGAGGATCCCAGCCTGGTGTCGGGCATGCTCTCGGCAATTCAGGATTTTGTTCGCGATTCGTTTCACACTGGACAGGGTCAGGCCGTCAACCGCATGAACGTTGGCGATCTCGACGTGTGGGTCGAAAATGGCCCGTACGCGATTCTCGCTGCCGTGATTCGCGGCATCGCCCCTCGGTCGGTGCGCGACCAAATGGCTGAATGTCTGGAGAAGCTACACGCGGAATATGCCGCACAGTTCGAATCCTTCAATGGAGAAACGGCGCCATTTGCGGACGCCAACAAAGAGCTAGCGCGCTGCCTGGAAGCCAAGTTTAAAGAGGGCTCTCAATCTCGGAGCTATGGATATGCCTTGGCGACCGGAATGGTTTTGCTCGCACTTGTGGGAGGGTGGCTGGGCTGGCGATGGTGGCAATACCAGCGCTGGTCGCAATTGGCGGAAAGGCTCGCCAGTCAGCCCGGCTTGATCATCACATCCTTTGCTCGCGAACGCGGCCGCTTCGTCATCCGCGGCCTCCGCGATCCCCTTGCTCCCGATCCAACACAATTCATCCGAGACGCGCAGCTCGACCCGGCACGCGCGGAATTCCACTGGGGCCATTACTACGCGCTCGATGACGCGCTCCTGCAGCAGCGCGCGATCGCCGCGCTGGCGCCTCCGGCGGGTGTAAATCTTTCGGTACGGGATGGTGTCCTGCACATGGATGGCGCTCCTCCCGCGAAATGGCTGAATGATCTGCGTTCGCGTGCGCTCTTGATCCCTGGGATCCGTGCGCTCGATTTGGGTAAATTGTCACCGGAACAAGTCGCGTTCAACGAAGCAAAAAATAAACTCCAGTGGACGATCATCCGGTTTCCTCTCGCGAGCGCTTCATTTTCGTCGGTCGAACGTTACAACCTTCGAAGCCTCCTTCCGTCTATTGAAGAATTACTCAATCCGCCGGGTTCACTCCACCGAGCCGTAAAAATCGAAGTTGTGGGCCATAGCGATTCCACAGGCGCTGAATCCTCGAACGAGAGCCTAAGTCAGCGCCGCGCTGACCGGGTAGCGTCGGAACTGCTCCAGTTGGGGATTCCAACCTCCGGCTTGCACGCACACGGCGTTGCCACCGCGGAGCCAGTTCGCCCTGAAGACAGCGAAGACAATCGCCAGTACAACCGAAGCGCCACCTTCCGCGTTATCGAGATCCCTCCCGGCCAGCCATGATCCAAAAGAAGATCTGCATGCTGGGCTCTTTTGCCGTGGGCAAGACCAGCCTGGTGCGGCGTTTCGTCGAGAGCATTTTTTCGGAGACCTACCACACTACCGTCGGCGTAAAGATTGACAAAAAGCCGATTCAAATCGACGGTAAGCAGATCGATCTGGTCCTGTGGGATCTCTATGGAAATGATGATTTCCAAAAAATTCGCTGGTCCTATTTTCAAGGGGCTTCCGGCTATCTGCTCGTCGCGGATGGCACGCGCCGCGCCACCATAGACAGGGCCGTGGAACTCGAAGAACGCGCCCGCGCCGAAATCGGATCCGTTCCATTTGTCTTCGTGATGAATAAATGCGATCTGGTCGATGACTGGGAGTTCGATCCTGAGATGGAGGCGCGTCTCGCCACAAAAAGTTGGGCCATTTTGTGTTCGAGCGCCAAGACAGGCCAGGGCGTCGAAGAGGCATTTTCTCAACTCGCGCGAAAGATCGTAGGTTGAAGATGTCTGGCCCGCTCCCTCAATTCCTGCGCGAGCTTGGATTTGTGCTTCTTCAGCATCGCGGCCACGGGCAATTTTCATTACTTTCCCCCGCGCCTTCCTGGCTGGTAGAAATTTGGGATATACCTCGCGCCGGCCATGCGGAAATTCCTATCGCCGAGAAATCTCCATTTCTCGAAAATTTCCTGCTCGAAGCGGACACTTTTTGGAATTCCAACAATAAAGGATTCTGCCGGTCGGAAACCTGGGTCGAGAAATCGCCCGCTGGTAAGGAAATTCCTCTCGAAGCGATTGCCTTGCAATTGGAAGGTGTTCGCTTTCTTGCCCTGCACAGCTCGGAACCGGAGTTTCAGGAGCGTTTCCAGCTCCTTCAGACCGCTCGAGATTCGCTTCTGGACCAAGAAAAGCTGCAGCGTGAAATCCAAAAAAAAGACATCCTTCTCCACTGCATCATTCATGATCTTTCTCAACCTCTCAGCGTCATGAGCGTTACTTTTGATTGCATGGCCGATGAGCGCATCAGCGACAAGGGCAAAGGTCTCCTGGAGCTCGGGAGGAGAGCCAGCGATCAGCAAATGATGATGATCCGCGACATTCTGGAGGTTTTTTCCGCCGATTTGAAGGCTTCACTGCACGCTGAGAGCAAAGCAGAATCGCCGGATCTGCTGGACTGCGCCAAATCCGTTCTGAACGCGTTTGGGCCTGTTTTTGCCGCCAGGAACGTCAAGCTCAAACTCGATGACGGAATCGACGCACGCGGGGCATGGCGTGTCCACGGAGAGGCAACCCGCGTGCAGAGAATTTTCTCCAACTTGTTGGAAAACGCACTCCGCTACTCGCCGACTGGTTCAACCGTTACCATCAGACTCGCTCAGGATGGCGAATTCGTCCGGGCGTTTGTAGATGACCAAGGACCGGGGCTTCCAGCAGACATGAGCTCCTCCCAGATTTTCGCGCTGTTTTCAAAAGGGAAGGAGGGCGGCAAGGCAGGCTTAGGCTTGTATTTCTGTCGGCTGACTGTGGAGCGTTGGGGCGGCACGATTGGCGGTGAGTCGTTGCCGCTGCGCGGTTCTCGCTTTTGGTTCAGGCTCCCAAAAGCCACAGGGCAGGCTGAGCCTGCATCACAAATTGCGAAGGAGCCAGCCCGGAGGCCAGCCGTGGTAGGGAAAGGTGTTGGGTCAATGGCAGCTAAGAAATCTCCCATTCGAGTCCTCCTTGCCGAAGACCAGGAAGAAATCCGCATGTTGACGACGCTTCAGCTCGAGCGTCGCGGTCATCAGGTGGTTTCCGTCGCCAATGGCCAACAGGCGCTGGATGCACTAGATCATCACCCGTTTGACATCATTCTGCTCGACGAGAACATGCCGGTGATGACCGGCCTCGAAGCGATGCGTGCGATTCGCGCCAGGCAGCAGGAATACGGTCCGATGTTGGTGGTTGCGCTAACCGGCTACAACAGCGAGCCAGACCAGGAACGGCTCGTCGGGGCCGGATTCGACTTGGTCGTCGGCAAGCCGTTTCGCGTCGATTCCCTTGATGCGATTCTCCGTGGCGCATCCGCCGAACCGCTGTCTGAGGCGGAAAAGGAAGTGGTCTCTGCACCTCGACGGCAGGCGCCGATGGCCAATCTTCTCGATCGTGTCGGTGGAGACGAGCAGCTGGCACGCCAAATGGTTGCGACCTTCCTGCGCGATACTCCTAAGCGTATGGCGGGAATACAGAAGGCCGTCACGGGAAAAAATGGAGAGAAACTGGCTTCGTTTGCGCATGCCTTAAAAGGTTCCGTCAGTATTTTTGGCGCGGAGGTAGCTCGAGACCATTCCGAAAAGCTGCAGGATCTCGGCCGTGCCAACGACTTCCGAGCTACTGCTTCGCTTTACAAGCAGCTTAAGGAAGAGATTGCAGAGTTGGAAGCAAATTTGAGAGGATACGCCGTACAGAATCGTTCTCGAAACCCGGGAGCGAGTCCCAAGACCAAGCGCCGGACTTCCAATCCTAAGCGAAAACCGCGATAGGATTACGCCATGGACGCCGGAGCCAGCCCGTACCAGCCGGAGCCTCTACATGCCGCCGAGTATCTTGGTCACCGATGATGACGCCACTACGCGCCAAATGCTGCGCGGAATCTTGAAAAAGGCCGGCTACTCTGTTGCTACCGCGTCGGACGGCATGGGAGCCCTGAACGCCGTCCGGAAAAAGAAATTCGACCTGGTGCTTCTGGACATCTGGATGCCGAAGATGACCGGCCTCGGATTTCTCGGTCATCTTCACGGTGAAAGATATATTCCGAAGATTGTCGTCATGACTTCGGACCAGACGTCCGACACGCTTCTCGCTGCTCTTCGTGGCCGCGTCTATCAATTCCTGAAAAAGCCGCTGGATGCGACGACATTGCTCACCATCGTGGAGAATGCTCTTTCCACCAGTCCCGAAGTACCGGCGATTGAGGTCATCTCCGCCAATTCGCAGTGGGTGGAACTTATGGTTCCCTGCGAACGCTCCGTCGTCAGCAGAGTACAAAGTTTCTTGATGCATATGGATATGGGTCTGCCCGCGGAGGTCATCGAAAAGGTCGGCTACGCCTTCCGGGAGCTCTTGAACAATGCGATCGAATGGGGTGGCCACCTCGACCCTAACCTGAAAGTGCGCGTCTCTTATATCAAGACCAAACGCATGCTGATGTATCGTCTGGATGATCCCGGCCCAGGCTTCAAGCTGGAGGACCTGACGCATGCGGCTATCAATAATCCTCAGGACAATCCCATGGCTCACATGCAAGAAAGGGAAGCCAAGGGCCTGCGACCCGGCGGCCTCGGCCTGATGCTGACGCAACAATTGGTAGATGAGTTGGTTTACAATGAGTTACGCAACGAAGTGGTTCTGATCAAGTATCTTTGACGTTTTTGACCGATTGGTTGCCCGCGCACTGACCCTCCGTCCAGTTCCCCTTTTGCGCCCTCTAGATGTATCCTGTAACAGTCATCCCGGCTCGATGACCAATTCCACAATGGCAACCTAAACGGGGAACATCGTGCACAAACATGGCCGGGCGATGCAGACAGTCGGATTTTATGCGTCAATTTGCCTCGTGATCGCGTTAATCGGTTGCGCGTCGTCCAGTTCCGTGGATTCGGGCGGTACTAAGCCCACAATGCCCTCCATCACGTCTCAGCCCACGGCCGAGACAGTAACCGCGGGCCAGAGCGCTTCTTTCTCCGTTATGGCCGCTGGCACCGCTCCGCTTTCCTACCAATGGCAGAAGAAGGGAAGCAATATCAGTGGAGCCACGAGCGCCAGCTACTCCACCCCGCCGACAACGTCTG
>Ga0210394_10000453_pt1 | contig 87440 bp, 72 predicted proteins | sample IncBWC12MmetaG_FD_160121 | JGI IMG/M metagenome (GOLD analysis project Ga0210394, IMG submission 160121) | Forest soil microbial communities from Barre Woods Harvard Forest LTER site, Petersham, Massachusetts, United States - Inc-BW-C-12-M | ecosystem: Environmental > Terrestrial > Soil >...
CGGTCACGTGGCGCGAAGCGTCCGAGGCGAGATAGACCGCCGCACCCTGCAGGTCGGTGTCATTGCCGATGCGCCCGAGTGGGGTTTGCGCAATGACCGATGCCCCGATTTTCTCGAGCAACCCGCTTGCCATCTTCGAGGGGAAGAATCCCGGGCAAATCGCATTGACGCGAATACCGTAGGGTCCCCACTCGCTGGCGAGCGCGCGAACCATGTGCAGCGCCGCGGCTTTCGAGGCGTAGTAGGGCACCGCTTTCATCTTCATCCCGATGCGCAGCGCCGCGACCGAAGCGACGACGATGATGTTGCCCGCGCGGTTCGGGATGAAACAACGATTCGCGGCGGCCTGACTCAGCACGAACACGCTCGTCGCATTGAGCATCATGACTTTGTTCCAGGCCTCGAGCGGCAGCTGCTCGGCCGGCGCGCCCCAAGACGTGCCCGCGTTGTTGACCAAGATGTGGATGGCGCCGAAACGCGCGAGCACCGCGTCGACCAGCGCCGGTGCCTGCGCGGCGTCGGACAGATCATTGACCACCGTAAGCACATCGATGCCGTGCGTCTCGAGATGCGATTTGGCTTTTTCGAGCTCGGCGGGGTTGCGTGCGCTGATCGCGATTTTCGCGCCCATTTCGCCGAGTGCGGTCGCGATCTGCAGCCCGAGACCGCGTGAACCGCCGGTGATCAGAGCCACTTTTCCGCCGAGTTCGAACATTTCGCGGACGCTCATTCGACGCAGCCTCTGAAGTTTTGGGGCCCGGAACCCTGGAATCGGCAGCCGAGTCTATTAGCGACGGTGGTCTCGATCAATGTAGAGTCAAGCTCGGAGGGCAGCCCCATGTCCAATGCGTATCGGCGCACCGTGCTTGCATCACGGCCAACCGGCTGGGTCTCGCTCGATCCTTACATGCGCGGCCGCATGAAATCGGCGCGACCATGATCGGCGCAACGGTCGGCGAGGCGTGCTGATCATGGGAGCCATCTATCTCGTGCGCCACGGTCAGGCCGCTTTCGGTACCGACGACTACGACCGGCTGACCGAGATCGGGTATACGCAGGCGCGTCTGCTGGGCGGATTTTTCGCCGTTCGCCGGATGCGCTGCGACGCTATCTATACGGGGACGCTGCGGCGCCACACGGAAACGGTGCGGGGCATTCTGGACGGCGGTCCCGCGATCGGCGACGGCTCTGCGGTCGAGAGCATCCCCGGTCTCGACGAGTACAAATCCGAAGCGTTGATCGCGTCCTTGATGGGCGATTGCTTCGCGCCGGCGCCGATTGCAAAGCGCGACGAACCGGCGCTGGCGCGCGAGCATTTCCGTCGTTTACGCGAGGCCCTGCTCGCATGGACCGAAGGCCGCATCCAGCCGGCCGGCATGCCGGATTGGCGGATGTTTCAGGCAGCGGCGGTCGAGGCGCTGGTGGAAGCGCGGCGGCGTCACTCTGACGGCAATGTGCTCATCGTGAGTTCCGGCGGCCCCATCGCAGCGATCGTGGCGGCGGCGCTCGAATCGCCTCCGCAGATTGCGGTCGAGCTGAATCTGCGCATTCGAAACAGCGCAGTCACGGAATTCACGATGTCTGCGCGGCGCCATCAGCTCCTCAGCTTCAATGCGCTGCCCCATCTCGAGGCGCAATCGGATGCGACACTGATGACTTACGCCTGATGCGGATCGCGTCTCGACGCTCTCGGCCGTTGGAGCTAAGCTGCACGCCAATGCCTGCGTCCACGAAGTCCGCCACGGGTGCGGGAACTGCCGACCTCGACGCCGCCGCGCTCACCGCCTGGCTCGAACAACACGTGGCGGGTTTTCGGGGGCCGATTGCCTTGACGAAATTCGAGGGTGGTCAATCGAATCCGACTTATAGGCTGGATGCAGCGAGCGGCACCTACGTGCTTCGTCGCAAGCCCTTCGGGACTCTGTTGCCGTCGGCCCACGCCGTGGAGCGCGAATATCACGTCCTGACGGCGCTGCACCCACTCGGTTTCCCGGTGCCTCGCGTGTTTGCGCTTTGCGAAGACCAGGCGGTGATCGGCGCGGCTTTCTATTTGATGGCCCTGGTCGACGGAGCGAATTTCACCGACGGCGCGCTTCCCTATTTGACCGAGAGTGCTCGCACGATCGTTTATCACGGCATGATCGATACGCTCGCGGCGCTTCATCGGATCGACCCGCAGGCCGCCGGCCTTTCGACATTCGGTCGTCCCGGCAATTTCTTCGAGCGTCAAGTCGCGCGCTGGATCAAACAATATCGGGCATCCGAGACCGACAGAATCGAGGTGGCCGAGCGACTGATCGTTTGGCTGCCCGCGACCTTGCCGCCGCAGACCGGCGTCGCGATCGTGCACGGCGACTATCGGATCGACAATCTCGTCATGGCTCGATCCGGCGAGAAAATACTCGCGGTTCTCGATTGGGAGCTTTCGACGCTCGGCGATCCGCTCTCGGACTTCTCGTATTTCCTGATGAATTGGGTCACGCCGGTCGATGGGCGTGCCGGGCTGCTGGGCCTCGATCTCGATCGGCTCGGCATCCCGACGCTCGAGCGAGTGGTTGCGCGATACTGCGAGAAAACGTCGCGAGATGCGATTCAAGATCTCGACTGGTATTTTGCATTCAACCTGTTTCGTCTCTTGGGGATCGCGCAGGGCATAAAAAAGCGACTCATGGACGGCAATGCCTCGAGTGCGCGCGCCGGCGAGTTGGCGGCCCGCTTACCGCAGATCGCGGCCCAGGCATGGCGCTTTGCGGAGCGCGCCGGCGCTTGAGGCCGCGGCTCCCCGCTTCCGCGAGTGTGCGCTCATCCAGGCGGCGATTGGGCTGGCGAGTCGCTAGAAGGGCAGGCGCGCATCCTGATCGGGCAGCGCGGTCTGGGGCCGTGTGCCAGGAACGTGACCAACTCAGATTGGATATGCCAGGAATGTGCCTCGGTGGAGAACGTGCCGACGCTCGCGTCGATCATTCACCGCTGAGGAGGCAGCAGGTGCGTAACCACACCCTTGCCAGGTATTCGAGCATGCTGGCGGGGGTCTTGAGTCTACTCGCCGCATCCGTGGCGTCAGGTAGCGACGAACAGCTGCCGCCTCGCAGCGAGTGGCGCGCGACCGCCTCCTCCCCGGCGCACCGTGGCATGACCCCGGCGATGGTGGTCGACGGCGACCCGTCGAGCAAGTGGGACGGCAACTTTGCGCCCGGGCAGTGGTTGCAGGTCGATATGGGTGGCGAAGCACGGATAGGCGGCGTCATCCTTCAGTGGGACGAGGCGTACGCGCGTGAATATACGATCCAGTATTCCGTCGACGGGCAACACTGGCGGACCGCATTTCAGACCTCGGATGCACTGGGGGGAGTGGACTACGCGCTCTTCCCATCGGTCCGTGCACGGTACCTGCGTCTTGCCAGTCCCCCGAACAGCGCGAACGCCAGCGTAGCGCTGTTCGAATTCGAGCCACTTCTCGCGAGCCAAGCACCGCGCATCACGGGCGCCGAGCAGGGAATCGACCCTGCGGCGCTGTGGAGCGCTACTGTGCACAGCGACCTTGTGGAACCCGGGCCCGAATTTGGCACGCGTCAGCTGCACGTGTTCCTTCCGCGCCCGCTGCCGGTGAGCGGCCTGGAAGTGTTTTGGAACTCCGCGCGGCGCGGCGCACGACTTGAAGGTCGTGACCCTGCGGGCGAGTGGCATCTGCTCAGTGAGGATGCGAGCCCGCTCGGCGACACCTCCTACCTGGCAGCCAGCAGTGCGCGAGCGCTGAGCGAACTGCGTCTTACGGTCGATGCATCGGGCCGCGAGACTCCGGCGGTCCGACGCCTGCGGCTGTTGAGTCGCACGCAAGCCATGACGGCGCTCAAGCGCTACGAAATCTTTGCCGGGCGCGAGCACTCGGCGCTGTTCCCGACATCCCTGCATGAACAGCAGGTGTACTGGACGGCAGTCAGCGTCCCGGCCGGCGAACAAAAGAGCCTGTTCGACGAATACGGCGATCTGGAACCCTTCAAGGATGCTCCATTGGTGCAGCCCCTGTGGCGGGACGTCTCCGGCCGGACCGTCGCCGCCTTCAACGCCAATCGCACCGAGAGCTTGCGCGACGGTTGGATGCCCATGCCGACAGTGGCATGGTCCCCGCAACCCGGGCTGCAACTGCGCAGTGAAGCCATCGCTGTTACCACGGCCGCCGGGGCCGCCACGCTGGTGCGGTATCGTCTCGAGAACAGCGGGCCACTCACTGTCGACGGACAGCTTGCCCTGCTGGTCCGGCCCATACAGGTCAATCCGCCCTGGCAGCACGGCGGCATATCCGAGATCCGCACCGTGGGTTTCGAGGGAACCCTTGAGAACACGCAGCTCGTGGTCAATGGTCGCACGCTGCTCACCTCGCTGACCGCGCCCTCTGCCCAGGGCGTGGCACCGTTTGGCTCAACGGGCCAGACGGAGATCACGCGCTATGTCACTGAAGGGGGCGTGCCGACTGCAACTTTCACCAAAGACCCGATCGGCCTCGGGGCTGCTGCAATGCTCTATGCAGTGCACCTCGAGCCGCGCGAGCAAACCGATGTGGTGCTCCTGTTCCCGCTCGGAGAATCCCCGGCCAGCCCCGCTAAGGGCACACGCCGCCCGCAACGCTCCGAGCAGAACGTGCCGGCTAACCCGTCGCCCGCGGACTTTGACAGATTGGCGACCCTCTCCGAGCAGCAGTGGCAAGTGCTTCTGGGCCGGGTCGGCATCCAGCTGCCCGACGAGTCCCTCGTTGCGACCCTCCGAGCGCAGGTCGCCTACATGCTGGTGAACGCCAAGGGTCCAGCATTGGAGGCTGGTCCCCGCAACTACAACCGCTCATTCATCCGCGACGGTTCGGCAACGGCCGCCATCTTGCTGCGGATGGGAATCCCGGGTCCGGCGCGCGAGTATCTGCGCTGGTACGCGGATCATGGCGTGCGTAACAGCGGCATGATTTCCCCGATCCTCAACGACGACGGGAGCGTAAATGGCGGCGTCGGTTCGGAACTGGAGTACGACAGTCAGGGAGAGTTCGTCATGCTCGTAGCTGAGGTGGCACGCCTTAACGGCGGGGCCGCCAGCGTGCGTGAGTATCTGCCCAGCGTGCGGGGAGCGCTCAGGTTCCTGCAAACGCTGCGTGAACGCACGCTGGTGAGCGGCTACCAGGCGGCGAGCGAGATGCCGCAGCGCTTTCGCGGCATCCTCCCGCCATCGATCAGCCATGAGGGCTACCCCACGCCCACCCACAGCTACTGGGACGACTACTGGGCGCTCAAGGGCTGGCACGACGGCGCCTGGCTGGCGCGCCAGTGGCAGGTGAGCAATGTGGCGACCTGGCCCGCGGACCAGGGAGCTGCCCTGCACGACTCCATGGCTACTTCCATTCGCGCCACCATGGAGTGGAAGCATATCGACTACGTGCCGGCGTCCGCGGACTTTGGCGACTCCGACCCGACCAGCGTCTCCATTGCCCTGGACCCCTGCGGCCAGCAGGAATTGCTGCCCGACAGTGCCCTCCGTACCACATTCGCGCGCTACCTCGATGAGGTTCGCAAGCGTGGTCTCCCAGGTGCGCGCTATGTCTACACGCCGTATGAGTTTCGCAACGTACTGACGTTCGTGCACCTCGATGAGCCGCTGCTCGCCGAGGAGCTGTTGAATCGACTGCGGGCCGACCGCCGTCCGGCCGGTTGGCAGGTGTTCGCGGAAGTTGTGCGCTCGCCGATGCGCTCGGTTTTCTACCTCGGCGATATGCCGCACACGTGGGTCGGCGCGGAATACGTCCGCGCGGTTATCGGCATGCTCATGCACGAGGGAGACCGGCGCCTTGATCTGCTTCCCGGAGTGCCTCCCGATTGGGTCACCGGCAAGGGCCTGTCGATTGACCGGCTGCCGACCGCCTTTGGCGAGCTGTCCATGTCGGCACAACAGGACGAAAGCAGTCTGCGCATAGGGCTCGCTCCTACCCTCAACCCCTCGACCGAGGTAGGCGTGAGCTGGCCGACGCGCAAGCGCCCGAAGTCGGTCACGGTCGACGGCAAAGAGCGCGGCGACTTCGGCGAAGAAGGCATGCGGTTGCAGAAGCCGTTCCGGGAATTAGTAGCCCGCTGGTGAGCGTCCGGCACCTGCTCGCGAGTCATCGACCGAGCGCAGCTGCCAGGAAGATCACGGCGATGGTTTCGTAGGCGCTCCAGCTTGAGGGCTATGCTGAACGTGTGCGCTGTTCCTCAAGGGATTCCCAGCGCGCGAACTTCTCCAGTAGCAGCTCTTCGAGCTCTGCGAGCCGTTTGCGGTCGCCGCGCAGCCGCTCGCCTCCCAGTCGGTGATAATCCGCTGCGCTCATGCGCGCGGTGAGCTCAGTTTGCTCGCGCTCCAGCGATTCGATCTCCTGCGGCAGGGCCGCCAGCTCGCGCTCCTCCTTATAGCTCAGGCGCGTGCGCGTCTTGACGGGAGTTTCGCCCGCAGAGCGGTCGCGCGAGGCCTGCCGCGCAGGCTTTTGACCGGCCTCATTTGCGCGGCCGACCGGCATCAGCGGCCGCTGCCGCAGGTAGTCGCTGTAACCGCCGGCGTACTCGCGCCATACCCCATTTTCCTCGGCGACCAACGTTTGGGTGACCACATTGTCGAGCAAGCGCCGGTCGTGACTTATCAGCAGCAGCGTCCCCTTGTAGTCCTGCAGCCGCTCCTCGAGTAGCTCCAGGGATTCGATGTCGAGATCGTTGGTCGGCTCATCCAATATGACAAGGTTTGCCGGTTGCGCGAATAGGCGCGCGAGCAGCACTCGGTTTCGCTCGCCGCCGGAGAGCATGCTGATCGGCGACTTCGCGCGCTGCGCGGGGAACAGGAACTCGCCCAAATAGCTCACGATGTGCTTGCGCTCGCTGCCGAGCTGCACCCATTCCGAGCCGGGACTGATGGCCTCGGCGAGGGTCGCGCTTGGATCGAGTTGGGCTCGCAGCTGATCGAAGTAGGCGATGCTTAGGCGGGTTCCGAGGCGTACCGTGCCGGCGTCCGGCGCGAGTTCGCCGAGAATGAGACGGATCAGGGTCGACTTTCCCGCACCGTTCGGGCCGATGAGGCCGATGCGATCGCCACGCATGACCCGCATCGAGAGATCTTCGATAAGCGGTCGGGCTGCGAAGCGTTTGCTCACCCTATCGAACTCGGCCACCAGGTCGCCTGAGCGCTCACCGGCATTGAGAGTGAGGTGAACGTTTCCGAGCCGGTCGAGTCGCGTAGCGCGCTCGATACGCAATTGCTCGAGACGGCGCACGCGTCCTTCGTTGCGCGTTCGGCGGGCCTCGACGCCTTTGCGGATCCAGGTCTCTTCCTGCTGCCAGAACTTCTCGAAACGGCGCCGCGCGGTGTCCTCCGCCACGAGTTCCTCGTCCTTGCGCTGCTCATAAGCCGCGAAGCTGCCGGGGTAGGAGCGCAGTACACCGCGGTCCAGTTCGATGATGCGGGTGGTGATCCGATCGAGGAAGGCACGATCGTGGGTGATGACTATGGCAGCAGGCACCTTGAGCAGCAGTTCCTCCAGTCGTTCGATGGCTTCGATATCGAGATGATTGGTGGGCTCATCGAGCAGCAGCAGATCAGGCTGTTGCGCGAGCGCCAGGGCAAGCGCAGCGCGCTTGCGCTCTCCACCCGAACAACTCGCCGGTGAAGTGAAGCCGTTAACACCGAAGCGGTGCAGGAATTCCTCGAGGCGCGACTGCAGGCGCCAGTGCTCGCGCTCATCAGCTGGTGCCCCGTCGCTCCAGGCCGCGTATGCCTTGGCTTGCAGCAGCAGACTGTCGTGCAGAGTTTCCGCCGGGGGCAGCTGCGGTTCTTGTTCGACGAGCCCAAGGCGCAAGCCCTCGCGTCGCTGCAGCTCCCCATCATCGAGCGGGATTTTGCCTGCGAGCACACCAAGCAGTGTCGACTTACCGGTACCGTTGCGGCCGATCAACCCGAGTCGCTCGCCGGCCTGTACGGTGAGTTGCGCCTCATCAAGGAGCGGCCGTTCGCCGAAGGCGATATGCGCATTGAGAAGTGTGATCAGCGACATAGGCGCATTGTCCGCATTGGGCGTGCGATGGCAAAGTCTACGAAGCTCGCGCGCTTCCTCGAGCGGAGCGCCGAGCAGCCGTCGGACGGACTGGCAACAGCGTCAGCTGCGCCACGAAGGAACGATCGCGTCTTCGCGCAAGCCTGCTGGCGGTAATATGGCGGCTTCGCGTACCCTCACCACTGCCGGAGATGGCGCTGTGCGTTCCACACTATCAGTTCGTGCCGCGTTGCTGCTGACGCTGGCGGCCGTTGCCCTCAGCGCGGTGGCGGCGGATGCCCACGATCCGCTCGCCGCGGCGATTGCCAGTCCCTCGCGCACTCCGAAATTCACGGCGCGCGACCAGTATCGCCATCCGCTCGAGACGCTGCGATTCTTTGCAGTACGGCCAAACCAGACCGTAGTCGAGATCTGGCCCGGCCGCGGCTGGTATATGGAAATCCTGGCACCGTATCTGCGCGAGCAGGGCAAGTACTACGCCGCCATTGAAGCTTCCGATGTACCGGGCGCAGCGAAGGAGGCTAAGGACAATGCGGCCCTGTTGCGCAAGCGGATCGCGGACGATCCGACTCACCTCGGCAAGGTGGTCGTCACCGAATTGCATCCGCCGCAGCTTACCGAGATCTGCCCGCCTGGAACCGCCGATGTGGTGCTGACGTTCCGTAATGTGCATAACTGGTTAGAAACGGGCGATCAGCAGGCGCAGTTCGACGCATTCTTCAAGGCTCTGAAGCCGGGTGGCGTGCTCGGTGTGGTCGAGCACCGCGCCAGGCCGGGCACCAGTCTCGCGGAGATGCGTAAGTCCGGCTACGTGGACGAGGACTACATCAAGCAACTGGCGGCGACCGCGGGCTTCCGCTTCGATGCGGAATCGCCGATCAACAATAACCCGAAGGACACCAAGGACTATCCGGAAGGGGTGTGGACCCTGCCGCCGACGCTCGCGCTCGCTGACAAAGATCGCGACAAGTATCTGGCAATCGGCGAGTCGGATCGGATGACCCTGAGATTCGTGAAGCCCGGCAGGTAAGCCGACCCCGGGACGATCCGTGCTCGTTGCAATCCAGGGTCACCCAGCGTCATCTACCAGCACGTGCCGTAACCAGTGCAGCGCGAGGAGCACGGGCTGGCTGACTTCCTCGAAACTGCCTTTCATCAGAGCCGGTCGCAAATTCCACGATAGATGTACTCTATGGATTTCAGTCATACGATCGATTGGATTCATATGTGCCAAGGCGTTAACTTCCTCAGCCACGGTAGAACAGAACTCAATCGGGAGAGAACATGGCAAGCGAAAGCAAATGCCCGTTCGCGGGGGACGCTCGCAAGCACACGGTAGCCGGTGCCCCATCGAACGCAGGTTGGTGGCCCAATCAACTGAAGCTGAACATCCTGCACCAGCACTCCTCCAAGTCCGATCCCATGGGCGAGGAGTTCAACTACGCAGAGGAGTTCAAGAGCCTCGATCTGAATGCCGTCGTCAAGGACCTCCATGCCTTGATGACTGACTCACAGGACTGGTGGCCCGCAGACTTCGGCCACTATGGACCTTTGTTCATTCGCATGGCATGGCACAGCGCCGGCACGTACCGCACGGGCGACGGTCGCGGCGGCGCAGGGAGTGGCAGCCAGCGCTTTGCTCCGCTGAACAGTTGGCCGGACAACGTCAATCTCGACAAGGCGCGGAGGCTCCTTTGGCCGATCAAGCAGAAGTATGGCCGCAAGATTTCCTGGGCCGACCTGATGATCCTGGCTGGCAACGTTGCTCTGGAATCGATGGGATTCAAGACGTTCGGTTTCGCCGGCGGGCGTGTGGACGTTTGGGAACCGGAAGAAGACATCTACTGGGGCTCCGAAAGCACCTGGCTGGCTGACAAACGCTACTCCGGCGATCGCGATCTCGAAAATCCCCTCGCTGCCGTGCAGATGGGGCTGATTTACGTCAATCCGGAAGGCCCGAACGGCAACCCGGATCCGCTCGCTGCGGCGCGGGATATTCGCGAGACCTTCGCTCGCATGGCGATGAACGACGAGGAGACGGTGGCGCTCATCGCTGGCGGTCACACCTTCGGCAAAACCCACGGTGCCGCCGAAGCCGCACTGGTGGGCCCTGAGCCGGAAGCTTGCGGCATCGAGGAGCAAGGCTTTGGCTGGAACAGCCGCTTTGGCACAGGCAAAGGTGCTGACACGATTAGCAGCGGCCTGGAAGTCACCTGGACCAGCACGCCGACGAAGTGGAGCAACAACTTCTTCTCGAACCTGTTCGGCTATGAATGGGAGCTGACGAAGAGCCCGGCCGGTGCGCACCAGTGGAAGCCGAAGGGTGACGCCGGCGCCGGTACAGTCCCGGATGCCCACGACCGGTCGAAGCGTCATCCGCCGGCCATGCTGACCACCGACCTGGCGTTGCGGTTCGACCCTGTTTACGAAAAAATTTCGAGACGCTTCCACGAGAATCCGGATCAGTTCGCGGACGCATTCGCGCGGGCGTGGTTCAAGCTGACACACCGCGATATGGGTCCCCTGTCGCGTTATCTTGGCCCGCTCGTTCCGGCGGAACAGCTGCTGTGGCAGGACCCCATTCCCGCAGTGGATCACAAATTGATCGACGAGCAGGACATTACCGCCCTGAAGGCCAGGATCCTCGCATCCCGCCTTTCCATCTGCCAACTGGTCACCACGGCCTGGGCGTCTGCGGCAACGTTCCGCGGCAGCGACAAGCGCGGTGGAGCGAACGGCGCGCGTATTCGCCTGGCGCCGCAGAAGAATTGGGAGGTCAACCAGCCGGCTGAACTGGCGAAGGTTCTGCAGAAGCTGGAAGCGATCCAGAAAGACTTCAACAGCGCACAGTCCGGCGGAAAGAAGGTTTCGCTTGCTGACCTGATCGTTCTGGGCGGCTGCGCAGCCGTCGAGGCGGCCGCAAAGAAGGCCGGCCACGAAGTGAAGGTTCCCTTCTCGGCGGGGCGCATGGACGCGTCGCAGGAACAGACCGATGTGAAATCGTTCGCGGTATTGGAACCGACCTCAGACGGGTTCCGCAATTACCTCCGCAACGGACACGAGGGATCGGCGGCTGAGTTACTGGTGGATCGGGCGAGCCTGTTGACGCTGACCGCTCCCGAGATGACGGTTCTGGTCGGTGGCATGCGCGTCCTGAATGCAAACTTCGGCCGGTCCAAACATGGTGTTTTCACCAGGCGGCCCGAAACATTGACCAATGATTTCTTCGTGAATCTCCTCGACATGAACACGAAGTGGCAGAAGTCCGCCACATCGGCAGGAGCGTTGGAGGGTCGCGATCGGGCGACGGGCGAGCTCAAGTGGACGGGTACCATCGGTGATCTCGTCTTCGGTTCAAACTCCCAGCTCCGAGCCCTGGCGGAAGTCTACGCGTGCAGCGACTCGCAGCAGGTGTTCGTGCGTGATTTTGTGGCGGCCTGGAACAAGGTGATGGACCTGGATCGCTACGACCTCGCGTGATCTCAACAGGAAAGGTTGCTGCCGGCGTCGGGCATCCGCTCGCGCCGGTTCGCCTTGGCGGTTGCATGACGCGAGCGGCGGATCGCGAAGGCGTGATGCAGCATCAAATGGAATCCGCCACCGCATGAATCAAGCCGGAACGGCAAACTCGCGCGAATTTGCGCCCGTTCCAGGAATAAATCTGTTCGCTCATGAGTCCTCTCCTCCATTGAACGTCATTTCGACGTCACTGGAGAGTGCCAATGTATCTGCATCGCCCCATCCCAAACAGGGCGTCGGCTGCTTGTTCGCTCGGACTAATCGGCGCTCTGACTCTCGTCGCCTGCGGCGGCGGTGGCAGCGGCGGTGGCAGCAGCGGCAGTCAGACGGTCGCACAAACGACCAGCGGATTTGCCGACACCGCATTGGTTTCGGACAAAACCGGAGTTGTCGCTACTCCCACCACCATTGACGCCAACTTGTCGAATCCGTGGGGTCTGGCGATAGCGCCAGGCCTCCCATTTTGGGTTTCCGACAACAACAGCAACCTCGCGACACTTTACAGCGGTACGGGCGCAATTCAGACGAACGCGATCACCGGCACTACCGATGTCGGAATTGCCATCCCGGCATCTGCCGCCGGTGTGCAGGCCAATCCCACGGGTCAGGTCTACAACGGCGGTGGCGGCTTCCTCATTCCTACGAAGGCAGGTCAAGAGTCAGCGCTGTTCATCTTCGATGGAGAGGGTGGCACCATCGCAGCGTGGGCAAACGATAGCGGCGCGACTGCAGTCACTGGGTACGACGACGGAGCGGCGAACGGCGCCAATCACGCGGTGTACAAGGGCTTAGCGCTCGCCACCGTCAACGGTGCAACGTTTCTGTATGCGACCGACCTGCATAACAATAAGGTTGACGTGTTCGATACCAATTTCAACAAGCCGGCGGCTATGCAGGGGAAATTCATTGACCCCACGATCCCCAAGGGTTTTGTTCCCTTCGGCATAGCAGCTCTGAACGATCACTTATACGTCAGCTACGCGATGCGGGACGCGGCGCTGCACGACGAAACGACCGGCGCGGGCCTGGGTTACGTTGACGTGTTCGACTTCAGTGGCAACTTTGTAAACCGCTTTGCATCCGCAGGCGCGCTCAATGCGCCTTGGGGGATGGCGATTGCACCCGCCGGCTTCGGTTCGCTGGCAGGAGATCTGTTGGTCGGTAATTTTGGCGACGGCAAGATAAACATCTTCGCTCCCAACGGAACCGCGTTGGCGACCTCCATGGGCCCGCTCACAGTCACAAACGGTGGAACGCTGACCGTCCCTGGGCTGTGGTCCCTGGTGTTTGGCAACGGCGACCCGGACAAGCCTCAGACGACGCTCTTCTACACGGCTGGGTTTGCGGACCAGACGGATGGAGTCTTCGGCAGCATCGCCTTCACCATGAGCGCCCCACCGCAGAACCCGTATTGAACGAGCGACGGGACGTTGGGCAAATCGGTGGGTTCTGAGTTGCGTGGCGTGGGCTCGTGCCGGGTGCGAGCCCAAACCCAAACGCAGTGCGCCAAACAGCGATTCGCGAATGATGACGTTCGGCGTCACCACGGCGAACCTCTCGCCCCTGGTTTACCACAACGATGCTCAATTCGAGTGTCACGCCGCAGTGTTCTCGGTCTGCGTCGGCAGCACGGCGAATCGCAGCGGCGCGACACCCTTATTCCCGCAGGAGTAACCACAAGCGTTTGCGATGCAGTGAAACTACCTGCCGCATCAAGCGATGCCGGAGACGCCCTGGTGGTTAAGGACGTCATCCTCGTCTCACCGCAACGTCTGCACCCGCTAGCGCCCGCCGATGTACGCGCCATTGCCGATGATACTGACGCCACTCGGCGCGGAGCGCGCAATGTGCACTTTGCGAGTCAATCGATTACACTACGCTCTGGCGTTTGTCGCATGCGTGGTTCGGTCCACGCGCCGAGGTTCTTCAGAGCGTCCCTTTAGGGCTATCACGGCCCATATCCTGGGGACCCTATCGCCCCTCCTGCAAGCCCATCGTAGATCCCGCCGTTAGGCGGGACCGAGTTCGTTTTTAGTTTTGACGAGTTAGCCGACGGCGCAGCCTTCGGGCAGCCGATTCGTCCTGGAGTTATGTCTTGTTCAGTGATTTTGCTTTGCGGCCGCAGTTGCTGCAGGCCGCGACCGAGCTTGGTTACGTTGATCCCACCCCGATTCAGAAGCGCGCAATTCCGCTCGTGCTGGAAGGGCGCGACCTGATGGCGGCCGCGCAAACCGGCACCGGCAAGACCGCGGCCTTTGCGCTGCCGATTCTCGAACGGTTGATGTTGAGCCCCTCGTTACCGCGCAGTCCGCGTGCCTTGATTCTGGTGCCGACGCGAGAACTGGCGACGCAGGTCAGCGATTCCTTTCGTACGCTGGCACGACAATTGCCGCTGCGCGGAACGCTGATATTTGGCGGCGTGAGTCCAAAGCCGCAGCTCGACGCGCTGTCGCATGGCGTGGACATCATCGTCGCGACCCCCGGACGACTGCTGGATCATCTGCAGACGCGCGCCGTCGATCTTTCGCACATTGACATGCTGGTATTGGACGAAGCCGACCGCATGCTCGACATGGGATTCATTAGACCCATTCGTCGGTTGATCGCTGCGCTGCCTGCGAAGCGTCAAACCTTGATGTTTTCGGCCACCTTCTCTGATGACATCCGCAGCCTGGCAAAGTCACTGCTGCGCGATCCTGTCAGCATCGATATCTCACCGCGCAACAGTTCGCCGGCACTGGTGGATCATCGGGTATATCATGTCGACTCCGCCGGCAAACACCCGCTGCTGACACGCCTGCTCGCCGATGGAGATATCAAACAGTCGCTGGTATTCACCCGCACCAAGCACGGCGCCAATCGTCTTGCAGAACGATTGGCACGCGACGGTCTTGCGTGCGTCGCTATCCATGGCAACAAATCGCAAGCCGCACGTACGCGTGCGTTGAACGATTTCAAGCAAGGTCGGGTGCGAATACTCGTTGCCACCGACATCGCAGCGCGCGGACTGGATATCAGCGAGTTGCCGCACGTCGTGAATTTCGAACTGCCACATGTACCGGAAGACTATGTGCACCGTATCGGTCGTACGGGACGCGCGGGATCGCCTGGGCGGGCGGTTTCACTCGTGAGCCGCGAGGAACGCGAGCGACTCCGCGCGATCGAAAAAATGCTCGGTCGGCCGATACCCGTCGCCGCATAACGCACGGCGGTAGCGGGCACTGTGGAGGCCGCGAACATCGACCGCGTCCGATTCGCGCACGTCTCAACCGGAGTTCTAAACCCGTTTCAGGTTAGCATCGATCCGGGAAAGAGTACTCGTCACGCGTCCCAATAGATCATCCACAGCGCCTGCGGTCGCATCGCTTCTGCGCATGCCCTCGTCATCCGCAGCTTGCAATTGCTGCAGCTGGTCTTTCCATTGCAAAAGGACCGCGCGCTTCTGCTCCACCGTCAGCTCACTCGATTCGCTCAACGCCTCGGGCGTGGCAAAGACACTCGCGGGATTCTTCATTGCTCTGTCAATGTCCATTGCAACCTACGACTCCGCCTTGGCAACTTTCGGCGTGATTGAAGTGACCTCCCGAATAGTACCGCTCAGGAGTACAGTCCGCCCGGGGATTGAGGAGAACTCAGGTGCTAAATCCGCTGCCAGACCTGGCCGAATGGCCGGAGCTCGATTGGGAGCAATGGAAGGACACCGCGACAACCCTTCACATGTGCATGCAGATCGTGGGCAAGACGCGTCTCGCTTTGACAGCCCGGCAAAATCACTGGTGGAACACTGCGTTCTATCTCACGGCGCGTGGGCTTACGACGTCGGCGATGCCGACGGATCACGGGATGCTGCTCGACATCGAGTTCGATCTGCTGTCCCACGAAGTGGTCTGTCGTACCAGCGCTGGGGAAATCGGCAGAGTCGCGCTGCGGGCTGTTCCGGTAGCTCAGTTTTTTACCGAATTCTTTAAGACCCTTGCGTCACTGGGAGTGTTGGTCCGGATTGATCCGACCCCGGTTGAAGTAGAGAACCCCATCCGCTGCGATCGGGACACGGTCCATTGCAGCTATGACAGCGATGCCGTCACACGTTTCTGGCACGTGCTGAGGATTGTGGACACGCTGCTGAAACGGTTCTCGACGAATTTCTATGGCAAGATCAGCCCGGTGCATTTCTTCTGGGGATCCTTCGATCTGGCCGTGACCCGATTCAACGGCAAGCGGGCGCCTGAGCGACCCAGCGCCGATTCGATTCAGGCCGAAGCTTATTCCCACGAGGTAATCAGCGTTGGCTTCTGGCCGGGCAACGGCGGATATGGTCACGCGGCGTTCTATTCCTACGCGGCGCCTGTGCCCGCGGGGCTCGACAAAGCCATCATTTCGGGTAAAGGCGGATTCAACTCCGATCTCGGTGAATTCATTTTGAATTATGCCGATGCTCGATCGGCAGCCGATCCCGTCGACACGGTGCTCGAGTTTCTGCAAGAGACTTATTCGGCCGCCGCGGATACAGCCACGTGGGATCGCCCCAATCTCGATCGCAACGATGAAGTCGCGCGCGCTGTGCGCCTCAAGAAGCCCCAGCGCAGCGGCGCGAGATAGCCGCCGCTGACGAGACGAGATTCGTTGATCATGGTGCTTGGCTCATGAACGCGGAAAAAACCACGATGACCCTCGGTTGGCGCGTCTACGGCCTGGGCGTGATGGCGTTGAGCCTGGTCTGCCTGGCGTGGGGGGACTTCGACCTGGGGCAGCCGGTGCCCAGGAGCTTTCCCGACCGCACCGCCCTGGCCTATGCCGCCGCGGCATTCATGCTCGTCGCGGGCGCGGCTGTCGAGTGGCGTCGGACCGCGGCCTGGGGTGCCGCGGCGCTCACCGCCTACTACGCGCTCGTTGTCGTCATCCTGATGAACGGCCGCCTCGTGCTCGCCCATTACGCCGAGTTCGGCACCTATAGCGGCGGCGCCGAGCAGCTCGCGATCGCGGCAGGCGGCCTGATCGTCTACGCCGCCAGCGCCAAGATCGATGCGGCCCTGGCCGCACGCCTCACGCGTCTGGGCCAAGTGGCGTTCGGGGTTTGTGCGCTGTTATTCGGCGGAGCGCATTTTTTCTATATGAACCTCACCGCCCCCCTGGTCCCCAAATGGCTGCCGGCTACGCAAGAGTTCTGGGCTTATGCGACCGGGGTTGGCCACATCGCGGCGGGCGTTGCGCTCCTGACGGGTGTGCAGGCCCGCCTTGCCGCGATCCTGCTGACCGCCATGTATGCATCCTTCACCCCGCTGGTGCACGTGCCGATGCTCCTGGCCGATCCCTCCAGCCATGTGAACTGGAGCGAGAACGCCCTGAATCTCACCCTGACCGGCGTCGCCTGGGTCGTGGCGGACTCGCTCACGCGGCCAAGGCGCTAGTGCAACGACTCTGGGACCGGCGAGCGACGGGTGCATCCCACGAGACGCTCACATCAGATCAACGCGCCGCCTGGTAACCTTGGCCGCGCAGCACCCGGCCGGGCAGCGCATTTGTCGGAGCGCCATCGGCGATGACCGGCACCCCATTGACCAGCACCCACTGCATGCCGACCGACAGTTGCTTCGGCGCACTGAAGGTCGCCTTGTCCGTGACCTGCTCGGGATCGAACACGACGATATCAGCCCACAGCCCGACCTTGAGGACACCGCGATCATTAAGGCGCACACGGGAAGCAGGCAAGCTGGTAAATTTTCGAATCGCCTGTTCGAGGCGCATGCGTCGTTCCTCGCGCACGTACTTGCGCAGCACGCGTGGAAAGGTCCCGTAGGCGCGCGGATGCGGAAACTCTTTGCCGAGGACACCCTCAGGCGAGGTGCCTTCGCTATCGTTGCAGAACGATACCCAGGGCTGAACGGCGGCCAGTGCAATATCGGGCTCGCTCATAGCGAAGACAGCCACGGTAGTTTGCGCCCCGTCTTCGACGAGGATGTCGAAAAGCGTGTCCTTGGGATCGGTGCCGCGCACCTTCGCGATCTCGGCAAGAGTGCGACCTTGCAGATCAGCCAGCTTAGGATTCAGCACGGTCGCGATCAGAATCGCTTCCGGACCCGCCACCGACTGCCATTCGTTGTCCCAGCCGGTCGCCGCGGTGGCAAGTTCCGTCTTGAGGCGCGCCCGCACTGCCGGATCCTGGAGCCGCTCGATCAGTTTCGCGTTACCGCCGTCGTGCGCCCAGGGGGGAATGAAGGCCGACAGGTCGTTATACCAAGCCGGATAGGCGTACGTGTCGGCCGCGATATCCACGCCCGCGGCACGGGCGCGGTCGATGCGCGCGACGATCTCCGGCATAAGGCCAAAGTTGCCGACGCCGCCGGCCTTGAGATGCCAGATTTCGACGGGGATATGCGCCTCACGACCGATGCGGATCGCCTCGTCGATCGAGGCCATGATTGATTCCTGCTCGGAACGCATGTGGGTCGCGTAGATTCCACCGAACTGCGCCGCGGTACTCGCCAGAGCGATCAGTTCCTCTGTGCTGGCGTACGGCGCCGGAGCGTATTCCAGGGCACTCGATAGCCCGAGCGCTCCCTGACGCATGGCGGTGGCGACGATTGCCTGCATGCGGCTCAACTCGTCCGCGCTCGCCACGCGATCGGCATATCCGACGATCATCTCGCGTACCGTCGTGGCGCCGACGTACGTTGCGATGTTGATACCGATGCCCTGCCTCTCGAGCCGTGCGAAGTATGCGGTGAAGTCAGTCCAGTCCTGTGTAATCCCGTAGTGACGGAATTTGGGGACCGCTTCCCTGGCAATCACGGCATCGACGGGGGCGACGGATTCGCCCTCGCCCGTGATCTCTGTCGTGATTCCCTGAAAGATCTTGGAAGGTACGTGCGGGTTCACGAGCATCGTTAGTTCGGACTGACCGAGCATGTCGATAAACCCCGGTGCCACGACCCGCCCTGCGGCGTTGATGCGCCGATTCGCCGTGGCCTCGTGGAGTTGGCCGATTGCGGCGACGCGTCCCGCGCGAATGCCGACGTCGGCAGCGAACCAGGGTGCGCCGGTGCCGTCGATGACGCGGCCGTGCTCGATGATCAGGTCATAGCTCGGCAGTGCCCCATCCGCAGCAAGCGATGGCGGGACGCCGAGTGCGAGGGATAATACGCTGAGCGCGGCAACGCGCCGCGTCGCAGCGGGCCAAGCGTTCTCATTAGCCGCCATGACGGGTTTCAGCAGTGACACGGCGACGATGCTGGAAGTTATGCTTTAGTTTAGCAACTACCCCGGGCGGAAGGGAGGCGTAAGCGACCCCACAATAATGCGCGCGCCAGGCAAACTGCGCCGCCGTTGATCCAATCTGACCCGCTTTGGCGAGGACTTTCCCTTGAAATACTCGAAGTTGGCGACTTTGACGCTCGGCCTCGTTCTATCGCCCCAGCTGATTACCGCCGCTCACTCGGCCGATCAAGTGACTCAATCCGTGCGCGCGGAGATTGACAGGCAGAAGATTCCGGGATTGGCGTTGTTGGTGGCTCGCAATGGCGAGATCATTCGCGCGGAAGGTTATGGGCTGGCAAACGTAGAGTTGCACGTTGCGGTAGAGCCGGGGACGATTTTTCAGTCTGGGTCCGTCGGTAAACAGTTCACCGCAATCGCGGTAATGATGTTGGTGGAGGCGGGAAAGGTCGGGCTCGACGATCCCCTCAGTAAGTACTTTTCGTCAGCGCCAACCTGGTGGAGACAAGTCACGGTGCGCGAACTGCTCAGCCACACCGCGGGCTTCACCGACTATCCGGAAAACTTTGATTTCCGCAAGGACTATAGCGAAGACCAGCTCGTCGAGATTGTCGCAGCAATCCCGCCGGCCTACACACCAGGCACGAGCTGGAGCTACAGCAATTTAGGCTACCTGACGCTCGGCATCTTGATTCACCGAGTCACTGGTGAATTCTACGGTGACTTTCTGCAGCAGAGGATTTTCAAGCCGCTCAACATGTCGACAGCCCGCATCATCAGCGAGGCGGATATTGTTCCGAATCGATCCTCGGGATACCGCCTGGTCGACGGACACCTGAAGAATCAGGAATGGGTGTCGGCGACAGTTAACACGACCGCGGACGGCAGTCTGTATTTTTCCATCCTGGATCTCGCTAAATGGGATGCCGCGCTGTACTCAGACCAGCTGGTAAAGAAGCAAACCCTGCAACAGATGTGGACGGTAACAACGCTGCGCAACGGAAAACCCAATCCAGGGCACTACGGTTTTGGATGGTTCATTGAATCCAGGAAGGGTCATCGCGTAGTGGAACATGAAGGGCAATGGCAGGGGTTCGAATGCCAGATTTCCCGCTACCTGGATGAAGGGATTACCGTGGCAGTTCTGACAAACCTCGGTAGTGCCAAACCACAACGGATTGCAGATGCCGTGGCGGCAATTTACCTGGCAAAGAAGCCCGCGCCATAGATACATCATTCAGACCCCCGATGCCGTCCGTTCGCCTCGAGGTCTACATCCAGCCGCGCGCCTCCACGCTCTGCTGCGCACACGGAGGGATCGCGGGTGATGCCGGATCAATCCGTCGGAGAAGTTTACATTGGGATAATGTGCCCCGTGGAGAATCGGGGCGGACATTACAGCGAATCAAGGGCTTGGCCTCCGTGGCATGCCGAATGCAGAGAGTCCCTGGCCGGGTTTTGCCACGCCGTGCTCGGGCCACTACAAGAAACCGCGCGACGCGCGGCGCTGATCATTCCCGGCACCATTGTCAGTGCACCGCCTGTGGGGCGGAGCCTAGTCTGAGAGAAATCCAGAGCGAGAAGCTCGCCGCGCAACGGGTGGCCATGATGCACATGTGTCGCACCGCATCCCTTTCCAGGTGAGCCCCAATTCAGGTTCACGACTGCGGAGCGCGGGGGTGGCGGCGTGCATGGTCGCCGCCGCCGGGGCGGCATTTGCTGCGGGGAGTCGCCCGGTTGAATACCTCGATGAGGAAACTGGTGCGACCGTCGCGGTCGTCGGCAAGCCGCTGGTCTTCGCGCGTGAGAGTTCAGGATTCGCTGGCGATTACGTCACGCTGGCCGCAGTCGCCGTGGATCGGAGCGGCGAGCTCAATTACGTACTGGTCGGATATATCTGGTCGGCCGGTGCGCCTCGGGAGCCTGAACACACACCGCTGAGCGCTGCAGGACTCGTGCTGCAGGCCGACGATCGACGCATTGAGCTTACTTTGCAGCGGCGCTCGGCGCGTGAGCTCGGTATCGGTGTGCCGGTGCACCGCCCACCTTTTGGCTCCGCGACATCGCACGCATATGCGATCGATCTGGCTACGATGCAAGTGATAGCCGATTGCCATCACCTGTCGCTGTACCTCCAAAACGACAGCGCACCCGTGATCTACGAACTCTTCCAGGATCGGCGCGACGCGCTTAAGGAGTTCGTACGCTTCCTGAGCGCCAGGGATTGAGGGCGCGCGAGGCCGATCTGCGCCGTGGCGTTGTTGTCGACCATGCTGTGCGGGATGGACCACGAGCCCAGCACAGGTAAAAATTGCCGTCGGCAAGCTTTATTCTACGTAGCCGCTCCTGCACTTGAGGGGACCGTCGTGCTCACACTCTATGACTACCTGCCATCGCAGAATGGCTGGAAGGCCCGGGTTTTGCTCGGGCTGCTGGAGATTTCATATCACAGTCGCATTGTGTCGATTTTCGAGGGCGAGAGTCGCAGTGAAGCCTTCTTGAATCTCAATCCGGCCGGCGCCATCCCCGTGCTCGAGATCGAGGATGGACGTACGATCGCCGAATCAAATGCGATCCTCGCTTATCTTGCCGAGGGCACGCCGCTTCTGCCGACCGACCGCTATCAACGCGCTAAAGTCATGCAGTGGCTGTTTTTCGAACAATACAATGTTGAACCGGTTATCGGTTCGCTGCGCTTCTGGACACTGACCGGACGACTCGAGCGCAACGCGAGCATGGTCGCTGCAAAGCGCGAAGCCGCAGCACGCACTCTCGCCGCCTTGGACCGAAGCCTCGCCAATACTCTGTTTCTAATCGGCAAGGAACTGTCGATCGCGGATATTGCGGTTTATGCCTACAGCCATCGAGCCGAGGACTGCGGGTTCCTGCTGACGGATTACCCGGCGTTTGTCGCCTGGTGTGTCCGCCTGCGAGATGCCATCGGGTGTGACTATCCCGTCTATCCGTACAGCGTTGACCCACATTCCGCTGCCTGAGCAGCACCTTCAATTGGTTGCCGCCGGGCCGCCTGCCACGGCCCGCCGGCCTTCAACCGCCTGCCAGATCAGCAATACGGGCGCTCCGACTGCGATGTCGCGCGCCCTTTTCAACAGGGACACGGCCAGGCCGAATTCCGCGCCGACACCGAACAGCGGCGCGAGAACGACGTAAGCGGCTTCCTGCACCCCCAGCGCATTGGGGACGAACGCGGCGGCGCTGCGACTCGCGTAGACGAGACTTTCGATCGCGATTGCGGCTGTGAGATCGACGTGTGCCCCGATCAGGCGAAAGGCGATCCAGGTGCCGATCGCGCTGGCGATCCATGCGGCGAGATGCAACGCCGCCGAAAGTCCGATCCGCGCCGGAGAAGCGTAGATCGCGTCGAGCCTGGCGGCTACCGCGGCGGGCGCCACGGCGCGAGGCAGGATACGCGCAGCGAGTTTTTCAGTGATCCTGTGGCCGTAGCGCTGCAAAGCGATAAACAGTGCGCCGGCGACGCAAGCGAGCAACAGGCCGATGATGGACACCGATGTCAGTGACGACGCCAAAGAGGATCGCGGCGCGCGAGTGCTCAATAGCATGACGCCGAGCGCAACGTAGGCGATCTGCGCCAGTAACTCGGTGGTCACATCGACGATCATTGAAGCAAAGGCCAGCGGCATGGCAATCCCGTGCAGGATCGCCGCACGCGCGCCGAGCAGGATTCCGCCGAACTGGGAAAACGGCAGCACCTCGGCGGCCGCATCCCGAACCATCCGCGCCCAGATCAGAACCCACAGTCGCGTACCCGCAGTCTCGGGCAGCAACAGGTACCAGGCCGCTCCCAGCAGCACGAAAACTCCCAAAGCATAGAGGCAGAGGATCGCAAAACCACCCGCTCCGACCGCCAGGGCCGCCGCGAGCACGGCGCCCCAGCCGACATACATGACGAGGTAGAGGGCGAGAGCGAGTCCCAGGGCTGTGATCAGGACGATGCGTAGTTTCATGCAGTGGTCACGATCAGGCGCGCATGCAACGACGCACCAATCGTGCCAGGGTCGGAACGACCCAGGGTCGCAGCAAGCGCTGGTCGTAGCGACTCATGCGTCGCTCGTTTTCTGCCAGGCAGAGGTCGATCAGCGCAGCGACGTCGATATCCTCGCCAAGCGACTTTGCCCCGGTGACGGTGAAATTGTTGTCCTGAACGCCGCTGCCCACGTTGCGCGCGATGCCGATACGCTCCCAGATCAGAAACATCCACACGCTCAACACTTTCAGTTCGAAGGACGGCCGGCGCCAAAGCGGCATGGTGCGCCGATGCCATGCAGCCCAGTTGACGAAGAACAGGATGTGACGGGCCTCTTCCTGAATGACGGGCTCGAAGGTGTCGACGAGCGCCTCCGGAAAGTATCCGGAACGCTTGGCCGATTCGAACAAGCCGAAGGCGAAGAAGCTGTCGATGCACTCGCTGTAACCGGTCACCATGAAGGCCCATTGCGGATCGCCCTGCACAACGTATGGCGGCTCGGGCGCCAGCGCGATGCCATAGGCCGCGACGAGATTGGCGAGGACGTGCTTGTGGCGGCCCTCCTCGAAAGCGTTGAGTTCGATCGCCTGCCGCAGTAGCGGATCGGCAGTGACCGCGGCGTAGGCAGCGACGTTGAGCCGGGCCCGCCCTTCGGTCTGCACCGCGATGTCCCAGATCGGCAGGCTGGTGAGGCGATCGCGCACCTCGGAATCGAGCTTGGGCCAGTCGATCACCGCGGGTTTGTAGGGGTTGAAGGTGTCCAGCAACGTCCGGCAGAAGAGGCGCTTGTGTGCCTCGCTGCCGAGGCGAATCGGCCCCGCGGGGATTGATTCCGGCGCGCCGGAGAATGCGGACGTCACCGGTAGGGGCGCACTCACGGTAACCGACTCCCGCTCGGCGCCACCCCGTGAGATGCATGCGGCGTCTCGGCAGCGAGGAAATCGCCGAATCCGCCCAGCCGCAACGAGGGATCGCGGCACGCCGCGACAACCTCTGGAGCCATGAGGGCATCGAGCTCTTCGCGATAGTGATAATCAGCCGCCGCCCCAGCGAACGGACCGCTAGCCGGATGCAGATAGATCTCGTTGAGGCCATCCGGCAGGTTGCGAATCAGACCCGCCAGACGGTGCCGCGTTATTTGCCCGGACCATCGAAGTCCGAAGACCCGATCGGGCACGAGGAGCCCGGCAGCGCGCAGACGGTGGCGCAGCAGCAGCGCCCAGGGTGCCGTGAGCAGCGCCGGCGCCCACGGTATTGCTGGCTCGATCCGGCGCAGCACCTGCGGCGGTTCGAGCGGTGCGCGGACGGCGCGCAAGCCGTAGCGCGGGCCGATCGTGGCGATCAACCCACCGACCACCGGATGCAGATGGAAATGCTTGTGCGCGTTGCAATGATCGAGGCTGACGCCCATGGCGCTGAAGGCCGCGAATTGGGCGTTGATCTCGGCCGCCAGTTGGCGGCGCGCCTGCCGGCTGAAGGCTATGACGGTCGCGAGCGCCGCCATATTGGCATGAAACACCCCATTGCCATCTACCAGTTGCCGCACGGCAGCGGCGGGAAGCAGCGGCCGGCCGTCCACCAGCACCAGATGCAGACCGACGCGCAGCGAAGGCATGCGCTGCGCGCGCGCCGCAGCGTCGGCGGCGGCAGGTGCCGAGACCATCAGGCTGGCGGCGGTGAGGACGCCGCGGCGATGACCTGCTTCGACGGCGTCGTTGACTTCGCGGCTTACGCCGAAATCATCCGCCGTGATGATCAGCCGCTTCAAGCACTATCCCGCCGCGTCCGCAGGAAGCGGAAGAATTCCACCCCCTCGCGCAGCCGGCGCTTCATCATCCCGGGGCTCGCGATCATCTCAGCCAGGATGGCAGCGATCTTGGAGGGGCGGAAATAGAACTTCCGGTAGAAATCCTCGACGGAATTGAAGATCTCGCCGTGGCTGAGATGCGGATAGTTCAGTGGCGCAATCTGCGTGCCTTCCTGAGTCAGCAGATCGATTTCCTCGTTGTAGAGCCAACCGTTTTCCTTGGCCTGCCGGTAGAGGAACGTGCCGGGGTAGGGAGCCGCGAGCGAGACCTGAATCGTGTGGGGATTGATCTCCTTGGCGAACTCCAGCGTCTGCTGGATCGTTTCGCGGGTTTCACCCGGCAGACCGAGAATGAACGTGCCGTGGATGACGATGCCGAGCTCGTGGCAGTCCCTGGTGAAGCGGCGGGCGAACTCCACCCGCATGCCTTTCTTGATGTTGAACAGGATCTGCTGATTGCCGGATTCATAGCCGACGAGCAGCAGACGCAGGCCGTTATCCTTCATGACCTCCAGCGTTCGGCGTGGAACATTGGCCTTGGCATTGCACGACCAGGTAAGGCCGAGCTTGCCCAACTCCCTGGCCAGCGCCTCGACACGCGGCACATTGTCGGTCAGCGTGTCGTCGTCGAAGAAGAATTCCTTCACCTGCGGGAAGGCGGCTTTCGCCCATTTCATCTCCGCGACGACATTTTCCACCGAGCGCACCCGGTAACGATGCCCGCCCACGGTCTGCGGCCACAGGCAGAAGGTGCAGCGCGACTTGCAGCCGCGTCCGGTGTAGAGGGAGATGTAGGGATGCAGCAGGTAGCCGCCGAAGTAGTTCTCGATCGTGAGGTCGCGTTTGTAGACCGGTGTCACCCAGGGAAGCGCATCCATGTCCTCGAGAACTTCGCGGTTGTCGTTGTGAACGATGAGGCCCGCGTCGTTGCGGTAGGACAGCCCCTTGATATCGCCCCAGGGTCTGCCCGCGGCGACTTCCTTGATCGTGAAGTCGAACTCGTTGCGCGCGACGAAATCGACGGCGGGTGCGGCGATCAGGCTCTTGTCGGGCTCGACCGCGACCTTGGCACCGATGAAGCCGATTTTGATGTCGCGGTTGACCGCTTTGATCTGCGCCGCCGTGTTCACGTCCGCTTTGAAGGAGGGCGTGGAGGTGTGCATCACCACGAGGTCGCGGCTGCCGAGCTCCGGAGCGATGTCGGCAAATTTCAGCCGGTGCGGTGGCGCATCGATGAGCTTCGACCCCTCGATCAGCGCCGCGGGCTGTGCGAGCCAGGTCGGGTACCAGAACGAGCGTACTTCGCGTTTCATCTGGTAGCGCGCACCGGCGCCGCCGTCGAAGCCGTCGAAGGAAGGCGGATGCAGAAATAGCGTTCTCATCATGCAGGTCCTCGGCAGCTGACGCGCGCATGGGGTTGCCGCACGAATTGGCGCTCAGGGGATCGCATGAGCCGAACCATCGCGGGCGATGCGGTAGCGCGCGTGCCGCCATTGTACGCGGCGCGCGAGGAAGCCCCGGCACCATAGCGTAAAGTTCAGCAAGTCCGTGAGCGGCACCACCCAGAACTGCAGCAGGGTCGAACGGGCACCGCGCGCGCTGCAATGTATCAGCAGTCGCGCCACTGCCGTGACGGTGAGCATGGCTAACGATGGCCAGGCGCCGACGGCCAGCAGAGTTCCCAGGGCGGCCGGTGCCAGACCGAAGGTGAAGAAGCAGCAAGCGTAACCCAGCGGACGTACCGCCCGAATCGTGCGCAGCCAGCGCAGCTCGTGCCGCACGAGGTCGTCAAGGCTGCACTCGTCGACCACCGTCCCGACTACCACCTCGGACAGCACGGTGCGCAACCCCATCCGCCGCGTCAGCTCGCCCAGCCGGTAGTCATCCGCCAGCTGATTGGCTATGGATATGAATCCGCCGCTGCGCGCCAACACCTCCCGGCGCAAGCCAATGGTTGCCCCGAAGGCGAACGCACGCGAGCCGAGCAGTGCTGCCACGTACACTGAGGGCATGAACCAGTCGTTTATGAAGGCGGATTCCAGCAGCGACCAGGTTCCGCGCCCCGGACAACCGCGGTAGGGACAGGTGACGATGCCGACCTCGCTGTCGAGCAGCGGCGGGACCACTCTGGCCAGATAGTCGGGCGCAACGCGCACGTCACTGTCCGCGATCACCAGATAGTCGTAACGGGCCAACGGCATCATGTTGATCAGGTTGCTGACCTTGCCGCTGCTGCCATGCTGCCTTGAATTGATGGCAAGCTGCAGGTCCCGCCCCGGAAACTCGCGTTGCAACCTGCGCACGACAGTGAGTGCAGGGTCATCCGCATCGCGCACGCCGAAGACGATCTGGAAGCGCGGGTAGCTCTGGTCGCAAAATGAGCGCAGGCAGGCGTAGAGCTCGCGCTCGGCGCCACACAGGGGTTTCAGGATCGTCACCGGCGGCAGCGTCGCAGGCACGGATTGCCAGGGGATGCGCCGCGCTCGCGAGGCCAGCCATGCTGCGAGGGCATAGGCCATGGCGAGTCCGCTGAGAGCGGTGCCGATCCAGTAGAACCATGCCTGAGCCGTATCCACTCAATGATCTCCTGGGCTGGTGCCGCGGAGCGTAGGCGGCCACGGGGCTCTGCGCTCTCACTCGGAAGGAAGATTGCTGTAACGCGACAGGCAGCTATCATGCACAATCGGGGTGTCGATGCCGCAGAGCCTGCGGTCGCGGCACGCCCAGGCCCGTTCCCGGCCTGCGGGCTGACTGTACCGGTATCTGCGGAGTCTAGTAAATGGATCTGTCTCCTAACTGTCAGAGCCCCGACACCCATGCTTCAGCCGATTCCGACACGCTGATCCTGGTGGATGACGCCGACCGCGAGGTCGGCCACCTGAGCAAGACTGAGTGCCACCAGGGCGCTGGCGTCCTGCATCGCGCCTTTTCGCTGCTGATCTTCAATAACGCCGGCGAGCTGCTGCTGCAGCAGCGAGCGGCGTCGAAACGGCTCTGGCCGCGATACTGGTCCAACAGCGTCTGCAGTCATCCGCGACGCGCCGAGGCCATGGAGGCGGCAATTCACCGGCGCCTCCATGAGGAGCTGGGCCTGCGCTGTCCATTGCATTTTCTATTCAAGTTTCGCTACCAGGCGCAATTCGACACGGCAGGCTCCGAGCACGAGCTGTGCTCGGTGTTCATCGGTCGCTGCAGCGATCGGCCGAGAATCAATCGCCATGAGATTCTCGCCTGGCGCTGGCTCAGCCCCGAGGCCGTGCAGGCCGAGATCAGCGGCAGTGACGCGGGGCGTTTTACTCCCTGGTTCATACTCGAGTGGCAGCGCATCTGGCGGGATCACCGCACATCCGTGCTCGCCCTGCAACAGGAGTAAGCGTTGGCCATTCCTCTGTTCCAGATGTACCGCGTTGCCAGCTACCTCGCCGGCTGCAAGCTGCGCGGCGAGAAACGCTATCCGCTGGTGCTCATGCTGGAACCGCTGTTCCAGTGCAATCTTGCCTGCGGCGGCTGCGGCAAGATCGACCATCCGAAGGACATCCTGCAAAAGCGCATGAGTGTCGCGGACGCGTTGCATGCCGTTGATGAGTGTGGAGCTCCCATAGTGTCCATTCCCGGCGGTGAGCCGCTGATTCACCGCGAGCTGCCGCAGATCGTCGCTGGAATCATCGCGCGCCGGAAGTTCGTTTATCTGTGCACGAACGCCATTCTTCTGCCCAGACATATCGATGAATATCGGCCGTCACGCTACTTCACGTGGTCGATCCATCTGGATGGCAATCGCAAACGTCACGATGAATCAGTGTGCCAGGAGGGGGTGTTCGACAAGGCCGTCGCGGCAATCCGCCTTGCGCGCAGCAAAGGCTTTCGTGTGACCGTCAACTGCACGCTCTTCAGCGGCGAGGACCCGGACGCAGTAGCTGAATTCTTCGACACGGCGATGAATCTCGGCATCGAAGGAATCACGGTTTCGCCCGGTTACAGCTATCACCATGCGCCGCGGCAGGACGTTTTCCTCGGGCGCAGCGCGAGCAAGCGCCTGTTCCGCGAGATCTTCAAACGCCGTCGCGCCTCCAGCAGACGGTGGTCCTTCAATCATTCCGCGCTGTTCCTGGATTTTCTCGCGGGTAACCAGAGCTATCAGTGCACGCCGTGGAGCAACCCGACCTATAACATCTTCGGTTGGCAGCGGCCCTGCTATCTGCTGTCAGATGAGGGTTACGCGCCCAGCTACCGCTCGCTGCTGCAGGATACGCAGTGGGATCAGTACGGCGTAGGACGCAATCCCCGCTGTGACAACTGCATGGCTCACTGCGGTTTCGAGGGCACCGCGGTCAATGATGCCTTCTCTCATCCGCTCAAGGCGCTGCAAGCGGCGCTGCGCGGTCCGCGGGTCACCGGCCCGATGGCTCCCGAGTTGCCGATCCTGTATGGCGATCGCCAGCAGCGCCTGGCGGTGGCAGTGCCGCTTAGCGAGCTGCGACGCGCGCCCCGCGAATCCGCCGGCCGGCCCTCAGCGAGGCTGCCGTAGTGGGCGACGGGTGCGGTTGAGGGAGCCGTGAGCAGCACAGCCGATTTTCGCTTTGCCGAGCAGGCCGCGGCGGTCACGCCCGATGCATTCAGCGCGCAGCTCGCATCCTGGCGAGCCCGCATGGAGCGGGCGTTGGCGGCGAGGCTACCTGAGCCGGACGCGGTGCCGGTGCGTCTGCACCAGGCCATGCGCTACAGCGTACTGGGCGGGGGCAAGCGCGTTCGTCCGCTATTGTTCTTCGCCACCGCGCGGACCGTGGGTCTCAGCGAGGACGAGGTCGAGGCGGCAGCCTGCGCCATCGAGCTGGTGCATGTGTACTCGCTGGTGCACGATGACCTGCCGGCCATGGACGATGACGATCTGCGCCGCGGCAGGCCCACCTGTCACAAGGCGTACGACGAGGCGACCGCCGTGCTGGTGGGCGACGCCCTGCAGCCACTCGCCTTTCAGTTGCTCGCTCGCGATCCCGCGCTGCCGGCCGCGCCGACCCTACGTCTGGGACTGATCGAATTGCTGGCCCAGGCGAGCGGTACCTTTGGCATGGCCGGAGGGCAGGCGATCGACCTGGACGTACAGGGCAAGCAGCTCGGCATTGCGCAGGTGGAGGCGATGCACGCGCGCAAGACCGGTGCGTTGATCCGCGCCAGTGTGCTGATGGCGGCCGCCTGCGTACCTTCGCTCGAGACGCGTCTGTCCCAGGCATTGGCCGGTTTTGCGAGTCCAATCGGTCTGGCCTTCCAGATTCAGGACGACCTGTTGGATGTGCTCGGAGACCCCGCCACGCTGGGCAAGGCCACCGGCGCAGACCGCGCGCGCGCCAAACCCACCCATCCCGCCGTCATCGGCATCGCGGCCTCGCAGGAGCGGGTGCGCCTGCTGCACGCCCAGGCGGTCGATGCCCTGTTGCCTTTTGGAAATCGCGCCCAACCCCTGCGCTTGCTGGCCGACTGGTTGCTCGCGCGCCGCTTTTGACCCGGCTGTGTGTCGCGCTCGACTCGAGCAGCAGCGGATACTTGCGGGCCGCCCCACTCATGCGGTCGAGTGTACACTGCCCATGCCAGGGCCAGAGCGTGGACTTGGCTGATTGGTTCGTCTCATCCATCACCCGTCGAGATTTTGATATTCGCACGATGTCCTCAGGCGCGGTTCAAATCGGTCTCGAAGTTTCCGACGAGGTGTACCAGGACCGGACTCTCCCGCACGTGTCGCGAACCTTCGCGCTCACCATTCCTCAGCTGCCTGCCGGCCTGCGGACGCCGGTTACGAACGCCTATCTGTTGTGCCGGATCGCCGACACGATCGAAGATGAGCCGGCGCTGTCGGCGGACGAAACCTTCATACTCCTGCGGCGCTTCTCCGCAGTGGTTTGCGGCAGGGAGGAAGCGGCGTTGCTGGCGAGGGAGGTCGGGCAGCGCCTTACGGACCGCGTGCCGCCGGCCGAGCGCGATCTGGTGTGCAACATGGAGCGCGTCGTCCGGATAACCGCGCGTCTTGACGATCAGCAGCGCGCCGCGATCCAGCGGTGCATCGAGGTGATGTGCTTTGGCATGCATCATTTCCAGCGCACCGCCAGCCCGCGCGGACTACCGCGCGCAAGTGACCTCGACAGCTACTGCTACTTTGTTGCAGGTGTCGTCGGTGAAATGCTCACGGAGCTGTTTTGCGGCTATTCACCGCTGATCTCCAGGCAGCGCGCGGCCCTGCATAATCTCGCCGTATCCTTCGCGCAAGGGCTGCAGATGACGAATATACTCAAGGACCTGTGGGAAGACCGCCGCCGCGGAGCGTGCTGGCTGCCGCAGGAGGTCTTCAGCCGCTATGGCGTCGACCTCGAGCAGCTGTCGCCGGAGCGACACGACTCCCGTTTCGATGCCGGCATGCGGGAGTTGATCGGCGTGGCGCACGCTCACCTGCGCAACGCGTTGTCCTTCACGCTGCTGATTCCGCGCACGCAGCCGGGCATCCGGCGTTTCTGTCTGTGGGCTGTTGGCCTTGCCGTGCTCACGCTGCGCAAGATCGAGCGCACACCGGGATTTACCAGCGGCGCGCAAGTGAAGGTGTCCCACGCAGCAGTCGCGCTGACACGAATCCTCACCAGCCTTGCGGTGCGTAGTAACTGGCTGCTGATGCGCCTGTTCGAGGGCGCCGCTCGCGGTCTGCCGCTCGCGGCGCCGTCGGCTGTGCAGCCGCCGACCCGCGCGGGCATGTTTGCAGCGCAGATACCGGCAGGGACGACGGAATACGGCAGGCTGCAACTGCAGCCGCCGCTGGAGGGCTCGGGGTACGGATCTGATGGGAGCTCTGCACCGTGAACCGCGGCTCGCCCATGGTGGATTCGCTCGCCGTTGCGGCAAGCACTGCAAGCGCAAACGAGCCCAAGGTGCGCAGGCTCGCGCAACTCTCGCCGCTCGATCGCGCGATCGCCGCCGCGCGCGACGCGCTGATCGGTCGGCAGAGCTCGCAGGGTTACTGGCTGTTCGAGCTCGAGGCGGATTGCACGATTCCCGCCGAGTACATCCTGCTGATGCATTTCCTGGACGAAATTGCTGTTCCTCTGGAGGCCAAGCTCGCAGCTTATCTGCGCACTCGTCAGGCAGAGCATGGTGGCTGGCCGCTGTACCACGGCGGCGACTTCGACATGAGCTGCAGCGTCAAGGCGTACTTTGCCCTGAAGCTTGCCGGCGACGGCCCCGACGCTCCCCACATGGCGCGGGCGCGCGCGGCGATTCTGCAGCGCGGTGGCGCAGCCCGGGCCAATGTGTTCACCCGCATCACGCTGGCGCTGTTCGGGCAGATTCCCTGGCGCGGGGTGCCCTATATTCCGGTCGAGATCGTGCTGCTGCCGCGCTGGTTTCCCTTCCATCTCGACAAGGTGTCCTACTGGTCCCGCACGGTGATGGTGCCGCTGCTCATTCTGTGCACGCGCAAGCCCGTCGCCAGCAACCCACGCAAGGTGCACATTCGCGAGTTGTTTACCACGCCGCCCGAGGACGAGCGTCACTATTTTCGACACGTCAGGCGCGCCGGCATACTGGGCCCGGCCTTCCTGGCGCTCGACAGGCTTGGCCGCTGGCTGGATCCGCTGATTCCGGCGCCGGTTCGCGAGCACGCCACGCGCCGCGCCGAGGCATGGATACTCGAGCGCCTGAACGGCGAGCAGGGTCTGGGAGCGATCTTTCCTGCGATGGTCAACGCACTCGAAGCGCTGGCAGTACTTGGTTATCCCGGCCACGACCCGCGGCGGCTCGCCGCCAAGCGCGCCCTCGAGAGGCTTGTGGTGAAGGACGCCGCCAGCGCCTACTGCCAACCCTGTTTTTCACCGGTCTGGGACACCGCTTTGGCCAGCCTCGCGCTGCAGGAGACGGGTGACGCTGACGCGCTCGCCGCTTCTGTCCGCGCGCTCGACTGGCTGCAGCCGCTTCAGATCCTGGACACCCCGGGCGACTGGCGGGCACGGCGTCCGCATCTGGCAGGCGGCGGTTGGGCGTTTCAATTCTCCAACGATCACTACCCCGATCTTGACGACACCGCCGCAGTGGCCTGGTCGATGCACCAGACGCACGATCCGGCGCGCTACGCGCATGGCTTGGCGCGCGCGCTGGATTGGCTGGTCGGTATGCAGAGCAGCGATGGAGGATTCGCTGCATTCGACGTGGATAACACTCACTACTATCTCAATGCGATTCCATTCGCTGATCACGGCGCGCTGCTCGACCCGCCTACCAGCGACGTCACCGCCCGGGTCGTGACGGTGCTCGCGCGGGTCGGCCGTGCCCAGGACGGCTCAGCGCTGGCGCGGGCAATCCAATTCCTGCGCAAACAGCAGGAGGTGGACGGCTCATGGTTCGGCCGCTGGGGCACGAACTACATCTACGGCACGTGGTCGGTTCTGGCCGCGTTCGCACAGGCGGGCATCGGCCCCGATGATCCCGCCACACGCCGCGCGGTGAGCTGGCTTGAAGCCAGGCAAAACGCTGACGGCGGCTGGGGCGAGAGCAATGACACCTACGCGGCCCCGCACCCTGCAGGCACAAAATCCGCCAGCACCCCCCATCAGAGCGCCTGGGCACTGCTGGGGCTTCTGGCCGCCGGGCAGGCCGGATCCGATGCGGTACGCTGCGGCGTCGAGTACCTGTTGCGAATACAGCAGGCAGACGGGCTGTGGAGTGACCCCAGCTTCACCGCCCCCGGGTTTCCGCGGGTCTTCTACCTCAGATATCACGGCTATTGCGCCTATTTTCCGCTGTGGGCACTGGCGGCGTACCGGACTCTGGCACGGCTCGGAACCACGCATTGAACGTGGTCGGCATCGTCTCGGCTCTCGCGGCCGAGGCACGCCATCTGGGTCCCACGACGCAGCGGCGCGCGGCGCTCGCATGCCTCGCAGACGGGACACTGGTCGTGGTGAGCGGTATCGGTGCCAGCGCTGCGGCCGGTGGCGCGCGCGCGCTCATCGACGCGGGCGCGACCGCATTGATCAGCTGGGGCATGGCCGGGGGGCTCGATCCGGCGCTGACCTGCGGCACCATCTTCCTGCCGAGCGAGGTGATTTCGCCTGAGGGCGCCGCCGTCGTGACGGCGCGCTACTGGCGCGAGCGGCTGCGTACGGCGCTCGCTGCGCACCACCCGGTGGCCGGCGGCACGCTGCTGACGAGCCCACGAGCGATCGGATCCAGCACTGACAAGGCCGCGGCCTTTCGGCGCACCGGGGCGGCAGCGGTGGATATGGAGAGTCTCGCCGTCGCGGAAGTCGCCGGCTCCCACCAGCTGCCATTTAGCGTCGTGCGCGTGATCGTCGACACTGCCGCCGATAGCCTGCCTGCGGCCGTGATCGCCGCCGGCAGCCGCGCAGGACATCTACGGATCGGGCGCCTGCTTGCCACACTCGCACTGGCGCCCGGTGAGCTTCCCGCGCTGCTGCGTTTGCTATCGCGTTATCGTGTCGCAAGCCGCTCTTTGCAAGCCGTTGCGCGCACCGGTACCCCGGCCCGGCACGCGTTTCCGATCGTGCCGGAGGCACTCACCTCATGAGGGCGCTGGTTACGGGCGCAACGGGCTTCGTTGGCTCGGCGGTCGTCAGGGCGCTGGCGGGCGCGGGGTGGGAGGTGCGCGCCCTGGCACGCGCCAGCTCCGATCGCCGCAATCTGCAACACCTTGCCGTCGACATCGTCGTGGGGGATCTCGCCGATACACCATCGCTCGATTGCGCCCTTACCGGTTGCCAGGCGCTGTTTCATCTCGCGGCCGACTATCGCCTGGGCGCGCCCGAGCCGCAGCAGCTCTATCGAACCAACGTAGAAGGAACGCGCAATATCCTCGCTGCCGCCCGCCGGGCCGGGGTTGCGCGCGTCGTCTATACCAGCAGCGTCGCCACCATCGGCTTGCCTGGCGACGGTTCGCCCGGCACAGAGGCAACGCCGGTGGCGCTGGCAGACATGATTGGGCACTACAAGCGCTCGAAGTACCTGGCGGAGCAGCTCGCTTGCGGGGCGACCGAGGCCGGCATGTCGGTGGTGATCGTCAATCCCTCGACCCCCATCGGGCCAGGCGACGTAAAGCCTACGCCGACCGGCCGGATCGTCGTGGACGCCGCATCCGGGCGGATCCCCGCCTACCTCGATACCGGACTCAACATCGTGCACGTCGACGACGTCGCTGCCGGGCACCTGCTGGCGTTTCAGCACGGACGAGCCGGTGAGCGTTACATTCTTGGCGGGCAGGACATGACGCTGCGCCAGATTCTCGCGGGGATCGCGGTGCTGGTGGGTCGGCAGGCGCCGCGCATTCGTCTACCGTATGCAGCGGTGCTGCCGGTCGCCTACGCTTCCGAAGTACTGGCCAAAATCACCGGGCGCACAATGCAAATTACCCTCGAAGGCGTGCGTATGGCGCGCAAGCGCATGTTCTTCTCGAGCGCCAAGGCAGTCGGCGAGCTCGGTTACCGGTGGCGAGCGCCGGCGGAGGCGTTCCAGGATGCGGTGCGCTGGTTCCGCGAGCAGGGGTACCTGGGATGAGTCCGGCTGCATCGATGCCCGCAACGGGCTGGTAGTCTTCTTGAACACGGAACAGTGGTCGACGTCGGCCATGCAACGGCTGACACAAGAGATGCGGCAGTTCGAGTCCATTTTCCTGTCGGCGATCAGTCACGCGTAGGCGACGGCGTCTGCGTCTGCAGCGTCTGCTCCAGTACCTCGAGGAGTCGATCCGCGTGCTGCCGTTCGAAGGTGAGCGGCGGGCGGATCTTCAGCACGTCGCCGTTGCGACCCGTGGTACCCACAAGGACCCCGAGGCGGCGCATGGCGTTCACTGCCCGGGTGGTCTCGGCGCGGCCGCTCAGGCCGCTGGCCGGATTAGCCCCCAGCTCCACGCCGATGAACAGCCCGCTGCCGCGGATGTCTCGGATTGCCGGGCAGCGTTGCCCCAGGGTGCGTAATCCGCGCTGCAGATATTCGCCGCTGCGGCGCGCATTCTCGACGAGCTGCCCGGTGCGGATGACGTGCAGCACCGCCAGTGCTACCGCACACGACACGCTGTTGCCGCCGTAGGTGTTGAAATAGTGTGTGTGCCTGGAGAACTCGGCAAACACGCCGGGGCGAGCTGCTACGGCGGCTATCGGATGGCCGTTGCCCATCGGTTTGCCCATCGTCACCAGGTCGGGAACGACGCCATGACGCTGGAATCCCCACATCGCCTCGCCCAGGCGGCCGAAACCCGGTTGCACCTCGTCGGCGACGAACAGACCACCGGCAGCATGTACGTGCCGCACGGCGTCGGCGAGAAACCCCGCAGGGTGCGCGAACACGCCATCGCTGGCGAAAATCGTATCGGCGAACAAAGCCGCCAGGCGCACGCCGTCGGCCTGCATGCGTTCGATGCACTGGCGAACGCGCTCAGCGAACGCTGCGCCACCGCCGACGCGTGGCGATTCCACCGCGTATACACCCGGTCCCAGCGAACCACCGTCTTCGGGCGACATACCGGCAATGACCTCGGTCGCACCGTGGTAGGCGAAATCAGTGACGATGAAGCCGATGCCGCCGGTAACCGCCTTGCTCACCCGCACCGCCAGGTCATTGGCCTCGCTGCCGGTGCAGGTGTAGATGACGCTACCGAGCTCCTGCGGCATGGTGGCCAGCAGCTCCTCGGCGAGCTGCAGCGGCTGCTCGGCCAGATAGCGGGTATGGGTGTTGAGAGCGCGTGCCTGGCGGGCGAGCGTTTCGACCACGTACGGCTGGCAATGACCGACGACCGGGACATTGTTGTAGGCATCCAGATAGGCGCGACCGTGCTCGTCGTACATCCACACGCCGTCGGCACGTACGATCTGCAGCGGCTCCTCATAGAAGAGCCGGTAGGTGGGGGCGAGCAGCCGCGCACGGCGTGCCAGAATCGCTGCGCGGTCCTCGGGTGCAGTCGTCACAGCCTGAACTCCTCGAGTAACAATTCCTCGGCAATCTCCAGCCGCGCGCGGATGAAATCCGCGGCCAGCGGGGCGTAGTGACCGCCCGCGGGGTTGTGGTGCAGATGCCATTCGTGCACCACCACATTCGCGGCCAGCCGCGCGGCCACCAGTGGACCGAGCACGGCCAGCTCCTGCTGCAGCAGCGGCAGCCGCTCATGATAGGCGATAGCGACGTCGCGGACCGCGGAGTGCGCTGCTCGCGTCTGCGCCCTGCAATCCTCGGGAATCAGCTCGGCGGCAGTCACCGCCACGTCCGCGATCACCGCAGTGTGAGTGATGTCGCCGAAATCGATGATGCCTGTTACCCGCTCCTCGTCCGCGGGGTCGACCAGGATGTTGAGCGGGTTCAGATCGTTGTGCACGACCTGCTGGCGCAGGCGCGGCAGCTGCGCGTCGATGACGAGTGCAATGCGCCCCAGCAAATCGGCAAAGGCTTGGCGGCACGGCAAATCGGCCAGCGGCTCGAGCAGGCGCCGCACCTGGGCCGCGTGACGCACATCCCAGACGACTGCGCGATGCGCGGCGGGATGCTGGAAGTTGCGCAGCGCCGTAGTCAATCGCGCCCCCATTCGTCCGCAGGCAGCACGTTGGCGCTGGGAGCGGGCGGCGGTGCCGAGCAGCTTCCCCGGCAGATACGTCAGGACGCGCGCCGTGCGCTGGCGGCCGTCCTGGTCCGTAAAACCAATATGTTGGCCGCCGTTGCGCGCCCGCACCACCCGCGGACACGGAAAGGCAGCGTCGGTCTTCTCCATGTGCAGCAAGGCGGCCGTGGGCAGATCAGTCACCGCCGGCTCCTCGGCCGTGTTCGCTATCTTCAATACGTATTCGCTGCCGTCCGCTGCGCTCAGTCTGAAGTTTTCATCCCGCTCACCCGTAAGTCGGCTGGCGCGCGTTTCCAGGCCGTAGTGCTCGCGGACCAGAGCGACCGCGCGCTCGCTCGGCACCGGTTGCGACTGCACGACCATCGTCGCCATGAAAGCGTCGACATCACTCGGCATGGATGATCTCGTGCGGCACCGCGCCGATCCCGCCTGACGAACCGTCAAGGCTGCGGCCGCACCGGCTGCAGCGAGGTCCAGTTGCCGTTCAGCTGCCCATTGGGGTTGAAGCTGGGGTCGTCGCTCATGACGTATTCGTTGTTGCCATTCAACCAGGCGTGATCATGCAGATTGCTGAGCTCGAAGGTCGCGCCGGTTTGCGGATTGCGAAATGTCTGCACGCCGCGGATGACCTGGTCCTGGCCGAAAGCCGCCTGATTCGCGCCGCGCATGGAATTGGCGGTCACCTCATTGATGGTGTCCGCGACATGCTGCTGAAACTGCGCGATCATCTGCGAACGCTTGGCTTCCTCGATCTGCTGCTGCCGATAGAGCTGCGCGATCATCGCATTGAGCTTGGCGTCCCACTGGGGCTCGTGACTGACGTTGAAGGCAATGAGCTTGAACAGCTTCTGGTTGCCGTCGAGCTGGCCCTTGGGCGCGCTGAACGACATCAGCATCGTTGCGTGGCAGTCGTAAACATTGCCGCGACCGGAGGGGTAGAGGCGCATCCACTCGGCGACGGTAATCCATTCCTCGAAAGTCCGTCCGTCGCGATCGTATTCGAGGCGTGCCCGTGCTGCATCGGTCCGCAGCGCACCCTGGTTAGCTGTGTCGTTCAACGGCAGGCCCAGACGCTGACGCAACAGCAGATTGAACTCGGGATAGGGATCCACCGAGACGACATGCCTGCCAGCGTAAAGTTTCGGAATGAGGTACTTCTGCAGGAAATCCGCGGCGCGCTGGGGCGCCAGGACCGGACATGGCTTGATGCCGCCTTTGGCAAAGGCCTGACCCTCCTGGGTCATCGTGCGTACCGTGTTCGGGTCGTCGGCATATTGCGAGGTGAAGTTGGGCAGGTTTTCAAACAGCAGCGAGCCATCTGCGCTCTGCGCGTGAATGGCGACCGTTTCCAGGTCGGCGAAGCACCCGCCCATTCCGCCCATCGCACGGATGGCGCCCTGCAGCTGCCACGTCGTGGGGATCATTACATCGACCGCTGGCATCTTGTTCATGCCATCGTCCACGATCTGCACCCGTTTCATGAGGAAGTAGCGGTCCGCAGTCGGCTGCGCCGCAGCGCTGTGGGCGGAATGTCCCTGGGCGCGACTGGCTGCCGGGCTCTGGTTCTGGTTCTGACTCGGACTTTGGCCCTGAACCGGTGCCGGACTCTGTTCCTGTTCTTGTCCCTGAGCCTGTCTGGCCTTCATGATCGCCTGCTTGCAGCCCGCGGACACTGCGTCCTGGTGCTGCGCCAGGCAACTGAGAATTCGACCGCCACCGGCCGCTACCCCGGGGCACAGGTTCTGTGCGTCGGCCTGGCACGCGCCGCGCACCTCGTCGAGGAGTGTTGCTGGCGGGTCGGCGACGGCCGACGCAATCGCGGCGCTGGCGAACAAACCGAACAGCATTGCTGCGCGTTTCATATCGGAGCTCCTGGTGTCTCTCTTGATCGTACGCGTCGGCGTGCCGGCGACAACCATGATTGCCGCGCGCATCAGCCCGTCACTTTCGCCAGCGTCCTCACCCGCACAATGAAATGTTGCACGTCGTGCGGCGTCACCACCACGTTCTTGCCGTCCCGGTAGCGCAGCAATACCGTTCGTCCCGGATCCGTGGCGTAGGCGCGAAAGCGCCCGATCCGGCGATTCCAGAACCAGCCGCTGATCCCGAACAGACCCCCGTTGCCAAACAAGCGCAGCGAGCCGCGCAGTCCTTGCGGCTCTCCAGTCACCGCGACGAGGCCCGCCAGCGGCAGCAGCGTGCTCCATCCCAACCGCCGCACCTCGATATGACTCTCCGTCAAGGTATAACCGCGCACCATGAATGGCACGGTAGTCAACAGCACCGCGAGCGGCACCGCCACCATCGCCACCTGCCACACCAGCAGCTGCCGCGGCCCCATTAACAGGCCGGCGAGCATCAGCGCTACCAGCACGGTGACCGCCGCGGCGCTGGTAAGTCGCAGTGACCGGCTCCAGGGAGCCGAGAATTCCGCGAGAACCAGCTTCATCAGCGCCTTATAGCTCAACAACGCCATCGCGGCACAGGCTGTCGAGCGGCGTTGTTCACCGGCGTGCTGCGGTTGGTCCCCGTCGGCGGTGGGGACGCTCGAAGGTCGGCGAGCAGATCGCTCAGCCGGCGTCGGCGCTGCGCGCCGGCGCCGCGGTAAAGCGGAAGCGCCGCAGTCCAAGCTCGATCACGTCGCCGTCAGCGAGCCGCGCGTGCCGGACGCGCTGACGGTTCACGGTCACGCCGTTCACGCTGCGCAGATCCTCGATGAAAGCCCCGTTCGCGCCGAGCGTCAGGACGGCGTGACGGCGGCTGACCGAGCTGTCCTTCAGGCACAGATCGCTCTCCGGCGCCCGCCCGATCGTGGTATGTCGGCCGAGCGTAAGCGCCGGCGCGTTGCTGTCGTCGAGCGGGACGAGCGTCGCCCCGCCAGCCAGGGTCTCGAGCGTCTCCGCGGGCGGATTACCGCTGCCGCGCTCGATACCGTTCCTGATCCGACTCAACACCTGAGCGCTGCTGGTCGCATAGCGCTCGAGGCGTCGCAGCTGTAATTCCCGTTCGTCCAGGGCACCGCGCGTCCGTTCCAGTTCCAGCGCCAGTTTGCGCTGCGCGGCATCCAGGCCGCTGGCGCGCTCGGTCTCGCGCTGCAGTTCGGTCTGTACACGCGCGAGCTCGTTCTCGACCGGGCGCCGCGACGCCTCGGCCTGTTCGGCCAGCGTCCCGGCATGGGCGAGCTCGACCTGCAAGTGCGCGAGCCGCTCGGACTGGCGCTGCGCCTCGCGCTCGAGATTTGCCACCCGTTCCCGACTCGCCGCGAGCTGTTCGACGTGCAGTTTGAGTGCCGTCTCGGTCGACTGGGCCGTCGTTGCCAGCTCGCTGGCATCGCGCCTGCTCGCCTGCAGCTCGGTTTCAAGTGCGGTGGCACGGGCGTGCTCACCGGCCAGCTCGCGTTCGCGATCTGCGATCAACGCAGTCGCACGGTTCGTGGCTTCGGTCTGCGCTTGCAATGCCTGGCTCACGTTGCTCGCCAGCGCTTCGAGCTCCGCCGTGCGCGCCGCATGGGTAGCGGCACTTGCCTTCACCGTACGCAGGGCCTCTTCCCCAGCAGCGCGGGCGGCGCGCGATTCGGCGAGTTCCGCTTCACGGGCGGCGACCGCCGCGGCGCTGCGCCGCTGCCGCTCGCCGAGCGCCTTGATCTCAGCGGGCAGCGTCTCGCCGCGCACGCGCAGCTCCTGCGTGGTGGCGGCGTGGCCGTGTTGCTCGCGCGCGCGGCTTGCGGTGAGTTCCTCGAGGTTGGTTGACTGAGCCGTGCGCTCGGCCTGCAGTTGTGCGATGGCAGCGTCGCGTTCAACAAGTTCGGCGGACACTTTAGCGACGGTCGCGGCAAACTGCGCGCGCTCGGTTTCGAGCCGTCCCAGCTGTACGCGTGCGTCCGTGAGCTCGGCGTCCAGCTCGCGCCACATGCCTTCCCAGACGTGGCGCTTCGATTCTGTTGACTGTGCATTTTCCACAAAGCGCGTGATGCGCACGGCGAGTGCATCGCGCTCCCGCGCGATGGCCTTGGCAGCCGCTTGCTGAGTTTCATTCTCCGTGTGCATGGCCGCGATGCGTGCAGCGCGCTGCGCCAGCTCGCGATCGGCCGCCGCCATGTCGGCACGCAGGCTGGCAAACTCGCCCTCCAGCTGCGTCATGCGGTTGGAGCGCTCCTCCAGCGTTCGCGCCAGCTCGCCCAGTCGCTGGCGCATCTCTTCCTGCTCGCGAGCTCTCGCCGCCAGGGACTCATGCGCTCGCGCGAGCTCGCCGCCGGCGGCAGCAAGCCGCTCGGCGCTGCTCGCCAGCCCCCCTCGCGTGGCTTCGAGTTCGGTTTGCATCTCCGCGGCGCGCGATTCGGCGAGCTGCGCGGCGGCGCTCTTGTCGAGCGCGGCGCGCTCGCCGTCGTTGGCGCGACACAGCGCTGTGTGCAGGGCTTTTTTTGCGACCTCCAGCTCGAGCGCCAGATTGTCGGCTCGTGCCTGGGCGTCGGCGCGCTGTGTCTGCATTTCGGCAAGAGCGCGGGCGTAGGTTCGCGCGCGCGCGTCTTGCCCCGCGATCCACGCTTCTATATCCCGCAGCGTCTCGGGCGCAGGTAGCTCCGCCAGTGGCTGTGGTCGGCTCTCGTTGCAGCCCGTGTCGGATACTGCTGCGAGTCTTGGCTCGGTCGACTCGTCATTTGGCTGGCTCAAGGCAAGGTGTGCCTCGTAGGCGGCGACATCCAGCGCCAGCAATTCGTCGGTCTTTTCGAGGTCCGCCTGGGCCTCGTTGGGAGGCTTAACTTGCCGCACCATGCTGAGATCGAGTTCCTGTTGTTGTTATACGCGCCGCTGCCGCCTATCCCTGCCGGCGCTTTGGGCGGCTTCAGGGCGGTCAGGTCTTTGATTCCGGTCCGATAAGGGTGCTCTTTCGGGTGGCGGGCCGTCAACTGGACGCCCCGCCGGGGCGACATATTTTGTCCTCAGGGGCCTTTCTGCTGCCCGACGGTCGTTCCGCGACAGCGCAGCGCTCCCTGCCGAGGAGGCCGCGGGCATCAGCGGCGGCGACGCAAGGATTCCCCGGATAATCCCCGGCAGCCGTCGAGAAACAGATTGACGGTGTCGTGAGCCCACGCCTCGAGCTCTCGCGCCGTCATCGGCGCGCCGAGACCCATGGTGCGACGCTGCGGCAGTGCGACCACCATATGCAGAAACTGCGTTGCGGCAAACGTTCGCAGCTCGAGTGTCAGACGCGGATCTCGAAGCTCGCGTGCGAGCAGATCGCCAATCAACGCCGTTGCCTCCTCAGCCCACCCTTCGTTGTAGACCGCACGAACCAGGCTGGGAAAGCGCATCGACTCTGCAGTGACGAGGCGATGCAGCGCGAGCGCCTGCGGGGAAAGCGCCGCGCGCAGGATGAGTCCGGCGAGGCGGCGCAGGATCTGCTGCAAGTTCCCGCCTGCGAGCAGGGGCACTTCGGGAGGCGGGCGGATCTGCTCGATGATTCTATGAACGACCGCGGCAAACAGCATCGCCTTGTCGTCAAAGCGGTGGTAGAAGGTGCGCTTCGAGATGCCGGCACGTCCGGCCACCGCTTCGATGGATGTCGACCCGTAGCCCTCCGTCAGGAATAACTCGGTCGCGACTTGCAGGATGCGTTCACGCAGCTCCAGCGCCGCCGCGTGCGGCGGCCTTCCTCCCCGGTGTACTTTGCCGCTGCGCGAGCGGCGGCGTGGCTTACCTGCGGCGATAAGCGAAGCCGCCCGATCGGTAGAAGCCGTGCCCCCCATAGGATCCAGTGTAGGACGAGCGTGGCGAATAGTAACCACGCGGCTGCCCGTAGAACCACGGCACTGGCGGAGCATATGCGAGCGCCGGCCGGTAGTAAGGCTGAGGCGCCGCGTAATAGCTCTGCGGCGGGGCGTAGTACCCCGGCGGGCGCGCGTAGTAGTTGGGCGTTGCATAGTAGCCGGCCGCGCCCCCGTAGTAGCCGGAAGCCGGCGGGTAGGGTGCCGGGGCTTGCTGCGCGGACGCCGCCGCCGAGGCTACGACCAGTGGCAGGATGATGTGCCCGATTGCCCAGGGGGCGAAGAGCAGAGGGCCGGCAGCGCTGGCTGGCTTGACCGGCACACACAGCAGCACGGCTGTGACGGCTGCGGCGAGCGCGGTTTGCTTGATTCCGGGCATGGCGGGCTCCTTGTGGCTCTTGTCACCTGCGGCACCTCGGACGGTACTCGCGCCGCCGCCGGAACGCAACGGTACCGTTGCGTTAAGCGGCCGGCCTGAAGCGCGGCCCTCACAGCGGGGCCGTCAGCAGCAACTGGCATGAAAACACGCCCCCTGGGCACGTGGGCGCGGGCGGCAGCCTACAGACCGGGCGCGGCAGATTTCCGAGCATCGGTGCCATGGTGCAGATCTTGCAATCCTGCGGTGCGGCCAGGACGCCACTGGCGAAGCTGCTGGCATGCGGCGTGGCGGGGGTGCTCGCCTGCACGGCATCTGTGGACGCTGCGGCAAGCGAGACTCCGGACGCGCCAGCGTCCCGCGGCGACCGACTCGCAGCCAAGCCGCAACCCGATCTCTCGGGCCGGGAGCGCACCGGTATCGCGTCCTTCTATGCCGCCCGCTTCGCGGGAAGAAAGATGGCGGATGGGTCGAGGATGGATCCGAATTCCAACAATGCCGCGAGCCGCACGCTGCCGCTGGGCACGATAGCGGCGGTGACGGATCTTACGACCCAGAAGAGTGCGGTGGTCACCATTCAGGACCGCGGGCCGTATGTGAAGGGACGGATCGTGGACCTCTCGCCCTCTACGGCACGCAAGATCGGTATCACGCCGAGGATGGGGATTGCCAGGGTGCGCGTGACCCCGCTCGTCGTGCCGTTGCCGGATGGACGTGTGCGACTGGCGAGCGCAGGATCGGCGCAACCGGTCCGCTGACGTGCGCGTCGGACACCGCGACCCGCCAGGTCAGCGCCTCGTCACGACAACTTCCGCGTAGAACTTCTCGAGAACCGGACGCTGGCCCCTGGTGATCTTGGCCAGCGCCCGCTCAGGGTCGAACCAGGCACCGCGGTCGGCTTCGGGGAACTGTGCGCTGCGACCGGATTTGGGCGGCCACTCCATCTCGAACAGGTTACTGGTCAGCTTCGCCGGATCGCAGTCTCCCTCGATCGCCCAGACATGCAGCCGCTTGCCGCTCGGCTGGGGGAATATTCCCAGATCACGTTCCTGCCCGCGTCCGCCGGCGTCAAACCCGGTCTCTTCCGTGAATTCACGGCGCGCGCACGCGAGCTCATCTTCGTGGGCGTCGACGAACCCTTTCGGCACCGACCAGGCGCCGTCGTCCTTGTTTGTCCAATAGGGTCCGCCCGGGTGGATGAGGAACACCTGCACCTGCGGATCGGCGCGGCGGTAGAGGAGCAGGCCCGCGCTGGTCGCTGGCATCGACGCGCAACGGATTGCCGCGGGGGATCAGTGCTGCGCCGCCGCGGCAGCCGCCGGCTGCTGCGCGCTGGTCAGTCGCAGCAGGTCCTCGACCGAGACGCTGCCGCCGCAGCACAGCAGCGCCACCGTTCGATTGCGGAACTCGGCGCTGTGCCGCAGCACCGCCGCGAGCGCAATGGCACCGCTTGGCTCGAGTACGATCTTGAATTCCTCGAACGCAATGCGCATCGCCGTACGTACGGCGTCGTCGTCGACGGTGATGCCGCGCGAGATCAGATGCGCGGCAGCCTCGAACGGCACCGCACCCGGGGTGAATGCCTGCATGGCATCGCAGATGGTCGGCGGATTGCCGACATTCTGCTCGCGACGGTGCGAGATCAACGATCGACGCATGTCGTCGCACGCTTCCGGTTCGACAGCGATCACCTCCGCGCCGCTGCCGAAGTGCTTCTCGGCCAGCGCCGTCCCGGCGATCAACCCGCCGCCGCCTACCGGGCAGAGGATGCAGTCGAAGCGCAGCTGTTCGCGCTCGGCGTCGAGCTGCACCTCACGCATGAGCGTCGACTGGCCGGCGACGACCAGCGGATCGTCGAACGGGTGCAGGTACACGCGCCCTTCCTGCTCGGCGATCTCGCGTGCGCGGGCATTGGCAACCTGCTCGCGGTTTTGCTGGCCGTGATCGCTCAGCACCACGGTCGCGCCGGCACGACGAGTCAGCTCCACCTTGCGCTGCGGAGCATCGCACGGCATCACGATGGTCACCGGAACGCCCGCGAGACGACCGGCGAGCGCCAGCGCCTGCGCGAAGTTGCCGGAAGAGAAAGCCACCACGCCGCGGCCGCGCTCGTCGGACGACAGGCGGCTGACGCGAAAGCACGCACCGCGCATCTTGAAGGAGCCCGCCAGCTGCAGCGACTCGGCCTTGAGGAAGACGCGCGCTCCGACCAGCGAGTCGACGTAGTCGGAACGCAGCATCGGCGTCCAGCGCACCAGCGGGCGCACGGTCTGCCACGCGGCATCGAGGAGGGCCTTTTCAATCGTGGTGATCACGCGGTCACGGCAAGCGTAGTGCGGCTGCAGCCGCGTTAGCCTTGAGGATACGCCCGCGTGTCGCCCGGCGCACCGTGCGTGCCGCCAGCGGGTATGGCGCTGGCACGGCTCAAGCGGCCGACGCGGCGGGCAATGCGAACCTCTCGGGCCGATAAGGCGCCAGCAGGGCGGCGCGCGAGCCGGTGATCACTTCCTCGGCGGTGAGCCGGCCGACGATCGGTGCCAGGGTCACGCCGCTGTGCGTCACCGCGACGTGAATGTCGGCGACGCTCGGCAGCGCGCCCATCACCGGCAGCTCGTCGCTCGGCATCGGCCTGAACCCCAGCGTCAATCGCTCCAGCGCCACGCCCTGTGCGCCCGGGAGGAATCGGCCGATCTTGGTGAGAATTCTGTTGCCGTGATACTCGCGCAGCTCGCGGCTGGGAAACTCCGCGGCGTGCGCGCGGATCCCCTGGTGCGCGGGCGTATCGGGCGGGTAGGGCGCATCCGTACCGACGACCGACCCGTCGGTCATCTGCTTGAACGACAAGCCGCCGGGCGCGTCGTGCACCAGCCTGGTGAGCGGCCGCACACTTGCGCTGTGGGCGAGAATTCCCGGCGCGTGCTTGAGGGCGAGCGGAAATTGGGCCATGGCGAGGACTCGCGGTGTATCGACGCCGGCAGCCACCACCAGGCGATCGAGCGGAATTTTACCCTGGCTGGTGAGGACGCCCCGCAGCCGTCCGGCGCTCAGCTCGAGCGCGGTCAGCTCACAGGGGAACAGGATCCGCGCGCCGGCCGCGGCGGCGGCGGCGAGGAAGCGCCGCGTGACCTGCACCGGATCCAGGTGCGCATCGATCGATGAGTAAATGGCCGCGGTGATCAATCCCGGCTGCACGTTCGGGTCGAGCGCGGCGAGCTCCGCGGTGGTGATGGCGCGCGCCGGTTGCGCGCAGCCGGCAAGCTGCTGCGCATTCGCGCGCACGATGTCGGCTTCCACCGCATTGCTGGCCCAGTCGACGTATCCGCCCCATACCATGTTGAGGGACAGTGCCTGGTCGAGGTCGCGGTAGGCGCTCAGGCTCTCGAGACGCAGCGCCCGGTAGTGAGGGTCATCGACGAACGCATTGACCCAGGCGAAGGAGTTTTGCGTGGCGCCCTGAGCCGGTCCGATCTTCTCGAACAGCCAAACCTGCGCACCCGCGCGCGCCAGGTGCATCGCGATGGAGGCACCGACGATCCCGCCGCCGACCACGCCGACCTTCAGCGGAGAACGGGCGCACAGTGCCGGCCGCAGGCATCCGGCCGCACCGGCGGCCAGCAGACCGGCAAGCACCTGACGGCGACGCGGGTTCAGATCACGCACGACGCCGACACATTGCCGCGATCCGGCACGTTGAGCAACCGATGCCGGCCGGTTAGCGCTCCGGCGCAGGGCTAACGGCGGAGTCAGCCTGCGCCGTTGCAGTGCTGGTTCGCAGCAGTCTGTTCAGGCTTTTGCGCATGTCATTGAGGTGGCCGATCGCAGCCAGGGTCTTGAGGGCTTCCCGTAACGGCTGCAGCGGATAGCCGCCGTAGTGACCCGGCTGCGTAACGTCGTGGGTCACAGTCGACCGGCCCGCCAACTCGACGTTGTCGGCGAGGGTGAGGTGCGCGCTGACCACCGAGTTGCCGCCGGTGACGAAGTTGCGTCCGATCGTGGTCGAGCCGGCCATCATGAAGCCGGCCGTGTAGAGGCCGTTCTCGCCCAGATCGCAGTTGTGCGCGATATGGCAGATGTTATCGAGCTTCGCGCCGGACCTGATATGGGTCGAGGTGAGCGTGGCGCGATCGATCGAGCAGTTGCCGCCGATCTCAACCTCATCGCCGATCTTCACGTTGCCGAGTTGCGGGACCTTGCGCGGCCGTCCGGCGGCGTCCTTGACGTACCCGTAGCCATCGGAACCGATGGTGGTGTGCGGATGGATCTCGCAGGCGCCGCCCACCTCACAGCCGGCGCCCACGAAAACGTGGGGGTGCAGAATGGTGCCGGGACCGATGCGCACGTCGTTCTCGACCACCACGTGCGCGCCGATCAGGCAGCCGTCGCCGATCGAGCTGCGCGCGCCGATCACGCAGTACGGGCCCAGCACCACGTCCTGCCCGAGCGTGGCGCTCGCATGCACCAGCGCCGTGGGATGGTGCACACCCCATTGTGTGAAGCGCTCGGCCTTGTGCTCGAAGTACCTGAGCAACACCGCCATCGCCATGGGAATGGCGGGCGCGGCGAAACAGCAGGACGTGCCGGCGCCGTTAGCCGGCAGCAGCGGCGCGAGCTTCTCCTGCACGATGATGATCGCGGCATTGCGGCGCGTGGCTTCCGCGAGCTGCGCCGGCTGTGAGACGAACACCAGGCTGTCGGCACCGGTCTCTTCCGGGCGATGGCAGGCGCTCGCGCACGCGCCAAGATCGCCGTGCAGGAAAGTGAACAGATCGGCGTGGTGGTTGCGGATCGTTTGAGCTTTAAGCATGGAGGCTCCAGCAAGATCAGCTCGCCGCGGTGATGCCGCCGGGCGCAGTACGTGCGGTCACCGCGCCGTGCCAGTCCAGCCAGGCATGGTTGGTGTAGTCATAGAGCTTGCAGCGGCGTACGCAATCCCGGTACGAGTGCCAGTCGAGCCGGTAGCTGAGGACGTGCTCGGGGGCCTGAGCCTGCACCTGCCGCTGCGCGCCGCGCAGCGCGAACATCGAGATGCGCGGATTAACGTGATGCGCACTGTGTTCCATGATGCAATGCATGGCCCGATCGAGGCCGAGCGGCAGTCGTACGTTCGCCGTGGCGGTGAGGTAGGCGCGCGCGCGCTGCCACTCCTGGCGCTCCTGGAACCAGGCGATCGTGGGGTGGGTATGCTGCACGTAGACCACGAGTCCGATGATGCTGTTCCACAGCGCGAACGGCGCCACGATCGCCAGTAGCGCGAGCAACCAGAACTGCTGGTGCGTGCGCACGGCCACCAGCGCCACCGTGCCCATCCACGCGATGGCGCCCACGCTTACCAGCGCGCTGTCGAGCTTGTACTTCAGCCGTCCGGAACCGATCTGCTTGCGGGTCGCGAAGTACAGCTTCTTCCACCACAGCTCGACGAAGTAGTACAGCCCCCAGCCGAGTCCACAACGGTAGATACGCTCCATGATCCGCCGGTGGCGCGGCAGCCGGTCGAATTCCTCCTTGGAGTAGGGAGTCCAGACCTGGTCACGGCCCTTGAGGTTGTTGAAGCCGTGGTGCGCGACGTTGTGACCGACGTCCCACAGGCTGAACGCCGTCATCGACGGCAGGAAGGCAATGCGGCCGACGACACTGTTGAGCGTTTTACCCGCGAAGAAGCTGCCGTGACAGGCTTCGTGGCCGACCAGGAACAGTCGCAGCATGCCGGCGGTGATCAACACACTGCCGAGCAGCTTCAGCCAGATGCTGCCGACCGCGAGCGTGAGGACCGAGCCTCCCGCGAACAGCACGATATTCAGCATGAGGACGGCCAGGGGGCGCAGCACGCCCGAGGCAGGGAAGGTAGACAGCAATGCCTTGCGGCTCGGTCCGCGTGACTGCACGCGGCGATCTTACGCGCCTCGCTGCGGATTATTCGGGCATTTCGTGCGCTGTGGCCGGCCGGCGAACGGCGGCTGTGATGGAGGTCACCCTTTGCCGGGGAACCGCGCCGCGATCGGTGGGAACGATGACGGCGGCGAACCGCCGCGGCTCATTCGGCGGTGGCGGGAGGAGCGGCCTTGCGCGGCGGCACCGGCCGACGAATCTGCTGCTCGGCGTGCACGTCGGTCAGGGACAACCCGGTATCAGCGGCGATGATCGCCAGGATGGCGTGTGCGCCATCGGAAGGCAGCCGCAGCCCATGGACTTTCTCCCAGGCGCGAATCCGCACTGTAGGCGTATTCTGACTGGAGCGCTGTTCGTCCAGATCCAGACGGCGGCGCTCGGCGCGCTCCTCGGCGGCGAGCGCCAGGCGCGCGCGGTAATCATTGAGCACGTCATTCGCGTTGCGCGAGAAGATATTATCCACGGTGTCTCCTTGACGACCCGGCGCCTGCAGCGCCGCGAGATACGCCGCGACTGCGCTCCCGGACGCACGCGCGTCCGGGAGCTGGTCGATCAACCCAGGCTCAGTAGCGGCGCGGGCCTCCGCGCCCGCCGCCCGCCGCCTTGTCCTGCGCTTCGTTCACCTTCAAGGCACGGCCATCGAAGTCCTTGCCATTGAGTGCCTGCATGGCGCGGGACGCATCGGCATTGGACATCTCCACGAAACCGAAGCCGCGTGGCCGACCGGTATCGCGGTCGGTGATCAGCGAGACTTTCTCGACTGTTCCGTGCTGGGAGAACAACGTACGCACGGCCTCATCGGTCGCGGTGAAGGGAAGATTTCCGACGTATAGTTTGGTCACAGAAGTAGTTACTCACGAAAAAAATGAAACACGGCAGATAACGATTCTGCCTCCTGGTTCGTCAAGCTTTGCGAGGGTGAGAGGTTGGCCGCAGGTGACGCCGCAAGGGCATACCGGGGCCAAGACAGACAAGCCGAAAGGTTACGAGCCGCTAGGCAGGCTACAGGTTTTGCGGTGCGGCTGCCCGGGTTTCGCATTACCGTGGCCGAATTCATAGGTTAATCTAGACTTTACGTCCCCCCGGGTGTCGCCAACGATGTCCCGGCGCGACCAGCAGTACCCTTGCAGACAGCACCGCAAACGATGACCGACCTGAGCGACAGCAGTGTTCGCTTACCCGCTGCCGCGCCGATTCTGGCCATATCCGGGCTCAGGAAAACCTACGCCGGCGGCCTCACGGCACTGCGCGACATCGATCTGACCATCTACCGTGGCGAGATCTTCGCCCTGCTGGGTCCGAACGGTGCCGGCAAGACCACCCTGATCAACATAGTCTGCGGCATCGTGACCGCCAGCGCCGGCACGGTGGTGGCCGCTGGCGACGACATCGTGCGCGACTACCGCGCCGCCCGCGGCCGCATCGGTCTGGTGCCGCAGGAGCTGCACACCGACGCGTTCGAGAGCGTGTGGGCGACCGTGACGTTCAGCCGCGGCCTGTTCGGCAAGCCGCCGAACCCGGGCTATTGCGAGCAGGTGCTGCGCGACCTGTCGCTGTGGGACAAGCGGCACGACAAGATCATGACGCTGTCCGGCGGCATGAAGCGCCGCGTGCTGATCGCCAAGGCGCTGGCGCACGAGCCGGCCATCCTGTTCCTCGACGAGCCGACCGCCGGGGTCGACGTGGAGCTGCGCCGCGACATGTGGCAGATGGTGCGCGGCCTGCGCGACAACGGGGTCACCATCATCCTCACCACCCACTACATCGAGGAGGCCGAGGAGATGGCCGACCGCATCGGCGTGATCAACAAGGGCGAGCTGATCGTCGTCGCGGACAAGGCGCTGCTGATGCGCAAGCTCGGTAAGCGGCAGCTGACGCTGCAATTACAGCAGCCGCTGACGCAGCTGCCGCCGGGCCTGTCCGGATATCCGTTGGCGCTGTGCGGGGATGGTCATGCGCTGGTCCTGACATTCGATGCCCATAGCCGGGAGACGCGTATTCCCGCGTTGCTGAAGACCCTGAGCGAACTGAACATCGAGGTCAAGGATCTGCACTCGAGCGAGAGCTCGCTCGAGGACATCTTCGTCGACCTGGTGCGGGCGCGCTCATGAACGTGCACGCCATCCGCGCCATCTACCACTTCGAGATGGCCAGGACTTTCCGCACGCTGATGCAGAGCATCGCCTCCCCGGTGCTGTCAACCTCACTGTACTTCGTGGTCTTCGGTGCTGCGATCGGGCGGCGCATGGGGGCTATCGATCATGTCAGCTATGGCGCGTTCATCGTGCCGGGCCTGATTATGCTGTCGATTCTCAGCGAGAGCGTCTCGAACGCCTCGTTCGGCATCTATCTGCCCAAGTGGTCGGGCACGATCTACGAGCTGCTGTCGGCGCCGGTCTCATACGTCGAGGTACTGATCGGCTACGTCGGCGCGGCGACCACCAAGTCCGTCATGCTCGGCATCCTGATCCTGGTGACGGCACGTCTGTTCGTTCCCTATCAGGTTGCACACCCTCTATGGATGGCCGCTTTCCTGGTGCTGACCGCGGTGACCTTCAGTCTGTTTGGTTTCATCATCGGTCTGTGGTCGAACAGCTTCGAGCAGCTGCAGATCGTGCCGCTGATGGTCCTCACGCCGCTCACCTTTCTCGGCGGCGCCTTCTATTCGATCAGCATGCTGCCGCCACTATGGCAGAAGATCACGCTGTTCAATCCGGTGGTGTACCTGATCAGCGGCTTCCGCTGGAGTTTCTTCGGTGTCGCGGACGTCGACGTGGTCGCGAGCACCGCGGCGACGCTGGCGTTCCTGGCGCTGTGCCTGCTGCTGGTGCGCTGGATATTCAAGACCGGCTACAAGCTCAAGAACTAGCCGCAGGCCCATGCCCGTGCGCCTGCATGTCCCTGGGTGAGGAATGAGGTCGGCTATCATCGCGCTGACGCTGTTCGCCGCGATGTTGCACGCCACCTGGAATGCGCTGTTGCGCAGCGCTGCCGACCGACTGTGGTCGGTCACCATCATGAGCCTGGCGACGACGGCGGCGGCGATTCCCCTGGCAATCCTGCTGCCCCTGCCGCGGGCGGACAGCTGGCTGTTGCTGGGCATCTCGGCGCTGCTGCAGGTCGTCTACAGCATCCTGCTGGCGTACGCCTACCGCTACGGCGAGCTTGGACAGGTCTATCCCGTCGTCAGGGGCAGCGTACCACTGCTGGTGAGCGTGGGCGGATTCGTGCTGGTGGGTCAGCGACTGAGCGGGACGGCGTTGCTCGGCATTGCGCTGATTTCCTGCGGCCTCGCCAGTCTGGCAGTCGGCAAGGGCCGGGCGCAGGCGAAATCGCTGGCCCTGTCCATGGTGACCGCCGTAGTGGTCGCCGCCTACGTTACCGCCGATGCCATCGGGGTGCGCCTGGCCGGTAATCCGCAATCCTATGCAGTGTGGATCTTCGTGATTTACGGCGCGCTGCTGCCGGCTGCGTTCGTGGTGATCAGGGGGAGGCTCACGGTGGATCTGCGCGCAACGGAGACGCTGAAGGCGCTGGCGGGCGGAATCCTGACACTGGCGAGCTACGCGGCCATCATCGCCGCGCTCGCCCTCGGTAAGGCGGGCCCGGTCGCGGCGCTGCGCGAAACGAGCATCGTGTTCTCCGCCCTGATCGGTCGGGTTGTCCTGGGCGAGCCTCTCACGCGGCGCCGCGTCCTGGTCTGCCTCGCGGTGGCGCTCGGCGCGCTGTGCATCAGCCGGGCACCGTGAGTGCCGATCGATCGCCGCGCGGGCCGCAAGACCCCGTCGAGAATCGAGGTACGGCCGGGGTAAGATCTCGCCAACGCCGCGCTGCGGCGGCTACCCAGGGGGTTGCGGTGATCTTCGAATCGGTCGCCAGCGGCGGATGTCGCTCGTATCTGCTGGGCTGCCCGGACACCTGCGGCGCCGTGGTCATCGATCCGGAGATCACCCAGCTGGATCGCTACCTCGGTTTGGCGGCCCGTCACGGGTTGCAGATACGCTACCTGATCGATACCCATACACACGCCGATCACTTTTCCGCCGCGGCGGAGCTGGCGCGACGCATGTCCGTGCCGGTCGTGATGCACCGGGCGAGTCCGGCGCCGTTCGTCGGCATACGGGTCGAGGACGGCGAGATGATCGCGGTCGGCCGCTTGCGTCTGAACGTGTTGCATACGCCGGGGCACACCGCGGACTCGATGTGCCTCGTGGTCGCGGATCGCGTATTCACTGGAGACACGTTGCTCATGGGCGCGACCGGTCGCACGGATCTGCCGAGTGGTGATCCCGAGGCGCTCTACGACAGCTTGTTTCAGCGTGTCCTGCGTCTCGACCCCGCGCTCAAGGTATTCCCGGCGCACGAGTACAAGGGTCGCAGTCATACCAGCCTCGGCGAGGAGCTCGCGAGCAATCCGCGTCTGCAATCCAGCGACCGTCGCACCTTCGTCGACATGATGCGCAATCTCAACCTCACGGCGCCGACCCACCTCACGGAAGCCCTGCGCGTTAACATGAGCGGCGGCAAGAGCATTGCCCAGCTGCTGGCCGCCGCGGCTCTGAAAGTGCCGTTCATGTCGCTCGCCGACCTCAGGAGCTGTGTCGAGAGTCGCGAGCCGAGCCTGATTATCCTGGACGTGCGCGAGCGCGAGGCATTCGAGCGCGGGCATGTCCCCGGGGCGCGGCACCTGCCGCGCGGACAACTGGAGCTGCGGGTCAACGAGGACCTGCCTGACCCGACACGGCGCGTGCTGGTGTATTGCGAGCTCGGCCAGATCTCGACGCTCGCGGCGGCGACACTGCGGGAGGTTGGCTACCTGCGCGCGGTGGCGCTCGATGGTGGGATGCGCGCCTGGCGGGAGGCAGGGTTCCCGCTCGAGGGTTCCGCGAGCGTGCCCGGCTAGCCGCCGGTGAGCGCGATGAACTCCGGGTCGTTGCGCAGCGCGGCGAGGTCGGGATCGTGCCTCATCCAGCCGAAGTTCACGTGACCCTTGGCGATCGCCTGCCGCACCAGCTCGAGTGCCCGCGGCAACTCGCCCAGCCGCGAGTGCAGGCAGGCGCAGTTATAGAGCATCATCGGATCGTCGGGGCTGAGCTCGAGAGCCGCAGTGCCCTCGCGCAGCGCCTGGTCCTTTCTGCCCATCTCGGCCAGCACCACCGCGTAGAACATCCGCGCGCGCGAGTCGTCAGGGCTCTGCAGCAGGTAGTTCGGCAGCAACGCCAGCACCTCGCTGCGCGCTGCCCGAGCCTCCGCGGGACGGCCCAGCTCCTCGCACGTCTGCGCCAGATCGGCGAAGCCGGAAAAGAATGTGGGTTTTAGCGTGGTGACGCGCTTGAACAGGCCGAGGGCCTGCTCGAACTCGCCGTTGGTGAAATGGATCCGCCCGAGCGTCCAATGCGCGATGAAATCGTCCGGATCCAGCTCTATCGCCTTGCGGCTCGAGGCGCTGGCTTCGTCGAGCCTGCCCCAGATGAAGTAGGACAGCCCCATCGCGGTGTAGGCTTCCGGCAGGTTGCCGTCGTACATCAGTGCCTTGAAACTCAGCTCCTGCGCCCGGTTGCGATATTTCTCCTCGCGGGCGAAGTACTGGTACATCTGCCCGTAGGCGCTCGAACAGGCGGCGTACGCGGCGGCGTAACGGGGGTCGAGCTCGATCGCTTTCTCGAACAGCTGGATTGAATATTCGACGCTGCGTTTGGTGAGTCGGTAGAGGTAGTCCTGGCCGCGCAGATAGAGATCATAGGCCTGGGCGTTGACGGTCTGGCGCTTGGTCAGCGAGACCTTCTCGGAGAAGGACAGCTTCAGTTTCAGTGCTTCGACGATCTGCCGCGCCACCTGCTCCTGGATATCGAAGATGTCGTCGAGCTTGCCCTTGTAGGTGTTGCCCCAGATCTGGCGGTTGGTTTCGACATCCACCAGCTGCACCGTGATGCGCACCGAATCCTGGAAGCGCCGCACGCTGCCACCCACGATGTAGCGTGCGCCCAGCTCGCTGCCGATGGCGTGGACGTCGTGCTTGCGCTCTTTCAGCTGCTTGGTGGCCCAGCGCGAGATCAGCTCGATCTCGCTCACCAGTGACAGGCGGGCGATCAGCTCTTCGGTCAGTCCGTCGCTGAAGTAATCGGTTTCCTGGTCGGGGCTGATATTGTCGAACGGCATCACCGCCAGCGCGCCGCGCTCGCTCACCGGTAACGGCCGTGCGGCCGCTGGTGCGCGCTGCTCCTCTGCGGGCGCGGCTTTGATCTGCAGCGGTGCGGCGAGCTTGACGCCGATGCGCTCCAGCGATCGCAGGATCGCTTTCAGGCCTGCGTCGGCGTCGCCACCCTTGAAGTACTCGATGTGCTGAATGCCAGCCAGTTGGTACTTGAGCTTTGGCGGGATCACCGTCGGCTCGAGGTGCACCGGCAGGATCTGCCCCTTGCGCTCGCTGACCAGCGAGACTTCCTTGGTGACGTTATGCGAGTGAACGGCGGACTCGGTCACCATCAACAGCAGGACTTTGGCGCTTTCCAGGGCATTGACGATCTGCTCGCTCCAAAGCGATGCGGCATCGAGTGCGCCCTGGTCGATCCACAGCGACACGCCGGCCGCGCGCAGCTTGGCGGCCAGATCGAAAACCAGCCGCTCATCATCGCGTGAGTAGCTGACGAAGACCTCGGCGGATTGCGCCACGGGTGCCCTCTGGGACAGGTTGGCAAGCGGAATCTTAAGTTACGCTTTTGCCAGGAGATTAGCACAAAGTCCGCGCGGCGGACGCTGGCGCCGCCACGATCCGACCGGTCCACCTGGGGCCAGATTCTAGCTGGGAAAATCCGTGAGCACCCGCAGCAGCGGGTCGGGATCGACGCGCACCGGGCCGGTGAAGGGGTGATCGATCGACACGATCACGAACAAGCCCATGAAGACGATGATCGCGAGAATCCCGGTCATCATGACCTGGGCCGTGAGGTTCTCGGTGCCGAAGAAAAACGTGAAGCTAACGGTGAGGAACCCGCCGAGGAGCAGCGCCGCCCACAACACCGCCGGCATGACGCCGATGGCAAGATGCAGCCGGCTGCGGCGCGCCTCGGTGATGAGATCGATCTGGTTGAAGATCGGCATGAGCACGGCGGACTGTCGGGGTGCAGTCTGCGCCAGGTGCAGCGCGGCACCGTAGAGCGCGTCCAGCGCCCGATTCGCCTCGGCACTCTCCCGTTCACGCGCCATCTGCGGCCACTCTCGCTCGGTCACCAGCGCGAGATACGCAGCCAGCGCGGCACGCAGCTGGCGTGCTTCCGGCTCGGGACCGGCGCCAAGCCGATAGAGCGTCGCTGCAGCGCCGGCCTCGTGGACCACCGCCACCTCGGCGTCGGTGTACCGCTGCCACACCACGATGATGGCAAAGGCCAGCAGCACGGCGTAGAGCACCCCGACCACGGCGAACTTGAAGCCGGCGACCTCGTTGTTAGTCGTGAGGCGCTCGAGTCCCACGTGCCTGCGGATCAGGATCAGCGCGCAGCATGCGGCGACGGTGGGCACGACGACCAGCAGGAATGCGGTGATCCACAGCGGCAGGGAGGACAGGAACAGCGACATCCGGACAGAGAATGGACCAGCGGCAACCTACAGGCAAACGCTCGCCGGGATGCGGCACGCCCTGGGGGTGGCGCATCCGGCCCATTGCCGCCGGCGCGGCGAGCATGCGAGTCAGGAGCCGGCCACGAACCTTGCGAGGATGCCCGCCGAGTAATGCCGCGCGATGGCCCGCGCGAAGCGCGCGAAGTCGTGCGGGGAGTTCTCATCCGCGGAATCGGAGATGGTGCGCACCACCGCGAAGGGAATGGCGTATTCCTCGCAGACCTGGGCCACCGCCGCGCCTTCCATCTCCACGCAGCACACCTCCGGCAGGCGCTGGCGCAGCTCGGTGACTGCGCTCGCGCTCGAGAAGAATTTATCACCGCTCGCAATGAGGCCGCGGATCAGCTGCGGCGCCGCGATGCGAAAGAACTCACGCTCCTCCGCCGCGACGTGCGCGCCCAGATCCTCGGCCAGGAAGCGCCGCGCGGCCGTGCTGAGGCGATCACTCAGGCGTTCATCCGTGCTGAACACCGCTTTGCCGAGCAGCGGAATCTGGTAACGCGGAAAGAGGGGGCTTGCGTCCATGTCATGCTGCAGCAGACCGCTGGCGACGACCACGTCGCCGATCGCCAGCCCGTGCCGCACGCCGCCGGCAACACCGCTGAAGACGAGCTCGCTCACCGGATATGACGCCAGCAGCTGCGTCACCGTCGCGGCCGCCGCGACCTTGCCGTAGCGGGAAAACACTGCGACCACCTCCACCCCGGCAAAGACACCGGCGTGGAAGGTGCGCCGTCCGAGCTGCTGCGTTCTAACTCCCTGCAGCGACTCGACTACCCGCGTGATTTCCTCGTGCATCGCGCTAACAATGGCGAGCATTCAACGTCTCTCGATGTTCGTGGCAATCGCTCGATCTGCCCGGGCCATACCGGCGCACGCTCCCCGCGCTTTCAGCATAGCGCACGCCGGCGCTGCGGCCACCGTGCCCGCTGCCATGGCCGTTGACACGCGGGCTGCAAAATTGCAGTGGGCACTGCATTGCGGCAAACTGCCCGCCACTATTAGAAGACAGTCCCCTGCAAAGCTGCCCCTATGGCCACTGCCGCGGCTGCCACGCCGCTGATCACCACACTCGACGACGATGCCTGGGATGACCTGCTGAGCTTCATCGAGGAGCGCCGTGTCATCCCCATCGTCGGTCCGGAGCTGCTGATGGTGTCGACCGAGCGCGGTCCGCGCCTGTTGTTCGACTGGGCGGCCGAGAAGCTCGCCACGCGGCTCAGCGTCAACACTACGGAGCTGCCGCAGCCCTACACGCTCAACGACGTCGTTTGCCTGTTTCTCGCCGCGCGCGGCCGGCGCGAAGAGGCCTACGTGAGGCTGCGCAGCATCATCAAGGATGCCACCTTCGAGGCCCCGGCGGCGCTGCGCCGCCTGGCGGCGATCACCGACTTCGACCTTTTCGTGTCCACGACCGCCGACTCGCTGCTCGAAAGCGCGATCAATCTGGAGCGCTTCGCCGGCTCCCCTTCGACCGAGGTGCTGTCCTACGCGCCCAATCGCGTGGTCGACCTGCCGGCCGAGCGCGATCGCCTGCAGCGTCCGGTCGTGTATCACTTGTTCGGCAAGCTGTCGGCCTCGCCGACCTACGTCATCTCGGACGAAGACCTGCTGGAGTTCATCTGCGCGCTGCAGAGCGAGCATCTGGTGCCGGAGAAACTCTTCTATGAGCTCGAGCACAATCACCTGCTGTTCATCGGCAGCAACTTCACCAACTGGCTGGCGCGGCTGTTCCTGCGCATGGCGAAGCGCCAGCGCCTGTCCGATCCACGCGATGTGGGCGAGGTGCTGGCGGACGACCACAGCAGCCAGGACGACCGGCTGGTGGCTTTTCTGCAGCAGGTGAGCGTGCGCACGCGCATCTACGTGGGCGCGGAGCGCTTCGTGGAGGAGTTGCACCAGCGCTGGCAGGCGCGGCGCAAGCCGGCCGCCGCGGCGGCTCCCGCGCCGGCGCGCTTCCTGCCCCCGGCACGCGAGATGCCGGACAACGCGGTGTTCATCAGCTACGCGCGCGAGGATCTGCCCGCCGTCCAGCAGCTCAAGGCCGGCCTTGAAGCCGCGGGCGTGACCACCTGGTTCGACGTGGATCGCCTGGAAGCCGGTGATGACTACGATCGCAAGATCCAGCGCAACATCGCGCGCTGCTCGTATTTCATCCCGGTGGTGTCGGCCACCACGCAGCGGCGCCTGGAGGGCTACTTCCGCCGCGAATGGAGCTACGCGCTGGATCGTGCGCGCAACATGGCGGACGGCGCGCTGTTCATCCTGCCGGTCAGCATCGATGCCACCACGGCCGCCGCGGCGCTGGTGCCTGACAGGTTCAAGGCGCTGCACTTCACGCAGCTGCCCGGCGGGCAGGTATCGTCGGAGTTCGCCCAGCGGCTGGCGGACTTCATGCGCGCGCGCTCCTCATGAACGACGTCGCGGGCAAGCCCTCGCCGGTCGAGCCGTTCGCGACCGTCGACGAGAGCAATCCGTGGCTGGGACTCGCCTCCTTCACCGAGGAGACGCGCGCCTACTTCTTCGGACGCGAGGAGGAGGTCGCCGAGCTGGCGCGGCGCGTGCAGCGCAAGCTCCTGACGCTGCTGTTCGGCCAATCGGGCCTCGGCAAGACCTCGATCCTGCGCGCCGGGCTGGTACCGCGGCTGCGCGGGCAGGGCTACTGCCCGATCTACGTGCGCATCGATTACGCGCGCAGCGCACCCGAGCCGGCCGAGCAGATCAAGCAGGCCATCATGCAAAGCGCCCGCCGCTCGGGCCAGTGGACCCAGGTCGGCGTGGCGGTCGCCGGCGAGTCGCTATGGGAATTCCTGCACCACCGCGACGACGTGCTGCGGGACGAGCACGGCGCGACGCTGATCCCGCTGCTGATCTTCGACCAGTTCGAGGAGATCTTCACGCTGGCGCAGAGCGACGAGTTCGGGCGCGCGCGCGCCGCACGCTTCGTCGCCGAGCTCGCCGACCTGGTCGAGAACCGGCCGCCCAAGGCCTTCGAGGCGAAGCTCGAGGAGGACGAGTCCGCCGCCGAGCGCTTCGATTTCGCGCGCAGCGACTACCGGGTGCTGATCGCGCTGCGCGAGGATTACCTGGCGCCGCTCGAGGGCCTGAAGAGGGACATCCCGAGCATCTCGCAGAACCGCCTGCGCCTTGCGCCGATGACCGGCACCCAGGCACTGGCGGCCGTGCTGCAGCCGGGCCGCAAGCTGGTGTCGGAGGAGGTGGCCGCGGCCATCGTGCGCTTCGTCGCCGGCGGCGCGGAACTGGCGAACGCGGTGGTGGAGCCCTCGCTCCTCAGCCTCATCTGCCGCGAGCTGAATGACGCGCGCATCGCTCAGGGGCGCAGCGAGATCTCGCTCGATCTGCTCGCCGGCTCGCATGCCAGCATCCTCAGCAACTTCTACGAGCGGGCACTCGCCGACCAGCCCGCGGCGGTGCGCCGCATCATCGAGGATGAGCTGCTGACGGAGTCCGGCTTCCGCGAGAACGTGGCCGAGGAGCGCCTGGTGAGCCGCTTCACCGAGGCAGGCGCCGCACCTAACACGCTCGCCGTGCTCGTCAACCGGCGGCTGCTGCGCATCGAGGAGCGTCTTGATGTCCGGCGCGTAGAGCTGACGCACGACGTGCTGTGCGGTGTCGTCAAGGCGAGTCGCGACAAGCGCCACGAGCGCGAGGCGCGCGAAGCGACCGAGCGGCTGCTGGCGGAGCAGCGCGAGCGCGAGCTCGCGGCGCGGCGCGCCGCGGCGCGGGCCAAGCAGATTGCGGGCGCCTGCACGGTGCTGGCCGCCGTGGCCGTCGTCGCCGCGGTGCTGGCGTACTTCAGCAGCCGGCGTGCGCACCGCGCGGAGCACCTCGCCCAGGAGACGCGCGCCCAGGCCGAACAGGCCCGCGGTAACGCCGAGCGGCTGCTGGCATATCTGTCCGATGACTTTGGCCGGGAGCTCGAGAGCATCGGGCGCCTGGAGGTGCTCGCGGAGTTCTCGCAGCGGCAGATTGACTACTTCCACGGCCTTCCCGCGGCTCTCAAGGGGAACGACACCCTCCGCAATGGTGCCCTCGCGTTGGTACACCACGCCCGCACCATGCGATCCCTCGGAAAGCTGGATGTCGCCGCGGCCAATGCCGCGGAGGCTGTGCAACTGCTCGGGCGGCTGCGTGACGCCGGGGACCGTTCCGAGGCGACGACCATCGCGCTGGCGCTGGCCTATGGCGCGCAGTCCCGCATCCAGGAAAGTGGCAATGACCCGGCGGCTCTGCCGACGGCCGAAAGGGCCGCCGCGCTCCTGCAGCCGCTGGCCGGGGCGCCCAACGCCTCGGTGGCCGCGCGGCGCGCTTACGTCGAGATCCTCTATCGCATCGGCTTCGAGCAGCAGGCGGGCGCCAACCAGAATGAGGAGGCGGTTCGCACCGAGCGGGAGGTCATGCGCATCGCAACCGACCTGGGGGCGCGCAACCTGAGCGATCTCGACATGGGGGCGTACTACGTGGAGGCCAGCGCGTGGACGGCACAAGCTCTGGAGAACCTCGGCCGTTACGACGAGGCGCGCCGCACCGGCCGGGACGGCATGGCGCTGGCGGAACAGGTGCTCGCGCGGCGCCCAGGCTATCGTCTCGTCCTGCATGGGCAGCAAGTAATCGCTGGCGTGCTGGTGTCGGTGGCGCGGGACGAACTGGATACGCAGGCCGCGCTGCACGACGCCTTGCGCCAGGAGGAGGTATCGCAGACGCTCCTGCGACTCGATCCCGACAACATCGTGAGCATCAACAATTTCGCAGTCGCCGAAGGGCAGCTCGCAGACGCTTATTGGTCTGCCGGGCGCCTGCGCGAGGCCATCCCCTATTACCTGAAACAGCTCGACATCGCGCGGCGCGCGAGCAGCGGTGGCGCCACCTATATGGTCAACTTTGTCGGCGTCACGGCCGGCACCGCGGTCCATCAGGCGTTCATCGGCGATACCGCCTCCGCAGCAGCCACCGTCGCGGCGGCAATACCCGTATTGACGAAGCTGCGGCAAAACGAGCCTTCCGGCAGTGCCACGCTGCTCTTTGCCGATAGCGGCCAGAAGATCACCGAAGCCTGGGTGGCACTCGAACGCGACGACCTACCGGCCACGCGGCGCAGCGCCATGGAAGCCGCGAGTGAGCTCGAGGCCGCGACGGTCCACGGCGCGGCGGAGCTCCAGAAGTTTGTCTGGCTGCACTTCGCGTATCTTGCCGAGGGCCAGGCGGACTATCAGCTGGGCGACTTCGTGGCTGCGGAACACTCGTTGGCAAAGTCGCTCGAAGCCTGGAAGGCTACCGGCCAGCAGGCAGTCGATGATCAGCGCCGTCTGGGCCTGGTCTCGACCTGGATCGCGATGGCGCAGGCCCGTCAGGGGCACCTGAGCGCGGCCACACAGACGATCGGCCCGGTGCTGAAGTTCCAGCGTGACCTCGCCGCAAAGAATCATGGCGATCGTTGGCTGCCGCAGGAGCTCGCCGGCACCCTGTATGTTCAGGCGCTCGCCGAGCCTGAGCGACGTGCCGCGCTGTTACGCGAAGCCGCGGGGCTGATCGACGGACTGGCGCCGGACGTGCGCGCGACGCACGACGTGCGGCAGTGGCGCGAGCGCATTCAGCAGGCCCAGCAGGGCAAGCTCACGAAGCGCAGCGCGCGGCAGGCAGGCAGGGCGGTGTGAGGACAGCCGGTGAGCGCAGGACCGCTCCCTGTGTTCCGCTCCACCGCCAGGCCCGGCTACTCGAGCCTCGTCGACGGCGATCCGCGCCGCCTGTTCGCCCGCAAGCTCGTGCGTGAGATCCAGGTGCGCTTCACCGACGTGCCCTGCACGGTGCAGACGAACGAGGGCCTGGTGCACGCCCGCCCCGGGGATGCCATCCTCACCGGCATCGCCGGCGAGCACTGGCGCGTGTCGCGCGCGCACTTTGCCAGCAAATACCAGCCCGTGCCGCCGACCGTGGTGGGCGAGGCCGGGCACTACGTGAGCCTCCCCAACCGCATCATGTGCGTGCCCATGAGCGAGCCCTTCGAGGTGCTGCTCGCCGACGGCCTGTCACGCCTGCAGGGCGGGGTCGGGGACTGGCTGGTGGATTATGGCGACGGCAGCTTCGGCATCGTGTCGCCGGCGATCTTCGCAGTCACCTACGAAATCACCGAGCGTTTGTGAACCGTGACAGCGCTGCAACAGGGCGCTTTCGCTATGATTTTGCGACCCTTGCGCCAGCGCTGAGGCTCCACTGACCAACATGGCTGCGGCCCGCCGCACTGACGCTGCATCCACCCGACGGCGGTTCCTCCAGCGGGCTGGTGCTGCGCTCGTGCTCCTGCCGCTGCCGGCGGCCTGGGCCCGCGCCCCGGAGCGGCGCGCCCTGTCCTTGGTGCACACGCATACCGGTGAGCGGCTGTCGAGCGTCTACTTTCAGGACGGGCAATACCAGGCGGCCGAGCTGGCGCGGCTCAATCACCTCCTGCGTGATTTTCGCACCGGTGAGGTTCATCCGATCGAACCCGCGGTACTCGATATCCTCGCCGACCTGCAGACGCTCGCCGGTCGCGACGACCCCTACGAGGTGATCAGCGGTTATCGCTCGCCGCAGACCAACGCGGCGCTGCGCCGCCGCTCGAGCGGGGTGGCCGAGCACAGCCTGCACATGCGGGGGCGCGCGATCGACGTGCGCCTGCCCGGATTCTCCACCCGCCGGCTGCGCGAGCTCGCCCTCGGCATGCGCCGTGGCGGTGTCGGCTTCTATCCGCAGGCGGACTTCGTGCACCTCGACAACGGCAGCGTGCGCTTCTGGTAAGCCCGTCGGCGCTAGTGCGCCGGCGCGAGATGCGCCGCTGCGCAACCCCGCCGGTGGCGCCGGCAGGCTGGTGAGTGAGGGGTCCTCGGCGAGGACGAGGTAGCGCGCCAGCGCGAGCTTCAGAAGCTGGTAGTGGTAGAAGGGCGGCTCGACCCCCGTGAGCACCGTGGTCAGGTCGTGGGCGCCGGCGAGGCTCTCGAGTGCCGCCGCGAGATCGAGTGGTGCATGCACCCCCTGCAGATGGAACCCGGCGGCCGCCGGATCCACACGCCCGTAGTGAAGATCGCTCAGCAGGTGCAGTGCCGCCGCCGACAGCCCCACCTCGAAGCGTGCCGCGAGTGTCGGGTGCGTGGCGGTGGCCGCTGCGAGGGCGGCGGCCGAGCGCGCCAGGTCGGCCGCCGCATAGTCATCCGGCTCGAGACCGTAAGAGGCGGCGCGCTGCAGCTCGTGCACCAGACTCACCGCCTGCGCGGTGGCGCGGCCGTCGCGGATCCACAGCGGCGTACCCGCATTGCGCGCGTATACCGCCTGCAGCGCCTGCGCGCCACCATGCTCCGGCGAGGCTCAGGAGCCGCGCACCTGCGCGATCCACTCGTCCACCAGTTGCTCGAGAAGTGTGAGCGGTACGCCGCCGTTTTCCAACACCACGGCGTGGAAGTCCTTGAGGTTGAATTTCGCTCCCAGTGCCGCCTTCGCCTTCTCACGCAGCTCGAGGATCTTGAGCTCGCCGATCTTGTAAGCGCATGCCTGGCCGGGCGCCGCCATGTAGCGCTCCACCTCGGAGGTGACCTCGCCCGGCGACATGCCGGTGGTGCCGACCATGTAGTCGATCGCCTGTTCCCGCGACCAGCCCTTGGCATGTAGCCCGGTATCGACCACCAGCCGCGCCGCGCGCAGCAGCTCGAGTTGCAGCCGCCCGAGATTCCCGAACGGGTCGTCCTTGTACATGCCGATCTCGGCGGCGAAATGCTCGGCGTACAGCGCCCAGCCTTCGGCGTAGGCGGTATAGATCGTCTGCTGGCGGATGAGCGGCATGTCCTTCAGCCCGAGCGCGGTCGAGATCTGGAAGTGATGGCCCGGAATGCCCTCGTGGTAGGCGAGGGTCTTCATGCCCCAGGTCGGCGTTTCGTTCAGGTCCCGCAGGTTCGCGAAGAACTTGCCGGGGCGCGAGCCGTCCATGGCTGCCGGCTGGTAGTAAGCGCCGGAGCTACCCTTTTCCTGGCCGGGCGGCACGCGCTCGACCGTGAGGTGTGTCGCCGGAACCGAACGGAAGAATTCAGGCATGCGTGCATTGGCCTCATCGAGGATCTGCTGGTAGCGCTCGAGCATCTGCTGCCGCCCCGCGGCGGTGTTCGGCATGAGAAAACGCGGATCCTTGGCGAGCGCGGTCATGCGCTCGCCGACACTGCCGGCAGCCAGTCCCTGCGCCTTCAGCAACGTGTCCATCTCGGTGTTGATGCGTGCGACTTCGCTCCGGCCCAGCTGATGCACCTTGTCGGGGGAGTAGTCGGTGGTGGTCATCTGCTTCAGCGACTCGGCGTAGAAAGCCGCGCCTTCGGGCAATCGTCCGACGCCGGCGCTCTGCCCTGCGGCGGCGGGCTTGAGCGCCTCGAGCGCTGCGCTGATGCGGGCGTAGGCCGGATACACCGCCGTCCTGACCGCATCGATCGCCCGCTGTCTAAGCTCCTGCTTGCGCGGCGCACCGAGTGCTTGCACCTTGTCCATGCGCGTCACGAAGCTCATCACCAGCTCGTTCTGCTCCGGCGCCGCGGCGACCACGTCGTGGATGACCGTGAGGGTGCGCTCGAGCAGCGCCGCCGGCAGCACCACTCCCTGCGTCGCCTGCCACTGCATCTGCGTGGTCGCACCGTCAAGCTTCGCGCCCATGGCTTTGAGCCGCTCGACGTAGTTGCGCGCCGTCTTGTCATTCCTGACGACGTGGGTGGTCTCCATGAAGCTCGGCAGCTGCGCCTCGACGCCGAACATCGGGCTGATCGGGTACAGCCCTTCCGAGCTCAGCCAGTTGAAGCGCTGGAAGGCGAGCCCGGTTTCGTACTGGTCGACGAGGATGTCGTAGGTAATCTGATCCTGGCGGCGGAGGCTGGCGCGGTCGAATTCACGCACCTCGCGCAGGAAGGTGGCGAGCTGCGCGTAGTCGGCGTCGCGCTTCCTCAGGTCGCAGGCCGCCAGCCTGGCGGAGTGGTGGTCGAAGATCGTGCCGTCGGCGAGTCCCACGGCCGTGAACGTCTCCGGATTCCTCACCAGGAATTCCAGCGCCTGGCGATTGGCGAGCATGTTGATGGTGAAGGGCTTGCCCCACACGGTGCGGTAGGCCGTGTAGGCGAGCAGCGCCACCAGCACCAGCGCCGCCCAGCCGACGACTCGCCACCTTGTCTTCATCGATCGCACCCCGTCGACGCTGAACCGTCAGGGACCCAGGTTGCTGGTGCGGCGGATGAACTCGGCCACGTTGTCGTGCAGTTGCCTGAGCGAGGCATCCTTGGCATACACCATGTGCCCGGACTCGTAGAAGCGGTACTCGATGTTCGACTGCAGGCTCTGCGGAATCGGCAGGTGATGCATCTCGTAGATGCCCTGGTAGAACGGGGTCGCCAGGTCGAAATAGCCCGCGTGCAGCTGGATCCTGAGGTTCGGATTGAGCTTCATCGCGTTTGCCAGATCGGGCATGACGTTGCTGCCCTGGCGAGCTGAGAACGGCTGCTCGCCCGAACCCGGCAGCTGGTGGGAGAAGTTCCAGGTACGAAAGGTGGGGATGCTCGGCTTGAACGCCTTGTCCGCGCCGTAGTGCAGCTCTTTGCGCACGTAGTCGTTGAACGCCGAGACGTAGGCCGAGGCGAGCGCGGCGGCCTGCGGATCGTAGTCGGCGCGCTGACTCAGCGGATCGATATCGGGTCCGGAAAAGCGGCTGTCGAGGCGGCCGGTGGTGAGCGCGCCGTCGGCCTGCAGGTTCTGGCGGAACTCCCCGCCGTCAATGCGCAGGTCGGCGCGCAGTATGTACTCGACCGGCAGCCCGGTGTACTCGTGCAGTTTGGCCGCAACGGCGGCCCGCTCGCTGGCGGGCAGCTCCGAGCCGGCGGCGAGCGCGCGGGCGTAGTCACCCAGCGCGAACTGCTCCACCTCGGCCAGCAATGCCTCGAGGCTCGGGTGCTCGGCGGGCAGCTTGTGGTGGTACCAGGCGGTGGCGGCGTAGGTCGGCAGCGAGGTCTGGTAGGGCAGATCGACGCCCGGATTGTTGGTGGGCCGCTCGGGACTCAAGTCGAAGCTGAGAATCTGCGACAGCAGGATGACCCCGTTCAGGTCGATCTGCCGATCCGCCTTGAGCTGATTCACCACCACCGCCGAGCGCGGCGTGCCGTAGCTCTCGCCGAACAGATACTTGGGCGAGTTCCAGCGGCCGTATTTGCCGAGGAACTGGGTGATGAACTCGCTGAAGGCGTAGGCATCGGGGTCGACGCCGAAGAACGCCTTTTCCTTGTCCTTGCCGGCGATGCGGCTGAAGCCGGTGCCCGGCGCATCGATGAACACCAGGTCGGTGGCATCGAGGAGGCTCGCGGCGTTGTTCACCAGGGAATACGGCGCCGGCGGGGTGTGGGCATCGGTGGCCGTAACGATGCGGCGCGGACCGAAGGCGCCCAGGTGCAGCCACATGGTGGAGGATCCGGGGCCGCCGTTATAGAAGAACGTGAGCGGGCGCGGACCGCCGCCGCTCTTGAAGTAGGCCACGTAGAACATCGAGGCTTCGGCGGTGGGATTTTTCGGCTCGGCACCGTCCTCGCCGCCTGCCGGCGGCGCTTTCTCCGCATTGGGATCGCGCGGCACATCGTCCCAGCCTTTCGGATGGACGATGAGCGTGCCGGCGATCGCCTCATAGCCGAGCGCGCGGCCGCCGATGCTGACGCTGCCGCTGCTCGTGACCGCCTCGACCTTGAAAGGCTCGAACCGCCGGCCGTCGGACTTTTCCGGCTCCCCCTCGGCCTTGCGCTCGCCTGGCGGTGCGGCGGGAGTGGCGTTGGCGGCGAGCAGCACGCAGGGAAAGAGCAGTGCCCACACTGCAAGACACGGAATGAGTTTGCCGTGAGTCATGACTGTGTCCTTGGAATCCCCGCGGCGGGCTGCGCAAGTCTAGCCGAGCTGCGCGCAGAGCGTGAGTCCGCTGTCCGTTGGACGGCGCCGTATGGTGCGCAGTATCGTCACGAGCGGAAGCGGAAAATGCCCAGCGTCGGAATACTCGTCTATGCCCTCGGCGCCGTCGCGCTCGGCCTGGTAGGTCTGGTATGGGATGACTTTGCCCTGGTGTGGCAGCCGGTGCCGTCGGGCATTCCCGGCCGCGCCGTGCTCGCGGGGCTGTTTGCCGCGGCGCTGGCCGCGGGCGGCATGACCGCCGCCTGGCGGCGCACGGCCGCGTTCGGCACCGCGGTGCTGGGCCTGCTGTTCACCGTGACGGTGCTGCTACATGTGCCACGGGTAATCGCACATCCACAGGTACTTGGCGCATGGAGCGGACTGGCCGAGCAGCTCGCGCTCGCCTCCGCCGGACTCGTCGCGTACACATCGTCGGGCGAGGTCGCCGCGGCGCGCTCGCCCGCCTATCGCCGCGTGGCGCTGATCGCCTTCGGGGTGTGCGTGCTGCTGTTCGGCGCCGCGCACTTCGGTTATCTCGAGGAAACCGCGGAGATGGTGCCGCGCTGGCTGCCGCCCGGGCAGAGATTCTGGGCAGTGGCGACGGGAATTGCGCACCTGGCCGCGGGAGCGGCGATCCTCGCAGGCGTCACGGCGCATCTTGCGGCGCTACTGTTGACGGTGATGTTCGCGCTGTTCGGCGCGCTGATCCATATCCCCCTGCTGCTCGCGGACCCGCACAGCCATCTCTACTGGGTCATGAATGCCATGAACCTCGCCCTGACGGGCGCTGCGTGGGTGGTGGCCGACAGCCTCGCGCCCGCACGCGCCGTCCCCGCCGGTGCGCCGGCCGGTCTGCGGCCATGAAACGCGCCCCGCGCATACTCGTCACCGGCGCCTCCGGAGGTATCGGCGCGGCGATCTGCAAGGCGCTGGCAGCGCGGGGGGCGACGCTGGCTCTGCATTACCGCTCGGACCGCACGGCGGTCGAGGCCACGCGGCGTGCGTTGGGCGGTGAACATCACATCATCATCCAGGCGGACCTGGGCGATGCGCAGTCCATCGCACGACTGTGGCAGCAGGCCGCCGAGGGCGGGCGCATCGACGTTGTGGTCAACAACGCCGGCATCTTCCCGAGTCATCCGCCGCTCGCGACCGACTATGCCGCCTGGACCAGCGCCTGGCAGCGCACCCTCGCCACCAATCTCATCGCCCCGGCACATCTGTCGTGGTGTGCGGCGCAGGCGATGACCCAGCAGGGCGGCGGCCGCCTCGTCAATATCTCCTCGCGCGGCGCATTCCGCGGCGAGCCGGGTGCGCCGGCGTACGCCGCGAGCAAGGCGGGCCTGAATGCTCTCAGCCAGTCTCTCGCCAAGGCGCTGGCCGCACGCGGGGTGTTGGTGTTCGTCGTCGCCCCGGGCTGGGTCGCCACCCCGCGCGTGGCGCAGCTGGTCGCAGATCCCGCGGTGCTGGCCGATCAGCCCCTCGGCAGGGTCGCATCCCCGGAGGAGGTCGCCGAGGTCGTGACGTACTGCGCTCTCGAAGCACCGCCCAGCATGACGGGCGCCATCGTCGACGTGAACGGCGCCTCGTACCTGCGCTCCTAGACGGCTGTGCGCGGCAGGCGCGCCTTGCGGCAGCGGGCGCGCCCGCGCCAGCTCAGCCGCCGCCTTCGAGCATCTTTTTCAGGTTGTCGAGGCCGCCGCGGTACACGCCCGTCACCAGCTTGATCACGCCTGCGTCGCTTTCGGCTTCCGGTGGATTGTCGGAGGTGTTCTTGCGCCTGAAGGTGCCGCTCCAGGCCACCACCGTCATGCCGTCATGCACAGGGTGCACCGCGATCCGTGACTCGTAATCGGTGATCGGCAGCGGCGATTCGACGATGCGATAGTGATAGGAATGGGCGGCTTCGTCGTATGCCGTCAGCCGTTCGATGAGAACCGGGCCGTCCTTGATGGTGAGCTTGCGCGTCGCCCCCACCTTGCCGTTGCTGCCCTTGGTGAGCTCATCGCTCGCAAAGCCCGGATGCCACTTGGGCAGGCTGTCGAAGTCCTTCACCGCGGCCCACACCTTGTCCGGCGGTGCCTTGATCCGGACGGTTTCGGAAACGTGCAGCTTCGGCGGATCCGCGTAGGCCGCGCCCGCTACCCATGCACCGAGTGTGAGAAGGGTCAGTGTTAGTCTCATGTCATGGCTCCCGCTGAAGACGCGCCCGCAAGCTTAACTTAAGCCCGCAGCTCATCGCTATGGCGCGCCGCCGCAGCGTACCGTGACTGCGGCAAACCAGATACTCTGCCAGCGCTGCGCTTTCTGCGCGGCGCTCAATGTCTGCGGCGAGACCTGCTGTGGCACGCCGAAGGCGGCACGCTCATCGAGCACCTGCGCGTTGACGACGCCGTACAGGCATGCGGCGCCCTGATACAGGGCAGCGATCAGCACCCCGCATCGCCTGCACAGCAGCAGCTCGGCAAGTCCGCTCCCCTGGGCGTAGCGCGCCAGCTGCCGTTCGTCGCGGACGCGGATGTCGAGCGCGCCTTGCGGGTCGGAGACATAACAGGCGCCGTGCTTGCGGCAGAAGTCGCAATCGCAGGCGCGCGGTGGCCAGTCGGCCGGGGGGCGCGTCAGGTGCGCCGTAAGTTGCAGGTTGCCGCAGTGGCAGCCGCCGCTCACCCGGTGCAGGGCGCCGCGGCCCTGCGGCTGTGAGGCGGCCTCGCCGGCCACGGGCGCTTCAGGCCTTGTCTACCGGCGTAGTGCCGCCGGTGAACTCGGCGCGCGCCTGCGCCTGTCGATACTCGTGCTCCGCCTGCCAGCGCCGCCAGTCGAACAGGCCGAGTATCGCGTAGACCAGCTTGAACACCTGCAGCCGCCACAGCACCCGGGGCGTATCGAACACATCGCCGGCGAGCATCGAGATCACGCCCTGCTCGAGTTTCCACACGTTGCTCGGCTGGCGGAACATCCGCTCCATCACCGGGTTGTTGAAACGGTAAATGAAGAACGAGAAGCGCGCGATTGCGGTCCGTAGCCGCCTCTCCAGCCGGCGCAGCAGCGCCAGCTCGACTGCCGGCTGCTGCAGCGCCGCGTCCACCACCCGCGCCGCCTGTTCCGCCGTGCTCATCGCCAGGAACACGCCGGTGGAAAACACCGGATCGAGGAACGCAAACGCGTCGCCGACCAGGATCCAGCCGCGCCCGCCGATGTGCGTCGCGTCGTAGGAGTAGTTGCCGGTGACGCGCACCTGGTTGTCGATCAGCTCGGCGCGCTCGAGGCGTTGCCACAGCGCCGGGTTCTTCTTGAGCGTCTCGAGCAGAAACTCCACCGTGCGGCCCTTGCGCTGCTTGAGATAGTCCGGCCGGCACACCGCGCCCACGCTCATCACCGCGTCGGGCAACGGGATCATCCACATCCAGCCATGCGCGAACCGATACATGCTGATGTTGCCGGCGTCCTCGCCGGTGCGCGCCTGCGCGCCGCGGAAGTGACCGAAGATCGCCGCGCTCTGATGCTCGGGGTTCTTGCGTCGCAGCTTCTTCTTCGCGGCGAGAAAGGCATCGCGGCCGCTGGCGTCGATGAGGTAGCGCGCCTGGATGTGGTAATTGCCGCCATCGTCGCTGCGCACCTCGAGCCGGCTGTCGCGCGGCCCGCGCTGCTCGAACTGTACCGCCTCATGGCCCTCGCGCGTGCTGGCACCGCAGGCGCGTGCATGCGCGAACAGCATGCGGTCGAAATCCTGGCGCCACACCTGAAAAGCGTGCGGCGGACTCGCGCCGATGGCCCGCGCGAACGCGAACGTGTTGTAGCCGCGCTCATTGTCGGCCTCGAAGTCGGCGCCGCGCTTGAAGACTCCGAGCGCCCGCACCTGCTCCAGCACCCCCAGCCGCTCGAACAGCGGCAGGTTCATCGGCAGCAGCGACTCGCCGATGTGAAAGCGCGGGTGATGCTCCTTCTCCAGGGCAATCACGCGGTAGCCGCGCCGCGCCAGCAGGGCCGCGGCGGTACTGCCGGCGGGTCCGCCGCCGATCACCGCCACGTCGCAGCTCTCAACGCTCATTCTTCCGTCACCTCCAACGCTCATGAATACCGCAAAGCGCTGTTGCTGGCTAGCCGCGTTCGCCGCTGCCGCCCTGGGCGGCGTACAGGCGGCGTACGCTCTCCATGGTGTCGGCAGCGAGCGCGGTCTTGTCCTCGCGATAACGCTTCACCCGCGCGAGCCGCAGCGCCAGCCCGCCGGGGTAGCGGGTGCTCGCCTGCAGGTCGCTGAAGGCAATCTCCACCACCAGCTCCGGCCGCACGTACACGGTCCCTTGATCGCGGCGCACCTCGCGTGCGAGCAGCTGCTGTGTCTGCCAGGCGAGCATGGCGTCGGTGAGACCCTTGAAGGTCTTGCCGAGCATGACGTAGGCGCCGCTCGCCGGGTCGAGCGCACCGAGGTGCAGGTTGGAGAGCATGCCGGTGCGGCGGCCGTGTCCCCACTCAGCGGCCAGCACCACCAGGTCGAGGGTGTGCGCGCGCTTGATCTTCAGCCAGCTCGCGCCGCGGTTGCCGGCTTCGTAGGGCGCAGCGAGCGCTTTGGCCATGACACCTTCGTGACCGGCGGCGAGCGCTGCCGCATAGAACGCGGCTGCGGCAGCCTGCGAGTCCGTGACCAGCCGCGGGACCAGCGCGGCGGACGGTAGGACGCGCGCGAGCGCGGCGATGCGCTCGCTTGTCGGCCGGTCGGCAATGGTCTGCTCCCCGATGCGCAGGCAATCGAAGAAAAAAGCCCTGACGGGCAGCCCGGCGCGCACCGCTTCGACGTCGAGCCTGCGGCCGAAGCGGCGCATGGTGATCTGGAACGGGTGCGGCCTGCCGGCGGCATCGATGGCGATCGCCTCGCCGTCGAGTATCAGCGTATCGGCGGCCAAACCGCGCACCAACTCGGCGATCTCCGGGAGCGCGGCGCTGACATCATGCAGGGAGCGCGTGTAGAGGCGCACCTCCGCGCCGCGCTTGTGAGCCTGGATCCGCGCTCCGTCGAGCTTCCACTCGAACGCGACGTCGCCCGACAGCTCGCGCAGCGCCTCGCCGACATCGGCGGCCGTCTGCGCCAGCATCGGCGCGACCGGGGCGAACAGCTCGAGCTGGAAGCGCGTCAGTCCGGCAGCGCCCTCCTGCAGCGCCACGCGCGCGACAGCTCCGAGTGCGCCGGCGTACATCGCGGCGCGGCGTACCTCGGCCACCGGCAGCCGCGCCGCGGTAGCGATCGCCTCGACCATCACTCCTGCGAGCGCGCCCTGGCGCAGCTCCCCGGCGAGGAGGCGCAGCAGGAAGGTCTGCTCGGCGGCGCTCGCCCGCGAGAACAGCTCGCGCAGCAGCGCCGCGCGCCGAGCGGCCGAGCCGCTGCCGCGTGTAGCCGCCAGGGCCGTGAGGCGCTCGTCGACCTCGCGCAGCGTGAGCGTTTCCGCCGGCGCAGCGCCGCCCATCGCCGCCTGCAGCGCCACGAAGCCGACGCCGATGCGTCCCTGCGGAACCTCGCCGGCGAGATAGTGCGCGGCGATGCCGGCCTCCTGCGGTGGCAGGGCGGCAAGCAACGAGGCCAGCTCGCGGATCTTCACCGAGCGCGCAGCGGTCGCGCCTACGCGCCGCGAGGTAGCCACGAGTTCGCCGAGCAGTGTCACGGCAGGCGATTGTTGCGCATCATCTGCCGGCGCGCACGAGCGCGCCGCAGGAGTGCGCCGAACAGTGCGTACGCTGCGCCCTTCGGCGCGCAGCTCCCGCCCGCGGCACCGTATGATGCACGCCGGGGACATACGCGGGAGTTATCACATGCTCGGGCAGTGGCGACGAAGAATGGCCGTGCTAGGCGCGGCGTGCGCGCTCGGCACGGGGGCGCTGCTGCCGGCGGCGACGGTGGCGGTGGTGCCGGCAACGATGCAGGCGGCGGCGATCGATCATGTCGGAGGCCCCGAAGCGATTACGCTGCACACCCTGCCGGTGCCCACACCCGGCGCCGACGAAGTCCTGATCGCACTGCACACGGTCGGGGTCGGACCCTGGGACATCGATGTTCGCGAACACCTCTCCTACTGGCAGAACCGCAAGTACCCGCTGGTGCTGGGCGTGGATGGCGCGGGCACCGTTGCCGCCGTCGGCGCGCAGGTGCGCGGCTTCAAGGTCGGCGATCCGGTCTATGCCTACGTCTGGGACAATCCCAAGGGCGGCTTCTATGCCGAGTATGTGGCTGTCGCCGCCAAAGCCGTGGGCCACGTGCCCGCGGGGATGAGTCTGCGCGACGCGGGTGCCGCCGCGGTTACCGCACTCACCGCCGAGCAGGGGATCGACGACGCCCTGCACGTGAAGGCCGGCGAGACGGTCATCATTCACGGCGCCTCGGGCGGTGTCGGCACCCTTGCCGTGCAGTTCGCGAAGCTGCGCGGCGCGAGAGTGCTTGCGATCGCGTCCGGCGACGATGGCGTGAGTCTGGTCACACGGCTGGGAGCCGATGCTGCGGTGGACGGACACCGCGGCGACATCGTGGCCGCCGCACACGCGTTCGCCCCTGCGGGGGTCGATGCGGTACTGGCGCTCGCCGGCGGCGATGCCCTCGAGCGGGCCCGGGATGCGCTGCGGCCCGGGGGGCGGGTGGCGTATCCGAGCGGCGTGGATCCCGCACCCAAGGCGCGCCCCGGTCAGCAGCTCGTCCGCTACGACGCCGTCGCCGGAGCGCAGCAGTTCCAGCACCTGGGCGAGGCGATCCTCGCGGCGAAGCTCCAGGTTCCCATCGCGGCCGAGTACCCGCTCGCGGATGCCGGCAAGGCGCAGCAGCGGCTGACCGCCGGGCACATGCTCGGCAAGGTCGTGCTGCAGGTGCACTGAGCGCGAGCGCGCGCAGCGCCCCGGCGCGCGCCGAGCGTTACGTCTGGGGCAATGCGCCGCCCTCGCGGCGGCGGCGCTCAACGAACGCATCGAGCGCTTCGCGCACCGCGGCGTCCATGGGCGGAGGCTGGAACGCGGCGAGCGTCTCGCGCCACAGCGTGGAGGCGCGCTCGGTGGCCGTCCTGGCGCCGGCGTCGGACCAGGCGCCGTAGTTGCGCCAGTCGGAGACCAGCGGTGTGTAGAAGGCGTCGCGGTAGCGCTGCATGGTGTGGGCGGCGGCGAAGAAATGACCGCCCGGCCCGACTTCCGCGACCGCCTCGATGCCGATCTCCTCGGCGGAAGCGGGTACCGGCTGAAACAGCTCCGCGAACATCTGCAGCATTTCCACGTCGAGAATGAATTTCTCGTACGAGGCGGTCAGCCCGCCCTCGAGCCAACCGGCAGCGTGCAGGACGAAATGACAGCCACCGAGCAGCGCTCCCCACAGGCTCATCTGTGACTCGTAGGCGGCCTGCGCGTCCGGGGCATTGGCCGCCGTCGCGCTCGAGCAGCGCCACGGCACGCCGATGCGCCGTGCGAGCTGGCCGGCGCCGAAGGCCGCCTTGGCATACTCGGGGGTACCGAAGGCGGGTGAGCCGGACTTCATGTCGACGTTCGAGGTGAAGCTGCCATACATGACGGGCGCGCCGCGGCGCACCAGCTGGCTGAGCGTGATACCGAACAGCGCTTCGGCGTGCGCGAGCGTCAGCGCTCCGGGAATGGTGATCGGTGCCATAGCGCCGGCGAGCGTGAACGGCGTGATGATCATCAACTGCCCCTGGCGCGCAAATTCGATGATCCCCTCGGTCATCGGCACGTCGAGCTGCAGCGGCGAGTTGGTGTTGCAGATGCTGTAGCAGCGCGGCTCGGCCTGGAAGGTGGCTGCATCGATGCCCTGCGCGATGCGCAGCATCTCGAAACAGTCGCCGAGCTGCGCATCGCCGCGACAGTAGAAATAGGGCGCCTTGTCGCCGAGGGTGAGCTGCGCCAGTGTCGTCTGCAGATGGCGCTCGTGCACCGGGATGTCCTGCGGCTCGGTCATCTGGCCGAGCACGTGGATGACGTCGAACGCCTGCGACAGGCGCACGAAGTCGGCAAAGTCCGCGATGGTTCCGGTGCGCTTGCCGCGCTGCAGGTCGCTCACGCTCGGCGGCCCCGCGACCGGCGCGAATACCACGTGCCGGCCGCCCACGCGGCAGGAGCGCTGCGGGTTCCTGGCAATGAGATTGGCCTCGGCGGGAACGCTGCTCAGCGCCGCGGCGATCATGCCGGCCTCGAGGCGCACCATCTGGCTCGACTCGTCGACACTCGCACCAGCCGCCGCCAGTATCGAGCGGCCCCGCGGCGACAACACGCGCATCCCGAAGCGCTCGAGTATCCCGATCGCTGCGAGGTGCAGGCTCTCCACCTGGTCGTCCGAGAACAGCCGCAGCGGCTCGAAAGGATTCAGCAACTGCCGATAGCGGCTCGAGCGCTCCGCCGCCGCTGCACTGGAGCGCTGCGGATCGCGCCTGCCTCGTCGCATGGTGTTGGACATGGCGGGCGCAATAAATCCTAACGGCGCAGGCAGGTCAAGTGGCGAAAAGGCATGGCCGCTGGCGAAAATGCATAGCACCAGTCCTGTCGCCGGAGGGTGCGCGGGCTGCCGTTTTCGACCGCCGTCCGGCTACTTAAGTTCGAATGCGCGGCAGAGACTGCCGCACGCGGCCGATGCCGGCCCAGGGATCGGCGGACAGCCGCTGCAGCCGCCGGCGGATGTTGGCGAAGCGGAACTGATCGGGCGCCCGCAGCTGCGCGAGCTCCTCCCAGGCGAGCGGTGTGGCGACGGGCGCTGCGGCACGCCGGCGCAGCGAGTAGGAGCACACCGCGGTGGCACCGCGCGCATTGCGCAGGTAGTCGAGGAAGATCCTGCCGCCGCGCTGCTCGCGGGCGGCGACCGCCAGGTAGCGCTGCGGCCGCTCGCGCGCCATGGTCTCGGCCAGCGAGCGGGCGAAGCTCTTGGCCGCGTCCCAGCCGGCGGGCGGCGACAGCGGGATCACCACGTGCAGTCCCTTGCCGCCGGTGGTGCGTGCGAAACACTGCAGCCGCAGCGCCGTGAGCCGCGCGCGCAGCTCGCAGGCCGCTTCGCGCACGTGCTTCCACGGCACTCCCTCGCCGGGATCGAGATCGATCACCAGCCGGTCGGCCCGCTCGAGATCCTGCACGGTGCAACCCCATACGTGCAGCTCGACGGTATTCAGCTGCACCAGCGCGATGAGACCTTCGAGGCCCTCGATGTAGATCCAGCGCTGCCGCGCGCTGCGATCGTCGACCTCGTGCAGCTCGCGCGGCAGGGCGCGCGAGACGTGCTTCTGAAAGAAGCACTCGCCGCTGGCGCCTTGCGGGCAGCGCAGCAGCATCAGCGGGCGGCGCACCAGCCCCGGCAGGATGAAGTCCGCGATGCTGCGGTAGAAGTCGGCGAGCTGCTGCTTGCTGATCGGCGGATCATCGAACAGCTGCCGCTCCGGATGCGTGAGCTGCGGCAGCGCGGCTGCCGCTCGCGGGCGGCGGGCGCGCGCTCGCGGCGGCGCCTTCATGGCGAGCGCACCCGGGCCTCGTCGCGCCGCGCGGGCTGCAGCGATTTCACCGTGCGGTCCTCACGCAGTCCCTTGAGGCTCGCCTGCCGCAGCAGGCCATCGGCGGTGTAGCCGCGGAATTGCACCTCGACCACATCGCGGGGCGCTACCCACAGCGGCGTGGCGCCGCGCAGCTGCGCGCGCCCCGGAGCCTTCTCCACGGCGACCGCAGGCGCCGCCTGCGCGCCCCGCAGGCGGCGCAGCAGCGTGGCGATCGCTTGCTCGTCCATGCCGGTCCCGACCCGGCCGCGGTAACGCCAGCCGCCGTTGCCCGTGGCGCTCGCCAGCAACAGCGAGCCGAGCTCAACGCGCGCGCCCTTGCCGGTGGTGTAGCCGATGATCGCGAATTCATCGGACTGGATGCATTTCACCTTCAGCCACGCGTAACCGCGGCCGTCCTGATAGGGCGCGGCGATCGCCTTGCACACAATGCCCTCGAACCCGGCCTTGCAGGCCGCGCGCGCTGCGCGCGCACCGTTGCCGATGGCGTAGGCGGTGAGCTGCAGCGGCCGCGCCGCGTGCCTCATCAGGACGGCGAGCCGGCGCTTGCGCTCGATCTGCGGCAGCGGCCGCAGGTCTTCACCGTCCAGGTACAGCAGATCGAACACCATGACACGCATCTGCGCCTCGCACTGCGGCTCGCCGAAGCGCTGCTGCAGCAAGGCGAAACTGCTGCGACGGTGCGCATCGAGGGTGATGAGCTCGCCGTCGAGGATGCAGCGCCGGCACGGCAGCTCGCGTACGGCGCGCACGCTGGCCGGCAGCCGCGCGGTCCAGTCCTGGCCGCCGCGCGAAGTGATGCGTACCTTGTGCGTATCGCGCCAGGCGAGTACACGGTAACCGTCGAATTTGGTTTCGTGCAGCCACTCCTCGCCCGCGGGCGCCGCGTCGACCAGCCGCGCGAGCTGCAGTCCCACGCGCGACGGCAGGGCGGCGCCGGGCGGCCCGGCGCGCTTCCTGGCGACGCGCTTCATCGTGGCGGTTTTCACCGTGGCGCGCTTCATGCGCTCGCCCGCCCCCGGGTGCGCGCCGCTGGGGCGCGCGCCGGGCGCGCACCACGGGGGCGCTTCGGTGCCCGCGGGCGCCACGCGGACAGCGGCGTGTCGTCCGCCTCATCGCCCGGCCGCTCGGCCTCATCGTGCACCTTGATCAACAGCCACTGCGGCTGGCGACCCTTCAGGCGGGTGCGCACCAGCGACCAGGCGCCGTGCAGACGCTGTCCGTGCAGCGTGAAGCGCAGGTGTCCCGCACGCAGCGCCTGGCGCGCATCGCCCTCGGGGCGGAAATAGCCCCGGTCCCAGATGCGCACTTCGCCCGCACCGTAGTGCCCCGCGGGGATTACTCCCTCGAAATCCCGGTAGTCGAGCGGATGATCTTCGACCTCGACGGCCAGGCGGCGCTTGCGCGGATCGAGCGAAGGGCCCTTCGGCACCGCCCAGCTGCGCAACACGTCGCCGACCTGCAGGCGCAGATCGAAGTGCCGGCTGCGCGCATGGTGCAGGTGGACCACGAAGTGCGCTCGGCCGGCGCGGCTGGCGCGACCGGTGCGCGCCGCGCGCGGCTCGGGCGAGGCGGCGAAGTCGCGCTTGCGCTGATATTCCGACAGAGGTCCCGGCATGTTGAGGCGCCCCGCCACGCTGCCGGTTCGGCGGCGACGTGTCTGCGCCATCGCAGTCTATAAGGAGTCATGGGCGCGCGGACAGCACGCGGCGGCACTTCCGGTTGGCGCTACGGCCGTGGCGGCGCGAAGCGGCTGCCGCGCTGACGAATGAGCCGTTTCAGGACTTGTGCGCCGCGAGCCGCGCGGCGGCCAGGCGGATGGCCGCGCGGATGCGCGGATAAGTGCCGCAGCGGCAGATGTTGCCGCTCATGGCGGCGTCGATGTCCGCATCGCTCGGGTGCGGGTTGGCGGCGAGCAGCGCGCAGGCGGCCATGAGCTGCCCGCTCTGGCAATAACCGCATTGCACCACGTCCAGTTCGGTCCAGCAGCGGCGCAGCGACTGCGCCGGCTCGCCGCCCAGTCCCTCGATGGTGGTCACCGCGCGCGCGCCCACCGCGGCGAGCGGCGTGACGCACGAGCGTATCGCCTGTCCATCGAGGTGGACGGTGCACGCCCCACACAGGGCCCGGCCGCAGCCGTACTTGGTGCCCGTGAGTCGCAGCTCCGCCCGCAGCACCCACAGCAGCGGCGTCTCCGGCGCGGCGCTCACCTCACGCTGCTGGTCGTTGACCCTGAGCGTCGTCACGGTCGTCTCCTTCATGTCAGCTTCAGCGGCAACGAGCGCAGCCGCTGCCCGGTGAGCGCGAACACGGCGTTGGCCACCGCCGGCGCGATCGGCGGCGTACCGCATTCGCCGATACCGCCGGGAGTATCGGCGCCCTGGATGATCTCGGTGACGATCTGCGGACATTCGAACATGCGCAGCGGCACGTAGTCGTGGAAGTTGCTCTGGCGCACCTGGCCATTCTCCAGTGTGATCTCCCCGTGCAGCACCGCGGACAGTCCGAACGCCACCGCGCCCTCGATCTGCTGGCGGATGAGGTTGGGATTGACGGCGAGACCGCAGTCGATGACGCACACCACCCGGTGCACGCGGATCTGCCCGTCCGCCGTCACCGATACCTCGGCGACCTGGCCCACGATGCTGCCGAAGGCGCCGTGCACGGCGATGCCGCGGGCGCAGCGTGCCCCGTCCGCTGCTGCGGCCGGCGCCGTCGCCCATTCCGACAGCTGCGCCACGCGCTCGAGCACGCGCAGGTAGCGGGCATTGTCGGCCAGCAGGCCGGCGCGGAAGCGCACCGGGTCCTGTCCGGCCGCCGCCGCGGCCTCGTCGATGAAGCACTCGACGAAAAAGGCGTTGTACGAATGGCTCACCGAGCGCCAGATGCCGACGGGAACCGCCGACTCGACGCCCTGGTGGGCCACGCGCGCGTTCGGGAAGGCGTAGGCGGTGTTGGCGGCACCGTCGCTGGCCATGTCCGCGAAGGACGGCGCCCCGAGGCTCGAGCCGGCGGTGGTCATCTTCCACGCCAGCAGGCGCCCGGTCGCATCGAGCCCCGCCTCGCAGCGGGCCAGGAAGGCCGGACGGAAATAGTCGTGCGCGATGTCCTGCTCGCGCGGCCACAGCAGCTGCAGCGGCGCACCGCCGGTCTCGCGCGCCAGCGCCGCGGCCTGCTGCAGACAGTCGGTGAGATAGCGGCGGCCGAATCCGCCGCCGAGGAACGGCACGTGGATCTGCACCCGCTGCGCGGGTATGCCCAGCACCCGGGCCACCGCGGCGCGCGCGGCGCCCGGGGCCTGCGTTGCGGCCCACACCGTGGCCGAGCCGTCGCGGAACTGCACCGTGGCATTCAGCGGCTCCATCGGCGCATGGGCGAGGAATGGCACGCGGTATTCCGCGCGCAAGGTGCGCGGGGCGGCGCGCAGCGCGGCGTCGACGTCACCGTGCTGCAGCCGCGTGTGCCCGGCATGCGTGTCGAGCGCGTGCCGCAGCTCGCCGAGGAGTTTATCGCTCGAGAGGCCCGCTGCCGCCGGCCCGTGATCCCATTCGATGCGCACCACCTCGAGCGCCCGCATGGCCTGGAACGGCGTGGTGGCGATCGCGGCGACAGCGCCTGCGGTCGTGCCGGCGCCGCCGAAGCCGCCTGCGACCGGATCGAGCTTCACAACCTTGCGTACCCCGGCGAGCTGCAATGCGCGCGAGGCATCAAAATGCGCGGCGCGGCCGCCGACGCTCGGACACATCACCAGGCTCGCGTACAGCAGATCCGGCGGCAGTGCGTCGATGGCGTACTGCGCGCTGCCGTCGATCTTGGCGGCGTTGTCGAGACGCAGCAGCGGCTGGCCGATGAGCCGGAACTGCGCGCCGTGTTTCAGGGGTACGTGGCGCGGCAGTGGCAGGCGGCCGGCCAGCGGCACGAGCTCGCCGTAGCGGGCGCTCCGGCCGGAAGGGTGCAGTACCCGCCCGGCTGCGGTGCGACACTCCGCCACCGCCACCTGCCACTGCTGCGCAGCGGCGGCCAGGAGCAGCGCGCGCGCCGCGGCGCCGGCCTCACGCAGCGGCAGCCACTGGTCGGTGATGCTGGAGGAGCCGCCGGTGCCACTGAGATCGGGGATCTCGCGCAGGATGCGGCGCGCCACCCGGCGTTCGGCGCGCACCAGCACGCCAGGCGCATCGGCAGCGAACATGGCATCGACGATCGCCGCCTGATTGTTGTAGATACGGTCGAGCGGCGCCTGCTCGAGGCGCACGCTCTCCCAGGCGGCATCCATCTCCTCGGCGAGCAGCATCGCCAGCCCGGTGTGCGCCCCCTGGCCCATCTCCGCCTGCGACATCATGACCGTCACGCTGTCGTCCGTGCCCACTTTCACCCAGCCGTTGAGCGCCGTCTGCCCACGCGCCGTCGGCAGAGGATGCGCGCCGAGCAGACGCTGGCGTGGCGGCATCGCCAGCCAGCCGACGAGCAGCGCGCCGGCGGCGCCGGTGGTAGCGACCAGGAAATGACGTCGTTTGATGTGCATCCGAACCGCTGCAGTGTCGAGTGCCGCCGGTGCGATTTCAAGCCGTGGTCGTTGCCGGCAGCGCGCAGCAGCCGGCCGCCCGGCGTGGTAAGTTTGCAGCCCGGAACCTCACGAACAGGAGTCAGCAGCGGATGCCCAGCAAAGTACCCGACGGCCTCGAGCGCGGGTGGATCGTGGCGATCGGCGGCGCGGAGAATAAGGAAAATGACCGCCGCATCCTCGAGCTCTTCGTGCACACCTCCGGGGGTGATACGGCCGACATCGTGGTCATTCCGACCGCCAGCCGCGTCCACGAGACCGGCGCGCGCTACGAGCAGCTGTTTCGGGAGCTCGGCGCGGCGCGCGTGACGGTGATGGACTTCGACACACGCCGCGATTGCCAGGAGCCGGGGCGGCTCGAGCGCATCGAGCAGGCGAGCGGCATCTTCTTCACCGGCGGCAACCAGCTGCGCCTCACGACGCTGCTCGGCGGCACGCCGGTCGCCAAGCTCATCCGCCTGCGTAACGCACACGGCGTCACCGTTGGCGGTACCAGTGCCGGCGCCAGCATCCTGTCCGAGCACATGATCGCCGCCGGCGATGAGGGCTCGTCGATGATCGCCGGCAGCGTGCGCCTCGCGCCGGGCCTGGGGCTCACCAATCGCTTCATCATCGACCAGCACTTCCGCCAGCGCGACCGCCTGGGAAGGCTGCTGACCGCGCTCGCCTACAACCCGTTCGCCGTCGGCATCGGCCTCGACGAGGACACCGCGGCATTCATCGGTCCGGACGAGACGGTCCAGGTCGAAGGCAGCGGCGGCGTAACCATCCTCGACGGTGCCGATGTGACCTACTCCTCCATCGACAGCGTCGAGGAGGGACAGCCGGTGTGCATGCTGGGACTGAAGCTGCACCTGCTGGTGGCGGGCACCACCTTCAACCTGCACACGCGTATCGCCACTGCCGCTGCGCTGCTGGTTGCGAAGGAGTAATCGACCCCGGCAGTCGCGCACCGTATCGGCAAGTTGCCCATAACTACTACTATTTCCGAGCAACCCCATGCGTATCGTCGATCGCTCCGTCTACGTCGGTCCCTCGCTGTACGCGCGCTTCCCGGTCATCCGCCTCGAGCTCGATCTCGGCGAGCTCGAGGGCTGGCCGACCGGGCGACTCGGGGCGCCGTTCGTGGACGAACTGGCGACCGCGCTGCCGGGCCTGGCCGAGCACGGCTGCTCGTACCGCGAGCCGGGCGGCTTCTTCCGCCGCATGCGCGAAGGCGACGGCACCTGGCTCGGCCACGTGCTCGAGCACGTGGCGATCGAGCTGCAGAACATAGCCGGCGAAGAGGTTACCTTCGGCAAAACGCGCAGCGCGCAGACCGCCGGGGTCTACACCGTGGTGTACGAGTACGCGCAGCGCGACGAGGGCATCGCCGCGGGCGAGCTCGGTCTGCGGCTGCTGTGCTCGCTGCTGCCGGATGAGCTGCGGCCGGCCGGCAGCGTGCCGCAGGGCTGGAACTGGGCGGAGGCGCGCGACCAGTTCATCCGCTTCGCGCAGCGGCGCGCGCTGGGCCCCTCGACCGCTGCGCTGGTGCGCGCGGCGCAAGCGCGCGACATTCCCTGGCTGCGCCTCAACGACCAGTCGCTGGTACAGCTCGGGCACGGCAAGTTCCAGCAGCGCATCCAGGCGACCGTCACCGGGCGCACGCCGCACATCGCCGTTGAGCTGGCGAGCGACAAGGAAGAGACCAACAAGATTCTCGCCGGGCTCGGCTTGCCGGTACCGCAGCAGGAGCTGGTGCAGAGTGAGACGCAGGCCGTGCGCGCCGCGCGCCGCATCGGCTTCCCGGTGGTCACCAAGCCCTATAACGGTAATCACGGCCGCGGCATCTCGATCCGGCTGACCACCGAGGAGGAAGTGGCGCACGGCTTCACGGTCGCGCGCGAGCACTCGCGCTCGGTGATCGTGGAGACCTTCCTCGAGGGCGACGACCACCGTCTGCTGGTGGTGAACGGCGAGCTGGTCGCGGCCACGCGCCGCACTCCCGGGCACGTGGTCGGAGACGGCGAGCACACCATCGCCGAGCTCATCGACATCGTCAATCTCGATCCGCGCCGCGGCGTGGGGCACGAGAAGGTGCTGACGCGGCTCGAGCTCGACGCGCAGGCGCAGAAGATGCTGGAGCGCGCCGGACTCACCGCGACTTCCGTGCCGGCGCCGGGCGCCACGGTGCACCTGCGCTCCACCGCCAACCTGTCCACCGGCGGCACGGCGACCGACGTCACCGACATCATCCACCCGGACAACCGCGAGATGGCCGAGCGCGCGGTGCGCGCCATCGGCCTGGACGTTGGCGGCGTCGACTTCCTGTCGAAGAATATCAGCGAGAGCTACCGCAAGATCGGCGGCGGCATCTGCGAGGTGAATGCCGCGCCCGGATTTCGCATGCACGTGGCGCCTTCCGAAGGCACGGCCCGCGACGTAGCCGCCCCGGTGATTGACATGCTGTTTCCGCCCGGGGCCGCGGCGCGTGTGCCGATCGCCGCGATCACCGGTACCAACGGCAAGACCACCACCGCGCGCATGCTGGCGCACATCACCAAGATGGCCGGCTTCACCCCGGGGCTGACCACCACCGACGGGGTCTACATCGACGGACAGCGCACGGTGCAGGGCGATATGACCGGTCCGGTGTCGGCGCGCATGGTGCTCGCCGATCCGCAGATCGATATCGCAGTGCTCGAGACCGCGCGCGGCGGGCTGCTGCGCGCCGGCCTGGGGATGAACGAGGTCAGTGTCGGTGCGGTGCTCAACGTACAGCCCGATCACCTCGGCCTGAAGGGTATCGACACGCTCGAGCAGCTCGCGGAAGTGAAGCGCATCGTGGTGGAAGTCGCCACCGACTGCGCGGTGCTGAACGCGGATGATCCACTGGTGCTGCGCATGTCCGGCTACACCGAGGCGAAAAACATCTGCTACGTCACGATGAATCCCCAGCACGGACTGGTGCGCGAGCACGTTCGCGCCGGCGGGCGCGCGTGCGCGCTGGAGGCGGGCGTCAACGGCCACATGATTACCCTCTACGACCGCAGCGGCCACATCCCGCTGCTGTGGACGCACCTGATCCCCGCGACCCTCGAAGGGCGCGCCACGCATAACGTGCAGAACGCGATGTTCGCCGCGGCGATGGCGTTCTCGCTCGGCATCAAGCTGGAGGCGATCCGCCAGGGTCTGCGCACCTTCGACTCGACCTTCTTCCAGGCCCCGGGCCGCATGAACGTGTTCAACGAGCATCCCTTCAAGGTGCTGTTCGACTACGGGCACAACGCGCACGCAGTCGCGGCCCTGGCCGACCTGGCGCAGCGGCTCGACGTCATGGGGCGGCGCATCGTGGTGCTGGCAGGTCCCGGCGACCGGCGCGACGAGGATCTCATCGCCATCGCCGGCGCGGTCGCCGGCCGCTTCGATCATTACATCTGCCGGCGCGACGACAACCTGCGCGAGCGCAAGCCCGACGAAGTGCCGCGCATCCAGGCGGCGGCGCTGCGCGCGGCCGGCGTGAGCGACGCGGCGATCTCCATCATTCCCGACGAGCAGGACGCCATCAACGCCGCGCTCAACATGGGGCAGCCCGGCGATCTGCTGCTGATCTTCGCGGACGCGCTGGTGCGCTCGTGGAAACAGGTCACCAAGTTCAAGCCCGCGGGTGCCATCGCGCTTGCGCCGGCGGCGCTGCCGCCGGCACCGCTGTTCGCTGAAGGTCCAGGCGACGGCGGCGCGCGCGGCGTGGAGGCCGCCACTGCGCCCTTCAGCCTCGAGGGGCTGATCCGCGATGAGCGCGGGGTGCACTTCGCTCCGGAGGCTGCCGACTGAATACCACGACCGGACTCCCGTTTGACGCCGCGCGGCGTCTGACGGGTCCCAACCTTTTTTTCACCAGCACCGGCGCACAGCTCGAGACCGCCGGTATCGTCGTCGATGCGGCATTGCTCACCGACTGGCGCGCGCGCGTCGAGCGTGCCCGTGCGCACCTCGGCTGGCGCACGCCGGGCCTGGTGGCACGGGCCCACGCCAGCGGCGTGTCGCTGGCGCTGGCCGCGCCCTGTGATCAGCTGTTCGTGGCGACAGAAATCAACGAGTGGGCGCTGTGCGCGACGCTGGCGGCGCGCGATCCGGCCTGCACGGCTGCGTTCGAGGCCGCACTGCTCGCTGAAGTTCTCGAGGACGCGGCGGATCCCGCAACCGTGATTCCCCCGGTGCTGGAGGAATCCCGGGCGCTCGCGCGCTTTGCGACACTGGCCGCGCGCGAGGCGCAGCCGCGCCTCATGGCCCTGCTGGCTGCCGCCGGTGAGCGCGGACTGCCGCACGTGCTGGACGCAACGGTGCTGACGCTGGGCGCCGGCAGCGGCGGCCGCGACTTCGCGCTGCAGCAGCTGCCCGCCCCGGACGCCGTGCCATGGCACGAGCTGCACGACATCCCGACCGCGATCGTCACCGGTTCCAACGGCAAGACCACTACCGTGCGGCTCCTGGCGGCCTGCGCGCGTGCGCACGGCTGGCCGAGCGCCTTTTGCTGCACCGACGGGGTGTTCTTCGAGAACGCAGCCGCGGTGAGCGGCGATTACTCCGGCCCCGAAGGCGCGCGCCTAGTCATGCGCGAGCGGCGCGCGTACGCGGCCATCATCGAGACCGCCCGCGGCGGCATCCTGCGCCGGGGACTGGCGATCTCGCAGGCGCGCGTGGCGGTGGTCACGAACGTCAGCGCCGATCATTTCGGCGAATATGGGATCGACGATCTCGCGGGACTCGCGGACGTAAAGCTCGCGCTCGCCGGGGTGGTCACGCCCGCGGGGCTGCTGGTGCTCAACGCCGAGGACGCCCAGCTGGCGGCGAAGGCGCCGCATCTCGCCCAGCGCTTCGGGCGCTGCCCGCCGCTCGGCTGGTTTGCGCTCGACGCAGATCATGCCTCCCTGCGTGCGCACCGCTTGCACGGCGGTGCCACCTGCGGGGTGCGCGACGGCAGGCTGCAGCTGCATCGCTCCGGGCGCGATCACGACCTGGGGTCAGTGGCCGCCATGCCGCTCACGGTCGAGGGCAGCGCAAGCTACAACATCGCCAATCTCGCCGCCGCGGCGCTCGCGGGCAGCGCCCTTGGGATACCCACCGCCGTCATGGCTGCGGTGTTCGCGCGCTTCGGCGCCCACGCCGGCGACAACCTCGGGCGCATGATGCGCTTCGAGCGCGACGGGGTGCGCATCCTGGTGGACTACGCGCACAATCCGGAAGGCATGCAGGGGCTGCTGCGCGTGGCGAATTACCTGCGCCGCCCGGGCGGCCGCCTCGGCACAGTCCTCGGTCAGGCCGGCAACCGCCGCAATAGCGAGATAGAGGCCCTGGCGCGCTGCGTGGTGGAGTTTCGCCCGGATCTCGTAGTGGTCAAGGAAGATGAGACCTATCTGCGCGGCCGCGCGCCCGGGGAAGTCCCGCGCCTCATCCACGCGACGCTGCGCAGCGCAGGCTTGCCCGACGCGGCGCTGCCGGTGCGCATGAGCGAGCTGGAAGCGGTGCACTGCGCACTCGACTGGGCGCGCCCCGGCGACGTGCTTGCGCTGCCGGTGCATGCCCCCGCCACGCGCGCCGCCATACTGGCCTTGCTCGGCGGGTGA
>Ga0210394_10000454_pt1 | contig 87227 bp, 78 predicted proteins | sample IncBWC12MmetaG_FD_160121 | JGI IMG/M metagenome (GOLD analysis project Ga0210394, IMG submission 160121) | Forest soil microbial communities from Barre Woods Harvard Forest LTER site, Petersham, Massachusetts, United States - Inc-BW-C-12-M | ecosystem: Environmental > Terrestrial > Soil >...
GCCGACGCGCTTGGCGAGCTGCCCCACCTTGCCGTTGCACAGCAGCAGCTGCTGCTGCAGGTAGGCGCGCTCGAACTGCTCGCGCGCCTCGCGCAGCGGCAGCGCCAGCAGGTCCTGCTTCACCAGCAGCTCGTCGGGCGGGGTCTGCACGGTGAGCTCGCGCTCGATCTCCTCGAGGCGGATCTCCTCGGCGCCGCCGTGGATCAGCAGGCGGTGCACCAGGTGGCGCAGCTCGCGCACGTTGTCCGGCCAGGGGTAGTTGCGCAGGCGATTCTGCGCTGCGACGCTGAAGCGGCGGAACGGCAGCGCCTCGGTATCCACCAGGCGATCGACCTGGTGGCGCAGCAGCTCGGGCACGTCCTCGGCGTAGTCGCGCAGCGGCGGCACCCGCACGATGAGCACGTTCAGATAGGCGAACAGGTCGCGGCGCAACCCCTCGCTGCCGGTGCGCTGCTCGATGCCCGGTTGCGCCGAGGACAGGATGCGGGCGCGCAGCGTCACCGGCGTGGTGCCGGCGAGGCGCGTGAAGTGGCCGGATTCCATTACCCCGACCAACAGGCGCTGCACGCCCGCGGGCAGGTCCTCGAGCTCGTTGATGAAGAGCGTCCCCCCGTCCGCCTCCTCGAGCGCTCCCGGCACGATGCGACCATCCGGCTCCTCGCGTCCGAACAGCCGCGCCTCGGCGTCCGCATCACGCAGGCCGCTCGCAATGAGCGCCACGAACGGCGCGGCGGCGCGCGGACCGCGCTCGTGCAGGTAGCGTGCGAACGCCTCGCGCCCCGAGCCCGGCTCGCCGATCAGCAGCACCGGCGAGGGGTTGGCGGCGATCTGCTGCAGCTCGGCGCGCAGCTGCTGCATGACCCTGCTCTTGCCGATCGGCACGGCGAGCGGCGTGCCGAGGAGCTTGCCCGCCTGGCGATGGCGCCGGCCGGCATCGAGTGCGCGTTCCACCGTGCGCAGCAGCTTCGCCAGCGACAGCGGCTTCTCCACGAAATCGAAGGCGCCCAGACGTGTCGCCTCCACCGCGGTCTCCACCGTGCCGTGTCCGGACATCATCACCACCGGGCAGCCGTCGGCGGCGGCGGCCGACCATTCGCGCAGCAGCGTGATGCCATCGACGTCGGGCATCCAGATGTCGAGCAGCACCAGGTCCGGTATCTGCCGCGCGCGCGAGGCGCGCGCCTGCGCCGCGTTGGCGGCGACATCCACCTCGTAGCCTTCCTCGGAGAGGATTTCCTTCAGCAGGCCGCGGATGTCGGCCTCGTCGTCGACCACCAGGATGTATGGACTGCTCACGCTCTTTCCCTCCGCAACTGATCACGCCGCTCGCGGGTCCCCGCGGCGGCGGTGCGCGTGCTGTCCTTCACCGGCAGCACCACGCGCACCCGCGCCCCACCTTCGGGCCTGTTGTCCGCATCGATGTGGCCGCCGTGCTCCTCGATGATCTTCTTGACGATCGCCAGCCCCAGGCCCGTTCCCCTGGGCTTGCTCGTGACGTAGGGGTCGAACACCCGGCCGAGCAGCTCGCGCTGGAAACCCGGACCATTGTCACACACGGTCACGACGGCGTAGGCGTTTTCGGCAGTGCTCTCCAGGCGCGTGCTGATCTCCAGCAGCGGGCCTTCAACGCCGTCAAGCGCTTCCAGGGCGTTGGTCACCAGGTTGTTGAGGATCTGGCGCACCCGCCCACGATCGGCTTCGATGCTCTCGAGGTGCTCGTCGAGATCCAGCCGGATGCGCTTGTTCGGATCCTGTGCGCGGTAGAGGTCCGCGACCTCGGTCACCAGCTGGTTGAGGCTGAAGCGCGTGATCTGCATCTCCGGCGCGCGCGCGTACTCGCTGAAGGCGTTCACCATCTGCTGCATGGTCTCCACCTGCTGCACGATGGTGCGCGTGCCGCGCTCGAGGATCTCGGCGTCGCGCTCGTTCATGCCCGCCAGCAGTCGTCGCCGCAGGCGCTCCGCCGACAGCTGTATCGGGGTGAGCGGGTTCTTGATCTCGTGCGCCAGGCGCCGCGCCACTTCGCCCCACGCGGCATCGCGCTGCGCCTGCAGCAGCGTGGTGATGTCATCGAACACGATCACGAACCCCAGCACCGAGTCCTCCCCGGGCAGCGGCGTGCAGGCACACATGAGGGTACGCCGTCCGCTCGTGCCGTCGAGATCGAGCTGCTCGCGCCACTCCTGGCGCCCGGCGGCAAAGCGCACCGCGAGCGCCGCCACGAACTGCCCGAGCCGCTCGTTGCCACCGGCGAGCTCCGGCAGCGTCTGCCCGGTGGCTGCCGACAGGTCGCGACCGAGGATGGCGCCGGCGGCCGCGTTGGCGGTGCGCACCGTCAGGTTGCGGTCGACGGCGAGCACCCCGGTGGACAGGCGCGCCAGGATGATCGCCAGGCGCTCGCGCTCGCGCTCGACCGCCTGCTGGCTCAGCGTCGCCTCGGCGCGCGCGCGCCGCAGCCGTTTGGTCATGTCGTTGAAGGAGTGCACCAGGAAGCCCATCTCGTCACGCGAGGGCAGCGGCAGGCGCGTCGCGAAGTCGCCCTTGCCAACCGCGCGCGTGCCCTCGATGAGATCCTGCACCGGGCGCACCAGGCGCTGTGCGGAGTAGATCGCGCCGTAGATCGCCGCCAGCATCGCGAGCAGCAGCACCAGCGTGAGGGTGAGCCGGAAGCTGTACTTGAGTGGTTCGCGCAGCGCGGCGAGATCGCCGTACTGCGAGTACGAGCTCTGCACTGCCTCCGACAGCGCCGCGAGCTGGGCCGGCACCGGGTAGACCGCGACCACGAAGCGCGCCGGGGCGCGCCCGGCGCGGTCGTCGAGCGCTGCGGCCGTGCGGATCAGGTAGCGCCCACCGGCCTGCGGCTCGAGACTCACGTACGGCACATGCTGACCCACCTGGCTCACCAGGTCCGGGGGCGGCTGTGACGGCAGGTTCTCGAGCGGATTCTCCAGACTCGCGGCGAGGATGCGTTCGTGCTCGCCGAATAACACCACCTCGAGCGCCTGCGTGGCGCGCCGCTCCGCATCGAGCCGCGCCTGCACGTCGGTCGCGGGGGCCCCGCCCAGGGAGTCCGCCAGCGCCTGAGTGCGCGTCGAGTACTCGCGCATGCGCAGATCGAGCGCCGCGCGCGACAAGCCGAGCGCATCGGACAGGCCCTGCTTCACCTCCACCTTGAACCAGCTGTCGATGCCAACGTTGATGAACTCGAGCGACGACAGGTACACGATCAGGAGCGGCGCGATCACCAGCGCGCCGAAGATGCCGACGGTGCGCGCGGTGAGGCGCGAGCCGGGCACGTGCGCGCGATAGTCGCGCACCAGCCGCCACAGCTGGCGCGTGATCAGCACCGTGAGCGCGATCACGCCGCCGACGTCGACGATCAGGATCCACAGCTGCAGCCGCCCGAAGAGCGAGGAGTTCTGCACGCTCTTGGCGAGCAGCAGGAAGGCGCCGAGCGCGATCGTCGCCCACAGCAGCGCCTGGCCGACTGCGACCCAGCGCAGCCGACGCGGTCGGCCCTTCACACCGGGAGTGACCATGTGTACCACTCGCTGACGCGCACCCAGTCGTCAGTCCAGAAGAGGATAGCGCGCAGCGAGGCGGACAAGTGCCCGCGACGCACGCCGGCGCGCACGCTGATGCTGTAGTTGCTGCCGGTGTCGAGCTGCGGCTCCACCAGGATCGGCCAGGCGTCCACCTTGCCGAGGAATTCGAGCGCCTCGTCGACGGTGGCGAAGGTGGTCTGGTCGCCGCTGCGCACGTCGCGCACGACGTAGCGATTGCTGACCGCGTGGTAGCTCAGCTCGCGCCGCAGCGTCAGATCGACGAGGTTGGAGTTGAACCAGAAGCGCCGGGCACGATCGACCCGCGCATCGAGGTCGAAGCTGAGCGTGGTGCCATCCTGCAGCGCCTCGCGGATGGACGGGCCCACCGGGTATTCCACGCGCGCATGCAGCAGGAACACTCCCTTGTCGATGTTCACGTACGCCGAACGCACCTCGAGGATGCCGTCGAGGGCGTCGGCGTAGCTGACACCGAGCACCGGCACCGTCAGGGCGCACGCCACGAGCAGCCCGCGCCAGCTCGAACCTCTCCTTGTTGAAACGCCGCGTAGCATGGATGCAACGACTATGCTCGGATTAAACGCGGCCTGTCCGGACCGCCCGCCGCGTGCTCAGGTTCGGGCCGTTGTCTTTTCGAGACAAGCATAATAGAAGCCATCGGTCCCCGCCTCTGCTCCCGGCAGAAGCTGCACGCCGACCGCGCAGCCGAGCGCCCCGGGCGCCAGCGGGACGGGCGGCGCGATTGCGACGAGCGACGGTTCCGCTTCGAGGAGCGCCGCGACCACGCGCTCGTTCTCCTCGGGCAGCACCGAGCAGGTCGAATAGACGAGCCGCCCGCCGGGCGCGAGCTTAGCCGCCACGCAGCGCAGAATGGCGAGCTGCTGCTGCGCGAACGTCGCAAGGTCCGCGGGCCGGCGCAGCAGCTTGATGTCCGGGTGACGACGAATGACGCCGCTCGCCGAGCACGGTGCATCCACCAGGATGCGCTCGAACGCTCGCTCGCCGCGTAACGTCCCAGGATCGCCGGCATCGCCCGCGACCAGCTGCGCGTGGCGTCGCAGGCGTTGCAGGTTCTCGGCGACGAGCGACAGGCGTCCCGCATCGACGTCGAGTGCCGTCAGATCCGCCCCCTCGCCGAGGAGCTCGAGCAGATGGCCGCTCTTGCCGCCGGGAGCCGCGCACGCGTCCAGGACCCGCATGCCGCGGCGGACGTTCAGCAGCGGCGCGGCGAGCTGCGCGCCGGCATCCTGCACTGAGACCTCGCCTGTGAGGAACCCCGGCAGCTTCGTTACAGCCAACGGGCGCTCCAGAATGACGGCGGAGGGCATCCATTGTAGCGGCCGTGCGTCAATACCAGCCCCGGCGAGACTCGCCACGTAGTCTGCCGCGCTGGTGCGCGACAGGTCGACGCGCAGGGCCATGGGTGCCCGGACGTTGTTAGCGGCGAGGATCGCCTCGGTGCGCTCGCCCCACGCGGCCTCGATCCGCTCGACCAGCCAGCGCGGATGAGCCGTGCGTCCGGCAGGCGTCGCATCGACGCGCTCGAGGAGCGCGGCACGCTCGACGAGGAAGCGACGCAGCACCGCATTCACGAGCCCCGTGGACTTCACCTGGCGCAGAAGCCGCGCCGCGTCGACCGCGGTGTGCACGACCGACTCGGGCACGTTGCGCGAATACTCCAGCTGGTGGGCCGCGACGACGAGGAGCGCGCGGACCGGCCCCGGCACTCCGGCAGGCCGCTCGAGCAGCGAGTCGAGCGCGGGGGCGAGCCGCAGGTACCAGCGCAGTGTGCCCAGGGCCACGGCGCGCACCGCGCGCTCGTCGCCTTGGGCATCAAGAGCCGCGTCGGCGGACTTACCCCGCTCGATCACCGCCTCCACCACGCTGGCAGCCGAGGCGAGGGCCGGCGCCCCCGGGGCCCACGGGGTCCTAGCCAAGGCGGCGGCCTGCGAGCGGCATGCCGCGGGCGAGGTCGGCGGCGCTCATGGGCCTGCCGCCAGAGCGCTGGACCCTCGTGACCGCGAGCTTCCCCGAACCACACTGGACGATCATTGATTCGTCATTTATCTCGACGATAGCCCCAGGATCGGATCTTTTCGACATATTTTCGTGGCAGAGTTCCTCCCGTGCCTCCAGGATCCGCAGCTGCGTGGCGTCGAGGCTCGTCTCGGCGACGGGCCAGGGGTTGAAGGCACGGACCTGGCGCTCGATGGCGGGCGCCGGCTGGGTCCAGTCGATCCGCGCTTCCGCTTTCCCGATCTTCGCGGCGTAGGTAATGCCCGCGGCCGGCTGTGGCACGGGCGGCGCCTGGGTGCCGGCCTCGAGCGCGGCGAGTACCTCGATGAGCGCGGCGGCGCCGAGCGGCGCGAGCGCCTCCTGCAGCGAGCCCGCGGTCGCCCCGGGCGGAATGGCGAGCCGCCGCTGCAGCAGCAGCGGACCGGTGTCGAGACCTGAGTCCATCTGCATGATGCTGACGCCGGTCTCGGTGTCTGCGGCGAGCAGCGACCGCTGGATCGGCGCGGCGCCCCGCCAGCGCGGCAGCAGCGAGGCATGGATGTTGAGACAGCCGAAGTGCGGCAGGGCGAGCAGCTCGCTCGGCAGCAGCAGCCCGTAGGCGACCACTACCAGCACGTCCGGCGCCCACTGCGCGAGCTGCGTGCGCGCCGTGTCACTGGCGAGTGTCAGCGGCTGGGCGAGCGGTAGTCCCGCGGCGAGCGCCGCGCGCTTTACCGGGCTCGCGGTGAGATGCCGGCCGCGTCCGCTCGGGCGATCCGGTTGCGTCAGAACACCGACGACGTGGTGCCGGGCGCGCAGCGCGTCCAGCGCGGCAAGCGCAAATTCCGGCGTGCCCGCAAAGGCGGCGCGCAAATCAGTACGCGCGGCGCGTCGCGCTGGCTGCCGGCTGCGGCGCACTGCGCTCGCGGCGTTCCTTGACGAGTCGCTTGCGGATGCGCTCGCGCTTGAGATCGGAGAGGTAATCGACGAACAGCCGGCCCTCGAGATGATCGATCTCGTGTTGGATGCACACCGCGAGGATGTCCTCGAAATCCCTCTCGAACGTTGCGCCATCGCGATGCTGCGCACGCACCCGCACTCTCAGCGCGCGCTTCACGTCGTCGAAGATCCCGGGCACCGACAGGCAGCCTTCCTCCGTGCTCGCCTCGCCCTCGCGCACGAGGATCTCGGGATTGACGAGCACCAGCGGCTCGTTGTGCTCCTTGGAGATATCGATCACGATGACTCGCTTGTGGACGTCGACCTGGGTCGCGGCCAGGCCGATGCCCGGCGCGGCATACATGGTCTCGAGCATGTCGTCGATCAGCGTGCCGAGGGCGGCATCGAAGCGCGTCACCGGCTGCGCACGGGTGCGCAGCCGCGGATCGGGAAATTCAAGGATGGTTCGCAGGGCCATGGCGAGATCTATATAGGGACGACGCGGCCCGTGATCCAGCGCACAAACTTGACATTAATTCGTGTACCGGCCGGGCGCCGTGCCAGTATAACGCCTAGAATCTTCCGCGCAGGCCTGGTCCGCCTCGCGCAATTGAGGAGTGGAGGATGGTCTCAAATCAAGTACTTGGAGCTCGCTTCGCTGCGGGCTGCCTGATCCTTGGCGTCGTGCTGGGCGGCTGTGCCCACACCAGGCAGTCTGACGAAGGCTCGTCCGCCCCCGCTCCCGCTGCCTCCGGCAACGCGACGGCCGCGCCCGCCCCGGAGCCGATGACCGCCACCGAGGCGGCGCTGGCTGCCGGTGGTAACGGCGCCCCCCAGGCCGCTGCAGCTGCGCCCGCTACGGACACGCGCGACATGGTGAGGGCCGGCGCGCCTAAGGAATACATCGTGAAGCGCGGTGACACCCTGTGGGGTATCGCCTCGATGTACCTCAAGGATCCGTGGCTGTGGCCCGAGGTCTGGATCATCAACCCGCAGGTGCCGAACCCGCATCTCATTTATCCCGGCGACAAGCTCGCCCTCGCCTACGGCGCCAACGGCATGCCGCAGGTGCGACTGCTGGAGTCGGGCGCCGTGCGCCTCGACCCGCGTCTGCGCAGCGAGGCGCTCGAGAGCGCCATCCCGACCATCCCCTACTCCGCCATCGCGGCGTTCCTGACGCGGCCAACGGTCATGACCTCGGAGGAGATCCGCCACGCGCCCTACGTTCTGGCGTTCCGCGCCATGCACCAGGTGGGCGGCCAGGGCGACGAGGTGTACGTCAGCAACCTCGCCAGCACCGGCGCCACCAGCTCGCGCTACGCGGTCGTCCACGTCGATCAACCGCTGGTCGATCCCGATGACGGCAAGGTCGTCGGCTACGAAGGCCTCTACACGGCCACGGCGCTGGTGCAGCGCCACACTGACCCGGCCAAAGCAACGCTCATCGATCCGGCGCGCGAGACCGTCTCGGGAGACAAGCTGCTGGCGGCCGATAGCACCGAGGTCCCCCTCACCTTCACTCCCCGCCCGCCGGCGCGCGAAGTGCGCGGCCAGATCATCGACGTGGTCGGCGGCACCAACTTCGCCGGCCAGTTCGAAGTCGTAGTGCTCAACCGCGGCACACGCCAGGGAATCGAGCCCGGCAACGTGCTCGCGATCGATCAGGCGGGCGATGTGGTGCGAGATCTGTACCGCAACGGTCGCCAGCTCGGCGAGTCGAGCACCGCCACCTCGTTCGCGAAGAAGGTGCAGCTGCCCGAAGAGCGCATCGGCACGCTGCTGATCTTCAAGGTCTACGAGCGAGTGAGCTACGCCCTGATCCTCGGAGCGACCGACAGCGTCTTCAAGGGCGACTACGTCCATAACCCTTGACGGGTTAGCCTTCTCACCTGCTGGCTGAAGCGCGCGCCGCTGCGGCAGTGCCGTACGCGCTGGCGCGCGCTTGCGTGCCTTTTGCGGGACACGAGGCGGCGCCGGCATCCGCTATGCTCGCGCGCATGCAGGCACTCCGCGCACGCGCCGTGCTGGCGCGCACCCCCGCGTTGAGCTGCGCGGATCTCACGACACTGCTGGCGGCCGCCGGCGGCGAGCCGGAGCGCGCGCTCGCCGCAAGCATGGTGCGCGCGGCGCGGCTGCCACCCGCGGCCCGCGCGTTCATGACAGCGCCGGCGGAGAGCGCGATCGCCGACGACCTGTCGTGGCTTGGGCGCAGCGGCGCACGCATCCTGCTGTGCACCGACCCGGAGTACCCGCCGCTCCTGCTTCAGATCGCCGCGCCGCCCGCCGCGCTCTACGTGCTCGGCTCCGTCGCTGCGCTGAGCTCGCCACAGCTCGCGATGGTCGGCTCGCGCAGTCCGACGTCCCCCGGCCGCGCCACGGCGCACGAGTTCGCGGCGTGGTTTGCGCGCGCCGGCCTCACCGTGACCAGCGGGCTCGCGGTGGGGATCGACGCCGCGAGCCACGAAGGGGCGCTCGCCGGCGGCGGACACACGGTCGCGGTGTGCGGCACCGGGCTCGAGCAGGTCTACCCCGCGGAGCACCAGGGGCTCGCGCAGCGCATCGCGGCACACGGCGCGCTGGTGTCGGAATTCCCGCCCGGTACGCCGCTGGCGCGTGCGAACTTCCCGCGGCGCAACCGCATCATCAGCGGGCTGTGCGTCGGCACCCTGGTGGTGGAGGCGGCACGCCACAGCGGCTCGCTGATCACCGCGCGGCTGGCGGTGGAAAGCGGCCGGGAGGTGTTTGCCATCCCCGGCTCGATCCACAGCCCGCTGTCACGCGGCTGCCATCAACTCATCAGGCAGGGGGCGAAGCTCGTCGAGGAGGCGGCGGACGTGCTGTCGGAGCTGCAGATTTCAGTGCCGAAAGAGCCACTTACGGCGCAGTTGGCCGCGCCGCCAAAGCCCCGGGTATTGGACAAGGAGTATGAAATGCTGTTAGATGCGCTCGGCTTTGAACCCGCGACCATTGACACCCTCGTCGCACGCACTCACCTGCCCGGCGAATCAGTTGCCTCCATGCTGCTGATACTCGAGCTCGAGGGACGTGTGGCGCCACTCCCGGGCGGCCGCTACGGCCGCATACCTTGAGACATGACGACTGGCAGCATTCTCGACATCCTGATCTACGTCTTTGACCGTTACATGCTCGATGAGGCGCCGGCAGTGCCGGAGCGCGAGCACCTGGCGCGCGACCTCGAGCACGCCGGCTTCCCGGCGGCAAAGGTGGAGCAGGCACTCGACTGGCTCACCGATCTCGCCTGCGGCCACCAGCGGGCGCTCGTCGCGCACGACGTCGCGCCGCCGGGCGGGCTGCGCGTGTACAGCGACAGCGAGCTCGCACGACTTTCCACCGAGTGCCGCGGACTGCTGCTGACGCTCGAGCGCGCGCAGGTACTCACGGCGCAGCAGCGCGAGATCGTGATCGAGCGCCTGCTGGCGCTCGATGGCGAGGAGCCCGACACCGAGCAGCTCAAGTGGGTGGTCCTCATGGTGCTCTCCAGCCAGCCCGGCCAGCAGCTAGCGGTCGAGCGCCTCGGCGGACTGGTCACGGAAGTGCGCATCAATGCGCCTCACTGAGCGCCGCGGGCGCGGGTTGAGTCTGGTCCGCGGCTCGTCCGCGGTTTTTCGTTTTAGGCGCGCGCGTTTCTAACGGGCATGGCAGCCAACCTCGTCATCGTCGAATCCCCGGCCAAGGCCAAGACCATCAAGAAGTACCTCGGCCGGGACTTCGAGGTGCTCGCCTCCTACGGCCACGTGCGCGATCTGGTGCCCAAGGAAGGCGCCGTCGATCCCGACAACGGCTACGCCATGAAGTACCAGGTGCTCGAGAAGAACGAGCGTCACGTGGCGGCCATCGCGCGCGCGCTGACGCGCGCTAGCGCGCTGTACCTGGCCACCGACCCGGATCGCGAGGGTGAGGCCATCGCCTGGCACCTGCGCGAGATCCTGCGCTCGCGCGGCGAGCTCGAGGGCAAGGACGTGCACCGCGTGGTGTTCTACGAGATCACGCGCAACGCCATCCGCGCGGCGGTGGACAAGCCGCGTGAGCTGTCGCTCGACCTGGTGAACGCGCAGCAGGCGCGCCGCGCACTCGACTACCTGGTGGGCTTCAATCTCTCGCCGCTGCTGTGGAAGAAAGTGCGCCGCGGGCTGTCGGCGGGACGCGTGCAGAGCCCTGCGCTGCGCATGATCTGCGAGCGCGAGGAGGAGATCGCCGCCTTCGTGGCGCGCGAGTACTGGACCATCGAGGGCGAAGGCACGCACAGCAGCCAGGCCTTCCCGCTGAAGCTGCTCGAGTACCGCGGCGAGAAGGTCGAGCAGTTCAGCTTCACCACCGAGGCGCAGGCGCGCGAGGTCGAGCGCACGCTGCTCCTCGCCGCGGGCGCGGGCGCGGAGCAGCCCGGCCGGCTCAGCGTCGTCGCCATCGACCGCAAGCAGCGCCGCCGCAATCCTGCGCCGCCCTTCACCACCTCGACGCTGCAGCAGGAGGCTGCTCGCAAGCTCGGCTTCAACGCGCGCCGCACCATGCGCCTCGCGCAGCAGCTCTACGAGGGGGTCGACATCGGCGAGGGCAGCGTCGGACTCATTACCTACATGCGCACCGACTCGGTGTCGCTCGCCGCGGAAGCGGTGAGCGAGATCCGCGAGGTCGCCGCCAGGCTCTACGGTGCACACGAGGTCGCCGAGGAGCCGCGCATCTACAAGACCAAATCGAAGAACGCCCAGGAGGCGCACGAGGCCATCCGTCCGACCTCGGCGGCAATCACGCCGGCGGACGTCGAGGGCAAGATCGAGGACGATCTGTATCGTCTGTACGCGCTGATCTGGAAGCGCGCGGTCGCCTCGCAGATGAGCCACGCGCTGTTCGACACCGTCGCCGTCGACCTGCTCGCCGGGGCCGACGGGCGCGAGCGGCACCTGCTGCGCGCCAACGGCTCGACGCTCGTGAAAGCGGGCTTCATGGCGGTGTACCAGGAGGGCAGCGACGACGCCGCGGCGGACGAGTCCGATCACGTGCTGCCGGCGATGCAGGAAGGCGACACCGTGAGTCTCACCGCGCTCGCCGCCGCGCAGCACTTCACCGAGCCGCCGCCCCGCTACAGCGAGGCTTCGCTCGTCAAGGCGCTCGAGGAGCACGGCATCGGCCGGCCCTCGACCTACGCCACCATCATCTCCACGCTCCAGGACCGCGAATACGTCGAGATGGACGCGCGGCGCTTCGTGCCGACCGACATCGGCAAGATCGTCAACCGCTTCCTCACGCATCACTTCCACCGCTACGTGGAGTACGGCTTCACCGCGGCCATGGAGGACGAGCTCGACGCGGTGTCGCGCGGCGAGGAAGAGTGGACCACGCCGCTCGAGAAGTTCTGGAAGCCCTTCATCCACCAGGTCGAGAAGATCGAGCGCACCGTCACGCGCGAGCAGGTGGCGCAGGCGCGCGAGCTCGGCAAGGACGCGGCGAGCGGCAAGCCGATCACCGTGCGCATGGGCCGCTTCGGTCCGTTCGTGCAGATCGGCACCAAGGACGATGCGGAGAAACCGCGCTTCGCCGGCCTGCGTCCGGGGCAGAAGATGGATGCGATCACGCTCGCCGACGCCATGGAACTGTTCAAGGTGCCGCGCACGCTCGGCGAGACGGCCGAAGGTGAGACGATCGTCGCCAACATCGGGCGCTTCGGCCCGTACGTGAAGTACGGCAGCAAGTATGCCTCGCTGAAGGAGGACGATCCGTACACCGTGACGCTCGAGCGGGCGCGCGAGGTGATCCGCCTGAAGAAGGAGGCCGACGCCAACCGCATCATCCAGGACTTTGCCGACGCCGGCATCCAGGTGCTCAACGGCCGCTACGGACCTTACATCACCGACAGGAAGAAGAATGCCAAGATCCCGAAGGATCGCGATCCGAAGGCGCTGACGCTCGAGGAGTGCCGCGCGCTGCTCGCCGCCGCGCCCGAGCGTGGCGGTCGCTTCGGCCGCTGGGGGCGTCGCAAGCCCGCGGCAGCCCCAGCACCCGGCGCCGACGGTGCAGGCGGCGACGGGGCACAGGGCGCCGCGCAAGCTGGCGCACAAGCCACCGCGCGGGCAGCGGGCGCACGCGGCAAGCGCGCGGCGAAGAAGAAAGCGGCTGTCGGCCGGGGCGACGCCGGGCCGCGCGTTGCGCCCGGTGCGGCGCCCGGTGCGGCGCCCGGTGCGCCGCCCGTTGCGCCCTCGGTTGCGCCGCCTGCGGCGGCGCACGCCGGCAAGGCACGCGGCCCGCACGCGAGGGCAAAGACCCCGGCGCGCGCGGGGCGCAAGACGCGGCGGGGTGTGAAGGCGGCCGCCGCCAAGAGCGCCACGGGCAAGACCGCGAAAGCGGGAGGCTCGGCAGCCGGTCGTACGCGGGGACTGAAGTAACCCCGACTGAGGCCTGGCACCCTGTCGCTGCCAGGCACGCTGACCCCCGCGTGCGGAACATCCCTTTCGGAACATCCCTTTCCGCAACAGCTGACCCCCGCGCGCGGAACATCCCTTTCCGCAACAGTTGCGCTCAGACGCAACTATTACCCGTGCACACTCGGCTCACTTTGTAAGGCCCCGCTGCTGCCGCGCGCGATACATCGCCTTCCGCAACAGTTGCGTCCAGGCGCAACTGTTGCGAAAAAATACCCCTGCATACCCGCTCACCGGCTAGCGCCCCGGCGCCGCCGCTTCGCCGCCGCCGCCATCCCCCTCGCGGGCACTAGCGCTGGCGCTGGCGCCGGCAAGAAACACGTCGATCGCCGCCACGCACTGCGGCTCATCGAGCAGCGGCGGGTGGCCGCGGTTAGCCACCGTGAGCACCCGCAGGTCCGGCTTCTCGCGCTGCATGCGCGCCAGCGTCGCCGCGCCCAGGACGTCCGAGTGCGCGCCGCGGATCGCGAGCATCGGGACATTGGCCAGCGCGCCCCACAGCGGCCACAGGTTCGGCGCGGCGCCATCGCTGCTGCGCAGTGGCTCGCCGATCAGCGGGTCGGCATCCGCCTGCGGCACGCCCTGCGCGTCGGCGCGATAGCTCAGGCGCGCAATTCTCTCCCAGCGCTCATCACTCAGGTCCGGCCATGCGGAGCCGTACACGCCACGCACCAGCGCGACCGCTTCGGGCCAGCTGCGCACCGGCGCTGCCTTGCCGGCATAGCCGCGGATGCGCTCGAGGCCGGCGGGTTCGATTTCGGGGCCAACGTCGTTGAGGACGATGCCGGCGACGAGCCCCGGCTGCATGACCGCGAGCACCATCGCCATGAGACCGCCCATGGAGGTGCCGATCACGGTCACGCGCTGTGCGCCCAGGCCGGCGAGCAACAACAACAGGTCCCGGAGATAGATCGGTATCTGGTAGTTGTTGAAGCTCGGATCACGCGCCGAGAGCCCGCGGCCGCGCACATCGGGCACGATGACGCGGCAGCGCGCAGCGAGGTGCACGGCAAGCTCCTCGAAATCACGGCCGTTGCGCATCAGGCCGTGCAGGCACACCACTGCCGGGGCGCCGGCCGCCGGGCCGGGGTACACGCGGCTGAAGAGTCGCAGGCCGTCGTGGCTATCGAACCAGTATTCCGCGGCGCTCATGCGTTCTACGATCCACAATGACGATTGCTGTGATCTTACGACCCCAAGAGCCTTCAGCATGAAGTACCGACATGGCTGCCACGCGGGCAACTTCGCCGACGTGCACAAGCACGTAGCGTTGCTGGCGCTGCTGCGGGCGTTGCAGGGCAAGGACAAGGGATTCCTGTATCTCGACACGCACGCCGGCCGTGGCAGCTACGACCTGTCGAGCCCGACCGAAGAAGCTGCCGTGGGCATCGAGCGCTTCCTCGCATCAAGCTGCGAGGCGCCGGAGCTGCGCGAGTATGCGGCGCTGCTCGGCGGGTTTCGCAGCCGCGCGGCGCATCGCCACCGCTATCCGGGCTCGCCGCTCATCGCCGCGCTCGAACTGCGCCCGCAGGACCGCGCGGTGTTCATCGAGCTGCAGGGAGCCGAGGCCCACGCCCTGGAGGAATCACTCACCGCGTTCGGTGCGGCGGGTGCCAGGATGCGCATCGAGCGCGGCGACGGCTTCGAGCGCCTGAAGGCCTTCCTGCCGCCGCCTGAACGGCGCGGCCTCACGCTGCTCGATCCCCCCTATGAGGAGACGCGGACGGACTTTGCGCGTCTGGCGGCGGCGCTCGCGGAGGTCTTGCGACGCTTCCCGAGCGGAGTCGTTGCGGCCTGGTATCCGATCAAGGACCAGCGCACCACGAACGCGTGGCTGAGCGGCAGCCTGCCGCGCCTGGCGGCCCCGCTGCTGCAAAGCGAGCTGTGGTTGTATCCACGCGACGCGCGTGTCGGATTGAACGGCTCGGGACTGTTGATCGCCAACCCGCCGTGGCGCTTCCTCGAGCGCATGCAGGTATGGCTGCCGCAGCTGCAGGCGTGCCTCACCGCCGCTCCCGGTGGCGCCGCTCCGGGTGCCGCCGCTCCTGGTGGCGCGGGGTCCCGCGGAGGCAGCAGCGCGCGGATGCTGTCACAATCGGCGCAATGAGTCCGACTGCCGACCGGTACGGCGTCTTCGGCCACCCTGTGGGCCACAGTCTCTCCCCGTTCATTCACGCGATGTTCGCGCGCGAGACCGGGCAGGACATGAGCTACCGCCCGTTCGACGTGCCGCCGGAGGATCTCGTCCCGCGCGTGCGCAGCTTCTTCGCCGAGGGTGGCAGCGGGCTGAACATCACGCTGCCGCACAAGCTGGCGGCGGTGGAGCTCGCCGCCGAGCTGACCGAGCGCGCGGCCCACGCGGCCGCCGTCAACACCCTCGCGCTGCGCGACGGACAGGTGCTCGGCGACAACACCGACGGCATCGGCCTGGTGCGCGACCTGTGTGACAACCTCGGGGTCGTGATCACCAACCGGCGCGTCCTCGTCCTCGGTGCCGGCGGGGCGACGCGCGGGGTGCTCGCACCGCTGCTCGGTCTGCAGCCGGCGGAGCTCATCATCGCCAACCGCACCGCGGACCGCGCCGAGGCGCTCGCCGCCGCCTTCGCCGATCTCGGCGACGCGCACGGCGTGGGCTTTGCGGACGTGGGCGATGACGCCTTCGACCTCGTCATCAACGCCACCTCCGCCAGTCTCTCCGGGGAGATGCCGCCGTTGCCGCCGCCGGCGGTCGGACCGCAGACGGTGTGCTACGACCTCGCCTACGGCAAGGACGCGACCGTGTTCGTGAAGTGGGCGCAGGGCGCCGGCTGTGCGCAGGCGCTGCAGGGACTCGGGATGCTGGTGGAGCAGGCGGCGGAGTCCTTCCACGTGTGGCGCGGGGTGCGGCCGGACACGGCGACCGTGCGCGCCGCACTGCGCGAGCGCGCCGCTCTGCTAGGTGGCCGGGGCTGAATGACCGGCGGCGGGCGCCGCACCGCCTTCCGCCTGGCGCGCCTGCGCGTGGTGGTCCGCAGCGAGCAGCATGTAGAAGGCCGGGACCACGAACAGCGTGAACAGCGTGCCGATCGACAGGCCGGTCGAGATCACCAGGCCCATGGCGAAGCGCCCCGCGGCGCCGGCGCCGGTGGCGATCACCAGCGGAATCACCCCGAGCACCATGGCGGCGGTCGTCATGAGGATCGGGCGCAGCCGCACCGCCGCGCCGTGCTCGATCGCCTCGCGCTTGCTCATGCCAGCGCGCTGCGACTCGTTGGCGAACTGCACGATGAGGATGCCGTGCTTGGAGACCAGCCCCATGAGCGTCACCAGGCCCACCTGGGTGAAGATGTTCAGGCTCGAGATCAGGTTGACGAAGATCAGCGCGCCGAACAGCGCCATCGGCACCGACACCAGGATCACCAGCGGGTCGCGCAGGCTGTTGAACTGTGCCGCGAGCGCCAGGAACACGATGATGACGGCGAACAGCAGCGTGGTGGCGAAGCCGCCGGATTCCTGCACGAACTGGCGTGACTGGCCCGAATAATCCATCTGGTAGCCGCTCGGGGCGACCTCGATGAGCGCATCGTGCAGGAACTTGAGCGCCTCGCCCTGCGACATGCCGCTCGCGCCGGAGATGGTCGCGGAGTTGAGCTGCTGGAAGCGGTTGATCGACTCCGGCACCACCGCGTGCTTGAGGCTGGCGAGGGTGGCGGCCGGAATGACCGTACCGTTGGGCGCACGCACGTAGTAGTCCAGCACCTGATTGGGATTCAAGCGATCGGTCTGCAGCACCTGCGGTATGACCTTGTAGGAGCGGCCCGCGATCGAGAAGTAGTTGACGTAGCCGCCGCCGAGGGCGGCACTCAACGCGCTGCCGACGTCCTGCTGCGTGAGCCCGAGCGTCGACACCAGGTCGCGGTCGACCACCACTGTCGACTGCGGCTTGTCGATCTTCAGATCCGTGTCAACGAAGTAGAACTTGCCGCTGTCGCGCGCCTTCCTTAGCACCGCCTGGGCCACCTCGTTGAGGTTCTGAAACGGCTCGGTGGTGTTGATGACCACCTGGATGGGCGCACCCTGGGCGCCCGGCAGCGAGGGCAGCGCGAACACGAAAATCTGCCCGCCGGCGACCTTGCCCCACATCTGCTGCAGTACCTGCTGCAGCTCGTGCGCGGAGCGTTTGCGCTCCTCCCAGGGCTTGAACACCATGCCGCCGAGTCCCTGCCCCGGGGTGGTGATCTGGAACATCATCTCGTACTCGGGCAACTTTCGGCCGAGCGCGAACATCTGCTGCGCGTAGCCGAGCATCTGCTGCGAGGTCGCATCAGGGGAGGCCTTGAGCTGGTAGAAGAGAAAGCCCTGGTCCTCCTCCGGGGTGAGCTCGGACTGCGAAGTCATGCCGAGCAGGATGGTGGCGCCGAACAGCATCAGGCCCATCACCACCATCACGCTCCAGGTGCTGAGCGTCGCGCGCAGCAGGCGCTGGTAAGCGTTGCGCACCGCCGTGAACTGGCGGTCGATGAACTGCACGAAGCGCCCGCTCTCCTGCTCGCTGCTGAAGAAGCGCGAGCACATCATCGGTGAGAGCGTCAGCGCGATCACCGCCGACACGGTCACAGCTCCTGCGAGCGTGAACGCGAACTCGGTGAACAGCGCGCCGGTGAGCCCCTTCTGGAAGCCGATCGGCACGTACACCGCCACCAGCACCACGGTCATCGCCAGGATCGGTCCGCCGAGCTCGCGCGCCGCGAGCAGCGCCGCCTCGAGCGGGCTCTTGCCCTCCTCCTTCATGTGGCGGTCGACGTTCTCGACCACGATGATGGCATCGTCGACCACCAACCCGATGGCCAGCACCAGCGCGAGCAGCGTCAGCAGGTTGATCGAGTAGCCGAGCGCCAGCATGACGAAGAAGGTGCCGACCAGCGACAGCGGCATGGCGATCACCGGGATGATCACCGCACGCACGCTGCCGAGGAACAGGAAAATCACCAGCGTGACGATCAGCAGCGCTTCGATCAGCGTCTTCACCACCTCGCGGATCGAGGAGGTGATGAATTTGGTGCTGTCGTAGACGATCGTGCCCACCAGACCGCTCGGCAGCTGCGACTGGATCTCGGGCATGTGGTCGCGCACGCGCTGCGCCACTTCGAGCACGTTCGCCTCGGGCGCCGCCTTGATGCCGATGAACACGGCCAGCGTGCCGCTGAAGGCCACGTTGCTGTCGTAGTCCTCGGCGCCGAGCACGACGGTGGCGACGTCCTGCAGCCGCACGATCGCCCCGTCCTTCTGCTTGATGGCGAGCTTCTTGAATTCGTCCACCGAGTGCAGGTCGGTGGCGGCGGTGAGATCGACGCTTACCATCTGTCCCTTGGTGGTGCCGACCGCCGCCAGGTAGTTGTTGGAGCTGAGCGCCTGGAAGACGTCCGTGGCGGTGACGCCGTGCGCGGCCAGCTGCGCGGGATTGAGCCAGGCGCGCAGCGCGAACTGCCGGCCGCCCAGGATCTCCGCAGTCTGCACGCCCTGCAGCGCATCGAGCTTCGGCTTCACCACGCGCGCCAGGTAGTCGGTGATGCTGTTGGAGGGCAGCACGTCACTGCGGAAGCCGAGGTACATGGCGTCGAGCGACTGGCCGATCGCCACGGTCAGCACCGGCTGCTGCGCCTGCGGCGGCAGCTGGTTGCGCACCGAGGTGACCTGCGTCTGGATCTCGGTGAGCGCGCGGTTCGCGTCGTAATTGAGGCGCAGCGTCGCGGTGATGGTCGAAAGCCCCGTGACGCTGGTGGAGGAGAGGTAGTCGATGCCCTGGGCCTGCGCGATCGCCTGCTCGAGCGGCTGGGTGATGAAGCCGCCGACGGTGTCGGCATCCGCGCCGTAGTAGGCAGTCGTGATCGTGACCACGGCGTTCTCGGTCTTCGGGTACTGGCGCACCTGCAGATCGGAGAGCGCGCGCAGCCCGAGCACGAGAATCAGCGCGCTGACGACGATCGCCAGCACCGGTTTCCTGATGAATAAGTCGGTGAAGCTCATGGGCGCGACCTCAGCGCTCCTGCGGCGTGGGACTCGGGCTGTCGGCGGGCCGCACGCTGTTGTCGACGCGCAGCGGCGAGCCGGCCTTGAGCTTGATCTGGCCGCTGGTCACCACTTCGACGCCCTCGCGTACTCCGCTCAGGATCGCCACCTGGTCGCCGCGCGTCAGACCGCTCGTCACGAACTGCAGCTGCGCCACCGGGGCATCCGCGGGCAGCTGCGGCCCCTTGGCCGGCGCGGGCTTGGCGGGGCGCGAGTCCGGCCCGCTGTTGTTCTCGACGGCCGCGGCCGCCTGCTGCTTGTCGAAATCGGCCTTGGTCGTCACCACGTAGACGGTCTCACCGTAGGGGTTGTAGACCACCGCGGTCTGCGGCAGCGTCAGGTAGCGCTGCTCCGTGCCCACATCGACGCTGACGTTGACGAACATGCCCGGGGTCAGCACGCGATCGGGGTTGGGCACCTCGGCCTCGACCTGCACGTTGCGCGTGTCGGTGTCGACCTTCGGGCTGATAGCGTTCAGCGTGCCGGGGAAGACTTTGCCGGCGAAGGCATCGAGCGTGAGGGCGACCTTCTGCCCGTTGTGCAGATCCGCCAGCACCTTCTGCGGTACGTAGAAGTCGACGTACACCGGGTCGAGCTGCTGCAGCGTCAGCACCATGTTGCCGGAGTCGAGGTACGCGCCCGGGTTGACGGTCACGATGCCGACGCGCCCGCCGAACGGCGCGCGCAGCTGCTTCTTCGATACGATCACCTGCTGCTGCGCGACCGCGGCCTCCTTCACCTTGAGGTCCGCCGCGGCCGTGTCGTAATCGGCCTGGGCGATCACCTTGACGGCGAGCTGGTCCTGCGCGCGCTTGAACGTGACGCGCGCGAGATTCAGCTGCGCCTGCAGCTGCACCAGTTCCGCGACGTCCTCGCTATCGCGCAGCTGCAGCAATACCTGGCCGGCCTTGACCTCATCGCCCGACTTCACGTTGACGGCGGTCACGAGGCCCGCCACGTCCAGCGCCAGGTCCGCGCCGCGTGCCGCGCGCAGCGTGCCGACCGCGCGCAGCTGCGGCTGCCACTGCTGGTAGCTGGCCTTCGCGGTGCTCACCACCACCGGCGGCGGCGGCTTCATGCCGGCGATCATCTTCATGATCATCAGCACCTTGATGCCGGCGATGAGGCCGATCAGCCCGAGCACCGCCACGATCATGATGACCATGCGGCGGGTCGTGCTCGGTCTGTCTGCACGCGTCTGCATGCGCGGCCTCCCTCGATCCATTCATGTTGGCGGCCGTGCCCACGTTGCCGTGGACGGCTTGTTTGCGCGCTGCGGCACGCCCGTCGCGAGCGGGAGCGACGGGACGCTATTCTGCCAAAACCCGCGCCGTGGTGACGATTACTTTGCCGAACGCCCCGCCGCGCTGGCGGGTGCGCCTGCCGCGCGGTTCTATCCCGTTTGGGTCAGCCCGGACTGCCTCTTTCGCGCCTCCATTGGCTAACGCATGGTGACGAGCTCCTCGGCGCTCGTCGGGTGAATCGCCACGGTGTCGTCGAAGTCCCGCTTGGTGGCGCCCATGCGCACCGCCACGGCAAAGCCCTGCAGCATCTCGTCCGCCCCCTGTCCCACCACGTGCAGCCCGACGATGCGCTGCTCCGCGCCCGCGGTCACCAGCTTCACTTCCGAGCGCGGTTTGCTGGTGGTGAGGGCGTTGTAGAGCGCGACGAAACTGGAGCGGAACACCTTGACGTTGTGCGCGCCGTAACGCTCGCGCGCCGCACTCTCCGACAGCCCCACCGTGCCGAGCGGCGGACGGCCGAAGATCACCGTCGGGATGTTCTCGTAGTCGAGGTGCCGGTCGCTCTGCCCGCCGAACAGGCGGTCCGACAGACGCCGTCCGGCGGCGATCGCCACCGGGGTGAGCTGCGCGCGTCCGGTGACGTCACCAATGGCGTAGACGCCCGGCGCACTGGTCGCCTGGTACAGGTCGGTGGCGATGTAGCCCTGCCCGTCGAGGTGCACACCCGCGCGCTCGAGGGCGAGATCCTCCACCTGCGCGACGCGACCGATCGCCCACAGCACGCAGTCGAACGGCCCGAAGCGCCGGCCGTCGCGCGCCTCGAGCGTGAGTGCGTCGTCGCGGCGCGTCAGCGCGGCGAGCGCGGCGTTGGTCAGGATCTGCACGCCCTCCTCGCCCAGGATCCGCAGGATCCCCTCCCCGAGCATCGGGTCGAAGGCGCGCAGCGCCGTCTCGCCGCGCAACACCAACGTGGTGTGCGCGCCGAGGCCCGCGAGGATACCGGCCAGCTCGATGCCGATGTAGCTGCTGCCGACGACCGCGACGCGCCCGGGCCGCGCGTCGAGCGTGAAGAATCCGTCGGAGGTGATCCCGAGCTCGGCGCCGGGGATCGGCGGCACGAGCGGCCGCCCGCCACTCGCCACCACGATGTGCGCGGCGGCGAGCGTGCGTCCGCCGGCGCTTACGTTGTGCGCATCGAGGAAGGCGGCGCGCGCGCGGATCAGCTCGACGTTGCGCTTGGCGAGATTGGCCGCGTAGATGCCGTTGAGCCGCTCGATGTACGCGTCGCGCCGGGCGCGCAGCAGCGGCCAGTCGAGCCCGCGCTCCTCGACGCCGAACCCGTAGTCGCGGGCATCGTGCAACGCGCTGCCGAGCTCGGCGGCATTCCACATGATCTTCTTCGGCACGCAGCCGCGGTTGACGCAGGTGCCCCCGAGCGCGTCGGGCTCCACCAGCACCACGCGCGCGCCGTATTCGGCGGCGCGCTGCGCCGCGGCCAGCCCGCCGCTGCCGCCGCCGATCACCACCAGATCGAAGCCTTCAGCCATGGCACCCCCGCAAGGACCTGCCAGCGCATGTTAGCGAAAGAAGGCGCGCCAGGGGCCGCGCGGCGGGGCGCGGGGCCGCGCGGCGCGGGGCCGCCGGCTACAATGCCCGCATGGACAACCCGTTACTCGCTGAGCAGGACCTGCCGGCCTTCAGGCAGATCCTTCCCGAGCACGTCGAGCCGGCGGTGCGCGAGCTGCTGGCCGCGAACCGCGCGCGCATCGGCGAGCTCGCGCAGCTGCCGCACCCGACCTTCGCCACGCTGGTCGAGCCGCTGGAAGAGCTGCACCACCGCACCTCGCGCACCTGGTCGCCGGTGAGCCATCTGAACGCGGTGCTGAACTCGGCGACGCTGCGCGAGAGCTACAACGCCTGCCTGCCGCTGCTGTCGGCCTACCAGACCGACCTGGCGCAGAGCGAGCCACTCTACCGCGCCTACCGCGCCATCGCCGCGCAGCAGGGGGCGGCGCTCGCCCCGGTGCAGCGCCAGCTCCTCGAGCACACGGTACGCGACTTTCGCCTCGCCGGCGTCGGGCTGCCCGACGAGCGCAAGGAGCGCTTCAAGTCGGCGATGCTCGAGCTCGCCAAACTGCAGGCGAAGTTCGAGGAGAACGTGCTCGACGCCACCAATCACTGGACGCGGCACGTGCAGGACGCCGACGAGCTGCGCGGCCTCAACGAGACGCTCATCGAGCAGGCGCGCCGCCGTGCGCAGGAGCGCGACGCCGCCGGCTGGATCCTGAGTCTCGATCAGCCGACCTACGTCGCGGTGGTGACCGATGCCGAGTCGCCGGACCTGCGGCGCGCGTTCTACGAGGCCTGGAGCACGCGCGCCTCCGACCAGGGTCCGTGCGCCGGGCGCTGGGACAACTCCCCGGTGATGGAGCAGATCCTGGCGCGGCGGCATGAGGCGGCGCGGCTGCTCGATTTCGAGAGCTACGCGCACTTCGCCCTGGCGCGGCGCATGGCGCACTCGGTCGAGGAAGTGCTCGACTTTCTCAGCGAGCTCGCCGCGAGCGCGCGCGGCGCGGCGCGGGCGGAGTTCGCCGAGCTCGAGGAGTTCGCCGGCCGGCGCCTCGAGGCCTGGGACGTGAGCTTCTACGCGGAAGCGCTGCAGCGCGAGCGTTTCAGCGTCTCGCAGGAAGAGCTGCGGCCGTACTTTCCGCTCCCCAAGGTGCTCGCCGGGCTGTTCGAGGTCGCCGAGCAGCTGTTCGACATCCGCATCACTGAGCGCAGCGACGTGCCGCTGTGGCATGCGGACGTGCGTTTCTTCGATATCGCCGCGGCGGGCGGCGAGGCGCTCGGCAGCTTTTATCTCGATGCCTACGCGCGCCCCAACAAGCGCAGCGGCGCCTGGATGGACGAGTGCGTCGGCAGGAAGCGCCTGTCTTCGGGAGCGGCGCTGCCGGTCGCCTACCTGGTGTGCAACTTCCTGCCGCCGGGTGCGCAGCGCCCGGCGCTGCTGACGCACGACGACGTGGTGACGCTGTTCCACGAGTTCGGCCACGGGTTGCACCACCTGCTGACCCGCGTCGATTACCCGAGCATCGCCGGGATCAACGGCGTCGCCTGGGACGCGGTCGAGCTGCCGAGCCAGTTCTTCGAGAACTACGCCTGGGACGGCGCGGTGCTGCAGCGTATCTCCGGGCACTTCGAGAGCGGCGCGCCGCTGCCCACCGACCAGCAGGCGCGACTGCGCGCCACCCGCAGCTTCCAGGCGGGGCTTTCCATGGTGCGGCAGCTCGAGTTCGCGCTGTTCGATTTCCGTCTGCACAGCGAGTATTCACCCGAGCGCGGCGCGCGCGTGGCCGAGATCCTCGGCGAGGTGCGCAGCAGCGTGGCGGTGGTGCCGGTGCCGCAGTGGAATCGCTTCGCACACAGCTTCGGGCACATTTTCGCCGGCGGCTACGCCGCCGGTTATTACAGCTACAAGTGGGCCGAGGTGCTGGCGGCAGACGCGTTCGCCGCCTTCGAGGAAAGCGGCGTGTTCGACCGCGCTACCGCGCAGCGCTTTCTCGACACCATCCTGAGTCGCGGCGGCAGCCGCGACGCGCTGGAAGCGTTCATCGAGTTCCGCGGGCGCCGCCCGGACGTGCGTGCGCTGCTGCGCCAGCACGGCATCGACCACGCCGGCGAGCTGGCCTCGTGAGCCGCCGCGGCCGGACGCCGTCGCTCGCCCCGGCGCTGTCCCTCGCCGCGCTGCTGGCGCTCGCCACGGCGCACGCCGAGACGCTCTACGTGGTCGAGCAGCTCGTGGTCAACGTCAACAGCGCCCCGGACGCGAGCGGTGAGCGTATCGCCACGGTGAAGAGCGGCGAAGGCGTGGAGCTCCTCGAGCGCCAGGGCGAGCAGGTGCACGTGCGACTGGCGGGTGGGCGCGAGGGCTGGATCCGCGCCGGCTACCTGTCGGCGGCCGCGCCGTTGCGGGTCCAGCTGGCGCAGCGCGACGCGGAAGTGGCGCGACTGCAGGAGGAGTTGAAGCGGCTCGCGGCGCAACCCGCCGTGGCCCGCAGCCCCGCCGCCGGCGCCGCCGCTCCCACAGCCGCCGCTCCCACAGCCGCCGCTCCCACAGCCGCCGCTCCCACGGCCGCCGCTGCCACGGCCGCCGACTCCCCCGCTGCACCACCCCCGGCCGCGGCGGAGGATCCGGGAAACTCCTCCGGGATGTTGTTCGGCGGCAGCGCCGCCGAACACCCGGTGCGCGCGTGGCCGTGGGCGCTCGGTGGCGCGCTGCTCGGGCTCGCCATCGGTTTCGCGCTCGGCGTCGTGCTGCTCGACCGCCACATCCGCCGCAAGTACGGGGGACTGCGCATTTACTGAACCACTTGAGAGTCGGCGCGGCCCCACGTACAAAGTCAAACCGCGAAGCCGGGGTCGGTGGCCCGGATCGAAAGTGTGCGCCGTGTCGCGGCGCAGCATGCTGCCAGGTGCCTACACTGATGTTTAAGCCAGAGATTTCGGCCCACGGGCGGGGAACAGGGCCGCAAGAGCGAAGCCTTAAGCGTCAACAAATGAGCAGCATCAGGCGCAGTGATTTCGACGTTACCAACAGCGTGCAGGTGAGCTCGCCGCAGGCGGTGTTCGCCGCCGTGGAAGGGCTGTGTCGCCCGACCTGGCCCGAGCTTTCCCTGGAGCCGCTCGCGCGCGCGTTCACCCACTTCGAGCGACTGTTCGCCGGCGAGGTGCCCGGCTGGCACGGTGTCGACACCGTCTATCACGATCGCCAGCACACATTGGACATAACGCTGGCGGTGGCGCGCCTGCTGGTCGGCTACGAGCGGCAGCAGCCGCAGGACACGCGCCTCGGCGGCACGCGTGCCCTGGTCGGCCTCGTCACCGGACTGTTTCACGACGTCGGCTACCTGCGCCGCGCCGACGACCGCGACTCGCGCAACGGCGCGGAATTCACCCGCACCCACGTGGCGCGCGGCGCGCGCTTCCTCGGGGAGTACCTGCCCGAGCTCGGGCTCGCCGCGTGGGCGCCGGTCGCCAGCGAGATCGTGCACTTCACCGGCTACGAAGTGCCGTTTGCGCATATCGAGTCGCAGGTGCGCGAGCCGCGCGACATCGTCATCGGCCACCTGGTCGGCACGGCCGACATGATCGCGCAGATGGCCGACCGCTGTTATCTGGAGAAGTGCCGCGACCGGCTGTACGCGGAGTTCGTGCTCGGCGGGGTGGCGCTGCCCTTCAGCGAGGGTTACCCGCAGGTTAAGTACGCCTCGGGCCTCGACCTGCTGCGCCAGACGCCGGAGTTCGTGAGCGACGTGCGCGAGAAGCGCCTCGACGGCGACTTCCACGCCGCCTACCGCTGGCTGGAGATTCTCTACGGCGGACATAACCCATACCTCGACGCGATCGACCGCAACGTCGAGTACCTGCGCCAGGTGCTGCGCAGCGAGAGCTGGCAGCTGCTGCGGCGCCGGCCACCCATTTTCGCCGCCACCGAGGACGCCATGACCACCATGCGCGGCCTGATGCTGGGGCATATAAAGAGAGTCTGGGCCGGCTATACCTAGCCTTGGCCGGCGTGCGGCGGTTAATATCGATCCCCAAATGTAATAGGGGCTCGACGCCAAGCGGTGAGCAGCGCGCTGCCGCTGGCGCGCACACGTGACCGCAGGCAGCTTCAGGATCCGATACGCGGGGGCCACGTTCCTCGTGGTGTTGCTCGCGGCCGTCGCGGTCGCAGCGTTGCTGCTCGTACGTCACGCCGCCGACACCCGTGCCCTCGGTGCGCTCGCCGAGAGCGTCGCGCGCGAGCGGGTCGACCCGGAGCTGGCGGCGCGCGCCCGCAGCGTCGCCGCGCACGCCGCCGACTCGGTCGCGGGCGCGGTGCGCGCGCAGGACGGGGCCGGCGTGGTGCGCCGGCTGCAACCCTTCATCGACGACCCCACGGTCACCGCCCTCACCCTCACCACGCGCTCCGGGCAGACGCTGTTCCGCTGGCAGCGCACCACGCAGGCGGCGCCCGGTGCGCTGCGCTCGCAGGCCGAGGCGCCGGTGCGCACGCTGGTCGAGAACATTCCCGGTGCGGTGACGCCCGAGACGCTCGCCACGCTGAGCGTGGTGCTCGAGCAGGCCGCGTCGGTGCCGAGCGTCGGGCTGGCGCGGCGCCTGGATGCGGCCGGCGCCGCGAGTGACCGCCGCAGCGGCTGGCTCGCGCTGCTGCTCGGCGCGGCCGGCGCGTTCGGCGCCGCGGCGCTGGTGTGGCGCGCGCTCAATAACCTGCAACGGCCGGTCGATGCGCTCATCAGGAGTGCCGATCGCATCGGCCAGGGCGACTACACGCGGCCCTTCGAGGTGCAGCGGCGCGATGCGCTGGCCGAGCTGCAGCAGGCGCTCGAGCGCATGCGCGGACACCTGCGCCAGTCCACCGTCAACAAGAACTACCTGAACAACGTGCTGAACAGCATGACCGACGCGGTGTTCGTCACCTCGCCCGACGGGGTCATCAAGATGGCCAACTCCGCCGCCTGCAAGTTGCTCGGCTTCGGCGAGGAGGAGCTGCTCGGGCGCAGCATCCTCGCCATCCTCGAGGAGCGCGAGCGCGCCGACTTCGACCTGCTGGAGGCGGCGCAGGAGACGCGCGAGACGCTGGTGCGCACGCGCGCCGGCCAGACCATCCCGGTGTCGCTCACCGGTTCGCGCATCGACAGCGACGATCCGCAGTTCCAGGGCAGCATCTTCGTCGCGCGCAACATCACCGAGCGCAAGCGCGCCGAGCGGCGCATCCGCTACCTGGCGCGCTACGACGCGCTCACCAAGATCCCCAACCGCATGCAGTTCCATCACGTACTGCAGCAGACCATCGCGCGCAGCCTGCGCAGCGGGCAGGTGGTGGCGGTGCTGTACCTGGACATGGACCGCTTCAAGGAGGTCAACGACACCTTCGGCCACGGCGCCGGCGACCGCGTGCTGGAGGTGCTCGCCGAGCGTCTGACACGCGCGCTGCCGAAGGACACGGTGGTCGGACGGCTCGCCGGGGACGAGTTCGCGCTGTTCGTCGACGGACTGCCCTCGGACGCTGACAACCGCGGGCCGATCGCGCAGCTCGCGCGTGGGCTGCTCACCGATGTGAGCCGGCCGTTCCAGCTGAACCAGCACGAGGTGTTCCTCACCGCAAGCGTCGGCATCGCCTTCTGCCCGCGCGATGCGGAGAACGTCATCGACCTGATCCGCAACGCGGATGCGGCGATGTACTACTCCAAGCAGAACGGCGGCAACACCTTCGCCTTCTATTCCCCAGAAATGAACGCCGCGGCGGTCGAGCGGCTGATGCTCAAGAGCAAGCTGCGCCGCGCGCTCGAGCGCGACGAGCTGGAGATCAAGTACCAGCCCAAGGTCGACCTGCGCAACGGGCGCATCATCGGCGCGGAGGCGCTGCTGCGCTGGCGCCTGCCCGGGCACGGTGACATTCCGCCCTCGCACTTCATCCCGCTGGCGGAAGAGACCAACCTCATCCTCGACATCGGCGAGTGGGTGCTGAACCGCGTGTGCCTCGACTACCGCCAGATGCACAGTCAGGGGGGCGACCCGGGGCGCATCTCGCTCAACCTGTCGCTGAAACAGCTGCGCCAGGCGAGCTTCATCCTGCGCTGCCGCTCGGTGTTCCGCCGCCATCACGTCTCGCCGACCGCCTTCGAGCTGGAGATCACCGAGACCACGCTGATGGCCGATCCGCAGCGCACCGTGCGCCTGCTCGATGAGCTGTATGCGATGGGCCTGCACCTGTCGATCGACGATTTCGGCACCGGCTACTCCTCGCTGTCGGCGCTGCAGCAGTTTCCGATCGGCACGCTGAAGATCGACCAGTCCTTCGTGCGCGACGCCGTCGAGGATGCCGGCGATGCCACCATCGTGCGTACCATCATCGAGATGGGGCGCAGCCTCGGCATGGAGGTGATCGCCGAGGGCGTCGAGTCGCGCGCCCAGCTGCATTTCCTGCGCAGCAACAACTGCCACTACGGGCAGGGGCGCCTCTTCGGCGAGCCGTGCACGGCGGACGAACTGCTGGCGCTGCTCGCCACGCAGGCCGGCGGCGCCCCGCCCTTCGCCCATCTGCTGCGCGACGCCGTCGAGGCCGCCTCCCGCTCAGCCTAGAATGCGCTGGCGGCGCCTGGTGCTGCTGGGCCTGCTCGCAGCCTGGCTGGGGGTCGCCTGGCACCACGCGGGCAAGGCGCTGCCAGCCGGCACCCACATGGCATCGCCGAGCTGCCGGCTGCCGGAGAATCAGGCCGCCTTCATCGCCGACATCACCGCCGCGGACGCCTGGGGACGCCCGGCGGTGAGCCAGGGGATCTTCGATGGCGTGCTCGCGCTCATTCACGGCGCGCGCCGCTTCATCGTGCTCGACTACGGCGCGTTCGGCGCCGACGCCGCCGGCGAGGCGCGCGGGCGTGGCGTCGCCGCGCAGCTCACCGATGCGCTGCTGGCGCGGCGGCGCGAGCAGCCGGCGCTGCCGATCCTGTTCATCACCGACCCGGCGAGCGAGCGTTATGGCACGGTGCGCTCGAGCGAACTGGCGCTGCTGCGCGCCGCCGGCGTCGAGGTGGTCACGGTAGATCTGGATCGCCTGCGCGACTCCAACCCGGCGTATTCGAGCCTGTGGCGCCTGACGCTCGGCTGGTGGGAGCGCGCCGCGCCGCCGGCGTTCCGCGCCGCGCGCCGCCTGAACTTCAAGGCCGACGGCCGCCGGCTGATGATCGCCGATGACGGCGGCGGCGGACTGGCGGCGCTCATCGGCTCGGCGAGCCTCAAGGACACGCAGAGCGGCTGGTCGAACGTCGCGCTGCGCCTGAGCGGCGCTGCGCTGCCGACGCTCCTCGCCAGCGAGCTGTCGGTGGCCGGCTTCTCCGGCTGGCGCGGCCGCGCGGACGCCTTCACTGCGCCGCCGGCGGCGCCGGAGGCAGCCGCGGCCGCAGCGTGCACGCCCGGCGGCCCGGCGGCGCAGGCTGCGCCCGACCTCGCCGCAGTGCAGGTGCTGACCGAGGGCGCCACGCGCGATGAGCTGCTCGCGCGTCTCGGGCAGACCGGGCAGAGCGATGCCATCGACGTCGCCATGTACCGGCTCGCCGATCGCGCCGTGATCGAGGGGTTGCTGGCGGCGGCGCGGCGCGGTGCGAGCGTGCGGCTGCTGCTCGATCCGAATGAGACCGGCGCGAGCGGCGGGCTGTCCGGTCTGCCCAACCAGCCGGTGGCGGGCGAGCTGGTGTCGCGCAGCGCCGGGGCGATTCACGTGCGCTGGTATCGAACGCACGGCGAACACTTCCACAGCGCGCTCGTCATGATCTACGACGCGCGCCGTGTATGGCTGACGCTCGGCTCGGCGCAGCTCACGCGGCGCGACCTCGAGGACTACGACCTCGAGGCGAACGCCGCCGTCGAGCTCTCCCGCAGCGCGCCGCTCGCGCAGCAGGCGCTCACCTGGTTCGACACGCTGTGGGGCAATCGCGCGGCGCTCGGCATCGAGTACAGCGCCGGCTACGCGGTGTTCGCCGATCCCACGCAGGCGGACTACTGGCTCTACCGCTTCATGGAAGGGACGGGATTCTCGCCGTTCTGAGCCGCGCGCTGCTGCGCCACGCGCGCCGCCTGCGCGACCTGCTGCGCGAGCGAACCGAGCGCCGCATCCGTCGCCTGCTGGAAAGCGCCGACCACCGCGCTGACGCGGTTGGCCGCAGCGTTGGCCTCGCCGGAAGCGACGAACGTGGCGATCACCTCGCGGCCCTCGCGCCGCCCGACGATGCAGTCGAGCACCACGTGCACCACCGGCACCTCGCCGCCGCCGGTGTAGTCGGCCTCGAAACGCCGCACTCCGATCTGCAGCAGGAAATCGGAAGGGAACGGGCTGCTCGGGTCCGCGACCGAGGTCCAGTCGCCTGAAGCGCGCAGCGTCTGCACGACGAGCGACTCGATCACCTCCGGGGCGGACGCCGGCCAGCGAGCGCCGGCAAGGAAGTTCATGCGGTAATCGCTCTGCACCAGCATGATGTGCGGCGACTCGAGCCCCGGGGAGGCGTTGGGATGCGCGACGCGCAGCGACATGCCGGTGAACGGCGCCGGCGCGGCGTCCGTGCCCACCGCGTGAGCGGCCGTCGCGTCAGCGGCCGCCGCGTGGACGGCCGCCGCTGCCGGTGCGCGCAGATAGTAGCTCTGCTCGGGCCGCGCGGTGCTGTGCAGCAGGCCCCCGCAGCCGCTCGCCAGCAGGCACAGCAGTAACGTGCCCAACTGCGGGCGCAGCGTCACTTGGGAATCTCCACACCGCGCGCGGTCGACTCGTAGAGCAGCTGCGCGGGATTCTCGCGCAGGCTGCTGGAGAGCGCGCGGATGTCCTGAGCGGCTGCTCTTCCTTCGCGCACGAAGCGCTCGATCTCGGGCAGTCCGTCGCGCGCGAACGCGCGGATGTCCTGGCGGTTCTCGGCGATCACCTGGTCGAGCTGGCTGCTGGCGTCGGACAGGTTGTCGGCGATGGTGTGCAGGCGCTGCGCCGCGGCGCTCACGTCGGGTTGCACGGCATCGAGCACATTGTGCGCGGTGCGCACGGTGGCGGTGAGCTCGTCGCTGGTGTGGCGCAGCTCTTCGATGAGGGCATTCATGTTCTCCAGGGTCTGCGGCAGGGTGGTGCTGGCACGGCGGAAGTTGCCGAGCGCACTGCTCACCGCCTCGATGTTGGCATCGCTCAGCAGCCGGTCGGCCTGCTGCACCACGTCGTTGGCCTTCGCTACCAGCTCCGGCAGGCTCGCCAGGAACACGTCGAAGCGCGAGGGCGCCGAGCGGATCACCGGGTACTCGCGGCTGGCGACGGCGGGCGCCATGGGCTTGTCGGTGCGGTCCTCGCCCAGGTCGATGTACAGCAGGCCCGTCACCCCCTGCAGCTGCAGCTGGGCAACGGTGTGCGTGGAGATCGGCGTGCGCGAATCGATGTCGGCGATGACCTCTACGCGGCTCGAATCGCGCGGATCGATGCGTATGTCGATGACCCGGCCGACGCCGACGCCGAGGTAGCGCACGGAGGAACCCTTCTCCAGGCCGCTGACGCTGCCGGTGAAATAGATCTCGTAGCGGTCGTAGATGCGGTGCTCGCGGCTGTCTGAATACCAGTAGACAAACAGCGCGCCGGCGAGCGCCACGATCAGCACGAACGCCCCGACCGCGGCGTAGTTGGCCTCACGCTCCATGCTGGCCTCCCGCCGTACGCTCCCGGGCCCGCTCGCCGTGAAAGTACGCCTGGATCCACGGGTTGGGGTGGTCGACGATGCGCTGCAGCGTGTCCGATTCCATGTGGTGGTCGACGATCACCCCGACACGATTGCAGGTACGGAAGATGCTGTCCAGATCGTGGGTGATCATGACGATGGTGAGCCGCAGCTGCTTCTGCAGGTACAGCACCAGGTCGTCGAAGGCCGCAGCCGACACCGGGTCGAGGCCCGAGGTCGGCTCGTCGAGAAACAACAGCGCCGGATCGAGCGCCAGGGCGCGGGCGACGGCGGCACGCTTCACCATGCCGCCCGAGAGCTGCGCCGGGTACTTGCCCGCCGCGTCCGTGGGCAGACCCACCAGGCGGATCTTGAGCAGCGCCAGCTCATCGAGCGCCGTACGCTCCAGCTCGAGGTACTCGATCATCGGCTGCTGCACGTTCTGCAACAGCGTCAGGCCCGAGTACAGCGCGCCCTCCTGGAACGCCACCCCGTAGCGGGCCTTGACGGGGCGCAGTTGCGCCTCCGTCAGCTGCGTGATGTCGAGGCCGTCGATGCGCACTACGCCGGCCTGCGGCCGCTGCAGCCCGAGGATGGTCCGCAGCAGCACCGACTTGCCGGAGCCGGAGCCGCCGACGATGCCGAACACCTCGTCGCGCTCCACCTGCATGTCGAGCCCGTCGTGCACCACCTGGCCACCGAAGCGGTTGACGAGCCCGCGCACCTCCACCACCGGCGGCTGCATCAGATATTCATCTTCATGAACAGTATGGCGAACAGCGCGTCGGCGAGGATCACCAGGAAGATCGCCTGCACTACGGCGACTGTCACCATGTGGCCGAGCACGCGCGCCGAGCCGCTCACCTGCATGCCCCGGGAGCAACCGGCGAGCGCGATGAGCAGCGCGAACACCGGGGCCTTGATCATGCCGACCCAGAAGGTGGTGGGCGCAATGGACTCCTGCACGCGGTGGACGAACTGAGTGAGGGGCATGTCGAGCAGGTAGCGGCATAGCAGCGCCCCGCCGGTAAGTCCGATGAGATCGGCGACGATGGTGAGCAGCGGCATGGCTATGACGAGGCCGACCACGCGCGGCACCACCAGCACCTCGAACGGATCGACGCCGCTGGCGATGAGCGCATCGACCTCCTCGTTGAGCTGCATCGAGCCGATCTCCGCGGCGAAGGCGCTGCCCGAGCGGCCAGCGACGACGATCGCAGTGAGCAGCACGCCGAGCTCGCGCAGCACGCCGATCGTGACCAGGTCGGCCACGTAGATGTCGACACCGTAGCCGCGCAGCTCCTGCGCCGAGAGGTACGCGAGGATCACGCTGATGAGGAAGGCGATGAGCGCCACGATCGGCATCGCGGTGATGCCGGTGTCGTACACGTGCCGCGCCACGGAGATCGGCCGCAGGCGGCGCGGCTGCGCCAGGCTCGCGAGGAACGTGGTGGTGACGCGACCGAAGAAGGCCAGCCACCCCGCGAGGTCACCGGCGGCGTCGACCGTCCAGCGACCGATGGCGGCGAGCGGCCCGGATGGTGTCTGTTCCCCGGCCGCCGCGGCCGGGGCAGCGGCGGGCTCGGCCGCCTTGAGCGTCTCATCCACCAGGCGCAGCTGATCCGGGGGCGCCGGGTCGAAGCTCACCGCTGCGCCTGCCGCGCCCGCCCGCGTCAAGAACTGCCGCAGCGCCCAGGCGCCCGAAAGGTTGAGCGCCGTGAGCCCCTGCGTGACGATGCGCACGTCCCGTACCGAGCCGACATCGAGCGTTTCGAGCTGCGACTCGAGCGAGGCGAACTGCGGCATGCCCCACTCGCCGCTCAAGTCGAGCTGCAGCCCGTTCGCAGTGCGGCGGACCTCGAGGGGCATGCGTTCAGTTGGCTTTCAGCGCTGCTGCTGCGCGTAGGGATGATAAGCGCGATCTATGGCGGCGGTCAGCCTGTTGGTGTATGCCGATGTTTTTAAGGCATCCAGCCCCGCTCGCGCGCCGCAGCTTCGGCTTGCGCATCGAGCGGCTCGCCGGCGATCAACCCGTCGATGGCCTGCGCAAGCTGCGGCGGCATCGCGCTGCCCGCCGAACGGTAGGCACCGGTCCCGGGCGGCGTCGCGGCCGCGGCGAGCATCTGCACCCGCCAGGCTCCCTGATCGCGGCAGGCGAGACCTGCGAGCGCCGTCTTGTCACGCAGCACGAACGAGCGGCAGTAAAGGCCGCTGCGGGCGCGAAAGCTGACACCGATCTGCACCGGCGCATCGGGCGGCTGGCGGCTGGCAAGCTGCGCGGTCAGCGCGCGCGCCAGCGTGCCGCCCGCCAGCATCTCACCGTGGCGGGTGATGATCGGACCGCCCGTCGGCGCAAGCAGCAGCCCGGCAGCCAGCGCACCCAACAGGAGACTGGCGGCCATCGCGCCCCACTGCGACCACGACCAGCGCGGCGCCGGCGTGCGCCGCAGCGGCACGAGGTTGTCGGCGCGCACCGCCCCGGGGAAGCGCTGCGCGCTCTCGAGCAGCCGCGGCGGCAGCGGCTCGTCCAGCACCGGGTCGAAGGCGGCCTGCAGGCGCGCGCGCAACTGCCGCTGGCGCGCGATGCGCTGCGCGAGGTCAGCGTCGCCGGCGAGCGCCGCCTCGATCTGTGCACGCGTCGCGGCGTCCAGCTCGCCGTCGGCGTAGGCCATCAGCGTCTCGTCACTGAAACTCATCGCTGCGCTCCCGTGGTCTCATCGAGCATCGCCTGCAGCGCCTCGCGGCCGCGCGCCAGGCGGCTGGTGAGCGTGCCGACCGGCACGTCCATTATGTAAGCCGCCTCCTTGTACGAAAGCCCCTCGATCAGCACCAGCGCGACCGCGCCGCGCTGCTCCGCGGGCAGGCGCGCCAGCGCTTCCTGCACCGCGAGAACCTCCGTGTGAGGGCCGGCGGAGGCGTCCACCGCCTGCTCGCCGGCCTCGGCCGGCGCGAACAGCCGCGCGCGGCGGCCGCGCGAGCGCAGCTCATCGGTCCACGCATTGCGCACGATGCCGAACATCCAGGGCGCCAGCGGGGCGCCCGTGTGCAGCTGCGCGCTGCGCGTCAGCGCCCGCTCGAGCGCCACCTGCACCAGGTCGTCGGCGTCGTGCGTGTTGCGCGCGAGCGCGCGGGCGAAGCGCCGCAGCCGCGGTAACAGCTCGAGCAGCTGGCGGCGCAGGTCAGCGTCGCTCGCGTCCACGCCCGGCCGCTCCTGCTACTACGATCATGCGGGTCATTTTCTGCCATTTCTTTCCCGTGCGGCCACGTTCAACTATGGTGCACGCCATGCGCGCCCGCCTGCTGCCGCTTGGGTTGCTGTTCTGCGCTTCGCTCGCGCACGCCCAGCTCGGCCTGCCGTCCGTGCGCGTGCCGCAGCTGCCGGGCGCCGCCGTGCCGGCCCTCCTCCCGGGGCTCACCCTCGATCCTGACAAGTCCGCTGCGCAGCTCGCCACCGAGGTCGACCCGCACGAGCTCGCGCAGCTGCGCAGCCTGCGCATCCGCGCGCTGCTGCGCACGCACGGCGATGTGCTGGAAGCCGATCCGCACGGTGCACCCATGGTGCGCGGCGAGGTGCTGGCGCTCGCCCCGCAGCCGCTGTCGCTCGAGGCCGCCGCGGCGGCCGGGTTCTCCGTGCGGCGCGAGTGGACGCTGCCCGCGCTTGATCTCAAGGTCGTGGTGCTGCATGTGCCCTCCGGTACGGCGCGGGCGCTCAAGCGCCTGCGGGGCCTCGACCCCGGCGGCGCCTACGACTTCAACCACGTGTACAGCGACAGCGGCAGCTGGGACAGCGTTGCCGCGCGGCGCGCGCCGGCGGGCGCGGATCCGCCGGCCGCCACGGACGAGACTGCGCGGAGCATAGGTCTCATCGACAGCGGCGTGGCCGCTGATCACGAGGTATTTGCCGGGCTCGCCATTCACCCGCACGGCTGCGCCGACCGGCCGGTGCCGGCGGGGCACGGCACGGCGGTCGCGTCGCTGCTCGTCGGACGCGCCGCGGCGCTGCACGGCGCGGCTCCGGGCGCGGCGCTCTTTGCCGCGGATGTCTTCTGCGGTCAACCCACTGGCGGCGCCGTGGACGCGGTGGCCGAGGCGTTCGAGTGGCTGCTGCAGCAGCGCGTCGCGGTCATCAACGTGAGCCTCGTCGGCCCGCCCAATCGGGTGCTCGAGAGCGTCGTGCGCAGCGCGCTGGCGCGCGGCCATCTCATCGTCGCGGCGGTCGGCAACGACGGGCCAGCGGCCGTCCCGCTCTACCCGGCCGCGTGGCCGGGAGTGGTGGGCGTGACCGCGGTGGATGCGCGTCAGCGCGTGCTGGTCGAGGCCGAGCGGGGTCCGCAGGTGAAGTTCGCAGCGCCCGGCGCGGACCTGGCCGCCGCCGCGCTGCCGCACGGCTATGCCCTGGTGCGCGGCACCTCGTTTGCCGCGCCGATCGTCGCCGGGCTGCTGGCGCGCGAGCTGCCGGCGCCCGACATCGCAGCGGCGCAGGCGGCCGTTGCCACGCTCGCGCAGCGCGCGCTCGATCTCGGATCGCCGGGCCTGGATCCCGTGTATGGCTATGGACTGGTCGGGGCGGAGCTGCGCAACCAGCCGGCGCTCGCGGCGGCGCGCGGGCATTAAGTCAAAACGAACAAAACTGCCACACGCGGGAAGATTCACGCTGCTGTGCTCGTAGTACTCGTTGAAGGGTCGCGGACGGACCGCGGCCTGGAAAAGGAGACGACCATGAAAGCGATCCATCTTTTCGCGAGTGTCGCGATCGCAACTGTACTGGCCGCGGTTCCCGCTCACGCCCAGCCCCCGGGCGGTGGCGTCCACGGCGGCTTCGGCGGCTCGTTGCACGGCGGTCTCGCTGCGGGCGGCACCCGGGCCGGCACCCGGGCCGGCACGAGCGCCGGCGCGCGGACGGCGGCCGACGCCACCGCCGGCGTGAAGGACACCGCGGCGCAGGTGCGCGGGGTCAATGCCTCGACTGCCGTCAACGGCGGAGCCTCTGTCAAGGCGTCGAGCGCTGCGCCCACTGCCGCCGTGTCGACATCCGCGGGCGTCTCGGCGAGCGCCGCGGCACGCTGAAGCAGCGCACACGCATAACACGCTGAAGAAGATGCGCTTGAGGTCGAACGGCAGACTCACGTCTGCCGTTCGATTTTTTTTCGTGGCTGAAATCGCGCCGGCGCGAGTGGTCAGCGGCTCAGCTGTCGTCGCGGTAGCGGCGCACGCGCACCGCGAGCAGCACCAGCGCCACGGCGACCGCGACCCCGAGCCACAGGTCGACGTCGGTGAAGGCCTCGCGGAAGTTCAGGTCATCGAGCAGCGTGCCGACCGGCAGCACGCGGTCGTGGCTGATGATGTGGGTGTGTCCCAGCGCGAGCGTGTGCCAGATGCCGTTCTGGCGGTACTTGAGGAAGCTCCACAGGTAATGGCTGCCGAACACGATGCGCTCGAGCAGCGGCGCCACCGCCAGCGGCAGCGCGGCCCACAGGAACGGGCTGCGCCGCGCCCAGGCCGATATCAGCAGCAGGTAGGCGGACAGCGGCGCGTACCACAGCATGGCGAGCAGCATCATGAGCAGCAGCGCGAGCTCGGTGCGAAACCACTCGAGCAGATTGAAGCCGAGCATGGCCGGGACGCCGCGCAGCGCCAGGCGCGCATCGATGAGCGCCGAGAACACCACGTGGGCCAGCACGCCGAGCGCGCAGACTCCGAGCGGCACAACCAGCAGCGCCACCAGCACCTTGGAGCCGACGGTGAGCCGGTCGGAGATCGGTAGTGACTTCCAGAACAGAATGCTGCGGTCGCGGCGCTCGGTGTACAGGCAGTCGAGCAGGTAGTAGCCGACGCAGATGACCATCACCAGCGACAGCGGGATCAGCAGCGCCCACTGCACCAGCGTCGACAGCGCCACGCGGCTATCGGCGTTCGCAAACGGCGGCAGGTGCAATTCACCGTGACCGAGCAGCGGGCTCAGAGCGATCAGCACCGCGACCGCGAGCGGCGCGCACCACAGGTAGCGGTTCTCCCAGAACTCGCGCCGCACCAGCATCAGGAGCGTGCGGCCGGTGGCGGCGTGGGCCGGCGATGGTTCGCTGCTTGGCGCGGCCGCCGCGGCGGCTTCGAAGGTGCTGTTCATGTACTTCCCGTCTCCTGCATCTTGGCGACGAACAGGTCGGCGATCGAGGGCGTGCGCAGCTCGCCGAGCGCGCCGAGCTCGGCCGCGCTGCGGTCCTCGAACAGCATCGCCACGCGCCCGAACACCTCGCGTTCGTAGAAGGGGCGCAGCGCGCGGCCGCGCGCCGCCTGCTCGCCCGCGAGCGTGAGCTGCTGGTAGCGCTGGCCGAGCTCCTCGACCGCGGCGGCGAGCACCACGCGGCCGTGATTGATGAAGATCACATCGGTGAAGAGATTCTCCACTTCCTCGACCTGGTGCGTGGTGAGCACGATGGTGCGCTGCTTGTCGAAGTAATCGTTGAGCAGCGTGTCGTAGAACTTGCGCCGGTAGAGCAGGTCGAGCCCGAGCGTCGGCTCATCGAGCACCAGCAGCCGCGCATCGATCGCCATGATCAGCGCCAGGTGCAGCTGCGTCACCATGCCCTTGGAGAGCTCGCGTACCCGGCTCGTCATGCGAATGTCGGTGCGGCGCAGGAAATCCTCGGCGCGCGCGCGATCGAAGCGCGGGTGCACGCCGGCGCAGAAGCTGAGCGCCTGGCTCACCTTCAGCCAGCGCGGCAGCACCGCCACATCGGCGATGAAGCACACCTCGCTCATCAGCGCGTCGCGCTGCGCACGCGGGTCGATGCCGAGCACGCGCAGCTCGCCCTCGAAGGTGGTCAGCCCGAGGATCGCCTTGAGCGCGGTCGTCTTGCCGGCGCCGTTCGGGCCGATGAGCCCGACGATGCGGCCCGCGCCGACGTTGAGACTCACGTTGTCCAGCGCGTGCGTCGCGCCGTAGCTCTTGGTCAACCCGCGCGCTTCAATTACTGCTGTCATCTTTTTTCTCACCGGCCGCAGTCGGGTTGGCCGTCGGCCAAGGGGTGGCGGGCGCCGCGGCGCCGACACGCTGCAGTTCGTCGGGCGACAGCCCGAGGCGCTGGATGGTGGCGTAAACCTTTGGCCACTCGTCCTCGAGAAAGCGCTGGCGCTCGTCCTTCATCAGCGCCTTGCGCGCGCCGGAGCTCACGAACATGCCGCGGCCACGGCGTTTCTCCACCAGTTGCTCGTCGACCAGCTGCTGGTAGCCCTTGAGCACCGTGAGGGGATTGAGCCGGAAGTCGGCCGCAACGCTGCGCACCGAGGGCAGCGGATCGCCTTCCTTGAGCACCCCTTCGAGGATCATCGCGACCACCCGGTCCCGCAGTTGCCGATAGATCGGCGAGCTGTCGTCCCACTGCGGATCCATGACGGTGTGCACGGTGCCTGTGACGGAGGATTAGCGAACTAATCTACCAAAACGGCCGGCTGCGGCTGGCCGAACCAGTGCGGCATGCTGGCCGCGACCACCGGGGTGGCGGCGTGTACGCCCGGCGGCAGCGAGGTCGAGTGCACGAAGGCGAATCCGCTGATGAGCGTGATGAGAACGGCGGCCGCTGCACAGGTGGAGGCGCGGTAGAAAGTGGCTGCGAAGGTGTTCATGGTGGCTCCTTGGTCGTACTTTGGGTGGATGGTTTGGTCGTTTACACGTGCACGCACGGCGCGGCGCTCGGGGTCGAGGCCTGGCCGGGTGCCGCAGAGGTGGACTGCACGAACGCCAGGCTCAGCACGAGCGTGATCAGCAGGGCGGCGGCAGCGCAGGTGAGGTCCCGGTAGATGGCTGAAGCGAAGCTGTTCATGGCGTTCTCCTTGAGTCCTGTTCCTGGTCTGTCTGGTCGGAAGCCTGTGGCTGCCTTCCATGGTGTTATACTCTACTACAACACTACTTGAGTGTCAAGCTAGTGCACCGACCCATGGCTCAACTGCCTGGCACCGCATTGGAGAGCGCCCGCGGCCTTACGGTTTGAGCCTGGAGCGCGCGCCAGGCGGCCGGCGCGGCCCCCTCCTGAGAGGGACAGGCTAGAATTCCCGGCTCTTTTTGCCTCGAGCGACAGCGAACGCCCATGAAAACCGTCAACGTTGCGATTACCGGCGCGGCCGGCCAGATCGGTTATGCCCTCGCCTTCCGCGTGGCCGCCGGCAACGCACTCGGTGCCGACACCCGCATCAACCTGCACCTGCTCGAGATCACCCCGGCGCTAGCCGCGCTGCAGGGAGTGGTGATGGAGCTGGAGGACTGTGCCTTCCCGATGCTCGGCCGCGTGGCAGCCACGGACGATGCGCGCGTGGCGTTTCGCGACTGCCAGGTGGCGCTGCTCGTCGGCGCCCGCCCGCGCGGACCCGGCATGGAGCGCAAGGACCTGCTGCAGGCGAACGCGCAGATCTTCTCCGCGCAGGGCAAGGCGCTCAACGAGGTCGCCGACCGCAAGGTGAAGGTGCTCGTGGTCGGCAACCCGGCCAACACCAACGCGCTCATCGCCCAGGCCAACGCGCGCGATCTGGAGCCGCGCAACTTCACCTCGATGACGCGCCTCGATCACAATCGCGCGCTCGCGCAGCTCGCCGCCAGAACCGGCGTGCACGTCAGCGCCATCCGCCGCATGACCATCTGGGGCAATCACTCCGCCACGCAGTACCCTGACCTGTCGCACGCGCAGGTCGACGGCCGGCCGGCGAAGGCGCTGGTGGATGCCAAGTGGATCGAGGAGAGCTTCATACCGGTGGTGCAGCAGCGCGGCGCGGCGGTCATCAAGGCGCGCGGCGCTTCTTCGGCAGCCTCGGCCGCCGCCGCCGCGATCGACCACGTGCATACCTGGACGCACGGCACCCGCGAAGGCGACTGGGTGAGCATGGCGGTGCCGGCCGACGGCAGCTACGGCATCGGCGCGGGCGTCATCTATTCGTACCCCGTGACCGTGAGCGCGGGCGACTACCACATCGTGCCCGGGCTCGCCATCGACGAGTTCAGCCGCAAGCGCATGGACGCCACGCTCGCGGAGCTGCGCGAGGAGCGCGCCGGAGTGCAGAACCTGTTGGGGTGAGATGCGCGCGAGCGTGCGCGGCACGCTATAGTCGTCGCGGCACGACGGCGGAGGAGCTGACTTGGGCGCACTCGTCTTCCTGATCCTGCTGGTGGCGGCCGCCTATGCGGTGACCCAGGTCGGCGGCGTCATCACGCTGCTGTTCCTCGCCGCGGTACTGTTCCTCGCCTATCGGCGCCTGTCGCTGCTCGCTTTCACCGCGACCTTCACCGTGCTGCTCGCCGCCTACACCTGGCTCGGCGCGAGCAGCGCCCCGGCGGGCCTGTGGAAGGGTTTCCTGTGGGTGCTGCTCGCCGCACTATGGCTGCTGAACGTGCGGCCGCTGCGCAAGGTGATCATCACCCGACCTTTCATGAAGACCTACCTGCGGGCGCTGCCTTCGATGTCGCAGACCGAGAAGGAGGCGCTCGAGGCGGGCACCGTGTGGTGGGACGGGGAGCTGTTCACCGGCGCGCCGCGCTGGGACAAGCTGCTCGCCGCGAGGCCGCCGCAGCTCTCCGCGGAGGAGAGCGCGTTCCTCGCAGGTCCCTGCGAGGAACTGTGCCGCATGCTCGATGAATGGCACATCACGCACGAGCGCGGCGATCTGCCGCCGCAGGTGTGGGAGTTTCTGAAGACGCGCGGCTTCTTCGCGATGATCATCCCGAAGCGCTACGGCGGGCTGGAGTTCTCCGCCTACGCGCACTCGTGCGTGCTGGCGAAGATCTCCAGCAGGAGCCCCACGGCCTCCTCCACGGTCGCGGTGCCCAACTCGCTCGGGCCGGCGGAGCTCCTGAACCACTACGGCACCGAGGAACAGAAGGACTACTACCTGCCGCGCCTGGCGCGCGGCGAGGAAGTGCCGTGCTTCGCGCTCACCGGCCCGCGCGCCGGCTCGGATGCCGCCTCCATCCCCGACACCGGCATCGTGTGCCGCGGACCGTGGCAGGGAGGCGAGGTGCTGGGCCTGAAGCTCAACTTCTCCAAGCGCTACATCACGCTCGCCCCGGTCGCCACTGTCATCGGGCTCGCCTTCCGCATGTTCGATCCGGAGCGGCTGCTGGGTGGCAAGACGGACATCGGCATCACCTGTGCGCTGATCCCGCGCAACGCGCCCGGCGTCAGCATCGGGCGGCGGCACTTTCCGCTCAACGTGCCGTTCCAGAACGGCCCCATCCAGGGCAAGGACGTGTTCGTGCCGCTCGACTGCATCATCGGCGGCGCGGCCATGGCCGGCGCCGGCTGGCGCATGCTGGTCGAGCAGCTGTCCGTCGGGCGCTGCATCTCGCTGCCCTCCAACACCACCGGTGCGTCCAAGGCGGCCGTGCTGGCGACCGGCGCGTACGCGCGCATCCGCACCCAGTTCAATCTTCCGGTCGGCCGCTTCGAGGGCGTCGAGGCGGTGATCGCACGCATGGTGGGGCTCACCTACACCATGGACGCCGCGCGCTCGGTCACGGCCGGCGCCATCGACGGCGGCGAGAAGCCCTCGGTGCCTTCCGCGATGCTCAAATACCACGTCACCGAGATGGGCCGCCAGGTGGCGAACGACGCCATGGACGTGCACGGCGGCAAGGGCATCTGCCTGGGACCGAAGAACTATCTCGGCCGCGGCTACCAGATCGTACCGGTGGCGATCACGGTGGAAGGCGCGAACCTGCTGACGCGCAACCTCATCATCTTCGGCCAGGGCGCGGTGCGCTGCCATCCGTTCGTGCTGCGCGAGATGAACGCGGCGCGCAATCCCGACCGCAGCGCCGGCATCGGGGAGTTCGATCGCGCGTTGTTCGGCCACATCGGCTTCACGATCTCGAACGCCGTGCGCTCGTTCATCATGGCACTCACCCACGCGCGCTTCACGCGCGCACCGGTGCACGGTCCGACCGCCCGCTACTACCAGCACGTGGTGCGCTTCTCGGCGTCCTTCGCCTTCGCGGTCGACGTGGCGATGCTGTCGCTCGGCGGCTACCTGAAAAAGAAGGAAGCCCTGTCGGCCCGCCTCGGCGACGTGCTGTCGTGCCTGTACCTCGCTTCCATGGTGCTCAAGCACCACGAGAACCAGGGGCGCCAGCAGGAGGACCTGCCCGTGGTCGAGTGGGCCTGCCGCCACCTGCTCTACTACGCCCAGGAACAGCTGCACGGCTTGCTGCGCAACTTCCCCAACCGCGCCCTGGCGGCTCTCATGCGCGTATTGATCTTCCCGCGCGGGCGCATCTACTCCGCCCCCGGCGACCGCCTCGGCAGGACGGTCGCCGCGCTGGTCACCAATCCCACCCAGGCGCGCGAGCGGCTCGGCGAGTTCACCTATCGCACGCTCGAGCCGGGCAATCCGTTCGGGCTGCTGCAGGAGGCGCTGCTGCTCGCGGTGCAGTTGGAGCCGCTCGAGAAGCGCATCCGCGTCGACGGGGTGAAGACCGGCAAGATCACCGCGCTCGACCTGCCCGGGCGCATTCAGCAGGCGCTCGCCGCCGGCATCCTCTCGGAGACCGAGGCCGCGGCGCTGCGCGACTACGACCGCAAGGTGATGGATCTGATCAACGTCGATGACTTCGAGTCGCACGAGCTCGGCACCCAGGCGCTGCCCAGCGCGAGGTCCGTGCACGTCGCATGAACGCGGCGGTCCCGACCGCCCCGAGCCTGACGGCGCCGGTGCTGTGCGACAACTGCGGCGCCCCAGTGCCCGCGAGATACTGCAGCGCCTGCGGCCAGCGGCTCGAGCCGCCGGTGCATTCGCTGTGGCACTTCAGCCGCGTGGCCACGGAAGATCTTACGCATGCGGATTCGCGGCTGTGGCGCACGCTCACGGCGCTGCTGTTCAAGCCGGGCCGGCTGACGCGCGAGTTCCTCGCCGGCCGCCGCGCGCGCTACCTGCCACCGGTGCGCCTCTACCTGGTGCTGTCGGTGTTGTTCTTCCTCATCGCGAGCGCGGTACACACGCGCTTCACGGTGCTGGCGTTCGACGCCGACCATCCCAGCCACAACAAGGCGCTGCCGGCCAACACCGTCAACGATGCCGTGGCCGGTATTGCCACGCCACGGCCCGGAGAAACCACCGAGCAGCGCGCCGCGCGGGTGTGCGCCAATGCGAACTACAACGGCCCCTGGGCGAGCACGCTGCGGCCGCAATTCCAGCGGGCCTGCCGCAACAGCGTCATGGACAACGGCCGCGACCTGCAGGACGCGTTCCTGCACAACGTGCCGCGCGCCATGTTCATCTTCCTGCCGCTGCTCGCCGGGGTGATGATGCTCATGTACTGGCGGCCGCGGCATTACTACGTGGAGCACCTGCTGCTGTTCGTGCACAACCACGCGTTTGTCTTCCTGGTGGCGAGCCTCGTGCTGCTGCTCGGCAAGTTCGTGCCGCACGTTCCGGGACTGGACCTGGCGATCGTCCTGTACTTTGCGTGGTACATGTACCGCTCTGTGCGGGTCGTGTACCAGCAGGGGCGCCTGCTCACCTTGACCAAGCTCGCGTTGCTGGGTTTTTTTTATCTGGTGTTCGCCGCGCTGCTGCTCGCGATCACCAGCGTCTATAGCGCTCTAATGCTATGAAGGAGATCCCGATGCGTACGTTGTTCATTGGCGCCTTGCTGCTCGCCGCCCTGCCGCTCGCCATGGCGCAGGAGCGCACCCCCTCGGCGCCCGGCGCCAAGGTGTTCATCATCACGCCGAAGAACGGTGCCACCGTGCACAACCCGGTGGTGGTGAAGTTCGGGCTCAAGGGCATGGTTATCGCGCCGGCGGGCACCAAGGCCGAGAACAGCGGCCACCATCATCTGCTGATCGACACCGATCCGCCGGCGGACCTGAGCACACCGCTCCCCGCCACCGACAAGATCGTGCACTTCGGCAAGGGACAGACCGAAACCACGCTGACGCTGACGCCCGGCAAGCACACCCTGCAGCTGCTGTTCGCGGACCTGAACCACATACCCCACAACCCGCCGGTGATCTCCAGGAAGATCACCATCAATGTGGCGCCGTGACGCGCTCGCCTCGCTAGCGGCGCCACCGGCAACGCTTCAGGGCTAAGGGTCATGACGCGCGCGGTGCTGCACGTCGACATGGATGCGTTCTACGCCTCCGTCGAGCAGCACGATGATCCGTCGCTCGCCGGCCGGCCGCTCATCGTCGGCTGGGACGGCGGCCGCGGCGTCGTGGCCGCGGCGAGCTACGAGGTGCGCCGCTACGGGGTGCACTCGGCGATGCCGGTCCGCAAAGCGCTGCAGCTGTGCCCGCACGCCGTGTGCGTGCGCCCGCGCATGGCGCGCTACCAGGAAGTCTCCGCGCAGGTGTTCGGCGCGTTCCGCGAGGTGACGCCGCTGGTGCAGGGACTGTCGCTGGATGAGGCGTTCCTCGACGTGACCGCGAGCCTGCAGCTGCTCGGCGACGCGCTCGAGATCGGACGCCGCATCAAGCGGCGCATCCGCGCGCTCACTGGTTTGACTGCTTCCGTCGGCGCCGCCCCCAACAAGCTGGTGGCGAAGATCGCCTCCGATCTGATGAAGCCCGACGGCCTCACCCTGGTGGAGGCGGCGCGCGTGCGCGAAGTGCTCGATCCGCTCTCGGTGCGGCGCCTGCCGGGCCTGGGGAGCAAGACCGGCGCGAAGGTGGAAGCGGCCGGGATCCGCACCCTGGGCGAGCTGCGCAGCGCCCCCGATGCGGTGCTGTGGCCGCTGTTCGGACGCTATTCGTCGTGGATGCGCGAGCGCGCCTCCGGCATCGACGAGCGCCCGGTGCTGCCTGAGGTCGAGGAGAAATCCCTGAGCGCCGAGGACACCTTCGAGCACGACATCGACGATATCCGTACGCTGCAGCGCCAGCTGGCTGGTCTTGCGGACCTGGCCGCCGCGCGACTGCGCGCACGGCAGCTCATGGCCGGCTGCATCGGCGTCAAGATCCGGCGCGATGACTTCAGCACCTTCAGCCGGCAGCGCGCCGTGGCGCCCCCCACCTGCGAGGCACGCGCGGTCGCGGGGGTGGCGGCGGAGCTGCTCACCCGGTGGCTGGCCGCGAACCGCGGCGCGAAACTTCGTCTGCTGGGCGTGGTCCTCACTGAGCTGACGCCCGCTTCCCAGCTCGGGCTGTTCGAGGAGACGCGCCGCGAGAGCCAGCTCGATGCGACGCTGGACGAGGCCCGCGCTCGCTTCGGCCGCCAGGCGCTGCGGCGCGGCAACACGATCGAGTAGCATCCCTTCATGTACCTGACGTTCTTCGGCCTCAACGAAAAGCCGTTCGCGATCACGCCCGATCCGCGCTACCTGTACCTGAGCGAGCGCCACGCGGAGGCGCTCGCCCACCTGCTGTACGGCGTCAACGAGGCGGGCGGCTTCGTGCAGCTCACCGGCGAGGTCGGCACCGGCAAGACCACCATCGTGCGCTCGCTCCTGGCGCAGACGCCGAAGAACGCCGAGATCGCACTGATCCTCAACCCGAAGATGACCGCGCCGGAGTTTCTGCTCACCATCTGCGAGGAGCTCGGCATCGGCGTGCCCGACTCGGCGCTCGACAGCCGCAAGGACCTGGTCGACATCCTCAGCCGCTACCTGCTGCGCGCCCACGCCGCCGGGCAGCGCGTGGTGCTGGTGGTGGACGAGGCGCAGAACCTGTCCCCGGAAGTGCTCGAGCAGGTGCGCCTGCTCACCAACCTCGAGACCAACACGCAGAAGCTGCTGCAGATCATCCTCATCGGCCAGCCTGAGCTGCGCGAGCTGCTGGCGCGCACCGAGCTGCGCCAGCTGGCGCAACGCATCACCGGGCGCTATCACTTGAATCCGCTGTCTCACGACGAGACCATCGCCTACGTGCGCCACCGCCTGCGCGTCGCCGGCGCCACCAGCGACATCTTCTCCCCCGGCGCGCTGAACGCGGTGTTCCGTCTGTCGCAGGGCGTGCCGCGCGTCATCAACGTCATCTGCGATCGCTCGCTGCTGGGCGCCTACTCGCTCGACCGTCACCGCGTCACCGGTGCGCTGGTGCGCAATGCCGCCGCCGAGGTCTTCGGCCGCCGCTTCGCCCCGCACTGGCTGCCGTGGGCCGCGACGGGTGCCATCGCCGTGGCGCTCGCGCTCGGCACGCTCGCGCTGTGGCGCTTCGAGCCCTGGGGCGCGCATGCCCGCGCCCCGGCGGATCCCAAGCCGCCGGCGGCGGCCGTGGCCGCAGCGACGAGCGCGGTGGCGGCGACGCCGGCCGCTGCGCCACCGTTGCGGCAGCTGCTCGCGCAGCACGCCGCCGACACCGACACCGACGGCGCCTTTGCCCGGCTGTTCGGCCTGTGGAGCGCGCAGTACCAGCCGAGCGGCACCGACCCGTGTACCCAGGCCACGCAGCAGGGCCTGGCGTGCGTGTCCGAGCGCGGCTCCTTCGGGCAGCTGCGGCTGTACAATCACCCCGCCATCCTGCTGTTGAACGACGGCGCCGGCACCAGCTACCAGGTGGTGCTCACCCGCCTCGATGACGAGCAGGCGCGTCTCGAGCTCGGCGGCCCACAAAGCGTCAGTCTCGGCGAGCTGTCGCGTTACTGGCTGGGAGATTTCGTGATGTTGTGGCGACCACCCGCGCGCGCCCCGGTGAAGCCGCTGACGATCGGGATGCGCGGCACCGAGGTGCGCTGGCTGCGCCAGAGTCTGCAGCGGCTGCACGGCGTGGCGGCCGATGCGCCGGCGAGCGACCTGTTCGACGCCGAGCTCACCGGCTGGGTGCGCGATTTCCAGCGCCAGCATCAGCTCACCGTCGACGGCATTGCCGGCCTGCAGACGCAGATCGCGCTCGCCAGCGCGGTCGCGGGTCCCGATTCTCCGCTGCTCTCGGCGGACGACGCGCACCACGGCGGCTGAACACATGTCCTTCATCCTCGATGCACTGAAGAAGTCCGAGAGCGATCGCCAGCGTCGCAGCGGTCCGGCGCTCTTCGAGGTCAAGGTGGCGCCGCCGCGCACGCGGCTGCCCGCCTGGGCCATCGCGATCGCGTGCCTGCTGGCGGTGAATCTGGGCATCGTCGTGTGGATGGTACTCAGGCGGCCGGCGCACGAAGGCGCCGCAGTCGCGCTGCCGCCGGCTGCCGCGGCGACTGCGGCGGCGCTGCCGCCCCCTGCCGCAGCTCCACCGTCCGCGGCGGCGACCGTTGCAGCCGCAACCGTCGTCGCAGCACCCCCTGCCGCAGCAGCGCTGGCGCCCGCCGCCGCGGCGCCCGCCGCCGCCGCACCCGGCCCCGCGGCACCCGGCCCCGCGCAGGGCGCAGCCTCCCTGCCGGCAGCCGGGGAACCCAACCCCGAGGACTACGCGCCGGCCGAGGAGCCCCCGGCGGGCGGCCCGCTGGGCGGCCACGTGCGGCGCGGCACCGCTTCCGGCGTGCCGCTCTACCAGGACGCCACTGCCACTCCGGGAACGCAGCTGCCGCAGTTGCGGCTCGACCTGCACGTGTTCGCCTCCCGGCCGCAGGATCGCTTCGTGATGATCAACATGCACAAGCTGCACGAAGGCGAGTCGCTCCCCGAGGGGGTGCGCGTGGACAGCATCACCCCGGAAGGGGCGGTGATGTCCTATAACGGCCAGAAGTTTCTCCTGCCGCGGGAATGAGCCACAAGATGATGACCAGCTTCACAGAAATCCCCCCCCGCTAGCGACAGGCGGGGGGTCTTACGTCATCTTAATTCCAGCGGTCGGGCCTGCCTTTGCCCGACGGGCTTCCTTTAAATTGACAGCCGTGGCTCCCCACATGCCTACCCCCGTCCCGAGGCCCCTGCCGCCCGCTGGGGAAGCGCCCGTGCGCTTCGCGCTCGCCGCGAAGCCCCTCATGGCGCTCACCCGCGACGAGGAGCTGCTCGCCGCCTTGAGAAACGTCACCGACCCGGTGCACGAGGTGTGCGTCATCGGCGCGGAGCTCGACCTGTCCACCGCGCTGATGGCGCATCACGCCGGGGTCGCAGTCCTCGACTGCAACCTGATCGTCAGCCCGCTCGCTACCCTCACCGCACGCCTGCATGCCCAGTTCCCGGAGCTGGTGCTGATCGTGGCCGGCGGGGCGTCCGAGCAGGGCATGCTCGCCGCGCAGATCACCGACGGCACCGTGCACCGCTTCCTGCACAAGCCGGTATCCGAGCAGCGCGTGCGGGCATTCGTCGAGTCCGCCTGGCGCCGCCAGGCGCACGACGCGACGGCCTCGATGATGAGGCCGCCCGCGCGCCCTCCCGCCAACCGTGCGCTGCGCATCGCCGCCGTGCTCGCAGCGCTTGCGGCCGCCGCCGCGCCGCTGGTGTGGCTCGCCATGCGAACCGAGCCTGTTTCTTCCGTCGTCGCGCCCCCCGCGGCGCAGTCCAACGGCAACACCCCCGCGGCAGGCAGCAGCCCCGCGCCGACCAGCGCTGACGTCCCCGCCATGCCGGGCTTCGGCCTCCCGGCGCTGCCCGGCGCCAGCCCGCCTGCCGCGCCCGTCGCCAGCGTCCCGGGCGGCCAGCCGGCCGCGCCGCCCGCCGCAGCGCCCCAGGAGCCCGCGCAGCCGCAGCGGGACGCACAGGTCAGCGATTTCCTGCAGCGGGCCACCACGGCGATGAGCCGCGGCGCGTTCATCGAACCTAAACAGGACAACGCGCGCTTCTACCTCGAGTCGGCGCGCGCGCTCGACCCCCAGGACGAGCGCGTGCAGGAAGCGATGCTGGACCTGGTTGCGCGCCTGGAGAGCGAGGCGCGCCAGGCACTCGCGGCACACGACCCCGCGCAGGCGGAAGCGTGGACCGCGGCCGCCGCCGAGGCTGGCGCTGCGCCCGAGCACGTCGCGGCGCTGCGCAGCGAGGCGCAGCAGCTGCGCGGCGACGCGCGCGACGCCACCGCGATCGTCGCCCCGGTCGCTGTGCCGATCGTCGCTGCGGCCGCTGTGCCGGTCGCCGCCCCCGGCAGCGCACCGGCCGCGGCGATGGCCGCACCAGCGGCCGATGCGAACAGCGCATCGGCCGAGGCGCAGTCGCCGGCCGCGCAGACCGAAGGCACGCTCACTCGCACACGCTACGTACCGCCGCTGTACCCGGACAGCGCGCGCAACCGCAACATCGGCGGCTGGGTGGACCTCACGTTCCTGGTCGGACCCGACGGCGCGGTGAGTGACGTGGCGGTGGTCGCCGCGCAGCCGCCCGGCACGTTCGAGCAGGCGGCCATCGCCGCCGTGCGGCGCTGGCGCTACCAGCCGCTCGTCCGTGACGGCCACGCCGCCAGTCAGCAGGCGCGCGTGCGCGTGCGCTTCAAGGTGCACGAATGAACGCGTCGAGCACCCCGGCCCAGGCGCGCGTCATGCTGGTGGCCGACGACACGCGTTACAGCGAGTGGCTGCGACATCACCTCGACGTGCTGTGTCCGCAGGCGAGCGTCAGCATGCTGAACCTGGCGGAGTTCGAGCGCTGGTGCAGCACGTTCTCCGGCCGGGACTGTGATCTGTTGATGCTGTCGGTGCGGTTCGGCAGCAGCCCCGATGACCCGCAGTCGCAGGGGCTCGCGCTGCTGCGCCGGCTGCGCGATCAACCCGCATCCCCCGCCGTGATCGCCATCGCCGAGGACGGCAACGAGCTCACCGCGGTGCGCGCGCTGCAGCTCGGCGCGGTCGACTACCTGCCGAAGCGCCTGCTCACGCCCGAGCGCCTGAACACGGCGGTGCGCATCGCGCTGCGGCGCGTCGAGCGGCGCGTGGCGCGCCGCCTGGCCAGCCTCGCCAACATGTCACGCGATGCGGCGCTGCGGGCGCGCGATGCGGCCGCGGCCCAGGAGAGCACCGCCGACACGCCACCGGCCAACGCCCGTGCCGCCGAAGGCAGCGCCGCGCTGCAGCCGAAAGGGGTGGTGGCGCTGCTGACTTCGTCGAACCCGGAGGTGATCCCCGGCTACACGCTGCGCCTGCGGATCGGCGAGTCGGAGAAGGCGGTGGTGTACCTCGCCACCAGCACGCTGCGCGGCCACAACGTGGCGCTGAAGGTGAGCAAGACGCTGCGCGACGAGGCGGCGGGCCGCCAGTTCCTCGAGCGCGAGTACACGGCCATCATGGCGGTGAAGAGCCCGCTGGTGGTGGAGATCTACGATTACGGCGTGCACGCCGGCTTCGAGTACCTGGCGATGGAGTACCTGCCGCGCGGGGACCTGAAGGCGCGTATCCAGCGCGGCGTGAGTGAGCGGGAGGCGCTGCACTACGTGGGCGAGATCGCCGCGGCGCTCAAGGTGGTGCACGAGGCGGGGCTGGTGCACCGCGATCTGAAACCGCCCAATGTCATGCTGCGCGAGAGCGACACGGTGGCGCTCATCGACTTTGGCCTGGCGCGCTCGGTCGACGGCAACACCATCAGTACCCAGACCGGCGTGCTGCTCGGCTCGCCGTACTACATGAGCCCCGAGCAGGCGCTCGGCGAGCCGCTCGATATCCGCTCGGACTTCTACAGCCTGGGCGTCATCTGCTATGAAATGCTGAGCGGCCAGAAACCCTATATCGGGGCCACCGCCATGGAAGTGTTGCAGCAGCACGTGAGTGCGCCGCTGCCGCAGCTGCCGGGCGACCTGGCGCGCTACCAGCCGCTGCTCGCGAAGCTCCTCGCCAAGGGACGCGGCGAGCGCTACGCGACCGCCGCCGAGATCGTCGCGGCGGCCGCGGCGCTGCTCAGCACGGCCGCCGCGGACCTGTCGGCAACCGACCAGGTGCAGCCGAGCGCGGCGTAGGCTTCCCGCCGCGCGCCCGTCGGCGATTTCAACGCGCGTCGAGCGCGCGCCCGCGCCGTTGAAAGGCGCTTCCCAGGGCGAGCGCCAGCACCGTCCACGCGGCCGAGATCCCCGCGCCGAGCCAGCCGATGGAGGCGGGCGTAGCGCCGAAGCCGCCGGTGAGCGCCTTGTACAGCGAGCCGCTGAGCGCATCCCCGCCGCGGTAGGCGAAGGTGTCGATGAGGCTCTTCGCCTTGTACTTCTCCTCGCGGCTCACCACGGTGAACAGCGCATCGCGGCATGGACGCGTGAGCGCGTAGTCCCCCACACGGCGCACGGCGTACACCACCACCAGCACCATGAAGCGCGGCGCGAGCGCAAACAGCGCGTAGCCCGCGGTCATGATGACCGGCACCGAGACCAGGATCACGCGCAGTCCCACCCACTTGAAGAGCCGCCCGAACAGCAGCAGCTGGATTACCAGCGAGGCCGCCTGCACCCAGAAGTCGATGCCACCGAAAAAGCGCGTGCGCTCATCGGCGCTGGTGAACACCTTGGCCACGAACGCCTGCTGCTCGAGGTAGAGGAACGTCGACACCCAGGTCATGAGCAGCACGAACAGCGCGATGCCGAGCAGGTAGGGCGAGCGCACCACCTGGGCGAACGCCGCCCACATGCTGCCGCCCAGGGCCGCATCCGCGCGCGGCTCGGGCGGCTGGCCCGCGACCTCGCGCGGCGCGGCGGCGTGCGCACGCTGCCAGCGGATGACCTGCGTCATGAAGACCAGCGACAGCACCAGCAGGGCGGCCGAGATCGGCAGCAGGTTGATGGCGCCGAGCGGCACGGCGAGATAGTGGGCGACCAGCGGACCGATCAGTCCGCCGGTGCTGGCGCCGGCCCAGATGGCGCCGAACAGCCGGCCCGCCTGCTCGCGGTTGAACACGTCCGCCATCAGGCTCCAGAAAGCTGCGACCACGAAGAGATTGAAGACGCTCACCCACACGAAATAGGTGCGCGCGATCCACACGTGGTCCTCCTGCAGCCGGAACCACAGGTAGAAGCCGACGAGATTAGCGGCGAAGAATCCGTATACCCACGGCAGGAACACGGTGCGCGGAAAGCGCGAGGTGAGCCAGCCGTACACCGGCTGCAGCACCAGCATGACCACGAACACCCCCCAGAAGAGGTACGGGATCTTCTCCAGCCCCGAGGTGATGCCGAGCGCGTCGCGCACCGGGCGCAGGATCGTGTAGCTCGCGAACATGCACAGCAGCGTCGCGAAGGACGCGAGCAGCGCCGGCGCCTCACCGGGCTGCAGGACGACGAGGCGTTGCAGGAGCTGACGCATGCATTCCCCACTTTCACGAAAGCGCGAACAACTCGTTAGTGTGCCACAGCGGCGTGCCGGCACCCGCCGCGGCGAATGCGCACGGCGCACAAGTTACAAACTGTTGGTTGTGCGCTGTGCCAACACGCGCCGCGAGGCTTGACCTCGGGGGCGGTAAGCGCCGCGCCCACGCTTGACACTCAAACGTCATAAAGGGTGCAATGCCATCCTGCGAGCGTGCGAGTCAGCCAGGGCCGAAGAAATCATGCATCTCGTCGATACGACCCTGTTCTATTCACCGACCAGCGGCGGCGTGAAGCGCTACCTCACGGCCAAACACGCCTGGCTCGCAGCCAACACCGCCTGGGAGCACACCATCGTCGTGCCGGGGACGGACGTGCAGCTCGAGCGCGGCGGGGTGTGCACGCTGCCCGGTTGCCCGGTGCCGGGCACGTTCAACTACCGCCTGCCGCTCAACCCGCGCCGCTGGGCGCGCGTGCTCGATGCGCTCGAGCCGACCGTCATCGAGGCGGGCGACGCCTTCCACCCGGCGTGGTGCGGCTGGCAGGTGGCGCGGCGGCGCGGCATTCCGCTGGTGGCCTTCTATCATTCCAACCTGCCGCAGCTCGCCGGCCAGCGCTGGTGCGGCTGGTTCACCGAGCCGGTGCTGCGGCGCTACCTGCGCGAGCTGTACGAGCGCTGCGACCTGGTGTTCGCTCCGAGCCGCCTGATGTGCGAGTACCTGCGCGCGCTCGGGCTGCAGCACGCGGTGCACCAGCCGCTCGGCGTCGATGCGCAGGTGTTTCATCCCGCACGGCGCAGCGACGCGCTGCGAGCGCATCTCGGCCTGCCGGCCGGCGTGCGCCTGCTGGCGTACGCCGGGCGCTTCGCGCGCGAGAAGAACCTGGCGGTGCTGCTGCAGGCGGTCGCAAGCCTCGGCGCGCCGTACCACCTAGTGCTGATCGGCGGGGAGCAGACGGCGCGACTCGCGTCCAACGTCACGCTGCTGCCCTACCGGCGCGACAGCCTGGAGCTTGCCGGCTGGCTCGCCTCGGCGGATGCCCTGGTGCATGCCGGCACCAAGGAAACCTTCGGCCTGGTGGTACTGGAGGCCATGGCGTGCGGCCGGCCGGTGGTGGCGGCGCGCGCCGGGGCGTTCCCGGAATTCATCGACGAGAGCGTCGGGCAGCTCGCCGAGCCCGACAGCGCCCGCGGCATGGCCGAAGCGATCGAGGCGCTCTACGAGCGGGATATCGAGGCGGTCGGGGCCGCGGCGCGCGCGCGCGTGCTGCGCCAGTTCACCTGGACGCGCGCCTTCCATGGGCAGCTGGCAACCTACGTGTCGCTGGTCGGTTCGCGGCGCCTGCCGCTGCCGGAGGGCGACATCCTCGAGCTGCGCTCGCCTTAGGCGCGATGCACCACCAGCAGCACGCCGCAGAACAATAGCCCCGCGCCGAGGAGCCGCACCGCCGTCAGTGGCTGCTGCGGAAAGCCCAGCAAGCCGAAGTGATCGACCAGCAGCGAGGTCACGAGCTGGCCGAGGACCACCAGCGCGAGCAGCGCCGCAGCTCCCAGCCTCGGACCCACGATGATGGTCGCGACCACGTAGTAGGCGCCGAGAATGCCGCCCGCCCAGGCCCACGGCGGCACGGCGGACAGCTGCGCGCGGGCCGGCCAGGGTGTGCGGCTCGCGAGCAGGAACAACAGCAGCGCCGCCGTCCCCACCAGGAAGCTGATGAAAGCCGCGCCCACGGGCGTGCCGAGCGAGCGGCGCAGCGTGGAGTTCACTGCCACCTGCACGATGAGCGCCACGCCGGCGGCGAAGGCGACGACACACAGCAGGACCTGCATGGTCAGCGGCGCAACGCGCGCAGCGCCGCCATGCCGGCGCGGCTCGCGGCGAGAGTGAGCACCGCGCTCAGGAACAGACGCCTCACCCATGGCACCGGGCGCGGCGGGATGGCGCGGTAGAAGGCTGCGGCGATCTCGCGGTGCAGGTGCACCGCGGGCGCTTCGATGAGCCACTCCCTGCCTGCGGTGCGGATGCGGTAGTGCAGTCCGCCCAGGTGCTCCACCACCGCGTCGGGGAGCGCCGACGGCAGGTCCGCAGGCGCCGCGGCGCTGAAGCCGAGCGTGGTGTACTCGCCGGACGCCTCCGCGGTGTCCCCCTGCAGCGTGAGTCCGGGAACCTGCGCGGCCCGCGTGCAGCTCACCGGGCCTCTGAAGGTCGCCAGCAGCTCAGCCATCGAAGTGCGGCTCGACGCGCACGTCGGTGGTGACCGAGTTGGCGATGAAGCACTCCTCGTGGGCGCGGTGATGCAGCTGCGCCTGCTCGTCGCGTCCGGGCAGCCGCTCGCCGGAGAAACTCACCCGCGGGCGCAGCGTGACGCGCACCATGGCGGTCTTGCCGGCGGCGTTCGGCCCCATGACGCCGCTCGCGTCGTCGGTGTATTCATCGACACGCCAGCCGCCGGCGGCCGCCAGCGACAGGAACCACAGCATGTGGCAGCTCGACAGCGATGCCACCAGGGCTTCCTCGGGATCAACCGCCGCCTCGACGGACAGCGGCACCCGCACGACCTGCGGCGAGGAGGAGGCCGGCACTTCCACGCCGCCGTCGAAATGCCACGAATGGCCGCGGCTGTAGCGGTTGTCGGTGAACGCGGCTGCGCCGCGCTCCCAGTGGATGCGGGCGAGGTATTCGTGCTTGGGCATGGCGTTTACCTCCGTGGCGCTGCGCGGGCAATTGTACGATAGGCACGTGCCCGCACAGGACCTGCAGCCGCGCCGCGACCTGACCCTGACGCATGCGACCTCGCTGGTGGTCGGCGTCATCATCGGCACCGGCATCTTTCTCAAGGCCGCCAGCATGGCGCAGGCGGTGGGCAGCCCCGCGCTGGTGCTGGCCGCGTGGGTGGCCGCGGGGCTGGTGGCGATGCTCGGCGCGCTGTGTTTCGCCGAGCTCGGGGCGCTGCTGCCGCACGCCGGCGGGGAATACGTGTATCTGCGGCGGGCGTACGGGGAGCTGCCGGGGTTCCTGTTCGCCTGCAACGCCTTCGTGCTGGGCGGCGCCGCGGTCGCCGCCTACGGTGCGGCGGTCGCGATCTTCGTGACCGACATCCACCGTTTCGAGGCGCTCTGGTACCAGCACACGCTGCACTTCCTCGGCGTCGGCTGGACGCTCGAGTTCGGCATGCGGCAGCTGATCGCGGTCGGCGTGATCGGTGTGTTCACCGTCATCAACTGCCTGGGTGTCATGCTCGGCGGTCGCGTGCAGACTGTGCTCACCGTCATCAAGGTAGCCGCGATCCTCGCGGTCGCGCTCGGCGTGTTCGCCTTCGGCGACACCCACGACTGGTCGAACCTGCGCAACTCCCCCGCGAGCAGCGGCGGCGCGGGCCTCGCCGGTTTCGGCGGCGCGATGTTCGCGGCGCTGTGGGCCTACAGCGGCTGGCAGTTTCTGCCGATGGCGGCCGGCGAGGTGCGCGAGCCGCAGCGCAACGTGCCGCGCGCGATCGTCGGCGGGGCGCTGCTGGTGCTCGCGCTCTACCTCACCATTAACACCGCCTACCTCTACGCGCTGCCCTTCTGGCAGGTGGCGAGCGCCAACTCCACCGCTTACCCCGACGCCCCGTCGGTGGCGGCGCGCGCGGTGCACACCTTCCTCGGCGGTCGCGCCGCGCCGGTCGCGGCGCTGATCTTCCTCATCTCGACCATCGGCTCGCTGAACGGCGTGATCCTCTCCGCGGCGCGCGTGCCGTACGCCGCGGCGCGCGACGGGCTGTTCTTCGCGCCGTTCGGGCGCCTGAGCCCCGCGAGCCGGGTGCCGCTCACCTCGCTGGTGCTGCTCGGAGCCTGGGGCGCGCTGCTCGCCGTCTCCGGCACCTTCGACCAGCTCACCAACATGGCGGTGATGTCGTACGCCACCTTCTGGATCCCGGTCTCGCTCGCGGTCATCGTGCTGCGGCGCAAGCTGCCGAACGAGCCGCGCCCGTTCCGCGTGCCGGGCTATCCGCTGGTACCGCTCGTGTTCGCGCTCGTCATGGTCTGGATCGTGGCGAGCGCGCTCATCACCGCACCCAAGGAGTCGATCGCCACGCTGGTGCTGATCGCCCTCGGTCTGCCGCTCTACCCGCTGTTCCGCCGGCGCCGCGCCGAGCGGGCGCCGCTCAGCGCGACTCCAGCTCCCAGAGCGTGAGCGGCGCACCGCGCCGCACCCAGAACCCCAGGCCCGCCTCGCGAAAGCGCCCGCGCAGTCGGCGGCGGTACCACAGCGCGCTGCGCAGGTGCACGTCGGCATCGGTGCGCGCGCGGTCGCAGTTGTGGCGCAAATCCCGCGTGGTGAGCGCGCTGAAATACAGCACTCCGCGGGTGAGGCGTGCGAAGTTGGCGAGCGCGCGCTCGGCGTCGCGCGCTTCGAGGTATTGCAGCACGTCATAGCAGATCAGAAGATCAAAGGGCGCGCGCGCGCGGTAGCTCTCGATGCCGCCGCGCGTCCAGCCGTAACGACGGCACAGATATGCGCTGCTCTCGAGCGCCACGTAGTGCGCCCGCGGCAGGAGTTTCAGCAGCGCCGCGCGCAGCAGGCCGGTGCCGGCGCCGGCTTCGAGGATGCGCCGCACCGGTAATCCCGCGTGTGCGGTGAGCGCGGCGATCAGGCGGGCGCGCGCGCGCATCTCCGCGCGGCTCGCCACGGCGGTGCGCGGGTCGAAGTAGTAGCGGCGGTAGTAGTCGCGATCGAAGCGCATGGCGGGTGGTGAGCCCGGCCATACTAGCGAAAGTTTCGCGCCTAGGCGGTGCGCTGCACGGCGCGCCGCTTCGGCACGAGCCGCGCCAGCGGTTCGGGGCGACAGTCGGCCAGATTCCCCTCGAACTCGCGCGTGCACGCGGCCCAGGAGGATTGCAGCGCGCGCTCGCGGCAGGCCCTGGGATCGATCTGCAGCGCCCGTGATGCGGCGCGCGCCAGATCCGCGTCGAGCGCCCCGGTGACCCCGTCCTGCACCACGTCGATGGGACCTGTGACCGGAAACGCCGCCACCGGCACGCCGCACGCCATGGCCTCGAGATTCACCAGGCCGAAGGTATCGGTGAGGCTCGGAAACACCAGCACGTCGGCGGCGGCCAGGTGCGCGGCGAGGTCCTCGCCGAAGCGAAAGCCGGCGTACCGCGCCTCGGGGTATTGCATCTGCAGGCGCGCGCGCTCCGGGCCATCGCCGATCACGATCTTCGATCCCTGCCACGGCATCTTGAGAAAGGCGTCGACGTTCTTCTCGACCGCGACACGTCCGACGTAGGCCGCGATGGGACGCGGCAGCTTGAGAAAGTCCTTGCTGCGCGGGCGGAACAGCTCGGTGTCGACGCCGCGCTGCCAGTGCACCAGGTTGCGGAAGCCGCGTGCGCGCAGCATGCCGCGCACGGTCTGCGTGCTCACCATGCAGGCGTGCGCCGCGCCGTGAAACCAGCGCAGCCCCGCGTAAGAGAGCCACAGCGGGATCGGCCAGCGTGAGCGCAGGTACTGCGGGAACTGCGTGTGGTAGGAGGTGGTGAAGCGCAAGGCGCGCCGCACACAGTAGCGCCGCGCGGCCAGGCCGAGCGGCCCCTCCGTGGCGATGTGCACCGCCTCGGGCTGGAACTGCTCGAAGTTGTGCGCGAGGCGGCCCATCGGCCGCAGCGCCACGCGGATTTCCGGGTAGCTCGGACAGGCGAAGGTGCGAAATTCGCGCGGCTCGGTGAGCCGGACCTCGTGCCCGAAGCGTCCCAGCCAGGCGGCGGTCTGCGCCAGAGTGTTCACGACACCGTTGGTTTGGGGAAACCAGGCGTCGGTCACGACCATGATCCTCATGCTGCGATGCATCCTTACCGCAAATTGTGACAAAGACGTGAAGCAGATCAGAACCACGTCACATTAAAAAAGCACGCATGAACATCAGCTTGTCATCATTTCTTCATACTCTTCCTATAATTCCTTCACGCCAGCGCGTCGACGCGCGCAGGTCTAGCCGAGGAGGTCGAATGCACGGGTTCTTTGCGGAATTAAAGAAGCAACGCTGGGACGACCATCGTTACTACCACCACTCGCGCATCAACCAGACGCTGCATCTGGTGAGTGCGCTGAGCTTTCTCACCGCCTACGTGTCGATTTTCACCAACCCCGCCGCTGCCGCGCTGATCGGCTGGCTCCTCGCCATGGTGTCGCGCCAGGCGGGACACTTTTTCTTCGAGCCCAAGGGTTACGACGAGGTGAACCACGCCACCTTCGAGCACAAGGAAGACATCAAGGTCGGCTACAACCTGAGGCGAAAGGTCGTGCTGCTGTCGATCTGGGCGCTGTCGCCGCTGCTGCTTTGGCTCGACCCGACGCTGTTCGGCATCTTCCACGGCGCGACGCGCAACACCGATATGCTGCGGCACATCAGCCTGGTGTGGCTCGCCTTAGGTGCAGGGGCGCTGGTGTTCCGCACCGTGCAGCTGTTCGTGCAGCAGAGCGTCATGACAGGTCTCGTCTGGGCCACCAAGATCCTCACCGACCCGTTTCACGACGTCAAACTCTACTGCCGCGCCCCGCTGTACCTGCTGCGTGGCGAGCTGCGCGATCCGATGGAGGACGTGGCCCACCAGGCCTGAAGCAGCTCGCGCAGCATGCGACGCCTGATGGCCTTGTTGGTCAGCGCAGTTCCCGGCCACCACCAACCGTCGCGACGCATCGCCTCGGCCGCCGCCAGTACTCGGTCGGCGACCGCGGCGAAGTCGGCGTCGCTGTAGTTGAGGCTGAAGATGAACCGCGCCGTGCCCACCCAGCTCAAGGCCAGCCCCTGCGCGCGCAGGTAGTACTGGAACATCCAGTTGTAACGCGAAGGCTGCAGGTAATTGACGGTCCAGATGGATGACAGATGCGAGACCTGAACCGGCAATTGCGCAGCAGCCAGGCGCTCGTTGAGTTCGCGCGCACGGCGCTCCCACAGCGCATCCAGGTCGCGATACAGCGAGCGCAGCGGCTCGCTCTCCAGGCGCCTGAGGAACACGTGCATGGCGCCCATGACGTAGGGGTGCGCGTTGAAGGTGCCGCGCGCCAGGCATACATCGGCCGGGCGCTGCTCGCGGTAGCGCTGCATCAGCTCGCGGCGGCCGCAGACCGCGCCGATCGGCAGTCCGCCGCCGAGCGTCTTGCCGTAGGTGACCATGTCGGCGCGCACGCCGAAGTACTCCTGCGCGCCGCCCGGCGCGAGACGGAAACCGACGAACACCTCGTCGAAGATGAGCACGATGTTGCGCGCCGTGCAGACCTCGCGCAGCTTCGCCAGCCAGGCGCTGTAGGCGGCGCGGTCGAAGCGGGCGTGGCGGGCGCTGTCGATCAGCCCGGAGTCCGCCGGCGCACTGGCATTCGGGTGCATCGCCTGCACCGGGTTCACCAGCACGCAGGCGATGTCGCGCCGCGTACGCAGCACCCGCAGCGTGGCGGCATCCATGTCCTTCAGCGTGTAGGTGGCTTCGGCGGCGAGCGGGTTGCCCACTCCCGGCTGCACGTCGCCCCACCAGCCGTGATACGCGCCGCAGAAGCGCACCAGGTACTTGCGGCGCGTGTGGTAGCGCGCCAGGCGCACCGCCTGCATCACCGCCTCGGTGCCGGACATGTGCAGCGACACCTCGTCGAGACCGGAGATCTCGCGCAGCCGGCGCACGTTGTAAGCCAGCAGCGGATGATAGGCGCCGAGCACCGGTCCGAGCTCGCGCACCAGTGCGCTGCCCTCTTCGATGCATTCCTTGTAGAAGTCGTAACCGAACAGGTTGACGCCGTACGAGCCGGCGAGATCGAAGAAGCGGTTGCCGTCGAGGTCGGTGACGGTGGTGCCGGAGGAGGACTCGAGGAAGGCGCCGCCCTGCAGGTGCTGACGCACCATGCGGCTGAACTGGAACGGCACGCGGTAGCGCTGGGTGAACTGCAGGTCGGACACCGTGGGCGCGACCTCGCGGGTGAGCGCCGCGCTCCTGGCGAAGCGCTGTGTGTAGAGCGCCGCGAGCCGCGTGAACGCCTCGCGGCGCGTGGCGGCGACCTCCGCCGGCGCATCATCCGCGCAGAAGAAGCGCGTCTCGTCGTACTCGTAATAAGGGATCAGCCGGGTCACGAGCCGCCCGAGACGGGCGTGTCCTGCGAGCGAGCGGTGCTTGCCACGCGAGAGGATGAGGCGCAGCTGCGCCTTGCGCAGCACGATGAGGGCGATGAGGATGGCGGCGAGATACCAGAGCATGATTGGCTCGCGCAAACTATTTCACCTCGATGACACGGCGATGACAGTGCGCCGGGTCATTATGCGCATTACGCAGCAGGAAGACCTGAACTTCCTGCTGACCAACCGCCTGCCGCGGCGCTGGCTGACGATATTCGTCGGCTGGCTGAGCCGCCTGGAGCAGCCGCTGTTGTGCCGCGCCTGCATCGGCATCTGGCGACTGTTCGCGCCGCTCGACCTGAGCGAGGCGCGCACCATGCGCTTTCGCAGCCTGCAGGAGTTCTTCACCCGCGAGCTCAAGGACGGCGCGCGCCAGGTGGAGGCCGACCCGGCGGTGCTCGTCAGTCCGTGCGACGGCGTGGTTGGCGAGATGGGCCCGGTGGTCGCAGGCTCGGTGCTGCAGGCCAAGGGTTTCCCCTACACGCTCATGGATCTGCTCGGCGATGCCGCGCTGGTGCGCACCTACCTCGAGGGGACGTTCGTCACGCTGCGCCTGCGCTCGGACATGTATCACCGCTTCCACGCGCCCTACGACTGCCGCGTGGAGCAGGTGACCTACGTCTCCGGCGACACCTGGAACGTCAATCCGATCACGCTACAACGCATCGAGCGGCTGTTCTGCAAGAACGAGCGCGCCATCATCCGCTGCCGGCTGCCTTCGGGCCCGCTGATCACGCTCGTGCCGGTCGCGGCGATCCTGGTGGCGAGCATCCGCCTGCACTTCGTGGACGTGCTGCTGCACCTGCGCTACCGCGGACCCAACACCCTGCCGTGCGACGCGAGCTTACGCAAAGGGGAGGAGATGGGCTGGTTCCAGCACGGCTCGACCATGATCGCGTTCGCGCCGCCCGGGGTGCACCTGTGCGCCGGCCTGCGCCAGGGGGACGTGATCCGCATGGGAGAGCCGTTGCTCTCGCTGCCGGGCAGCGCGTGAGCCGGATCGCGGTGATCACCGGCACCACGCACGGCATCGGCCGCGTCACCAGCCGCGAGCTGGCGCGCGCCGGGCGCACCGTGGTGATGCTGTGCCGCGACGTGCCGGCGGCCCACACGGTACGTGACGAGATTCTGCGGCAGCTGCCGCAAGCCGCCATCCACATCGTGCACTGCGACCTGGCCAGTTTGCGCTCGGTGCGCGAGTGCGCCGCGACCGTGCGCCGCGACTACACCCCGATCGGCCTGCTGATCAACAACGCCGGCATGGTCAGCGTGCGGCACCGCATGTCGGTGGACGGTTTCGAGCTCACCTTCGCGACCAACCACCTGGGGCCGTTCCTGCTCACGGCGCTGCTGCTGGATTCTCTCGCGCCCGACGCGCGCATCGTCAACGTCGCCTCGCGCATCCATTTCCGCGGCCGCTTCGAGCCCGAGACGATCACCAACCCGCAGGCGCGCTATGCAAGCCGCGCGGCTTACGCGCAGTCGAAGCTCGCCAACGTGCTGCACACCTTCGCGCTCGCCCGGCGGCTTTCCGGCAGCCGGATCTGCGTCAACTGCCTGCACCCGGGAGTGGTCGCGACCAACCTGCTGCCGCGCTGGCTGCGCCTCATCAAGCCGCTGCTGAGCCAGGTCATCGACGTCGAGCGCGGCGCGCGCACCAGCCTCTATCTGGCGCTCGCCGCCGAGGTCGCCGGAGTGAGCGGCCACTATTTCGATCAGCATCAGAATCAGCAGCCCGCTGCGCCGCTGGCGAACGATGTGCAGCTGCAGGAGTCGCTGTGGAAGAGGAGCGCCGAGTGGGTCGGAATGCCGTAGACCGTAGCCCTTGAGAAGGCGGAGAATGCCATGACACAGAACGTCCGATCGCAGCTCGCCGAGACATTGCTGTTTGCGAGCAACTTCCTGCGCCACCCGCACATGCTCGGCTCGATCATCCCGAGCTCGCCGTTCCTCGTGAACCAGGTGCTCGAGCCGATCGACTGGCAGCGGGCACACGTCATCGTCGAATACGGCCCGGGGGTCGGCACCTTCACCGGCGAGATCCTGCGCCGCATGCGCAGCGACGCGAAGCTGGTCGCCATCGAGACCAATCGCGACTTCGTGCGCTTCCTCGAGCGCTCGCTGCCCGACCCGCGGGTGCACGTGGTGCACGACTCCGCCGCCGAGGTACAGACGATCCTCGCGCGCCTCGGGCTCCCGGCCGCGCGCTACATCATCTCCGGCATCCCCCTGGGCAGCATGCCGGAAGCCGTGCGCGCGGACATCGTCGCCAAGACCCGCGCGGCGCTCGAGCCCGGTGGCGCGTTCCTCGTCTATCAGTTCACCGCGCGTGTGCTGCCGGCGCTGCGGCGGACTTTCGGCGACGTGCGGCGCAGTTTCGAAGGCAGGAATCTACCGCCGGCGCAGCTGTTCGTGTGCGCCACCCCCGGCCCTTAGCCAACCGCCCGCATCTGACGAGTGCGTCACATTTCGCCTGTCGCCGCCGGGAGCGCGCGCGGCAGCGGGCCGCGCTGAATGGCCACTGAACACGCAGCCGCCAGTGCGGACACGACGTGTTTGGCACTTCTGCAGCGGCGCGGTTCACATGGGATTTCCCGTATGTATGCTTGGCCGCTTGTCGTGCGTTATGTGTGGATATGACCCCGGCATGCGTGCGCGGGGACTCTTGAGGAGGCTATCGATGAAACTTGCTTCGGCCAGAATCGCTCTCGCGGGCGTCGTGCTCGGCGCCCTGCTGTCCGCGTGCGTCGTCGCTCCGGCGCCAGGATACGCCGTGGTTGCCTCGGCCCCGCCACCGCCGCCGTATGAAGCGGTCGTGGGCGTCGCGCCTTCCCCCGGATACTTCTGGGTGGGCGGTGCGTACTTCTGGGAAGGCGGCCGGTACGCCTGGCATCCCGGCTACTGGCACGAGCCGCGCGCCGGCTATCACTGGGTCGCGCATCGCTGGGTCCGCGCAGGCGGGGGCTGGCGGATGGAACCCGGACACTGGGCCCGCTGATCGCAGCAGATTGAGCGCCTGAGATCGGCGCCGGGGTCCGAAAGACAGGACCCCGGCGCACTCGCGCAGGTGCGTATTTGCGCTCAGCGCCCCCGCCGCTGCACACTTGAGCGCAGGCGGATATCAAGAACAAGCGGGAGTGCCTTGATGAGGCGGACCGGGTTTGCAGGGATGTGGCTCGCAGCGGTTCTGGCGGCCACGAGCGTTGCCGCCGCGCCGGATGCGTGTGCCGACGGCAAGTTCACGCTCACCAGCAGCGATATTCCTGGCGGCGGCAAGATCGCCGAAACGGCGGTATTCAACGGTTTCGGCTGCAAGGGCGGCAACATCTCTCCGGCACTCGCCTGGAGCGGTGCGCCGGCCGGCACCAAGAGCTTCGCGCTGCTCGTACACGACCCGGACGCGCCGACCGGCAGCGGCTGGTGGCACTGGGTCGTCTACAACATCCCCGCCGCCACCAGCTCACTTCCCGCCGGCGCCGGTGATGCGCAGAAGAGCCTCCTGCCCGCCGGTGCGGTGCAGGGACGCACCGACTTCGGCAACTCCGGTTACGGCGGCCCGTGCCCCCCGCCGGGTAAGCCGCACCACTATTACTTCCGGCTCTATGCGCTCAAGGTGGCGAAACTCGAGCTGCCCGCAGACGCTACGGCCGCGTTCGTCGGTTTCAACGTGCGCGCGCAGGCGCTCGGCCACGCGGAGCTCATGGGAGTCTATGGTCGCTGAGCCGCGCAACGCCTCCGGTCGCCGCGGCGCTGCGGGCGCATCGCGCGAGCGGCGCAGCGCGCTGTGGCCGTATCTCGTCATGCCGTTCATCGTGGTGGTGGCGTTTTTCGCGCTCTATCGGATACATCAGCAGCCGCACCACGAGCCGGCGACGACGCCTGCGGCTTCTGGCGCCTCCACGCAGCCCGCGCAGCAGTAATTTCACCGGCGTTGGCGTTGCTGCGCGTCTGCGGCTAGGATGGCCGCCCTTTTTTCAAGCACCATCATGCCAGCCGCCCGAACCCGCACCCGGACCACCGCTGTCGCGCGCACGCGCCGCGCCGGGCGTCCTGTGGCGCGCGCCGCGCAGCGGCCACCGCGGGTGGGCTTCGTCAGCCTCGGCTGCCCGAAGGCGCTGGTGGATTCCGAGCGCATCCTCACGCAGCTGCGCGCGGAGGGCTACGAGATCGCGCCCAGCTATGAAGCCGCCGATCTCGTGGTGGTCAACACCTGCGGCTTCATCGACGCGGCCGTGGACGAGTCGCTCGAGACGATCGGCGAGGCGCTCGCGCACAACGGACGCGTGATCGTCACCGGCTGTCTCGGCGCGAAACCTGAGAGGATCCTCGCACGCCACCCGAGCGTACTTAAGGTCACCGGCCCGCAGGCGTACGAGGAGGTGGTGGCAGCCGTACACGCGCAGCTGCCGCCCCGGCACGAGCCGTTCTTCGACCTGCTGCCGCCGCAGGGCGTGCGGCTGACGCCGCGCCACTACGCGTACCTCAAGGTCGCGGAAGGCTGCAACAACAAGTGCAGCTTCTGCATCATCCCCGCGATGCGCGGGCGGCTGCGCAGCCGCCGCATCGACGAGGTGCTGCGCGAAGCCGAGCGGCTCGTCAGCGCAGGCGTGAAGGAGCTGCTGGTCATCGCGCAGGACACGAGCGCCTATGGTGCCGACATCCGCTACGCCGGTGCCGAGTGGCGCGGCGCGCAGCTTAAGACACGCTTCCTCGACCTGGCGCGCGCACTGGGCGAGCTCGCTCCCTGGGTGCGCCTGCACTACGTGTACCCGTACCCGCACGTCGATGCCGTCATCGAGCTCATGGCGCATAGCGGCGTGCTGCCCTATCTCGACGTGCCCTTCCAGCACGGCGCGCCTGAGGTGCTGAAACGCATGCGCCGCCCGGCACACGCCGAGGACACGCTGGCGCGCATCCGCGCGTGGCGCCGGACCTGCCCGAAGCTGACGCTGCGCAGCACATTCATCGTCGGCTTCCCCGGGGAGACCGAGGCGGAATTTGCGCAACTGCTCGCCTGGCTGGAGGAGGCGCAGCTCGATCGCGTCGGGTGCTTCAAGTACTCCCCGGTGGAAGGCGCCGCGGCGAACGCCCTGGGCGGACATGTGCCGCCGGAGCTCCAGGAGGAGCGTTACGCGCGGTTCATGGAGCGCGCCGCCGCGATCAGCACTCGTCGGCTCAAGGCACGGATCGGCGAGCGCACGCGCGTGCTCGTGGATACGGTTGCGGACGGTGTGGCCATCGCGCGCAGCGCCGCAGAAGCGCCCGAGATCGACGGGGTAATCAGGATTGTCGGCGCCGAGAAAACCATCACCCGCCTCAAGGCTGGCGAGAAGAACATCACCAGCCCCAAGCCCGGCGAGAAGAACATCACCCGCCTCAAGGCTGGCGAGTGGGCCGATGTCGAGATCGTGGCCGCAGACGCCTACGACCTCACCGGCCACCTCACCGCGCTTTAGCGTTGAGGCGGCCGGCGGGGGTCAGTCAGCTCGACTTCATGCCGAGCGATTCCATGATCTTCATGCCCTGGTCCTTCACCACCTGAGCCTTGTTCATCGCGGTGGTGAAATCGCCGGCGGTGGCGGCGCTCGAGGCATCGCTCCAGGCGGATTTCATCGCGTCCACACCGGACTTCGCGGCCGCCAGGCTTTCCTTGGTGACGCCCTTCGGCAGGTGATGCGACTTCGAGAGCGTGTTCACGCGGCTCTCGATCGCATCGACCATCTTCGGCACTTCCTTGCTCGCCGTGCCCCAGTCCTCCTGGGCCTTCTGCAGCGCCGCCTGCGCCTCCTGCGCCTTGGCCGCCACGGTGTCCTTCAGCCCGCTGATGGAGGTATTGATGGCGGGCATGGCTGCGAGCACGCCCTTGTAGTCGCCCTTGGCGAGGTTGTCCTTGACGCCATTGAGCTGCGCGTCGATCGCCTGCAGCTGGTCGGGGGCGTACTTCAGGGCGCTGTCGCGGATCGGGACCAGAGCTGCGTCCGCGGCCGCCACCGCCTGCTCGGCAGGTATCTTCTGGTTCTCGCAACCGACGAGGGACAAGACCGCCAGCGTTGCCAGCAGCCCAACAAATAACTTCTTCATTTGCGTGATCCTCGCTTTTGGTTTTGCCGACACGGAAAAGCGCAGGGACCGTACTGCGCCTCCTCAGGTTAGTTACGAAGAGTAGCACGAACAACACGCCAAGCCAGCGGCTGCGCCCACCAACAGCCAAGGTCAGGGCCGGAAGGGCTCCTTAAGTTATTTTAATGTCAGCTTGCCGGCGGCCCGCGGTCGTCACGCAGATTTCCCCGCCCCGGGGGTAACCCGCTGCCCCCTCACCGCATCGTCCACACTCGAAAACTCGAGGGCTCCTTCGGGCAGCGACGGGATGGCGGCGCGCAGCAACGCCTCGCGGGCACGCTCCTTGAGACGCGCGACGCGCAGCTGGCAGCCGCGGGCCGACAGCCAGCCACAGAACTCACCGAGCGCCTCGAGCGCCGTGCTGTCGAGATCGGGGGACTCCTCGAGACTCAGCACCACGAGCCTGGTGCCCGGGTGCGCACGCACCTGATGCCGCACCTGCGCCAGCACTGGGTCGGCGTTGGCGAAGAACAGCGGCTCTTCGGGCCGCACCACCAGCATGTCCGGCAGGGTCACCGCGGACGGAAAGCGCTCGAGGCTGACGTAGTCATGCCCGCCAATGAGCCCCAACACCGACAGGTGCGGGGTGGCGAGGGATTTCAACAGCATCGCCAGGCTGAAGGCGATCGCCACCAGCAGGCCGTCCAGCACGCCGAACAGCATGACCGCCAGCACCGCGGCGAGCGCTACCTCGCGGTCGCGCCGCCAGCGGAAGTAGTGGCTGAACACGTCGAAGCGCAGCGACTTGCTCACCGCATGGATGACGATCGCGGCAAGGACCGGCTGCGGTATCCGCTCGATCCAGCGGACGAACAGCAGCACCAGCACCAGCACAGTGGCCGCGGCGAACAGCCCGGCAAGCCGCGACCGTGCACCGGCCGCATCGTTGGCGGAGGTTCCCGAGTAGCCCGCCCCGACCGGCGTACCCTGGAAGAGTCCCGCCACCGCGTTGGCGACGCCGAGCGCCAGCAGATCGCGGTTCGGCTGCACCGGCTCGTCGTGCCGCAGCGCAAAAGTGCGGATCGAGCCGTAGGATTCGGCATAGAGAATGAACATCAGCGCGAACGAATACTCGACCAGCTGCAGCCAGTGTTCCTCGCCGGGCAGCGTGAACACCGGCAGCCCGAGGGAGAGGTGGATCGCTCCGGTGAGCACCACGCCGTGCGCGGCCAGCATCGGCGCCGCCAGGATCCCGGCGATGATGACGACGAGCGTCCCGGGCACGCGCGGCACGCGCTCGAGCACGAAGAGTCCGGCCAGTGCGATCAGCCCGCACGCGAGGCTCGGCAGCTGCCAGGCGGCATAGCCGCGTGCGAGCTCCACCAGCAGCGTGAAGAAGTAGCTGCTGCCGGCATGCACGTTCACCAGCGTCGGCCACTGTTTGACCGCGATCACGAGCGCCAGGCCGAACGCATAGCCGCGCAGCACCGGGCGGGCGATCAGGTTCGACATGGTGCCGAGCCGCAGGCTCGCGCAGAGGACGAAGGCGCCCCCGCAACCGACCACCAGCATCAAGGCCAGCGCGGAGCGTTCGGCAAGCGTGCTCGCGCCCAGTGCCAGCATCGCCGAGGCCAGAACCGCCGCGGAGGAGGAGGTCGCGCTGACGATGGCGATGCGGCTCCGGCCGATGAGGCCGTAGCAGACGAGCCCGGCGAACAGCGCCATGACGCCTGCCTGGGGCGGCAGGTTCGCCAGGCCCGAGTAGGCCACCGCCTCCGGGAGCAGGAGGCCTGCAATTGCGAGACCCGCGAGCAGGTCGGGGACCGTGGTTCTTGTTGTCATCGGCCCCGGGATCGTACCCCAAAGCCGGGCAAGCGCTTCCGGGCGCTGCCCGGGGCGACACGCACGCCGACGGCATGCGGGTGCGGCCGCGCGCGAGGCGTTGTTGCGCAACCGCGCGCGAGCGCGGTGCGTTATTCGACGGTCACGCTCTTGGCGAGGTTGCGCGGCTGATCGACGTCGGTGCCCTTCAGGATCGCCACGTGGTAGGCAAGCAGCTGCAGGGGGATGCTGTAAACCACCGGCGCCTGCACGTACGTGACGTGTCGCGGCATCTCGATGACGGTGACGCCATCGCTCGACTGGATCCCTGACTCGGGATCGGCGAACACGATGAGCTCCCCGCCGCGCGCCCGCACTTCCATGAGATTCGACTTGAGTTTCTCGAGCAGATCGTTGTTGGGCGCAACCGTGACTACCGGCATGTCGGCGTCCACCAGCGCCAGCGGCCCATGCTTGAGCTCGCCGGCGGGATAGCCTTCCGCGTGCAGGTAAGAGATCTCTTTGAGCTTCAGCGCGCCCTCCAGAGCAATGGGATATAGCGCGCCGCGCCCGAGGAAAAGCGCGTGGTGCTTGTCCGCGAAACGCTTCGCCAGCTCCTGGATCACGGGGTCGAGCGCCAGAGTCCTCTCGACGAGTGACGGCAACTCGATCAGCCGTGTCACCAGGCCGCGCTCGCGCTCGGCGTCTGCACTGTGGTGCTTGGCAAGCGCCACCACCAGCATGCCGAGCGCCGTGAGCTGCGTGGTGAAGGCCTTGGTGGAGGCCACGCCGATCTCCGGCCCGGCGCGGGTCAGCATGACGAGCTGCGACTCGCGCACCAGCGAGCTCTCCGGCACGTTGCAGATCGCGAGGGCTGCGAGGTACCCGGACTGTCGCGCCAGACGCAGCGCCGCCAGCGTGTCCGCCGTCTCGCCCGATTGCGAGATGGTGACGAACAGCGAGTTAGCCGGCACCAGAGGGCTGCGGTAGCGGTATTCGCTGGCGATGTCGACGGAGCACGGGATCTTGCAGATCTGCTCGATGAAGTAACGTGCGACGCAGCCGGCATGAAAGCTCGTACCGCAGGCGACGATGTGCACGTTCTGCGTACGCTTGAACACCGCGGTGGCGGCTGGCCCGAACGCCGCCTCGAGGAGGCGCCCGTTCGCGACGCGCTCCTGCAGCGTGTCGGCGATGGCGCGCGGCTGCTCATGGATCTCCTTGAGCATGAAGTGCGCATAGGGACCGCGCTCAGCGGCACTCGCCGACAGCTCGCTCTCGCGCACCGGGCGCTCCACGGTGTTGCCGCCACGGTCGATGATGCGTAGCGAGCGGCGGCGCACCTCGGCCACATCGCCCTCTTCCAGAAATATGAAACGGCGCGTGACCGGCAGCAGCGCTGCCACGTCGGAAGCGACGAAATTCTCATCGTCGCCCAGGCCGATGACGACCGGGCAGCCCTCGCGCGCGAGGATCAGCCGATCGGGGTCGTGTTCACTCACCACCAGCAGCGCGTACGCCCCCTCGAGCTCCGCAACCGTGGCGCGCACGGCCTTGAACAGGTCCCCGACGGTCTGCAGGTGATAGTGAATGCGGTGGGCAATGACCTCGGTATCGGTCTCGGAGTTGAACTCGTAACCGCGACGCTGCAGGTCCGCGCGCAGCTCTTCGTGGTTCTCGATGATACCGTTGTGCACGATGGCGAGACCGTCGTGCGAGATGTGCGGGTGCGCATTGCGCTCGCTCGGCACACCGTGCGTGGCCCAGCGGGTATGGGCGATGCCGATCTTGCCGCTGGTCGGGGTGTGCTCCAGGGCTTCGTCCAGCATGCGCACCTTGCCGACGGTGCGCAGTCGCGTGAGGTGCTTCGAGCCGTTCAGCACCGCGATGCCGGCCGAATCGTAGCCGCGGTACTCGAGACGGCGCAGCCCTTCCATCAGGATGGGGACGACGTTGCGCTCGGCGACCGCTCCGACGATTCCGCACATGGTTCCTCGCCTCGATTCGGCAGCCGGCCTTCAGGGGGGCCCGGGACTGCCGGGTCGATCAGTTTGCCTGAATCGGGCGGAAAACGCCGATTTCACCCCCCAAAGCCATGCTGGAGGTCGCGCTCGGATCGACATAACGGTGGGCGCGGAAAGCCGCGACCGCCCGGGTGCGGCTTCCCGATTGGTATATCAGGCGCAGCGGGCGCTGCGGGGGCGCGGCCGAGGGGCCTGCGGGCGAGCCCGGATAGCCCCAGGCCCAGCGGGGCAGGGGCGCGGCGTTGAAATTGAGCGTGCCGGTACTTGCGGGCAGGGGCGGATTGGTGCCCGTCGAGATCAACGCAGAAGGGGACGATCACTTCCCCGGCTTCACCGGCCGCCGCCAGTTCTCGAGCGTCACCTGGCGCGCTCGTGCCACGGTGAGCTTGCCGCCCGGCACCGAGTGCGTGACGGTGGAGCCGGCGGCGATGGTCGCGCCGGCGCCGACGGTGATGGGAGCGACCAGCACGCTGTTAGAACCGGTGTGGACATCGTCACCTATGTGCGTGCCGTGCTTGGTGGCACCGTCGTAGTTGGCGACGATAGTGCCGGCGCCGATGTTGACCTGGCTGCCGACCTCGGCGTCGCCGACGTAAGCGAGGTGGTTCGCCTTCGATCCTTCCCCGAGCTGCGAGTTCTTCACCTCGACGAAGTTACCGATGTGCACGCGGCCGGCGAGCCGCGCTGCCGGCCGCAGCCGTGCGAACGGCCCGATGCTGCAGTCGGGTCCGATGCGCGCGCCGTCGATGACGCAGTGCGCAAACACCTCGGTGTCCGCGCCGATCTCGCTGTCGCGGATCACGCAGCCCGCGCCGATGCGCACGCGGTCGCCGAGCCGCACGCGCCCTTCGAAAATCACGTTGACGTCAATGCAGACATCGCTGCCATGGTCGAGTGTGCCGCGTACGTCGATGCGCATAGGATCCGCGAGCGTCACGCCGCCTTCGAGCAGCTCGCGCGCGCGCTGCACGCGGCACAGCCGCTCGAGCTCGGCGAGCTGCGCCTTGTCGTTCACGCCCTGCACTTCGCCGGCATCGGCCGCGAGAACCGCGCGCACCGCCAACTTGTCCCTCACCGCCATGGCGATGACGTCGGTGAGGTAGTACTCACGCTGCGCATTGTTGGTCCGCAGCCGTCCGAGCCAGCCGCGCAGCAGCCGCGCCGGGCACACCAGCACCCCGGTGTTGCATTCATGGATCGCGAGCTGCCGCTGCGTGGCGTCCTTCTCTTCGACGATGCGCTGCACGAGCCCGGACGCACCGCGCACGATGCGGCCGTAGCCCTGGGGGTCCTCGAGCTTCACGCTCAGCAGCGCCAGTTGCTTCGGTCCAGCCAGCGACAAGAGCTTCAGAAGCGTCGCACGGCTGATGAGCGGCACGTCGCCGTACAGCACCAGCACCAGGTGGGCGTCGGAAATCTGCGGCATCACCTGCAGCAGCGCGTGCCCGGTGCCGAGGCGCACGGGCTGCAGCGTCCAGGAGACCACTTCGCCTGCGAGCGCCGCGCGCACCGCATCCGCGCCGTGGCCGTAGACGACGTGCACCGCGGCCGGCTCGAGCGAGCGCGCCGTGTCGATGACGTGCTTCAGCAGCGGCCGGCCGGCGAGCGGCTGCAGCACCTTCGGCAGCGCTGACTTCATGCGCTTGCCTTCGCCGGCGGCGAGAATCACCACCGTCAGGGGGGCGCGCTGCGCGTGTTTCATCGCCGTGCCTCGTCGCGGGCTCGCCCGCCCGCCTGCGGCCGCGCCGCGCGCTGGCCGGCGCGCTCTGCGCGGCGCTGTGGAATCGCCCCTAGGCATGCGCGTGCATTGTACTCAGCGCCGCACCGTGTAGGCGTGGCTGTCGGCGGCCGGCTTGCCCGCCGGCAGCTCCGCCAGCTTCTTCCTGATCAGCGGGCCGATGTACAGCTGTGGATTGGAATGGGTCTCGTGCTCGGTGTCCTCGCGCTTGGCGATCAACCCCGCCGCCTTGTGAAACGCCTCCTCGAGCGAGGCGCTGCCGGGGAGCGCATCCTTGAGAAACGCCTCGCCGAACCAGGTGAGCTCGCGATCGCTCTCGCAGCCGAAGGAGCTGTGCTCGGCATCGGCCGCGGTGACAACCGCGGTGGTATCGTTCTTCAGCACATCGACGAACACCCCGGCGTAGCAGGCCGACACCACCACGATGCGCCAGCGGATGCCGGACTCATCGAGCGCCTCGCGCAGGTCGGTCGGAGCCAGCTGCGCGAGCGGCAGCGAGCCGTTCTCGACCTCGAGTCCGTCCGCCGAGCCGTGCGAGGTGAGGAACAGCACCAGCACGTCATTCTGCGGGTTCATGCGCGCGGCGAGGCTCTTGAGCGTCTGCGACAGTCCGGTAACGCTCGCCAGCGGGTAGGAATCGCGGTCGTCGACGTCGTTGATGAGCAGCACGGTGCGATCGAGCGAGTCGAAGCGTGCGCCGAACACCTCGCTGGCAAACTGCGCTTCGCGGCGGAACACGCCCTGGCCGCCATCGCCGGCGAAGCCGACGAAATACGCCGCGGGCTTGCCGGGCTCGGTCGGGGCGACACGCGTTACCGCCGCGGCAATGCGCGCCGGCTGGTCGTAGAAGAGCGCCTCGGCGTCGTCCGCGTCGTCGTCCTGCTGCGATTGCGCCGTCTGATCGACCACCCACAGCCGCGTGTCGAGGTTCAGCAGCTGCAACGCCCACGGGGAGGCGATCAGCAGCAGCAGCGCGAGCGTCGCGGGGGCCGCGCGCACCGTGCCGTAGGCTGCGCCGAGCGCACGCAGGCTCAGGCAGGCGAGATAGATGAGCGCGAGCACGCTTGCGCCTAGCGCGTGCCTCCTCACCAGCGCGAGGTCCTGCGCCAGCCAGAACAGCGTGAGTACCAGCGGCGAGGCCGCGAGCACCACGACCAGAAGTGCGCGCGTGTCGGCGGCGCGGCTGTGTGAGCGCGCAATGAGCGCGCAGGCCACGAGGGCGAGCAGCAGATAACAGGCCCAGCCGAACAGTCCGTCGAGCGCCAGCGGCGCGTGCCTTGTGGCGTGCAGGAAATCGAGCAGCACCCAGACCGCAAGGTTCACGACGAGGAGCGCCGCGAGCTGGTCGAAGCTGACCGAGAACTGCGCGGGCGTCAGGCGCCGCAGCGCCAGCAACTGCACCCCGCCGCGCAGGTTGCGCGCCAGGGCTGCGACGAAGCCGCGCGGCTCAGGCAGCGGCGCCGCGGGCACGGGATCGGCGGAAGTGGCGTAAGGGTCCAGCCGCCTTAACCCCGCAGTTTCTTGAGCCGCTCGAGCAGGCGCAGGATCGCCTCCGCGCGGGCCAGGTCGGCCTGGGCCTGGGCGATGGACACAGGAGTTCCGCTCCTGTCGCGCAGCGCCTCCTGCGCGCGCTGCCTGGCGGCGAGCGCCGCGGCCTCGTCGAGATCCTTGGCGCGCAGCGCCGTGTCGGCGAGCACCGTCACCTTGTTAGGCTGCACCTCGAGCGCGCCGCCGCCGACGAAGAAGTGATGTTCCTCGCCGTCGGGCGTGCGCACGCGCACTTCGCCGGGTTTCAGCAGGGTGAGGAGCGGCGCATGCCGCGGCGTGATGCCGAGCTCGCCCTCGGAGCCGGAGGCGAACACCATGGCGGCGGCACCGGAGAACAGCTCCCCTTCCGCGCTCACGATGTCGACATGAATGGTGTGGACTTCGGCCATCTGCTTGCCTACTGCAGCGTCTTCGCCTTGGCAACCGCCTCCTCGATCGAGCCGACCATGTAGAAGGCCTGCTCGGGCAGTGAGTCGAACTCGCCGCCGATGATGCCCTTGAAGCCGCGGATGGTGTCCGCCAGCGGTACGATCTTGCCGTCCTGGCCGGTGAATACCTTGGCGACGTTGAAGGGCTGCGACAGGAAGCGCTGCACCTTGCGGGCGCGGTACACGGTGAGCTTGTCCTCCTCCGACAGCTCGTCCATCCCTAGGATCGCGATGATGTCCTGCAGCTCCTTGTAGCGCTGCAGCACCGCCTGCACACCGCGCGCGGTGTTGTAGTGCTCCTCGCCCACCACCAGCGGGTCGAGCTGCCGGCTGGTCGAATCGAGCGGATCGACCGCCGGATAGATGCCGAGGGAGGCGATCTGGCGCGACAGCACCACGGTGGCATCGAGGTGCGCGAAGGTCGTCGCCGGCGACGGATCGGTGAGATCGTCCGCCGGCACGTAGACCGCCTGGATGGAAGTGATCGAGCCCTTCTTGGTCGAGGTGATGCGCTCCTGCAGCACGCCCATCTCCTCGGCGAGCGTCGGCTGGTAGCCCACTGCGGAGGGCATGCGCCCGAGCAGCGCCGAGACTTCCGTGCCGGCGAGCGTGTAGCGGTAGATGTTGTCGATGAAGAACAGCACGTCGCGGCCCTTGCCGCCCGAGTCCGGGCGGGTCTCGTCGCGGAAGTACTCCGCCATGGTGAGCCCGGTGAGCGCCACGCGCAGCCGGTTGCCCGGCGGCTCGTTCATCTGCCCGTATACCATCGCCACCTTGGAGTTCGACAGGTCGTTCTTGTCGATGACCGAGGACTCGATCATCTCGTGATAGAAGTCGTTGCCCTCGCGCGTGCGCTCGCCGACGCCGGCGAACACCGACAGTCCGCTGTACTGCTTGGCGATGTTGTTGATGAGCTCGAGCATGTTAACGGTCTTGCCGACACCGGCGCCGCCGAACAGCCCGACTTTGCCGCCCTTGGCGAACGGCACCAGCAGGTCGATGACCTTGATGCCGGTCACCAGCAGGTCCTGGCCGCCCGCCTGCTCGGCGAACGAGGGCGGCGGCCGATGGATCGGCAGATATTCCGTGGCTTTCACCGGTCCCTGGTTGTCCTGCGGATGTCCGAGCACGTCCATGATACGCCCGAGGGTCCCCTTGCCCACCGGCACCGTGATCGGAGCGCCGGTCGACTGCACGGCGAGCCCGCGCTTGAGTCCCTCGGAGGCACCCATGGCGATGGTGCGCACCACGCCGTCGCCGAGCTGCTGCTGCACCTCGAGCGTCAGGTCCACGTCCTTGAGTTTGAGCGCCTCGTAGATCTTCGGGATCGATTCGCGCGGAAACTCGACGTCGATGACGGCGCCGATGATCTGGGTGATGTGTCCCTCGCTGGGCGTAGTCATAGTGTTCTCAGTTCCTCAAACCGCGGCGGCCCCGCCCACGATCTCCGAGAGCTCCTTGGTGATCGCGGCCTGGCGGGCCTTGTTGTAGACGAGTTGCAATTCGCTGATCAGCTTGCCGGCGTTGTCGGTGGCCGCCTTCATGGCCACCATGCGCGCCGCCTGCTCGCAGGCGACGCTCTCGACCGCGCCGCGAAACACCTGCGATTCGATGTAGCGCATCAGCAGCACATCGAGGATCGCGGCGGCGTCCGGCTCGTAAATGTAATCCCAGTGCTCAGCCAGGTCTTCCGTGTCGAGCGGCTCGATCGGCAGCAGCTGCGTCACCGCGGGCTTTTGCGTCATGGTGTTGACGAAGTGCGCGTTCACCAGGTAGAGCCGATCGAGCTTGCCCTCGCGGTACGCATCCAGCATCACCTTCACCGCGCCGATCAGGTCCTTGACGTGCGGCCGGTCGCCGAGATGGCTGGTGCTGGCGACGATCGGCACGTTGAGGCGCTTGAAGAAAGTGAGCGCCTTGGTGCCGATCAGGCACAGACTCACCTCAGCTGACTTGCCCTGCCACTCGCGCAACAGCACGAGCGTCTCCTTGAAGACGTTGGCGTTGAGTCCCCCGGCGAGCCCGCGGTCGGTGGAGATCACGATCACGCCGACCGCGCGCGGCTCGCGCGTGGCGAGGAACGGATGGCGGTAGTCCGGATTCGCCTCGGTGAGGTGGCCGATGACGTTGCGCATCTTCTGCGCGTAGGGGCGCGCGAGCCGCATGCGCTCCTGCGCGCGGCGGATCTTGCTCGTGGCCACCATCTGCATGGCCTTGGTGATCTTCTGCGTGCTCTTGACGCTGGCGATCTTCGAGCGGATTTCCTTGGTGCCGGGCATGACGTCAATCTCTAGTAGCTGCCGGTGGCGGCGAAGTCCTCGATGACCTTCTTGAGCGCCGCCTCGTTCTCCTTGGTGAGCTTCGGCTGCGCATTGACGGCATCGAGCGTCGGGCGGTGGTTGCTGTGCGCGAACGCCTGCAGCGCCGCCTCGAACGCCACGATTTTCTTTAGATCAACCTTGTCCATGTAACCGTTGTTCACCGCGTAGATCGACAGCGCCATCTCCGCCACCGACATCGGTGCGTACTGCTTCTGCTTCATCACCTCGGTGACGCGCTGACCGCGCTCGAGCTGGCGGCGGGTCGCTTCGTCGAGGTCGGAGGCGAACTGCGAGAACGCGGCGAGCTCGCGGTACTGCGCGAGCGCCAGGCGGATGCCGCCGCCGAGCTTCTTGATGATGTCGGTCTGCGCGGCGCCGCCGACGCGCGACACCGAGATGCCGGCGTTCATGGCGGGGCGGATGCCGGCGTTGAACAGATCGCTCTCGAGGAAGATCTGCCCGTCGGTGATCGAGATGACGTTGGTGGGCACGAACGCGGTCACATCCCCTGCCTGGGTCTCGATGATCGGCAGCCCGGTGAGCGAGCCGGTCTTGCCCTTCACCCGCCCCTGGCTCACTTTCTCCACGTACTCCGCGTTGACACGGGCGCTGCGCTCGAGCAGACGCGAGTGCAGGTAGAACACGTCCCCGGGGAACGCCTCGCGGCCGGGTGGACGGCGCAGCAGCAGCGAGATCTGCCGGTACGCGACGGCCTGCTTGGAGAGGTCGTCATAGATAATGAGTGCATCCTCGCCGTTGTCCATGAAGTACTCGCCCATGGTGCAGCCTGAGTAGGCGGAGATGTACTGCATGGCGGGCGGAATCGAAGCCGAGGCTGCGACCACCACGGTGTGTGCCATGGCCTCGTGCTCCTCGAGCTTGCGCACCACGTTGGCGATGGTGGACTGCTTCTGGCCGATAGCGACGTAGATGCATTTAATGCCCGAAGACTTTTGATTAATGATGGTGTCGATGGCGAGTGCGGTCTTGCCGGTCTGGCGGTCGCCGATGATCAGCTCGCGCTGCCCGCGGCCGATCGGCACCATCGAGTCGACGGCCTTGTAGCCGGTCTGTACCGGCTGGCTGACGGATTGTCGGTAGATGACCCCGGGCGCCACGCGCTCGATCGGTGAGGTGCGCGCGGCCTTCACCGGGCCCTTGCCATCGAGCGGTGTGCCAAGCGCATCCACCACGCGCCCCAGGAGCTCAGGCCCCACCGGCACCTCGAGGATGCGGTTGGTGGTCTTGACCGTGTCGCCCTCGCTCAGGTGCTTGTACTCCCCGAGCACCACCGAGCCGACCGAGTCCTGCTCGAGGTTGAGCGCTAATCCAAACGTGTTGCCGGGGAACTCGAGCATCTCGCCGTAACGCGCATCGGCGAGCCCGTGGATGCGCACGATGCCGTCGGTGACCGACACGATGGTGCCGACGTTGCGCGCCTCGGTGACGGGCTTGAAGTTCTCGATCCGTTCCCTGATGAGTTCCGAGATCTCGGTTGCCTTGATGGCCATGTGCGTTACTTCCGTTGCCGTCAGGTTTCGTGGTGAGTCGCGGGCAGCGCCACTGTCATGCGGTCAGCTCGTAGGCGATGCGCTCGAGGCGCGTGCGCAGCGAGCCGTCGATGACCAGGTCGCCGCTGCGCAGCACCGCACCGCCGATCAGTGCCGGATCGACCTCGCAGTGCATGCGGACCTTGCGCTTCAGGCGCTTCTCGAGAGCGGCCGCGAGCTTCTGTTGCCGCGCGCCATCGAGCGCCGCCGCCGAGGTCACGGTGACATCCGCGACGCCTTCGGCAGCGTCCTTGAACTTGTCGAACAGCGCGGCGATCTGCGGCAGGTAGGCGAGGCGGCGGTTGCCGGCGAGCGTGCTGACAAAGTTTGCCCCCTGCTCGCCGAGCTTCGGCCCCGCGATACCGGTGACGAGTTGCGCGAGCTCCTCCGGGGTCACCAGCGGATTACCGAGCAGCGCCTCGACGCGCGGATCCTGCACTACCAGCGACGCGGTGCGCAGGCTGCCCGACCAGGCCGGGAGCTGCCCGCCGGCACGTGCCTCCTCGAAGGCGGCGCGCGCGTAGGGTCGGGCGATGGTGAGCCGGTCTGCCATGGGCTTGAGCTTCAGACCTGCTCGGCGAGCTGGTCGAGTAGGTCGGCGTGGGCGCGCGCGTCGATCTCGCGGCCGAGGAGCTTGGAAGCGGCAGTGACCGCAATGCCCGCCACTTCGCGGCGCAGACCTTCCTTGGCGCGCATGGTGTCGAGCTCGATCTGCTCGTGCGCGGCGGCCACGATGCGCGCGCCCTCGCTCTGCGCGGTGCCCTTGGCCTCCTCCACCAGCTCGAGGGCAGCGCGCTGCGCGTGATCGATGATCTGGCTGGCGCGCTCGCGCGCTTCACGCACGATGACGCCGGCGCGCTCGTGGGCCTGGGCCAGCTCCTGCTGACCCTTGTCCGCCGCCGCGAGCCCCAGCGCAATCTTGCGGCCGCGTTCTTCCACCGCACCGATGATGTGCGGCCAGGCGAACCTCATCGTGACCCAGATGAGCAGCGCGAAGACGACCATCTGGATGATGAGCGTCAGGTTGATGTTCACCGTCGACTCCTCCGGTTAGCCTGTTGGTGTCGCACCGCGCTTCTTCAGTGAGGCAGGGACTGGAACGCGGATATGAACGGGTTCGCGAAGGTGAAAAACAGCGCGAACGCCACGCCGATGAACGCCACGGCATCGAGCAGGCCGGCAACGATGAACATCCTCACCAACAGCACCGGCGCGAGCTCCGGCTGACGGGCGACGCCCTCGAGAAAGCGCCCGCCGAGGATGCCGAAGCCGATGGCGGTGCCGAGCGCCCCCATGCCGAAGATCATGCCGACGGCGACCACGGTCATGGCGTAGATGTGTGCAAAGTTTTCCATTCAACTCTCCTTCAGAGAAAACGATTCCGCGACGCGCTCGTCGCCCGCGAGCCCTAGTGGTGTTCCGAGGCCTGCGCGAGATAGACGATGGTCAGCATCATGAATATGAAGGCTTGCAGCGCCGCGACGAACAGATCGAAGGCCGTCCAGATGATCCCGGCGGCCAGCGAGCCGATGACGCTCAGCCACCCGCCAATCGAAGCGAACGCCTTGAAGCCTCTCGAAAGCGTCAGCAGGGCTATCAGCACGAACACCATTTCGCCCGCGTACATGTTGCCGTACAGGCGCAGCGCCAGCGAGACGGGCCGCGCGAGGAACGCCGGCACCTCCATGATGAGGTTGGCAGGCACCAGCAGGGCCTGCACCAACGGATTCCTGCTTTGAAAGGGATGCAGCGCGAATTCGCCGACGAACCCTGCGAGTCCCTTCATCTTGACGCTGTAGAAGATGATGAGAACGAAGGCGGTGAGCGACAGGCCAAAGACCACGTTCAGGTCGGTGCTGGGCACGATGCGCAGATGGCTCAGGCCCGAGGCGTGCGCGACGTTGGGCAGAAGGTCGAGCGGCAGCACGTCCATGACGTTGAACAGGAATATCCAGCAGAAGATCGTCAGGGCGAGCGGTGCGATCAGCTTGCTCTGTGCGTGATAGGTGTCCTTCACGAGCGAGTCGATGTACTCCACTACCAGCTCGACGAACAACTGGAACCTGCCGGGCGTGGTGACGCTCGCCCGGCGTGCCGCGACGCAGAAGGCGCCGCCGAAGATCACCGCCAGCACAATCGAGAAGAACAGGCTGTCGAAATTGACGACGGAAAAGTCGACGATCCCCTGCGGTGCCCGGTTCGAGAGGAACGTCAGGTGATGCAGGATGTATTCGGTTGCGCCAGGTGCGCTTTCTGCTGCCATGCTCATTACGACTCGACCCGTCACCTACGCCCCGCCGCGGCGCGCGCCGCCCGAAGTCGGCAGTGCGGCCAGCAGCGCGATCCAGTACACCAGAAACGTCGCGGCGAACGCGGCCAACATGGCCAGCGGCGCCACCCTCATCACCTTCAGCACGACGACAAACAGCACCACCACGACGGCGAGCTTGACCAGCTCACCGAGGTAGAACGCGCCCAGCACGCGCGCGGCGGTTGCCGTCCCGCCGAACACCAGGCCCGCCATCGCCAGACTCCCCGCCGTGGCGATCGCACCGCCGGCGAGCGCCGACACCGCCGCCAGACGCCCGGCGAGCGCCCACGCGCACAGCGCGGCTAGGACGGTCACCGCCGCCTGACCCAGCACGACGCCGAAGGCCAGCCGCCGTGCCCGGGGCAGATCGATCACCGACACCTTATATAAGGTCCCACTCGAGGGGCTCAAAGGAGCCGCAGCTCTTGCGCCTTGAGCGGACGCAAGTGGCTTAACATTACTTCGGCCGTTCAGTCACTTAGCTGCCACGGCGAAAAAGCCGCGGGATTATAGAGAGCGACCGGGCACTCGTCCACAAGCCGCCCATGCGCGCTGGCACCCAATCCTAACGGATGTGGGCGAGGATCCCGTCGAGCTCGTCGAGGCTGTTGTAGCTCACCACGAGCTTGCCCCGGCCGGCGCCCCCCTGCTGGATGGCGACGCGGGCGCCGAGCTTCTCGGCGAGCTCCTGTTCGAGGCGCTCGACATTCGGGTCGCGCGCGGCGGCGCCATTGCCACCGCCGCCCGCCGGGGTCTGCAGGCGCCGCACCAGCCCTTCGGTCTCGCGCACGGAGAGGCCCTTCTTCACGACGAGCAGTGCGACCTCGCTCTGCTGGCGGCGGTGGGTGAGTGCCAGCAGCGCGCGCGCATGTCCCATCTCGAGCGAGCGCTTCTCGAGCAGCTCGCACACCTCCGGGGCAAGCTCGAGCAGGCGCAGCAGGTTGCTCACCGCGGCGCGCGAGCGTCCGACGGCGTCCGCAGCCTGCTGGTGGGTGAGCTCGAACTCGCTCACCAGGCGCGCCAGGGCGCGCGCCTCCTCCAGCGGGTTCAGGTTCTCGCGCTGGATGTTCTCGATCAGCGCCACCGCGATCGCCGCCTCGTCGGGAATGGCGCGGATCACCGCAGGGATGTCGGTGAGGCCGGCCATCTGCGCCGCGCGCCAGCGCCGTTCGCCGGCGATGATCTCGTAGCGCTGCGAGGCGCCGCTGCCGGGCGGCTCGAGCGGCCGCACGACGATCGGCTGCACCACGCCCTGGGCCTTGATCGAGTCGGCGAGCTCGGTGAGCGTCTCCGCCCTCATGTCGCTGCGTGGCTGGTAGCGCCCGCGCTGCAGCAAATCGAGCGGCAGCCGCGTGAGCTCCTCCCCGTGCGGCGTGCTCGCCACCGGCGGCGGCGGCGAGCGGGTGCCGAGCAGGTCCGCCAGCCCGCGGCCGAGAGTGGGTTTTCTGTGCATCATCGTGAGCTGTCCTCGTGGACGCGCGCCGGGGCGCCGCTTTCTGCCGCAGTGCCGCCGCCCCCGGCGGCGGCACCGTTGCCGGGTGAGCCGTTGCCCGCCGGCGCGTGGCCGGGATCCTGCGCGAGCGGCGCGGCAGGGGCCACGGGTGCCGGCTGTGCCGATGCGGACGCCGCGGGCAGGCCGGCGGCTGTGCTCGCTTCCGCCACCGGCGTCGCACGCACGATGCCGTTCTGCCCCTCCTCGCGCCGGATCATCTCCCCGGCGAGTGCCAGGTACGCGAGCGCGCCGCGCGACTCCCTGTCGTGAAACAGCGCCGGCTTGCCGAACGACGGCGCCTCGGCGAGACGGATGTTGCGCGGGATGACGGTGCGGAACACCTTGTCGGCAAAGTGCGCGACGAGCTGCGCGCTCACCTCGTTGGCGAGGTTGTTACGCGGATCGAACATGGTGCGCAGTACGCCCTCGATCGACAGGCCCGGGTTGGCGGCGAGGCGGATCTGCTCCACCGTGGAGAGCAGTGCCGAGAGTCCCTCGAGCGCGTAGTACTCGCACTGCATCGGGATGAGAACGCTATCGGCCGCCACCAGCGCATTCACGGTGAGCATGTTGAGCGCCGGCGGGCAGTCGATGAGGATCACGTCGAAGTCATTGCGCTTCGGCTGCAGCGCGTTGCGCAGCTTGATCTCGCGCCCGATCGGCAGTCCCAGCAGCCGCACCTCGGCGGAGGTGAGGTCCTGATTCGCCGGGAGCAGCGTGTAGTGCTCGAGCGTCACGAGGGCCGCGGCGAGCTCCGCTTCCCCGAGCAGCACCTCGCAGCTGCTGAGCGTGAGCTGTCCCTTGTCGACGCCGCTGCCCATGGTGGCGTTGCCCTGGGGATCCAGGTCGATGAGCAGTACCCGGCGTCGCGTGGCGGCGAGCGATGCGGCGAGGTTGACCGCCGTGGTGGTCTTGCCGACGCCGCCCTTCTGGTTCGCGATGGCAATGACGCGGTTCATGGGGGGACAGTGTACTGCACCGCCGCGCCCGCGCCCGGTTGTCGCCGGCCGGCGCCGCAATCTCCCGTCAGGCCACCAGCTGGTGCGGCTCGGAACCGATGCGCTCGCGCGCCATCTGGTCGGCCACCGCGTTCGTCGGGCGGTTCTCGCGCCGCGCACGCTCGAAGATCTCGGTGAGACGCCCCGGGATGGCCTCGATATCCGCGAGCACCTGCGCCTCGGTGCCGCCGTAGTACTCGCGCGCGACGCTGATGATGCCGCCGGCGTTTATGACGTAATCGGGCGCGTAGAGGATGCCGGCGTTCTGCAGCGCCACGCCGTCCTGGCCGTGCGCCAGCTGGTTATTGGCCGCTCCCGCGACGATGCGGGCGCGCAGCTGCGGGATCGACTGGGTATTGAGCACCCCGCCGAGTGCGCAGGGGCTGAGCACGTCGGCCTCGAGCGCGAGCAGCTCGTCTGCCGCCACGACGCGCGCGCCGAACTCCTGGCACACCCGCTGCACCGCCGCCGGGCGCACGTCCGCCACCGTCAGCCGTACGCCTTCGGCGGCGAGCAGCGCGCACAGGTGGTAGCCCACCCCGCCCACGCCCTGGACTGCGACCTTGAGGCCCTCGAGATCCCCTCGTCCCAGCCTGAACTTCACCGCCGCCCGCAGGCCGAGAAACACCCCGCGTGCGGTCTTCGGCCCCGGGTCGCCGCCGGCAGCCCCGGGCGCTGCGCCCAGGCCCGCGACGTGGCGCGTTGCGTGCGCGACGTTCGCCATGTCGGCGGTGGTGGTGCCGACGTCCTCGGCCGTGACGTAGCGTCCGCCGAGGGAGTCAACGAAGCGGCCAAAGGCCTCGAACAGCTCCGGGGTCTTCGCCTTGCGGGATTCGCCGATGATGACCGCCTTGCCGCCGCCGAAGGGCACTCCGGCCAGCGCGTTCTTGTAGCTCATGCCGCGCGAGAGGCGCAGCACGTCCGCGACCGCCTGCGCGGTCGTCTCGTAGGGCCACATGCGGCAACCGCCGGCCGCGGGCCCGAGCACCGTCGAATGTACGGCGATGATCGCGCGCAGGGATGTCGCGGCGTCGTGGCCGAAGACCACGTGCTCGTGGCCATCGAACTCGGGCATGTCGAAGATTTCCATGCGGCTTAAGGCTCCCATGCGTCGCGCGCGTCTCCCTCGGGCGCGCCGCGGCCGTAACTGGGAGGGTACCCGCCCCACCTTGCACAGATCATCACAAAGATTGCCTGTTTACCTTAGTATGTGAAATATTTACCTCATGTAATAGCAATTAGTGAACTGAACCATGCAAGCTGATCTGAACCGTGCTGACCTGCGAATCCTCGAGCTGTTGCAGGAGCACGGCGCGCTGTCGGCGGCGCAGGTGGCCGAGCGCCTGAGCCTCACGGCCTCGACCTGCTGGCGGCGCGTCGCGCGCCTCGAGGAGAGCGGCGTCATCAGGCGGCGCGTGGCACTCGTCGATCGGGAGAAGGTCGGCCTCTCGGTGATGGTGTTCTCGCACGTGAAGGTCGCCGGTCACGGGCGCGATGCGCTGCTGCGCTTCGAGCAGGCGGTGCGCGCCCACCCGGAGATCCTCGAGTGCTACACGCTCATGGGCGAGACGGACTTCCTGCTGCGCATCGTGTGCCGCGACATCAAGGCGTACGAGGCGTTCTTCCTCGACCACCTGTCGCGCTTTCCGGGCGTGCAGTCGGTCAACTCCTCCATCGCGCTCGCGGTGATCAAGGAGACGACGGCGCTGCCCCTGCGGCCTTGACCGGCCGGGGGGCAGGAATCACGAGCGGCTCGACGCCGCCGACCGGGGCGGGATCCAGTCCCGCGCAGGTCACGATCTGCTGCGTATTGATGAACGGGGCCTTGGGCTCGCCCGGCGCCGCACGACGGCGCGTCTTGCGCCACAGGTCATAGAGCGTCAGCGTCCCGGTGAGGGTGCCGAGCGTGCCGAAGTAGGCGCGCGGCCCGAATTCGGCCATCAGTCCGCCGGTGAGCACCGGTCCGAACGCGGCCGCCATGCCGTTGATCAGGAGCAGCGCGCTGCTCGCCGCGACCATCTGCGCGTGCTCGAGCTTGTCGTTGACGTGCGAGACCGAGAGGGAATACAGCGTGAGCGCCGCGCCGCTGAAGAGCGCGGTGAGGAGCAGAAAGAGTGCGCGCGGCAGCCCGGCGAACACCACCTGCGTGGCGGCGACCGCGGTCGCGAGCAGGCACACGCTCGCAATCACCGTGCGCCGATCCATGCGATCGGACAGCCGGCCGACCGGGTACTGGGTGAGGACCGCCGCGAGGATGCTGACCGCCATGAACTCCGCTACGCCGCGCGTGCCGGCGCCCGAGAGGCGCGCGTATACCGGGCCCATCGAGAAGATGATCGACGAGATCATCCCGGACAGCGCCACCGCCACCACCCCTAAGGGCGAGTTGCGGTACAGGTCGCGGAAGCGCACCCGCTGCGGCTCGGCGGGTCCGGGAACCTGCTGTGCGGAGGCGACGATCGGCACCATCGCCACCGAGATCAGCGCCGAGACCAGCATGAAGGGTTCTGGTGACTGCGGGCTCGAGAGCACCAGCAGGAACTGCGCGCCGCCTAAGCCCACGTACAGCACCAGCATGTACACCGCGAGCAGTCCGCCGCGATTGCTGCGGCTCGCGCGGTGGTTGAGCCAGCTCTCCGCCACGACGTAGATGCCCGCGAAGCACACCCCGGAGATGAAGCGCATCAGCGCCCAGGGCACCGGATGCACCCACGAGGCGTGGATCAGCACCGTGACGGAGGCAAGCGCCGCGAGCGTGGCGAAGACGCGCACCGGGCCGACACGCCGGAGCATCTGCGGCGCGAGACGCGTGCCGATGAGATAGCCGACGTAGTAGCACGACATGATCATGCCGGTCACCGGCGTCGGAAACTGCTCGAGGGTGGCGCGCAGCCCGAGGAGCGTGCTTTGCAGCCCGGCTCCGAGCATGAGGATGCCCATGCCGAGCAGCAGCGGCCAGGTAGCGAGAATCGGGTTCACGGGGGCGGATCGTTGCGGGTTACGGCGCAGCGCGTAAGCGGCGCACATGATAACCGCTGCGGCGTGACCTGCGCCGCTTGAGGCAGTTTTCGCGCCTTCAGCGACGCTGCAGCACGATGAGGCAGCGCGCCGCTTCGAGGCCGGGGATATGAAGCTCGCGCGAGCTCACCACCCGCCATCTTGCGGGAAGCTCGGCGAGCTCGCGTTGCGGCCACCTGCCCTTCATGGCGAGCACGTGAGTCTCGGGGCCGCACAGCGGCGTGACGGTGTCGAGCATCTGCGGCAGCGGCGCGAGCGCCCGGGCCACCACCGTGTCGAACGGCGCCGCGGCCGGGAAGCTCTCCGCGCGCGCGTGCACGGCGCTCACGTTGGTGAGGCCGAGGAGGGAGGTGGCATGCTCCACGAAGCGGATCTTCTTGGCGGTGGAGTCGATGAGGGTGAAGCGCCGCTGCGGGTTGCAGACGGCGAGCGGCAGACCGGGGAAGCCTGCGCCGGTGCCGACATCCGCCACCGTCGCGCCATGCAGGTCCGGACTCACCGCCAGGCTGTCGAGGAGGTGGTGCGTGAGCATGGCGGCGGGTGTCCTGATCGCCGTGAGGTTGTAGCGGCTGTTCCAGCTCGCGAGCTCGCCGATGAGTGTCAGCAGACGGGCCGCATCGGCGGCGCTCAGGATCACCTTCAGGCTAGCGGCGTCCTGCACCAGGCGTTCGGCAGGGGTCAACGGCTTAGCTCCTTGCGCAGCGGGGGGCGCGATTGATCATACTTCGCACCTGACCAGGTGCGCTTCCGGCTATGCGACTGCTGCTCGTTGAAGATGACCCCATGATCGGCGAGGCGATCCGCGCGGGACTGAAGCGCGAGGGATTTACCGTGGACTGGGTGCACGATGCCGAAGCCGCCACGCAGGTGTTGCGCACCGAGCCCTTCGCGCTGCTGCTGCTCGACCTGGGATTGCCGCAGTCCGACGGGCTCACGCTCCTCAAGTCGCTGCGCGCGCGCGGCGCGGCGCTGCCGGTGCTCATCATCACCGCGCGCGATGCGGTGTCCGACCGGGTGGCCGGCCTCGATGCGGGCGCCGACGACTACCTCATCAAGCCCTTTGATCTCGACGAGCTCGCGGCGCGCATCCGCGCGCTGCTGCGCCGCAAGTCCGGACGCAGCGCCGCCGGCATCGAGCACCTCGGCCTGCGTCTCGATCCGGCCGCGCACCGCGTGACACGCGACGGGGTGGAAGTAGCGCTCTCGCCGCGCGAGTTCGCGCTGCTCGAGCTGCTGCTCGAGCGGCCCGGG
>Ga0210394_10000456_pt1 | contig 87035 bp, 73 predicted proteins | sample IncBWC12MmetaG_FD_160121 | JGI IMG/M metagenome (GOLD analysis project Ga0210394, IMG submission 160121) | Forest soil microbial communities from Barre Woods Harvard Forest LTER site, Petersham, Massachusetts, United States - Inc-BW-C-12-M | ecosystem: Environmental > Terrestrial > Soil >...
AGGAAAGCTGCGCAATGCGGGAACGGAAGTTGCGCTCGACGGCGGAGAGTTTGGTGCGGTTCACAGGGTCGCTCATAACTTATACATGATATATATACAAGAAACGAAGAGAAGTCAAGCGCAAAAACACAATGCGAATTTGCTCTCTGAACGTACCTCGGCTAAAACATGAATGGAATCAAATAGTTTGGTCGGTTAACAATCTTCGTTGCGGAACCGCTGCGCAAATCATCTGAAAACGAAGGAGGCCTGATTCTGCGGCGCCCGCTTGGCCGCGCCAGCGATCGTGCACTCAGGTGCGTCGCTACAAACGCAATGGCAACGTCAAAGGCGCCCGCCCAGAACTGGCCGCTACAGAGTCAAAAGCTTTGCGTTCCTGACGTTTTTCCGCAAGCTGTAGAAGTGTTGAAGCGAAAGGGACGCTGGCAGCAGGGCCCACGCGCACAAAAAAAGGCCGCGCGGCCCGGACTGCGGTTGAGTTGGCTTTTATTGCGTGATGGTCACGTTCACGGCAATCGCTGTCTTGGTGACGCCTCCCGACGACGCTGTAATCGTTATGGTTGACGACTTGTTTCCCGAAGGTGATCCGGTGCAACCTGCCAAAAGCACGAACACGATTATCGCTCCCACCATTCCCAGGCGCGTGCGGAACCGCCGGGCTGAAGGAAGCATGAACAACAGAGCAATCGCCATCATGATGAAGACCACCTGCCGCAACAACGCGGACGGCGGCATCTTCATGGATTGCGGCGGCACAAGGAAGGCCGCGGCTGTGATGGAACCGCTTACGGTCGCGACCCGCGAAGCCTGCGTTAGATTCGCGGAGGGCAGGAGCACGAGGTAATCAGCATTCTGGTTCCGGGAGTGCAAGTGAAAGTTACCGCTCCGGTAAAGCTGCCCGTGCCGGTGACAACCACTGGGAACGAGCCGGTCTCGCCTTTGGCCACATTGATGGCCGCAATGGAAACCGAGTAGTCCGCGGTAGCGCTGCCGGTGCCTGTGAGGCCGACTGCCAGCGGATGAAGTTGCCCCGGCGCAGGCGGTGTGTCGGCGCTGTCAGGCGTCTTCAGCGTTGCAGCGTCTGAGCCTGCGGCCAAGGGAGTGTGTGTCAGGCCCAACGCGCAGGAAGCTCCTCCGGCGCGCGAGACCCGCGCCCGCAGTGCAAGTCCCACCCGCCGCTGGGGCGCTGAAATCCCCGGCGTTGCCTGCTGTGGCAGTGATGATGATCGTCAGCGGCGATGTGATCGCTGACGTCGTGTTGTTCATAATCGTGAAGAAGAACGGCGCGGTGGGTGTGCCGACCAGCTGCGATCCGAAATTGTTGCTGGCGGGCGTAATCGTGATCGTCGGCGTAAGCGGTAAATCGGCGACGAAGGCGTTCGTTGCGCCTGGAGCTCCCAGCGCCGTTTGGAATGCTCCCGCGCAGGTCAGCACGTCGGGCGACGTCATAAAACCTGTGATGAAGCCGTTGGTGCCGGAGACAGCGATTCCCCGAGCGCTGTCCCGAGTGGTCGCAGCGTTCTGAACTTGTCCCGTGAAGTATGTGGAGTAAACCAGATCCGCCAAGCCCTGCCCGTTCGGGCTGATTTTAGATACGAACCCGGAGCCTTTCGGATTGGTGCGCGCTTCCTGCAAGGCTCCTTGCGTAACGGGAAAATCAGTTGAACGTGTCAGTCCGGCCACATAAGCGAGGCCCGCTGAGTCCGATGCAATCGAGAAGCCTGTGTCGCTGGCACTGCCGCCCACAAAGGTTGAGTACTGCAGCGTGCCATTCACGATGTTGAGAAGCGAGACGAATGCGACGCCGTTCGCGCTCGTCAAATTTTCCTTTTGCGCGGGGGAGAGCGGAGCCGCAGGCTGGGCCGAGGCAGCTGTATGATTGCTCGCAATGGGCTGGGATGATTGCGCGCGGCGTTCCATATGCACCGACGAAAACAAAACAAGGATGGCCAATGGTACGCCGGCCATGATTGCAATTCTTATCAGCGGAGATTTCGTCCGCATGGAGTTACTCCCCAGCCTATTTTTTCTGAAATGAATTTCGGTGAATTAAAAGGAATCGTGCCAGCGGCCCAGTCGACGGGAATTAGAAAGCCCTCATTTTGCGAACACCCGATTACCCACGGGCTCTGGCGAAGGCGCCAAATCGTGGGGGACGGACACGCCATTTGAACGGGGACGGTAGCACAGCTTGTTTGGACCGGAAACCTCAGGATGGCTTAGCATGGCTGACTATTCCACTACATGGTATTCAAAGAGCTGCTCTCTTTGAACAGCAACTTAAATCAAGGGTTTCCGTGCTAAACGGGTGGGGACTTCCACAAATGCAGCTTTTGCGCCTCCTCGGCGAGCAGATCGCAGAGATCAGGCAGGCGCGCGGCATCGTGATGCGCGAAAAGCGCGCGAATGGGAACGCTGGGCGCCAGCCGCGCGAGTGTTTCGAATTCCCGCGCGCGCATGCCGCTATCAAGCGTATTGGTCGCGAATGTGTTGGCCACGAGGGCGAGGAACGCTCTCTGCGGCGTGAGTTCTTCAACCAATGGGGCAGGATCGCCGCGTCGCTCGCCTAGGATATAAATCGCAGCCAGCGGCAATGCTTGTTGCGCGAACCGCAACTCCTGTTTTCCCAGTGACAGGCAGCGCTTTTCGTAATTCGCGCTGAATTGCGGCAGCGCATCCCGGGAACCGTACAGTGATTCCACGGACTCGGGCCAGAGACACAGATACGGGTACGCGGGATGAATAAAGAACGATCCATTGCGTTCGGCAAGCGTGACCACGTCATCGGACAAAATCGCGTGGCCGCGCCGCGCCAGCGCCGCCGCCGTCGTGGATTTTCCAGCGCCTTCGGATCCGACAAACGCCACGGCCTTTTCGCCGAACGCTACCGCGCTGGCGTGCAGGCATGTCACGCCCCGCAGCCGCAGCAGGATCCCCAATACCGGTCCCAGCAGATACGTGGCCGTGTCTTCGATCGCCAAGCTGCTCGGCCAGGTCGCCCAGACTTCCGTGCCCTCGCGATCCAGCCAAAATTGCGCCCCGTCGAAGTAGGCGAGCCGCAAATAACGGGAGCCCTCAGCCTTCCAAATTCTCAGTGCCGGGTTTCCCGTTGCGTCCTTATACGGGCTGTCGTAGCTGAGCTCTTCGCGACTGGGTGGAATCGCCCCGTTGCTATAGGGCGAAGTGCCGAGGTGAATCGCGACAGTTCGTTCGTTCAATGACTCAAACGGGGAATCGTTGCGGCCTGGACCTACAACCGTTAGCTCAGGAATCGAGAGATTGCAGCGGAGCAACAAGCCGAAGACGGCGTAAGTGAAATTCACTGCGGTCAAAGGCCAGGGTTCTCTGACCCACGGCACAAACTTTCAGCCGAACTTTCAAGATGTTCCTGACCTGCGGCCACCGCACGCGCTCCAGAGAGGTTGCTCCGCCCGTTTTCAAACGCACTTCTGACACTGGTGCGAATTCCTGCGCGACTAGACTTGTGTTTTTATTCGCGGCGTCGACCCTCCGTCGTTGGTGTGGGAGATCCCGACCTGCCGGGTCAATTCCTGTACGGTTCCGTACACGGTTATAATTGGAGAGGAATATGGTTTCTTATTGTCCCGTTTAACGGGCTTAAGCATTGCGAACCTCCGCACGCAAGTTATACCGGACCTTACGCGCTGACTGCAACCAAAAGTTAAGGCAAAGCGGGCGCAGAGCGGAGTGAGCCCGCTCCGAGTTCCTTTCATTTCGAAACGCCGCGAGTAGTGACTTGTCAACGTAAGAATCCATTTCGCCGTCCCATGTCACCTGATCCAGCCATCCTGCTCGCGCTTGTTTTATATGCTCAACCAAAGGGCTGCCCGCCAGAGGTGTTTTCGGCCGCATACGCACACTTTCAGGCAATCTCCCCGCCACAGCCGCTCGTAAAAGCTGTTTTTGGAAAAATAATGGGAAAGGCGGAAGAGCCAGAAGGAAATTCACCACCCGCAAATCCAAAAAGGGATGCCGCACCTCAACCGTGCAGCGTGTAACTCCCGGATTTTCCTGCTCGAACAAGGAAGACCACTGCGGCAACGCGAGCGAAGCGTGGGCCTTGGGAAGGATGGGGTGGGGGCGGGCGGCCGGAAGCTGGCCCCATTCCTTGGCCCGGTCCCTCAGGTTCAATCGGCGCGCAAAGTCTGGTACCAGCCAGCGCGGAAACACCAGCTCTCTGGGATCGCTGCCGAAAAAACCCTGTACGCGGCGTTTCAGCCCGGGAATCACAGACGGGCGCAGCCGGAGATAGCGGGAAGATTCGCGGAACAGGCTGCCCCATTCCTGATTTCGCACCAGGTCTCGCGCAAACGGCCACATCTCAAAGAGCATCAGGTTGTCAGCACCTTCGCCTGAGAGCACCACGCGGCAATCCGCAGCGATGGTACGGAATTGGTCAAACAGGCCCACAAAAAATGGGTCGTCAACCGGTTCGGGCGACCTGAATTCGGCCTCCTCCCACCGTTCGAACGGACGCAGCTCATCCATCGGAATAAACTGCTGCGGAATCTTTAGGAATTCCGCCACTTCGCGCGCGTAGCGGCCATCCTGGTCAGGAAACAAAGACTCATAGACCACGGTGTAGGCGCGCAAATCCTGCGGGCCACCGGCGCTGGCGGCCAGATCGCGTGCCGTCGTGGCGATGCTCGCCGAATCCAGGCCGCCGCTGAGCAAAATTCCCGCGCGATCCACGCGCGTGCGGTCCGCTACGGCCGCTTGCAGCAGTATTTGAATATGTTCGACGTAATCTCCCGCGCTCTTGTAGCGGATGCGCCCATCCGTGGGAGCCGACCAGTAGCGCTGGATGCGCAGTCCGTCGGAACTGATGGTCATGGCATGAGCCGCGGGCAGGCGCCGGATGTCACGGAAAGTAGTGGTGGCGACGTCGCAGTTCAACCCAAAGAGCAAAAAATCTCCGATCGCGGCATCGTTCAAGTCCTCGGAAACGTTGGGATGTTGGCGCAGGCAGTCCAGTGTGTTGCTGAAAAGAAAAAGCTCGCCCAGTTCGGAATAATAAAAAGGTTTCACGCCAAAATGATCGCGCGCGCAAAACAAGATCTTCTTGCGCGCGTCCCAGATGGCAAATGCGAAATCCCCGCGCAAATGTTGCACGCACTCCGCGCCCCAGGCCGCATACGCGCGCAGAATCAAGCCGGAGTCAGTGGCCGCGCGACCCGCCGCGCCTTGTCCCTGTTGCGTGAGCTTCTTTTCCAATTCCTCGCGGCAATCAATGCGCGCATCTGCGGTGACCCACAGCTGGGCATCGAGGCTGGCGGGCTGCTGCTCAATTTGCGATTCGTGCGTGGTGCGCAGCATGGTGTGGCCCAAGCCAATCGCGCCGTGCGACCAGGTTTCCCGCGCGTCCGGCCCGCGAAAGGAAAGAAAATGCGCGAGCGCCTGCAACAGCCCGCGGTCCACCGGCGCGCCACTACGCTCGTAAATGCCCACGATGCCGCTCATTAGGTGCGCGCCTCCAGGGGCGAGATCGGACCGTCGAATGGAGTGAAATGCAGGTGCTCGGCGCTTGCGTCATTCAACACCGCCGCATCCACTTCCACCCATGCGTGCGCTTCGAAGCGCCCGAATTCCTTCCGGGCTCCAATGCGCAGCTCCGCTGAAATTCCGCGCCGCCGCAGCAGCCACCACAGCACCAGCGACTGCTCCAGGCAATTCGTATCAATGAATACATTCCGCGCCGCTGCTGCCGCCATGCGCGCGATCAATTCCGCCAGTTCTCTTTGCGAGGCGTTCTGGCGACGCATGGTGGTATTCGCGGATGGAGCCAGCCATGCCAGGACACGCTTCCAGCGGCGAAAGCCCGCCAGTCGCAATCCCAGCCAGGTGGCCAGAAGTCCGCCAGCCGCTTCCAGCGCGATGCTGCGCTGATAACTGCTGAACCGCCAGAACTTTTGCCAGCGTTCCGTCATGATTGCCTTATCGGCAGGAACTCCGCCAGTGTCCACAAAGCGTGCACTGTCATTTTGAACCCGCCGGCCGGAACAAAGTCGCGCTCGTCACGCACCGGCCGCCGCGCCACGAACTTCGATCAATCCTTCGCTCCGCATCGTTTCCAGCAGCGCCAGCAGATCGTCGACGCATCGCACTTCATCCACTTCATATTCTTCGAGCAAGGTGTTGCGCAGCTCCGTAACGCTCTTTGGTTGCTTCAGCAGCTCCCAAACACGCGCCCCCACCGGATTCATCCCGTAGTACACGCTGTTCTTCAGGTTCAGAATCGCTGCTTCCTCACCGAGAGGACACGAGACCTGTTCGGTTGCAGCGACAACAATCGTATGTGAGGAGAGAGGTGAGTCCATTGTGGCCGCTCCCGTGGCATTGGGCTGGGGCAATTCTTCCGTCATATAGCTCGGCGACGGAGGACCGGTTCGATCCACACGCGCTGCGGATATCGACTCGACGACCTCTATTCTACTGTCACCCGCCCCGAACAGCAATGACGGAACTGGATTCGCCGTGATGATTCGGTTATAACGACCGTAATGCCTTCGCCTGCTATTTGCGTGGAAGCGCTTGAAAAATATTTTCCGCCTGCACGTTCTGGTTGGCGTGCGCTGCTGCATCCCGTCGCGCGTCCTACGGAGCGCGCCCTCGCCGGGATTTCCTTTTTGGTCCAGCCCGGTGAGGCTGTAGCAATCGTGGGGCCAAATGGCGCGGGAAAGTCCACGCTCCTCCGCATTCTCGCCACCCTGATTCTTCCCACCCACGGCCGCGCCGCAATTTCCGATTGCGACGTAGAGCGCCATCCCTCGCGAGCGCGGCGCCAGTTTGGCTACCACACCGGCGGTGACGAAGGTTTCTACACCCGACTGAGCGCCCGGGAAAATCTCAGCTTCTTTGCAGCCATGAACAACATGTCCCGCGCGGAAGCTCGCGCGCGCATCAGGCTCACCGCCGAACGCATGGGCATTACCGCGGATCTGGATCGCCAGGTGCGCACTCTCTCCACCGGCATAACCCATCGCGTAGGCCTCGCGCGCGCACTGCTCCACCAGCCGGCTGTATTGCTGCTCGATGAACCGACGCGCAGCCTCGATCCACTGGCAGCCGCGGATTTCCGCCGACTGCTGAAGGACGACCTGGTGCGCCAGCACGGCACCGCGCTGCTTTTCGCGTCGCACACCTTAAGCGAAGTCGCCGAAATCGCCGACCGCGTGTTATTGCTCGAAGCAGGACGCGTCACGGCTTTTGATTCTCCGCGCGGACTGTGCGCAGTGGCCGGCGCCGCGAGCCTGGAAGATGCCATCACGCGTCTCGCACGCCGTTCCGCACCTGCCGAGGTGCAGTCGTGAACTTGGCGCGTGCACTGCGCAAGATTGCTGCGTTCTTCATGCGCGATTTTGCAATCGCTCGCGGATATCGCGGGGCCCTGCTGCTGGAAGCGTTCCAAGCGCTTTTCGGCGTGGCGACGTTCTACTACCTGTCTCGCTTCGTTGAGAGCCCCGAGCTAGCCCGCGCGCTGCCCGACGGCAGCAATTATTTTGCGTTTACACTGGTGGGCTTCGCATTTTTCGATTATCTCAGCGTATCGCTCACCGCTTTTGATTCTAGCATCGAGGAAGCGCGGCAGAATCGCACGCTGGAAGCTTTGCTGGTAACGCAGACTGCGCTTCCCGTGATTCTGGCGGGCTCGGCGGTGTATCCGTTCACGGCACTGGCGCTGCGGACCTGCGTCTATCTTGCGTGGGGCGCGCTGCTTTTCGATTTCACGCCGCGTGCGGCGAATTGGCCAGGAGCCGTCGCGATTCTGCTGGCGTCCATTCTTGCGTTTGCGGGGTTGGGAATTATTTCGGCGAGCTATGCGGTACTGTTCAAGCGCGGGAATCCCGCGAAGTGGCTGGTGCTGGGAATTTCCGGCATGGTCGGCGGGATGATGTATCCGGTCAGCGTTCTACCGGGCCCGCTGCGGATTCTGGCGCGTTTGATTCCGGTCACTTACTCCCTGGAAGGAATGCGCGCCGCGCTGCTGGGCGGCGCGGGATGGCGCGAGCTGTGGCCCTCGATCGCGGCCCTGTTGATTTTCGCCGCGATCCTAATCCCGCTGTCGTTCATGGTGTTTGGTTGGGCGCTGCGCCGCACCAGAGTTACCGGCACACTTACACATATCTGAATCTTCGCGAGCGTGCGCGTGGCTCCAGAAAAACTACGCGGCAACGAAGCCGAACGCTACTCAGTGCAAGATTTAAATTGCAAGAAGGCGGCGAGCGCCGCCTTGTGCGGGCGAACTACTACTGCGAAACGCTAAGCCGGCGCTTTACGAACAGCGCAACTAGCCCCGCACCAACCAGCACGAGTGATGCAGGTTCCGGCGTCGTCGAAACCGGCGTGACTGTCAGAGTATATCCCGCGGGCCCGGTCGGAAAGTTTATCAGCGGAATATCCCCGGAAACGTCTAGCATCGTCGGTGCCGCTTCGGTGCCGCTGGTGAACAGCGCAATGTTCGAATCGCTCGGGTTGATCAGGTCGAACACCTCGCCCTGGTCAAGGGTGAGGCCGCCTCCAAAACTTATGTCGTAGAACGTGACGTATCCGCCGTCGGGGTCAGGAGCTCCATTCAGCATCATATCAATCGGCGTCACCACGAACCCGAAAGTCCCCTCAACATTTTGAGGGGCGATGGTCGGGTTCACAGGCAGATAGAACGAAGCCGTAACGCCTCCGGGTCCAGTAAGGGAGTAGTACAAATCCGTATTGCCGTCAGCCCTCGCCGCGCTGACCGAAACCAGAGCCAAGAACGCGATTACCGCGGCACTTCGCAAAAGTAGTTTCATCATCCCACCTGTTTTGCTGGCCTATGCGGTCGAACCGCGTCAGGCTGCACGACTATGGTGCAATCCGCCTTCCATCGACTCTTACTGTAACACCTTATAAATCAACACGGAATCGTAAACTATCGCGCAGGACGGCAAAAAAGCTTCCCAGAAGTGCAAATTTAGTTCTGACGGGCATCCGGCCCGGGCCGCCGGGATGAATGGTCCTCTCGCGTCAACGAACGCCTCCAGGAAGCAGGAATTCCGAAACGTTCCTCCACATGGACTTGTGGCACGAGTCAGGGTGCAGTACAGTTTTTCCATGGGCGAGAATGCCACCGTGATGAAAGTCCCGTTGCTGGATCTGCAATCCGAATATGCGGAGCAGCGCGATGAGATTCTTCCGGCGCTCGACCGCGTCTGCCGGAATGCATCGTTCGTGCAGGGCGAGGAAGTCGAGGCTTTCGAGCGCGAGTTCGCCGATTTCTGCGGCGTCAAGCACTGTGTAGCTCTGAGTAGCGGGACGGCCGCGCTGCATCTGGGCTTGCTGGCGCTCGGCGTGCAGTCCGGCGACGACGTCATCACCACGCCGAACTCTTTTCTGGCGACCGCAGAAGCCATCACTTATTGCGGCGCGCGCCCGGTGTTCGTTGACACTGACCCCGCCACCGCGAATCTGGATCCCCGGCTCATCGAGCGCTCGATTACACCGCGCACTCGCGCCATTCTGCCCGTGCATCTCTACGGCCGCCCCGCTGACATGGACCCCATCCGCGAAATCGCCGCGCGACGCCACTTGCGCATCTTGGAAGACGCGGCACAAGCTCACGCCGCCCGCTATCGCAGCCAGCGCGTCGGGTCGTTCGGCCTGGCCGCGGCGTTCAGTTTTTATCCCACGAAAAACCTGGGCGCATATGGAGAGGGTGGCGCGCTCACCACCAACGACGACGCCATTGCGAAATTCGCGCGCGCCGCGCGTTCCCATGGACAGACCGCGCGTTACGACCACGAATTCCCCGGTTACAATTACCGAATGCAGGGATTTCAGGGCGCCGTGCTACGCATCAAACTGCGCCGCCTGCATGCATGGACGCAAAAGCGCCGCGAAATTGCCAAGGAATATCGCCGGTTGCTCGAAGGCGCGCGCCTGGAGATGCCCGACGACGATCCGCGCGATGAATGTGTTTACCACCAGTTTGTGATTTACGTGAACAACCGCAATTCCGTCATCGCGCAACTCGCTGCGCGCAGCATTGACACCGCGGTGCATTATCCCAAGCCGATCCACCTGCAGCCCGCATACTCCTCACTCGGTTACCCCGCTGGAACATTTCCCAACGCCGAACGCGCCTGCGAGCGCGTCTTGAGCCTGCCGCTGTTCCCCGGCATGACCGCCGAGCAAATCAGCTATGTGGCGGCCTCGGTAGTGGATGTTGTCGGGAGGAAATAGGAGTCGGACCGCTCACGATAATCCCAGGACGCTCGGACCTGCTCGCGCCTCGCTCACTTTCGCAGGGCGCGCTAGACGAGATCGAAGGAGTGCCAGTCCAGGGCCGCATGAAAGAGCAATGCTGCCAGGAGCAAGCAGCAGGACAGGTTGGCAGCAGTCCGCTTTACCCCAACGAAGGCCGCACGAAACTGATCACCCTCTGGGCCCGAGCGAAAAACGCCGTGATCGCCGGATGCTGCTTCGCTCGGAAGAGTTTCCGGCGGATTTTGGCGGGCACGTTTCATCTCAACGACAGATTTCACGCGCATACAACGAGGCTGCGTAATTAGCAGGCAACAAGTCTGGAAAGGAATTCCTCCATGTCCTTGCGCCTGTCAGGGGACGTTATATCTTCGGCGTCGCCATAGCGCGTGGCCATTGCAAAACTGCTGCAGCCCAGTAACTTTAGGCAATTGGCGATACCAAATCTCGCCGCATAGTCGAATGCCGTCGTGCGTCGATTTTATGGAAAGTTTCGTGCTCCGCAATTCTCGCTCGCTTCGCTGCGGATTTCAAAAAACCGATTAAGTTATGGTCTACGTTTCCGACCGCATTCGGAAACAGCAGCCTTGAAGAGTTTTTCGCAACTCGTCGCGCTAGCAAGCACTTCACGAATTCCGCAGGCAGAACAATCTCGCGTTCCACCAAGCGTTTCGGTTGCCAATTGAGATGTGGCTTTGCGTTGACGTGAAATAAGCAGGTCTTGGCATCGATGTCGCTATACTCCGCCGCAGCCACTTCCATGTCGAGGCATGCGGTAAAGCGGAAGAACGTAAGACGTATTCTCTCTTCTGCCTTCCTCGCGATCAATCCATCGGCATCACCCTTTCGTGCGATCGTCGCATCCATTATCGCTGTCCACTTCTCCTGGGTGAAAACGGGGGCTTCGTCTTTACAGCCACCGGCCATTCTTTTCGCGAGAGGAGTTTCGTCTTTTCGTATTGCCCAAGGAAGCTGTTTAGAAGCGCCAGTCGCCCCCGAAGCGTGAAGTTTCGTTGACTTGAACGGCGTTGCTGCAAGTTCTGTTTCATCCGCGACAGATACAAAACAACATCGTCACGGACGATTTCGTCCACGAAAGTCTTCTGGCAGGACGCTCTGAAGTCTTCCAAGGCGCTTTTGTGCGCTGCGCGTGTCGCCGCGCTCAAGTCGCGTTCCGCTATCATAGCCAGGTGTCGGGTAACCGCATCAGTAATCAGGACACGCTCCGCAGATTCCTCAGCGCCCGAGCTTTCCAACGGCAGCAATCGGTCTTCCTTGCGCTGCTCCTGCGCTTCGAACTTCTGGTAGCGCAAAAACGCCTGCTCGAGCCCGCGGCCCAGTGACGTAACACGGCTGCCAAACTTGTCGGCGCGATGATAAATGTAGAAAGTGCCGTTCTCGGGAATTGGTATTCCCGGACTTGAGGGCGTCCGCCGGCACTTGTGAGACCGGCCAGCCTCGAAAGAGATCTTGTAAAGCGAATACGTCAGTTTGCCACTTTCATTCGTTCCTTTGACGGATACCGCGAAACTTACCCTGCGTGCTGGGCTCACATTCGAACTCCCGGCCGACAATAGCAAACCGAAATTTAAATGTTAACGTAATTTTCGACGGACCGCGGCTAGCTCCGAGCACCAACTATTTCGCTGTCGTTTTCTTCGAGGCTATCCGGACTGCAACGTCTCGGTTTGCCCCCATTTATTTCTAAAATTCGCTTTGCGCGAATTATTGTCCTTGTCTCCGGCAGCCGTCGCGCCCTAATCTCGTTCCAATAGCCCAGCCCTGCCATGGAGGGAATTTCGGATGAGTACTCCCGAACAAGATTCAGCTTAGGGCTCCACGCCATCCATCACAGCGCGCCTGGAAGCCTCCACCGGCGAATTACATGAACTCGAGGGACTCGTAAAATCTGGTAAACTCGACTCGCGTGTCCTCGCTGAATTCCGGAACGCCGTAGACCACATTCGGAACACTACATGGGCGGTGCAGAAATGGATCGGCCTCAGCGACCAATCGGGTGGCGATCCCTTTTCCCTTCTCCCGATAATGTCCGCTGAGCGCGTCAAACGTGCCACACAGATTTCGAGCGACCTTTCTCTCGACCTGCAATCCATTGAAGTCGGCATTGATACGCCAGGCATCGTCGAGCTCTTCAACGCCGTTGATGACCTACATCGTCGCTTGGCCGCGCTGCTCAAACGCACAACCTGACGGCCTGAATTGGCGGCGAGGACGAGACGTCGAGGAAGCCAGAATTGATGGAGGCGCTGTTGGCAGAATCGGTTTTGAAACTCAATGAAGGCCGCGAGATCGTTTCGGTTTCCCAGGTCATTGCTGCGGCAGCAGAGGCCATAACCCTCGCAGAGTGGCGAGGAGCGGTCGAGCAAATGGTAAAAACCGACTTAGACGCGAACACTGAATCCTCGGATACTGCAACTTGATTCTCCCGAGCGATAGCCGATGCCCGTGCACTGAAAGAGCAATATCTGAATGACCCTTATCGCTCACCTGCCAAGTGCAACATAGCGGCATGAATGACACGAACCCAGCCATCGACAAGCTACAGCGAATTCAAAAATTATGGGCAGAGCTTGGCCGAACGAGAATGCGCACTCCCGAGCACGAAACCATAATGGAGAAGATTCGCGTGCTGTCGGCGGAATATCAGTTGCTTGTTGATGCGTCCCCAAAGCCCGGAAAATCAAACTGACCAGCCACGATTTGGCCCATTTTGGGCTTCTTCGGGGTGCGCTCCTGGGGACAGTTCTGCGCCGACGTTAGCACGTTTTAGCCGAGGGTCTTGGCAGAGAAGCTGGCGAGTTCGTCATCTTCTACGGTAAAGCTGGCCTCGATTGGTTTGCAGCATACCCCGTAGTCTTCAATGTAGGTTTGGCGGTCGACGGACAAGTCCAACACCATTGAAATTTCTTCTCCACAATATGGACAGGTGAATTCGTGTTCCACGGGAGAAGAAGATATTGCAATCGATCCGGCAGGACAACAGAAGCGGCATTCGACTGGTACCTGATAAACGCGGAGGAGTGGAATCGGGCTAAGTCCACACGTACGACTTAGCGGACGTTACGAAAATCGGGGGCAGCAGCTAGTGGTATGACACTCGTCTGGTATTGCAGGGAAACTCTCAAGAGGCGCGGACGCACACGCAGGCCAATAAGAGTTTCCCGCATTACGCTTCGCAATTGACTCACTCGACTGCTTCACCACGGCAAATGAACAAGGTCGATACTTTCGATCCGCCGCAGCTCCGATTTCTTACCGTCGTCGGCCGCTGATATTTGTCTACCCCAGCGGCGAGGGAGCAAATGATGATGATGCCTGCGCGGAAAGATTGGATCCGGTCTGACGGGGTGTCCGTGGACCGAATGTTCCAACGTAAACACCTTGTCCCACGCGAATTGGCCTCCACAAACTCCAGTGATCGTGTAGGTCGAGAAGTACAGTTGCGACGGCCAGGAAAGGTATTGATCCGTAGTGTCGTCATAGCCCTGCGCAAACATCCACGTCACTGTTCCATGCCCGTCTCCCATCGGCAGATCGAGATAATCGCCGTTGGCCGCTCCGGGAATGCCCGCGCCCAGTCCATTAATCTGCGCCAGAGGATCGGCGGTGGTAAGCGAGATCGGAGATGTTTGGGCGGCACAGAGTGAACCGGCCGGCAATGTCGCGGTCGCGTTTACCGTAAAGTCTGAATTGGTGGTTATATTGAATGTTGCGGTTCCCGTCACGCCAGCGCTTATTGGATTCCCGCTGGAATCGAACACGCCCTGATAGGTGCCATTGATCGCTGTGTAAGGCGTCAAAACAAATGTCCCGGAATCTCCTGGGGTTGCACTGCTCGTGCTCGTGAAGGTTCCGCTGATCGGCTGACTGAAATCGCATTTACCACTGGTCGCCGAGAAAGTAAACTTCCCGCCATCGTCCATGTTGCCAACGATCGTCAAACTTGTTACCAATCCGGTCGCATCGCAAGACGCTGTTGTCGTTACGGAGCCGCCCTTCACTGAGTCACGGCTGTTCGTGACGAACAGGATGTTTGTTGTGGGATCGCCGTTCACGATACCAAGAGTCGCTTGCGAAATGTTTGTTGCAGTGGCCGGAACCACCGCAGGCAGATTGAGATCAAATGCGATTTGCAAAGGGTTGTAGCAGACAAGGCTCGGATTGCTCGATTGAGAATACGCGCATGGTGCATCGCCGCTGCCGAATCCAGGGGAACTAACCGGAATAGCATTGGGCACCGTTTCATTCATTCCCTGAAGCACGAACTGCATATTTCTTGGTACGGTCACCTCTAGCGTCCCGTTGACGAATAGGAAGGTGTAGTTCGCCGCGCTCAGGTTGCCTACGGCTGCCGTGATGGCATAATTACCGGCAGGTGACGAAGTGATTGCCGATGTCGTAAGACTCGGAGCTCCGCTGGTGGCACTCGCCTGCGTATCGCCGTTGACGAACCCGGTGATCGTGTAGGTGAAGCTGGGGTTCGCTGCTCCGAATGCACGAATTGCGTTGTTCGCCGTCACCGTCAGCGCCGCCTGCGCCGCCGTGAAACTCAATGCGGACGAAGTGCTGGTCAGAAAGTTTGAATCTCCGTGATAGACAGCCGTCAGACTGTTTATCCCTACGGGCATCGTCGTGAGCGTGAGCGTGGCCACACCCAACGCGCTCAGTGTTCCCGTCCCTAGGGTGGCCGCCCCACTTTTAAAGCTCACCGACTCGCCACTCGTAGTCAGACTTCCCTCCGTCGACGGGCTCAAGGTAGCCGTAAGTACGACCAACTGACCATACGTGCTGAATGTAGGACTTGCAGCCAACGCGAGCGTCGTGGCCTCTGGCGATCCAGTCAACGAAACCGTGCTCGATGTGCTAGCAGTAAAGTTCGGCTCTCCCGAATAAACCGCATCAACCAGATGTGTGCCGCTTCCCGGAATCGAAACGCTGGATACCGTTGCCACTGCGGTCTGTGTCACGCTGTTCGTCAGCACACTCACCGTATTGCCGCCGTAGTTCGCAACTGCCAGATCAGAATTGCCGTCTCCGTTAAAGTCCGCCACTGTTACGGCACGGGGATTGGCTCCCGTCGCGTAGGTGACCTGCGACTGGAAAGTGCCGTTTCCGTTGCCCCTCAGCACGCTCAGTGTGTTTGCGTTATTGTTTGCCACTACCAAATCGGCGATAAGGTCGTTGTTGAGGTCTGCGACCGCCACGAAATAAGGTTGTAATCCCGTCGCGTACGTGGTCTGCGTTTTGAAGGTACCGTCCCCGTTCCCCAGCAGCACACTCACCGTGCTGCTGCCTAAATTTGTAACCGCTACGTCGCGGGCACCGTCGGCATCGAAGTTTCCGATAGCTATAGCGTAAGGAGCCGTACCCGTGGGATAGGTGACATGGGTTTTAAAGGTACCGTCTCCGTTCCCGAGCAACACGCTCACCTCGTTGCTACCTTGATCCACAACCACCAGGTCGGCCCCTTTATTACTCTTGAGATCACCCACCGCCAAAGAAGTTGGAGCGCTTCCGGTCGCGTAGGTAACCTGCGGTTTGAACGTGCCGTCACCATTTCCTATTAGAACGCTTAGGGTGTTACTTCCGTAATTTGCCACTGCTAAGTCCAGTGCACCGTCCCTACTAAAATCCCACGCGACGACGCCACCGGGCCCGGTCCCCGTCGGATATGTCACCTGCGGCTGGAAGGTGCCGTCTCCGTTTCCTAATAGAACGCTCACGGTGTTACTTCCGTAATTTGTCACCACTACGTCCAGCTTGCCATTCCCGATGAAGTCTCCAACGACTAAACCCCCGGGATTCATCCCTGTGGCATAGGTGACGTGTGACCGGAAGGTGCCATTGCCGTTTCCGATAAGTACGCTGATGGTGTTACTGGTATAATTTGCGACTACTATATCGGGGTGGCCGTCCCCGTTTAAGTCCGCGACTATAAGATTATCAGGATTGGTTCCCACTGTGCATAGCACTCCCGTGCTAAGAATCTGAGACGAGGCAGCCGTACCGAGCACAGTCGAGCCCAGAACGAAGTTGCCGTTCGTCGTATCATCGAAAGACACGCCGCCGGTCAGCGATGGAGTTGTGCTACCCGCGCCGACTACGGTGCCGTTGAGAGTGTAGTTTCCCGCCGAGCCCAATGCGGAAATCGTCGTCGTCGTCGCGTACGTCCCGGTTACTACAAGCGTTTGCACCGATGAGGTGCTCGTGTTGTTCGTTTTTGTTGCGTTGAAGATGGCCGTATAGGTGTGGGTCCCTATCCCCGGAACGAGTTTGATCACCGCCGTTCCGGCCGACGTCAATTGCGCCGTCGCAATTACTGTTGGGGGGTCGTCGCAATATGTCGCGGCCGCGTTGCAAAATATCACTGTTCCTTTCGTCACTGGCGAGCCATTCGACACTGCAGCCGTGAAAGTGACCACGGTCCCCGAGGCGACCGACGAAGATGACAAAGTTAAAGTTGTTGTCGTAGGCCCCCCAGCATGCGCCAATGGCGGGTACATCATGGAAAACACAAACATGATCAGAATCCAGAGAGAAAAACGGCACACGTGGACCTTACCGGGGATCGATAGACATACTACTTGCATGAGAGCTACTCCTCAGGAGCGGACCTTCCCACGACTGTCCTTATCTAGACCTCAAAGTAAGACTATTTTAGCAATTTACGTAATCGAGGTTCGATCAGCGTTCTGAAGTGGAACGTATGAGTACCTGTACCAAGGTTCTGCGCGGCACGCTTGCCACGAAGTTTGTGGAAAGGAACATACTCCAACGTCCCAATAGCATCCTAATTGCGGAATATCTCGACGCTCACTTAGAGCCTGAGACGTACAGGCGTCGCATTATCGCTCGGGTACGCAACTAACAGTTTGTTGAAAAACACTTTTTATTGACCATTCTGGTCATCGCGAAGAATCCCATTTAGGCGAAAGCCCAACAAAAAGAGAGATTCCTCGGACAACATCCGCCCTCGGAATGCCGGTCCCGGGGCTTTTTCAACAAACTGCTAATCGGGCAGTAGCCATCTGTGCGGCCCATGGATACCATCCAAGTATCTGGAATCGCAGTCTTGAGGTCAGTGCTGGAATGATTCGCCACCATCCGTGGATTGCGCCACTCGCGTGTGCTGCAATCGCAATCGCCCTTCTTTGCTGATTTTATCTGCCAAAGTCTGCTCAACGCGGTGAGCTGGAAGCCAAGAAAAAATCCAGCCACTGGAAAAGTGTTTTTTTCTTCACTCCTTTTATAGAACTTATCAGGAGTTGACCATTCGACTTCCATTGATTATGCAGCGAGTTAGTCGCGGGTTGCAAATCTAAATCGACTGGGCTCGCCGCGTCGGTATCTTTGCGCCGAACGCCTGGAATGTTATTCAGTAAGATACATGCACGCGGTGTGCACTACGTGCGCGACACAAGGGGATCGGCGTAACCAAGCGTGCTACGCACGAGCTCGGGCCAGTTATGTCGCGCAAAGAGCGTCCGCCGCCGCAGCGGTAGCAAGTCGACACTAAGCGCGGCTGTCACCAATGCAATTCCCAGCCGTAGCGTCGTGCTCGGACCAAGCATCAGCAGAGCTCCGGCACGTGCGCGAAATGCCCACATGCAAATGATGCATGCCGTGAAAACCCACTGCGGCGCGATGCTGTTCCGGTACAAGCGCGCCCGCGCTCCGGGATTGCCCGCGGTGATCGCGTGTACCGAGCGCGGGTAATACCACCGCAATTCCGTCATCGCGCAACTCGCTGCGCGCGGCATTGACACCGCGGTACATTATCCCAAGCCGATCCACCTGCAGCCCGCATACTCCTCGCTCGGCTACCCCGCTGGAACATTTCCCTACGCCGAACGCGCCTGCGAACGCGTCTTGAGTCTGCCGCTATTTCCCGGCATGACCGGCGAGCAAGTGAATTACGTCGCCAGTTCGGTTCTGGAAGTCGTCGGAAAAAAGTAAAGACGCCGGCGCGACGTACCAGGTCTCAGCCGCATTTCATTCAGATCTCAGTCTGTTTTGGCGAGGGAAACTGCTACACTCACGCTTTTCACCAACGCAAAGGGAGGAGCCTATGGCCACCAGCGAAACCAAGAAATGCGCACATCCGGTTTGTACCTGTCAGGTCGCTTCGGAGAAATATTGCAGCCCGCAATGCGAGGCAATGGAAGATGTCCCGGACGTGGATTGCAAATGCCCGCACTCGATCTGCGCGGGTAGGACGGAATACGCGGCCCACGCGTAATCATCGAACGCGCCGTCCGCGGCGCATCCGATCGCCAGCGTTTGCATCAACGACATCCGCGCAAGGACTGGCACGAGTGATTCCGCCGAAAACTCCTTAGCGCCAGTCCGCCGCTTATGCTCAACGATGTTCGTCGTCGAAATCGGACAATTTCGACTTGCGAACGACGCCGTGAATCGCCTGCGCGCCGAAATGGCCACTCGCGGGAGCTCCGAACACCAGGGTCACGTTGGAAAACGGGACGTCCGATCCTCCGTTGACGCAGACCTGCAGCATGGATAGCACTGTGTCATTTTTCGAAAAGGGAGCGGGGCCTCCGTTGCCGGTAATATAGGCCGGCCCGGTCACCATGAATCCAGGGTTGGTGGTAACCGGGGGGGCGTAGGCGGGGCAGGCGCCGGGGGCGGGGTAGCTGACCTTGGCATCCTTCATCGTGATGTGGTGAGTATGAGGAGTGCGCGTTTCGGGATCGTCAAACGTCGGAGGAACCGTGCCCGCAGCGAGCGCGTTGGCAATCGCGACCTCCATCGCGTGATCCGATAGCTCCATGGTCATCTCCGCGGAAAAATCGGCCAAACCGGATATGCCTTTCAAATCCAGCGACCATTTCCCGTGCATCTCCCAAGGCCCAACGACCTTGCCAGATATGGTCTCTGGCGAATAATCATTGATTAACCCGCTAAAATGCGTGGGCGTCGGCGCTTGGGCCCGTGCACAGATGCCTAGCGCGAGGACCACGACCGCGACGGCGCCTGCCATCCACCGCAAAGCTTTGCTGTTCATGAGAAACCTCCAAGTTTGAGACTTGTGCCTCTATCGCAGAAAACTTCTCCTCGGGCAGCAAGTGATGAGGGAGTTGCGAGAGAAGCACTTCCGGCCCAAGAAGTACATTTCAGCGATTTCGCGCTAGAGGCGCACGGCAACCATCGGACACGCCGGGTGGTTAGGTCAAACAGCAATACGCGGAACGACCCGTTTGCCGTCAAATGCCGCCTTTTGCAGTTACCCAACGGAGGAGTTACAATCGGGTCACTTTCTAGCCAATCTGCAGTCCGCTCAGGAGAACCGATGGGCGACCCGGCCTTCGGCACGCAGCTACACGAGAAACCGCCGGAAGACCAGCTGGATTCGTGGAAGGAGATCGCTGCATACCTGGGCCGCGACGTCACCACCGTCCAGCGTTGGGAGAAGTACGAAGCGATGCCCGTGCATCGCCATGTGCACGACAAGCGTAGCTCCGTGTATGCGCTAACTTCCGAACTGGACGCTTGGCGCCGAGGCCGGAAACCGCGTCTGGATGAAAATAACCAGCCGCAAGCGCAGCAGGAGCGTCGATCGCCGGCGGCGGCAAGTTCCGAACCGACTTCGAAGTCAGGCTCTCCACTCCTGCTGCGCCGCTGGCTCGCCGTGGCCGCTACTGTTGCCATCGCGATCGCCGTCGTCGCCGTGGCTGACGTGATGCTCCACCGTCACACGTTGGTTGTGGCCCGGCCCAAAATCCGCTCGCTGGCCGTCCTGCCGCTGAAAAACATGACTGGCGATCCCAGCCAAGAATATCTAGCGGACGGGATGACCGATGCGCTGATCGGCCGCCTTTCCGGCATTCACGACCTGCGCGTGATTTCACGCACGTCGGTGATGCGTTTCAAGAATCCGCAAATCTCCGTGCCCGAAATCGCCAAGACGCTGCAGGTAGACGCGATCGTGGAAGGCTCACTGATGCGGGACGGCAATCGCATTCGCGTCACCGCTCAAATGATTCGCGCCTCCACCGACGAGCATTTCTGGTCGCAAACCTACGACCGCGAGCTACGCGACGTGTTTACCGTGCAAAGCGAGCTGGCCCAATCCATTGCCGAGAAGGTGGAAGTGACGGCCACAGGCGCAGCACACGAAAGGCTCGCAGCCGCGCATCCGGTGGCGCCCGAAGTTTACGAGAGCTATTCGCGAGGTGAATTCGCGCTCAACAAAAGCAGCAGCAAAGCCGAACTTGAGGCCAGCATTCCTTACTTTGAGGACGCGATCAACAGAGACCCTGGATTCGCGCCCGCCTATGTGGGCCTGGCAAATGCATACAGCAATCTCGGCACGGTTTTTATAGGGGGCTCGGCCGAAGAGACGCGCCCAAAAGTTGTGAGCGCGGCCGAGAGAGCGCTGGAGCTCGATCCGAATCTGGCCGAAGCGCTCGTCCTGCTGGCCAGCACGAAGCAGAAGCAGTGGCACTGGGCGGACGCAGAGGCGGATTACCGGCGTGCTCTGGAATTGGACCCGAACAGCGCGGCTGCTTACGAGGGGCTTGCTCTATGGCTGGCATGCCAAGGACGCGCGGACGAAGCTGTGGCATCGGCCGAACGCGGCCGGGAACTCGACCCGCTGGGGGTTTCCTTCGAGGACTTCGGCTGGACATTGTTTCAGACCCGCCACTACGATCAAGCCATCCGAGAGTTGCGCGCCGCAGTGGCGGCACGGACGGATGACTTTGGCGCCCTGATGGACTTGGGATTCGTACTGATCGCGAACAATCAGCCCGGAGATGCCGTCCCGGTATTGGAGAAGGCGGTCGCAATGTCGAACCGCAGCCCAGGCGCGCTCGGAATACTGGTCCGCGCGTACGCGCACGCTGGACGGCGCAGTGATGCGCTGCGGCTGCTGGTTGAACTGAAGCGACGGCGAAACACAGGTTATGCTCCAGCAGGGGCTTTGGTGAATGCTTACTTGGGACTCGGCGAGAATGAGGAAGCCTTCGTGTGGCTCGAGCAGGCTTACAAAGAACAATCCAATATGCTGCAGTTCGTCAAAGTACATCCGTACTTCGACCCCATCCGCAACGACCCTCGATTCGCGGATTTAGTGCGTCGCGTCGGGCTTGGCTAGCGCTGCTAACGCACGTTTTCCAGCGTGCAGTTACCGCAGCCGGTGGAACCATGCGATCCAAGCATGGGCGCCTCTGGAGAATGGGACGGTCGGCGTGGCCGCGAATCATAGGTTCTGGCGCGCGCGGCAATTAGGAGGTGTGGGGAATACAAGCATTACGTTCAGCCGCAGACTTAGACTATTCAATACGCAGGATATCCAGGATGTCGAGTTGGGCGATGCGCCGTGAACCGGCCCAGATACTTCCCGACGCCACCAGAGCGATCAAGAAAAACGACAAAATCAAAGTAGCAAGATCCACGGACTTCGCTCCCACAACGAGGCTTTCCAGAAATCGTCCGGTAAGCATCGCGCCGGCGATTCCGAATGTCGCTCCCGCCACCACCGTAAGCAAGCCCTGCCAGAGCATCTTTCCGCGAAGCCCGACGGGCGTTGCGCCGAGCGCCAGGCGCACACCCATTTCATGCGTCCGCAGCGCAACGGCGTAGGAAACGACGCCATAAATTCCAATCACAGCCAGGAACAGCGCAAAGCCCGCGAAGAATAGAATTGCCGTGCGATAGAATTTCGGGCGCGCGACGGCGTCCGCCATCCGCTGCTCCATCGTTTTCACTCCGAATACCGGAACCTGCGAATCCACGGAGCGGATCGTGTCGCGAATGGCCGGCAGCGAATCCTCGGCACGGCCATCCACCCGCGCGACGAATGTCGAAACGAACCCGCCCGGTGAGTGCGCTGGAATGAAGATCTGATTGGAGTGCGCGGTGTCCATCGTGTCCGTCATGTAGTCCATTCCTGTGACGACGCCGATTATTTTCCGCGGCGCGCTTTCCCCGATGGTGACCTCGTGCTCCAGAGCGTCTGCCGCTGAACCAAATTCCTTCGCGAATCGTTCGTTGACGACAACCACCTGGGCGTCGGAACGTACTTCCGCATCCGTGAACTCGCGCCCATAGAGAATTCGTCCTCCCATCGTTTTGAAATAGTCGGACAATACCGGAATCATCGTGGAATTCAGTTTGGCTGGACGCCCGTCGAATCCGAACGGCCCTCCCACAAAACCGGTGGCGTCGAGCGGAAGGAACTCTGTTTCGCTCGCGCTACGAACGCCCGGGAGCCGTCGGATGCGATCAAGAGCCTGTTCAAAATAGGGAAGCTGGTGTCCTGCGACGCCACGCGTTGTCCCGTCCAGCGACACACTTACCGTTACCAGGCCCTTCGCAGCGAAGCCGCGTTCGGTTTTCATTAGGCTAACGAACGCGCGCCCGACCGAGACCGAAGCCGTCAGCAAAATGATCGTGAGCATCACTTGCGCGGCTACCAGCGTTTCCCGAATCAGTCGCGCACCGCGGCTGCCGCCGGCTGCACGCGCTCCAAATGCATGAATGCGGCCCGCATAGAGTGAAGGCAAGGCGCCGAAAAACACGCTGCTGGCAATGGCCGCCGCGACCGCGAAGGCCAGCACGTGTCCATCGAGTATCGAATAAGACTGCGTGGATAATGGCGGCGGCTGAATCTTCGTTGCTATTGAAGTCGTCCAGAATGCGACGAGCAGCCCTGCGATCGCGGCGACAAATGAAAGCAGCAGGCATTCGGTCAGCAACTGCTGCACGATTCTGGCTCGGCTGGCACCCAGCGCCGAGCGTATGGAAAGCTCCGTGGCGCGATCCGCGCTGCGCGCCATCAAGAGATTCGCAAGGTTGGAACACGCGATGAGCAGGATCAACACTACGGCGGCCAGCAACAGCAGTGACGCGTTCTTCACCGGGCCGGCGAGTTCGTCTTGCAGCGAAGTCATCCGCGGATCAGGCTCGGAGTTACCAAGCTCGTCTCGCCGCGGCCAGAGGCGGTCCGCTTCCAGCGCGAATGCCGCACGCGCTTGCGGCCAGGTGATTCCTGGTTGCAACCGCGCAATCGTTTGCCAGCCGTTATTTCCCGGAGAATAATCCGCAGCTATCCAGAGATCGCTGTGATTCGGATAGTTGAACCCGGCAGGCGCCACCCCAACAATCGTCAGGGGCTTCCCGTTGACGCGAATCGTCGAACCAAGCGCTCGCTGGTCGCCTGCAAAAAGCTGTTGCCAGAGCCCGTAGCTGATGACCGCGAGGGCATTTTCCCCCGGTGCATCCTCACCGTCGCGGAACCATCGTCCCAGCGCTGGCTGTGCCCCGAGGACCGCGAAGAAATTCCAGGACGTGTAGGAAAGATGCGCTCGCACCTGGTTTTGCACTGTGCCAAGATTCACGTCGAATTGCTCGATGAGTGCGGCGTCGGCAAGATACGCGCCTTGCTGCTTTCGCCATTCATGAAATTCTCTTGCGCTATGGTGCGGCGGCAAGAATGTTCCGAATGCGGCCAGATGGCTGGGACCGTGGAATGGCAACGAGCGCAACAGCAGCGCGTTCACCACACTGAAAACACCGGTGTTTGCGCCAATGCCGATGGCTAAGGCCAGGATTGCAAACCCGGTTTGTCCCGGGCGGTTCGCCCAGAGCCGCAGCGTGTGCCGGGCATCCTGCGATAGCTCACGCGAAAACTGCAGCGGGATTGATACAGCCAAATCAGTTAGCAGACGGACCCAAAGCTTTGCGAGTGCCAAGCCACCGCTCGATTCTGCAAGTTCGTCGCGGAATTCGCGTTCCATCGGTCCGGCATAATCGTCGCGGAAGCCAGCTGGATAGAGCTTCAACAGAAAGCGGTACAGCTTCAGCGCGAGAGGCGTGCTAGGCATGTTTTGGAGCTCCAAATGTTGCCGCTGCCAATCGCGCCAGTTCGCGCATGCGAGCCGCTTCCGCCTGCGCCACCTTGCGGCCGTAGCTGGTGATCCGGTAATAGCGGCGCCGCTCGTCGTCGAGATGCGCATCGGGCCGGTCGTCGGACTCCTCGATAAGTCCTAACGCCAGCATCTTGTTGATGGAGCCGTAGAGCATGCCGGGACCCAGTTTCAGTGTGCCACCGGTACGGCGGGATATTTCGCGTTTGAGGGCGTACCCGTGTCGTTCGCCTTCGCCCAGCGACAGCAGGATGTGGAAGAAGGCTGGAGACAGTGGTGTGAGATGGTTCGCGGTCTTTCGGTCGTCTAGGGACATAGTAGTACGAAAGAGGACATAGTATTTCCCTGCCCGATCATCTTGTCAAGTGCCAAGTCTTGGCGGGAGGCGTGACGAGAAGGCTCTCTGTCAGAAGTGTGCGATTTTTCGGCGTTGCATGGTTGCGGGTTCGTTTTGCGGAGAATGCGCGAACTCGGCTATGACGATGCCGGAAAAACCGGTTCACTTCCCGGCTCGCCCGTCTTGCGCAGGGCGCGATAGCCCAGATCGAAGGAATTCAAATCCATGGCGGAGTGCATGATCATCGCCGGCACCAGCGAGCCGCCCGCTAGCACGACCACAGCGAAAAATAGGCCCACGATGGCACTCACCCACACGTGCCGCACGCCGACATAGATGTGCGCGAACCCGAAAACGATCGCGCTGATGATCACGGCCAGAACCATACCGATCCGCGTGCCGGGCCAGAACGCCAGGAAGTACCACGTCACAAAGCCGCGGAACAGAAATTCTTCACACACGCCTGCGGTGAGCGCCACCACGATCATGCCTCGATACTCGCTGCTCGTGCGCGGTACCAGGGGTTCGGCGTAAGCGAGCGTGTGACGCACCAGCTCGGGCCAGTTAGGTCGCGCGTAGAGCGTCCGCCGCTGCAGCGGTAGCACGGCGACACTGAGTGCGGCAGATGCCAATGCAATTCCCAGCCGCAGCGGCGTGCTGGGGCCCAGCAGCAGCAGCGCCCAAGGACGCGCGCGAAATGCCCACAGGCAAATGACGCAGGCGGTGAAAACCCACTGCGGCGCGACGCTGTTGCGGTACAAGCGCGCCCGCGCTCCGGGATTGCCCGCCTCGATCGCGCGTACCGAGCGCGGGTAATACCAGCGCCACTCGGCCAGCGGCCAGACCAGCGCGATCATTACCAGCAGGATGTGGTCGAGCAGCACGTGCGATCCTGTCATGCGCGCCTCCCGGACCACGATTTCTCGTCGCCGCTACGAACGGCAATGACAGAGGCAGCCTAGTCACATTCGTATGAATAGTCAACTATATTTTACTATTCAATTGTTTGCTAGAATTCCGGCAGTGGCCCCAGGCGAGGGCGCATCCTTCAGGAGATAGCCGAGACGATGGCGAAGAAATCCCGGTCGCAGAATGCTGCGCTGCCCCACGGCACGCAAACCCTGGCGGACTTCCAGCAGATTCGCGCGCTCGCCCATCCGTTGCGCTTGCGCATTCTGGGCCTCCTGGTACGCGAGCCGCGCACCACCAAGCAAGTGGCGGATCTGCTCGGAGAAAATCACACCAAGCTGTATCACCATGTGCAGGAACTGGAGCGCGCGAAAGTAATTCGCTTGACCGAGACGCGGCAGAAGCGCGGAACAGTGGAAAAGTACTATCAGGCGACTGCAGCGCTGTTTCGTCCGGCGCCCTCGGTTCTTTCCCCCACGCGTGACGCGAACGACAAACCATCCGGCCTCGAAGCCATGTTGAACGCAATCCTGGATGCAGGGCGCGCGGACGTGCTGGCCTACGCGCAGAAGGATGGCTTGCAGCGGGGCAGCAAGAAGGGGCTCATCGCGGGGCGGCTGCTGATAAAAGGCTCGCGCGTAAAAGCGCTCAAAACAGTCCGCCGTCAAATCTCGCGTGCGATCGACGCGCTGCTGGCGCAAGGCGCAAAGGAACGGGCCCACAAGCGCGGCGCAAGGAAGCAACGCAAGCGGACGTACGCGCTCACTATTATTCTTCTTCCGACGGATGCAATCTAAGCCGCCACGCGTTCGGTCGTCGGGAGAACGAAATTCAGCGCAAGATTTAGCGCGGGTGACAGGGTGGCCCGCAATTCAGGGGATGGAGTCGTGCCGCGTCACACGGCGATCGCCGATTCCAGGGTCAAGCCGGAGGGGCCCGCCGACTGACTTACTTACAGCGACCCGTTGGGCGGGTTCGAGGGTTCGGGCGTATCGCGATTGGAACCCTGCATAAATCCGGCCAGGTTGCCGGCACCCGCTCCATTGCCTACGCGTTCGCGCAGCATCTGCGCCAGGCCGTCGAAAACTTTCGAGCAGGAATCGCGCAGCGCTTGGTCGGCGGAGCGCAGCAGTGACTCGATTCCGTTCTGGCCGTGCTCATTGAGCCGTCGGACGGAGGCCATCACCCAGGAATCGGCCGTGGTCTGCAGGCGATCCTGAAACTTTCCGGCGGCGTCGGCGCTCGCGCGCTCCAGCTGCGCGGTCCATTCGTTCTGGTGCGCGTCGCGCTCGGTGCGAAAACCTTCGAGCGCCGACGCAAATTCCGCGCCCAGCGCCGCGCGGCCTTCGCCGATGCTGGCTTCCCACTGCGATGCCATCTGCACGCGGAAGCGTTCGACGGACGAAAAGGCATTTACGTCGAGTTGATGCAGGAGCTGTTGCGTGGCGTGGTCAAAATCCTCCGCGCGCTCCCGCCGCGTGGTGGCGGTGCTGGCGGCGAACTGGGTGGTCTCGCGATCCGATACTTCGTGCAATAACTGGCCGAAGGAAGCCGCCGCGGCTTCGGCCGCGCGGTCGAGCTCCGTGCGCGTGCGCGCGGTCACTTCCTCGGCGACGCTTTCCACCTGCACGCGAATTTGCCCCAGGTGCGCCGCGGACTGCGCCGCAAGTTGCGCCTCGAATTTCTGCGCCCCGTCCGCGCTCCTTTGGCCAAATCCCGCTTCGGCGGTAACAAAGGATTGCTCCACCAGCGCCTGCAAACGCGCCCGCGCCTCTTGCTGCAGCCACTCGGATGTATGCCCGATGGATTCCGCCGCCGCGTGCGACGCGCGCACTCCACTGGCGTCCAATTCCTCGGACCACTTCACCAGCGCATCCCTACGGGCCACTTCAAAATCGGCGTGCAAGCTCGCCAGCGTCGCGGCGACCTGCGTGGCAACTTCGCGCTGATTATTTTCAGAAACCTGGCGCAAGCGTTCGCGGTGCAGCCTCAAGCTATCTTCCAGCTGCACTTCGCGCGCGGCGAGTTCGTGCAAGAGCGCGGGGACGCGCTCCAGATGCGGCGCCAGCTTCGCCTCGGCCTCGGCCACGGCGCGCTCCTGGAACTGGTGGCTGAGCGAATCCAACACCGGGACCGCCCGCTGCGCAACGTCCGCCGAGAGATTTTCCATGCGGCGATTCATTTCCGCCGTCTGCGCGTCCAGGATTCTTTCCAGGCGCCGGTGCAGCTCGTTCACCGTATCGTGACTGGCGGCTTCCAGCTGGGCCGAGAATTCCTCGGTGCGGCTGGCCACTTGCTTCACTTCCGCCAGCGAGCTACGGGCCTTCAGCACTTCCTGCTCCAGCGAAGACTGGATTCCCGAAAACGTTTCGCGCGCCTCGGCGGCGGCCTGCGCGAAAGGCTGGCGCAATTCACCCAGTCGCTCCGTCATTTTCTGCTCGGCGTTGCGCAGCACTTCCTGCGAGCGCTCCGAGAGCTGGTCAACCATCCGCTGCAGATTATTATCCAGCGAGGAATGCAACAGCTCGTTCCATTGCCCCTGCGCCACCGTCATTTCCGATTCCAAGCGCTGGCGCCAGACGGCCACCGCGCTCTCCTCGGCCGCGATTTCTTCCTTCGTCGGCTCCACCGCTTTCGAACTGCGCGCGGCATCGGCTGCTTCCAGTTGCAGCAGCACCCGCGCCACCTGGCTGGTGGCTTCCTGTGCGTTGCCGCTTTCGGCCCGCAACGCCTCGGTCTGGCGAGCGATCTCGCCGAGCAGTTCGCGTGCCTGTCCGAATTTTTCGTCGAAGCCCGATTGCAACGCGCCCAGCGCTTCATCCTGCCTCGCCGCCACTTTCGCGAAAAACTCCTCGCGCGCAACGGCCTGCAGCCTTTCGATTTCGAACTTCCACTTCGCGAAAAGTTCCTCGGCGTTGCTGGTCCGCTTGCGCGCGGTCGCTGCTGCGGTCTGCAGCACTTCTTCGCGGGCCTGCTCGGCTGCCGCTAATACCGCGTGCTTGGCCTGACGATCCAGCTCCGCGCGAAATTCACGCAGCAGAGGATTATCGGCCGCCGGAGCGGTTTCCACCTGCTGCGCTACATCACGCGCCAGCGCCTGCACGTGGTCAGTCGCAGGTTCAGACGCCGCGTGATTTTCCCGCGAATCAACTCTTGCTTCCGTTTTGAATTGGTCCATAAAAATCTCGAGGTTCCTCGCCGCAATGTCTGTCGCCGATGGTTCGTTGCAGCGGGGGATCGATCCTGCAGGCAACGTTTCAGACCCCGCAGTCCCCGCGGCCGCGCTATTCCATTCAGCAGCGTCGCTGCCCCAGATATTCGCCGGGCTTTCCAGCTCCACGGCAATCTGAAAGAAATCACGAATCGAGTGCGGCCGTTGCACCCAGGCAACGCGGGCTCGGAGCGTGGTGCGCAAATTTTCCGTCGAGCTTGCGCTCGCATGCGTCGCCGCGTTTGCTTGCGCTACGCTCCGCGCCACTGCTTGCGGAAGATCCAGCGTCACCCAAGTGTTGCGCGGCAGATGGTGCTTGGAAGCGTAGCGGCATCCGTGAAGATTGAAGGCCAGCGTGGTGGTGCGTTCTTCGAAAGGCTGGCCGAGCAGGTCTATGCCGCGCACGATTAACGGCAAAGATTCCGAAAGTCGTTCGCTGCGGCGGCGTTCTGTGCTGGGTTGGTTCAAATCCACTTCTCCACCGGGTTCGCTGCGGGCTTCCGCGACGCGCTGCCTGACGCTCCACGCGAAACGCCGAATGACGCGAAGCGATGAGCGAAAGAATAGCACTCCTCGCGGGACGAATCGAGAAAAGAAAGCGATCCAAAATAGGAATTTCGCGGAAGGGGAAGCGTGCGGCGGCTGCGGGCGACCACAGCCGCCTACGTGCCAAAAAATGCTCTACTTCTTCTTCTTTTTGCCCACCGACGTATCCTGCCCCCCACTCATGGCGTTCAGACCATCCAACGCGTCCTTGCAGAGCTTGCCGGTAGCGTTATCCGCCCCTGCATCAATGCACTTCTGATAGGCTTCGGCGGTTCCCGGGGGGATGATGTAAGTCATTTTCTCGCCTTCTTGCTTGGTATCAATCGTCGCGGTCAGCGCGCTTCCCAACATGTACCAAGTAATCTGGTCCTTGGGGTCGGCTTGGGAAGCTTTTTGCAGCGGTACGACTGCCTCCTTCATGCGGCCCTTGTTGCTGAGCACGATGCCGAGATTTTTCCAGCAGGTGGCGCCAGTCGCAGGATCGAGCGCGGTCACTTTGTCGCAGGTGGCGCTGGCGTCGGCGAATTTGGCTTCGGCATCTTTCGGATCCGTAGACGACGCTCCCACGTTCGCCAGGTTGGTGGCTAGGCCGACGTAATATCCGGCGACCGGCTTCGTATCGATCGCCTTCTGAAACGAGTCCGCTGCGTCGGCGTATTTGCCGGCGCATTCGTTCGCGGATCCTAGGTTGCCCAGAATCATCGCGCGGTTATTGACGTCTTTCTCTCCCAGGTTCTGCACGGCTTGCGAAAATTCGCTGGCCGCCGTCGTGCAATCGGTGGTGCGCTGCGCTTGCAACGTCGCTTTCTGGTCCGCCGGCGCCGACTTGATTTGCGCTCTTAGGTCGTTGCCGGCCCCCAGCGCCGCCACTCCGGCGTCGAAATGCTGCTTCATCATCTTGAATTTATCTTCCGTTTCTTCCTTCTTCTTGGCTTCGTCCGGATGCGCCGCCGCCGTCGCCGCCGCCACTTGCTTCAGGTCCAGCTTGTAATTATTTTCTTGCCCGTCGTTGACCTGAAATTTTTCCGAATAATTCAAGCTGGTCAAGGTGATCACATACACTCCAGTGCGCATTCCCAATTGCACGAATTTCCCGTTCTTGTCCGTCTTCACGGTGTAGGTCTGGCCCGTCTCGGGGAGCTTGATTGTCACCGTCTGATCCGCATACGGCTTTCCGTTCGGATCCAAAATTTCGCCGTTGAGTCTGCCGGTGCCTTGTGCCAGCGCCGTTGCGGCCAACATCGCCGCCAGCACCCAGGCTCCCAGAATGGAAATCACTTTTCGCATGTGCATAGCTCCTCCGCCAGTGAATTGCCGCAGCCGATTATTCTTCAACCCGTGCTTCCCGCGCGAGTGGCAGACCATCGCGTCGGGCAAAATATGTCCGGGCGCAAGCGGCCACTATCGCATATTCCGTTCGCGGATTTTAAGATTTTTCTGCGAAGGTCATGACGATTTCGGAAATTTTATTGGCCTGCCTCCGGGCCTCCCGGCCCGGGATTTTGCGGCGCGTTCGCCCGCCGCGCGCTGTAAACCACGACCCCCACTCCGATGGCGATTTCCAGGCAGCCGCCGATGACTGCGGTGTGCCAGCCCCATCCCAGCGTCAGCCAGAAGATGGAAACCAGGAAAGCGGGAATCGCGATGATCAAAAAGCCTCGGTTCATTTTCGCTGCGTTCCTTACCGTGCGTTTGCCGTCCGCATCGCCTGTGCCAGCCCGTCAAGCCGCGTACCGCCGATGCCCTGCATCGAGAATCTTTGCGGGTCGTGGCTTTAGTTCATGCTGAGAGCCTGCCGGTGGCAGGCCCGAAGGGCCACGACCTAAACTGCGCAGCATCCGGGCGGCTTCAGCCGCTGCAGTTCCGATTATGCATTTTCTGCGCCCTCGCTAAGGCCGATACGTGGCCGCGGTCACATCCGATTCCCACACCGTAATGCTCGAAATCGCCGCGCCATTTGCCGTTGCGTGCATCTGCTTGGCGGTTTGCTCGTAAATATGCCGCGCGATATTTTCCGCCGAAGGGTTCAGCACATCAAACGGCTTCAGCTCGTTCAAGTATTTGTGGTCCAGCGAACGAATCACGCCTTGAATCACCTGCTTCAAGTGCACGAAATCGTAGAGCAGGCCCGTCGTATCCAGTTCGGCGCCGGCGAGCGTCACGCGCACTTTGTAATTGTGCCCGTGCAAATCTTCGCATTTTCCCTTGTAGTTCCGCAGATTGTGCGCCGCGGCAAAGGTCTCGTCCACGCTCACTTCGTACATCGGCATTCCTTAGTCCGGATGGTTTTCCATGAACCGCGCGACTTCGGCGATATCCTGCGTGGTCGTGTAATCAGGCAGGGATTCCAGAAAAATTCTACCATACTGCATTCGCGAGATGCGGTTATCGAGGATCGCCAGGATCCCGCGGTCCGTCTTCGCGCGAATCAGCCGCCCGAAACCTTGTTTCAGCGCCAGCACCGCTTCCGGCACCTGATATTCCGCGAACGGATTGCGCCCATCTTCCTGCAAAGCCCGCACGCGCGCCGCGACGATCGGATCGCTGGGCACGGCGAACGGCAGCTTATCAATGATCACGCAGGAGAGCTGCGTTCCCGGCACGTCCACGCCCTGCCAGAAGCTCGCCGTTGCAAACAGCACCGCGTTTGGCGTCGAGCGAAAGCGTTCCAGCAAAATCGTTTTCGGTGCCGTGCCTTGCAACAGCATCGGGAAGTTCACGCGCCCGGAAATCAGTTCGTACACGCCGCGCATCTGCGCGTAGCTGGTAAAAAGACAAAACGCCCTGCCCTTGGAAATTTCCAGCAGCTTCGTGATTTCCTGCGCCGCGCGCCGGGAAAACGATTCATGCCGCACGTCCGGCATGTCCGCGGGAATGTAGAGCAGAGCCTGCTCGTGGAAATCGAATTCCTGCGGCAGCACTTTTTCTTTCGCAGGCTGCAAGCCCAGCCGTTGCTTCAGGAAATCGAAGCGCCCGCCCACCGCCAGCGTCGCGGAAGTGAGCACTACCGTGTCGAACTGCTCGAAGAGTTTTTCGCGCAGAACTTCGCTTACGTCAATCGGCGTCGCCGTCAGCACGATGCCTTTGCCGCGCCGTTCGTACCAATAGACGTAGCTTTTTTCTTCGCTCTCCAGCAGGAACTCGAATTCGCGGCGCAGGTCCGAGCCGCGCCGCGCTAGCGTCACCACTTCCTCCGGCTTGGGATTCAGCGCGGAAAGTTCCGTCTCGATGCGTTTCACTGCGGCAGCCAAATCCTCGAACGCTTCGTGATTCTTCTCGAGAAACGATTTCCGCTCTGTCGGGCCGAACGGGTAGCGCCCCTCGCGCTCCGGAAAATGCTCGAAAAATCCGCGCGCTCGTTCGCGCACGCGCAGCAGATGCTTACGCAGCGGCGCCGCTTCAATCTTCAAAAGCCGCAGCATGGCTTCGGTGTCGCGCACCAACTCTTCGAATTGGTAGCTCGATACGCGCCGCCCGAAATAATCGCTGGCCACGTCTTCGATCTCGTGCGCCTCGTCGAACACCACCGCGGAATATTCCGGCAGGATCGAGCCGAAATCATCCTGGCGGATCGCCAGGTCCGCGAAAAATAAATGGTGATTCACGATGATCAGGTCCGCTTCCTGCGCGCGCTGTTTCATCGCCGTCAGGAAGCAGCGCGCGAATTCCGGGCACTTCTGTCCGGTGCAAAGATCGCTGCGCGCGTCAATGCGGTGCCACAGCTCGGCGTCGTCCGGCAGAAACGTCAGCTCGGCGCGGTCGCCCGTCTCCGTGAGCTTTTCCCAGTCCCGTATCTGCGCGAACCAATCCACTTCGTCAATGCCTTTCAGCAGCGCTTGCCCCTCGAACTGGTGCACTTTCTGCCGGCACAAAAAATTGTTGCGGCCTTTCATCAGCGCCGCTTTCAGGTTCGGCGCAAAATGTTTCTGCAGGAACGGCACGTCCTTGCTGAACAATTGTTCCTGCAGGGATTTCGTGGCCGTCGAAATCACGACGCGCCGCCCGCTGCGAATCGCAGGAATCAGATATGCCAGAGTTTTGCCCGTGCCCGTTCCGGCTTCAATGATCGCGTGCTGATGCTTCTGGAAAGCCTCATCCACAATTTCCGCCATGGCCAGCTGCGAGGAGCGGAACTCGTATCCCGGGTGCCGGCTCTCCAGCAATCCGCCAGTCCCAAAGATTCCCTCGATCGTCACTTCCTCGGATTTTGCAGCAGCAGCTTTTTTCGGCATGGCGTTGCGGTTCGACCGGCGCGCAAGAGCAAAAACTAAAGTAACACACGATGACTCGCATCCAGCAGTCCGTGATAGCCTAAAAATCCACTGAAAATGGCCTGCACCATCTACGCCGTCGCAAGCGAAGACAAGGCAAAGCCTGGCAACATGGCGCGGCCTCGCCTAGGCGACTGGCTCGAGGATGAACTGCTGTCGGTATCTCAACAGCACTTTGAAGTGATCGTTTCGCTACTGGAAGAGGAGGAGGCTGCAGAACTCGACTTGAACGACGAGTCGAGCCTCTCTGCTTGGCACGGAATACAGTTTGTCAGAATTCCGATTTCAGACCGTGGAGTGCCAGCGCTTGACGACGCTACCATGGCAGCACTTTCGTCTCTGCGCACCCTGTGGCGCGAGGGAAAAGCCATCCTGACTCAGTGTCGCATGGGAGGTGGAAGGGCGCCGATGATCGCAGCCTGCGTTATGGTTTCGAAAAAGTGCGGGAGCGAAGAAGCTTTCGCAAAGCTTTCTGCTGCAAGAGGTATTGCTGTGCCGGAGAGCGATGAGCAGCGTCTGTCGGTTCAGAAATACGTGGAGCTCGTGCGCAGAGAAAAAAAGTAGTTATGAGGCCAGCACGGTAGTTCTTGGCAGTCATCATTTGAGGTCAGGAGGAACGAAGGGCCGATGTTCTGCTTCACGAAACCTAGCCCAGAGGCCGTCCGCGAATTCCGTTCCGCGCAGAGAGATCAGCAGTTTGCCTATGAACACGTTGGCGCATCACGAACGGAAGCTCCCGAGGGCTACGTCGTGGACCACAATCGAATTCAATTGGGCGAGGGCCGCGCTGCGTTTGCACGAGCCAAAAATGCGATCCAGCAGTGGAAGATGTTTGCTATTCCATGGATCGAATTATTTTGGCCGGACACTCTCATCGAGGAAGGCGCGACGGTTGCAGTCGCCGCCTCTCATCTTGGATTCTGGTCCCTGCACGCTGCCCGCATCGTTTATACGATTGACGAACGCAGCTCGCTGGAACGCTACGGATTTGCTTACGGCACTTTGCCCGACCACGCGGAGATGGGCGAAGAACGCTTCACCGTTGAATTTCATCCCTACGACGACACCGTTTGGTACGACCTCTACGCTTTCTCTCGGCCGCACACTTGGGCGCGCCTGGCATACCCATACACACGTGCGTTACAGAAAAAGTTCGCGTCCGATTCGAAAAAGGCGATGCAGACAGCAGTGCGACAGGCCTGAACGTACACATGGATTGCGCGAGAGATGATAGAGTAGTCAGCCTGCCTAGCGGCGCGCCTTTCCATGACCTCCAAACTTCCATCCATCGTAATCGTCGGCCGCCCCAACGTGGGCAAGTCCACGCTGTTCAACCGCCTCACCGGCACGCGCCGCTCCATCGTCACCAACGAGCCTGGCATCACGCGCGATCGCATCTACGGCACCGCGAACTGGGAAGGCCGCAGCTTCGAAGTGGTAGACACCGGCGGCATCGTCCCTGAAGACAAGGCCGGCATTCCCGGTGAAATTCTGCGTCAAGCCAGCGTCGCAATTAAAAACGCGGCGCGCGTCGTGCAAATCGTTGACGGCCGCGTCGGACCCACGCCGCTCGATCAGGAACTGGCGCAATTGCTGCGCCGCGCCGGCAAGCCGCCCATCCTCGCCGTAAATAAAGTGGACACGCCGCAGCAAGCCGTGGAATTTTCCGCGCCCTTCTACGAGCTGGGCGACGAAGTTTTCCCCATTTCCGCCGAACACGGTTTTGGCGTGGATGTGCTGCTGGACGCGGTGACCGAAGAAATCCCCAAGGGCGAGCCGGAGCCGGAAGCGCCGCACGTCAATATCGCTATCATCGGCCGGCCGAACGTCGGAAAATCCACGCTGCTGAATCAACTGGTCGGCGCGGAACGCTCCATCGTTTCGGCCGAGCCGGGCACGACGCGCGATGCTGTGGACACCGTCGTCGAACGCAATGGCAAAGCCTATCGCTTCCTGGATACGGCCGGAATCCGCCGCAAAGGCAAGACGAAGCTGGTCGCCGAAAAATTAAGCGTGATCATGGCTCGCCAGCATCTCGAACGCGCGGACATCGCTCTGCTCGTCGCCGATTCCGCGCAGGGCATCACCTCGCACGACGCCACCATCGCCAGCTACGCCGAACAGTCCGGCCGCTCCGTGATCATCGTGATGAACAAATGGGACCTGGCGCTGGAAGCGGCGCAGGATTTGTCGTCGGAAAAAAAGAAACGCGGCGGGAAATTCGTAGCCTTCAACGCCAACAAGCTCGTGCAGGACTATGAGCCGCTGGTTCGCGCTCGCCTGAAGTTTCTTTCCTACGCGCCCGTGGTTTTTCTCTCCGCCAAGACCGGCGAAAACATTGACCGGCTCTACAACTTGATTGATAAGGTCGTCGCAGCACGCAGCAAACGCATTTCCACGGGCGAACTGAATCGCTGGGTCGCGAAAGTGGATCTGACGCGCGGCACTTCGCCCGCCAGCCGCGAAGTGAAGATTTTTTACATCACGCAGGCCAGCACTGCGCCGCCCACTTTCGTTCTTTTCACCAACCAGCTCAAGCCGCTGCACTTCAGCTATCAACGCTTCCTCGAAAACGAGCTGCGCAAGGAATTCGGCTTCCTCGGCACGCCCATCCGCTTCACGCAACGCCTCAAGAAACGCGGTTCGCGCCACCGCGAACGCAAAGACCCGCGCAAATCATGAGCCCTGATCAAATGGCAGGGGTTGACACGGCGGGAAATCGGCCTACGATACAAATTGAGATGGCTAGCGCTTTTCCAGCACCGGATGCTGCACCCATGGACGACAGAGAAGAGAAGAGCCTATTCCGCATCGGCGAAGTCAGCCGCTTGACCGCGACCAAGGCGTTCGTCCTGCGCTATTGGGAAACCGAATTTCCCATGTTGGAGCCGGTGAAGAGCCCCAGCGGCCATCGCCTGTATCGCCGCGAAGACATCGAGACGGTTTTCGAAATCAAGCGCCTGCTCTACGAAGAGGGCTTCACCATCGCCGGCGCGCGCAAACATTTCGAAGAGCGCGGCCAGGAACTTGGCACAGACTCAGGCAGCAGGGCCGCTGCCGATAATAGCGGTGCCGTCCGCTCCGCCGCGCACGCTCCCGCATCCCGCCGCGAGCCTCCCACGCGCCAGCAGCGCAAATTCCTCCTCGATTTGCACGAAGAACTGCTCGCCGTCTTGACCCTTCTCGAACGCGAGTGATACGCTACAAACGGTGCAAGCGGTCGGGACGTAGCGCAGCCTGGTAGCGCGCACGCTTGGGGTGCGTGAGGTCGCTGGTTCAAATCCAGTCGTCCCGACCATCTTCCTTTCCGCCGTTCAGCCGTGACGAATTTTTCGAAAGGCGTTACATCCGCACTGACTTTTAATGCCACATATTCTGATTACTAACGACGACGGCATCCACGCTCCCGGCCTGCGCGCGCTGGTGGACGCGCTGAAGGACGAAGCCACGCTCACGGTCGTCGCGCCTTCGCGCGAGCGCAGCGCCGCCGCGCAGTCGCTCACGCTGCGCCAGCCGATTTACATGGACCAACTTGCTGCCAACGAATATTCCATCGAAGGCACGCCCGCCGACGCCGTGATTCTGGCGTTCAACGCCATCCTGAAAGAGAAGCCCGACCTGGTCGTCTCCGGCATCAATCGCGGCGGAAATATGGGCGAGAACATCTATTATTCCGGAACCGTGGGCGCCGCCATGGAAGGCGCCATCAATCGCGTGCCGTCCATCGCGATTTCCGTCGCGTACCGTGGCAAGGAGTTCGACTTCAAACCGGCTGCGCAGTTCGCGCGCATTTTGATTCCGCTGATGTTGACCGAAGGCCTGCCGCCGGGAACTTTGCTGAACGTAAACGTGCCGCAAGCCTGGAACGGCTCGGTGCGGTTCACGCGTCAATCCTCGAAGATCACTCGCAACCTGCTGCAGCCCGGCACCGACCCGCGCGGCCGCAAATATTTCTGGCTGCACGAGCAGCAGCGCATCGAAGACATCGAGCCGGACACCGATCTTGCCGCCATACGCGACGGGGCTATCTCCATCACGCCGCTCGAGCTCGATCACACCCACGCCCCATCGCTCGAACATCTCTCGCACTGGACCAAGCTGCTGGAATCCGTCGTTAAGCCCTGAGCGCGGATCGTGTACGCGCTGCAAGTTTTGTAAGTCAGCTTCGATCCGCGCGCGATTTCTCGCTCACTTGCTCCCGTGTGGATAGACCACGTCGTTCGCGCGCGAGGGCAGCGCCGGAATCAGCCAGCGAAAAAGCAGCGTCGCGGCGATTGCCCCGGCAATCTGCGCGACGATAAAGCCGGGCGCGTCCGCGGGCCGTATCCCCGAAAAAGTATCACTGAGCGAGCGCGCAATTGTCACCGCGGGGTTCGCGAACGATGTGGACGCCGTGAACCAATACGCCGCCGTGATGTATGCTCCCACGGCGAAAGCCGTCGCGTTCGAGCGCAGCCGCGAACATCCCCAGATCACCGCCAGCAATCCAAATGTCGCCACGAATTCGCTGAACATTTGCGCCGCGCCGCTCCGTGCGTGACGCGACAACGACACGAGCGGCAGGCCGAACATTACATGCGCGACCATCGCGCCGCTGATTCCGCCCGCGACCTGCGCGAAAATGTATGCGGGGGTCTCCTTCCAGGAAATTCCGCCTTCCATCGCGTCGGCCAGCGTCACCACGGGATTCAGATGTGCGCCCGAGATTGGCCCGAACGCCAGAATCAGCGCTACCAGCACAGCTCCCGTAGCGATTGTGTTCGCAAGCAGCGCAATCGCGACGTTTCCGCCCGCCAACCGCTCGCCCATGATTCCAGAGCCCACGACTGTCGCCACCAGAAAAAGTGTTCCCAGGAATTCAGCCGTCACTCGCCGTGCTGCTGCTGATTTCATTGCGGCTCGACGGACCCGATACTCTCGGAGCGTCCGATGTTGTCGATTTCTTTTTTGATTGCCATTTTGTCCAGGCTTGCGAGCGGGAGCGAAAGAAATAAACTGATGCGGCGGTCGAGCATCAAGAACGCCTCACGGAACGCCCGTGCAATCTGTTCCGGCGAACCCTGCACTGCGGCCGGATCAGGAACGCCCCAGTGCGCCGTCATCGGCTGTCCGGGCCATAGCGGGCACGCCTCGCGCGCGGCGTTGTCGCAGACCGTAAAGACGAAATCCATTTGTGGCGCGCCTGGGCCCGCAAATTCGTCCCAACTCTTGCTGCGCAGGCCATCCGTCGGCAAATGCGCAACCTCCAGTTGTTTCAGTGCTTCGGAGCGCACCCGGCCGCCCGGGCGGCTCCCCGCGCTGTACGCCGTGAATGCCGGCTTGCCTTTGCGGTTCAAGATCGCTTCGGCCATGATCGAGCGCGCGGAATTTCCGGTGCACAGAAAAAGCACGTTATAGTGCGCCTTCATCGCGTTCACCGTTTCTGGCTTTCGGCGGGCGTGCAGCACGCCGGTCCGCAGCATTCCGGCGATGACGCGACCTCTTTCGCGGCGGGTTTTTTCGCGCGCACGAAGGCGCTGGCGAATTTGCCCTCCACCAGCGGGGCGATCGCGTCCACGTCAATTCCTTCGGCCGTCAGAAATTGCCGGGCGTCTTCCACGCTGTAAATGCGCGTTGGCTCGATTTCGATTTCCTCGAATCCCGCCACGGCAAGTTTTGTGCGGTACTCTGATTCCTCCATCGCGCCGGCCACGCACCCTACCCACAATTCCATGCTCTTGCGCACTGCGGCCGGTACTTCGCCGCGCACCACTACGTCAGAGACGGCGAATCTTCCGCCGGGACGCAGCACCCGAAACGTCTCGCGCAACACGCGATCCTTGTCCGCCGAAAGATTGATCACGCAATTCGAAATCACCACGTCCACGGAACTTTCCGGCAGCGGAATGTTTTCGATTTCGCCCTGCAGAAATTCCACATTGTTGGCGCCCGCCTTGCGCTGATTTTCCCGCGCTAGCGTCAACATTTCGTCCGTCATGTCCAGTCCATACGCTTTTCCCGTCGGACCCACGCGCCGCGCGGAGAGCAGTACATCAATCCCGCCGCCCGAGCCCAGATCGAGCACTGTTTCACCCGCGCGCAATTCAGCGAGCGCCGTGGGATTTCCGCAGCCCAGTGAAGCCTGCACCGCTTCCGCGGGTAGGCCCGCTGTCTCACCGGATGCGTAGAGGTTCGACGAAATCGGATCGCAGCAGGGAATTGCGCTGGAGGAGCATCCGCAACCGCTCGTTTCTCCGCCGGCCAGTCGCCGCGCCGCTTCGCTGTATCTGGTTTGCACCATTTCCTTGATGTTGTTGTCGGTCATGGTCTGTCTCCTGTTTCACTTTCATTTAATATTGACGATATTCGATGATTCGTCTCGCACACAAGGCGCTACAATCCTCTTCCATTTATACGTCCATGATCAGGCGTGCCGCGTGCGGGAATTCTCCCAGGCATTTCAAGTTCACGCGGTAGTACATGAACGTGCCGCGGCGCTCCGCCAATACGAAGCGCGTAGCGCGCAGGATCTTCAGATGATGCGAAATCGTCGGCTGACCAATCGGGAAGTGCTTCACGATGTCGCACACGCAAACCGGATTGCGGTTCGCCGCGAGCAAGTTCAAAATCCGGATCCGCGTGGGGTCGGCGAGGGCCTTGAACCAGCCGGCATAGGCCCGCGCGCGCACCGCTCCCAATTTCGGCGAAGTGCCGGTGCGGCAACACGTGTCATCGTTTCCGTTGGTTTCCCGCTTGCGCGCCATCGCGTTCCTTTCGTCGCTTGCCTGTAGCTCAAGCTAGCACATTCATCGAAGAATATCAATGAATTAGAATCACCGCGACCGGGAGTCAGATGCTCGGGGCAATTATACAGAGTGTGCAGGTTGCCGTCGTTAGCGCCGCTCTTCACGTGTGGTAGCCTTGCAGCCGAAAAGGAGCGCGCAAAGTGACGAGAGCGCCAAGGTTTGCCCGCGCGGCGTCGTGCCTGCTGACTGTAACGGTTCTCCTGTGGGCTGGCTTTATCGCTGCTCGTCGCGTAGCTGCGGCAGCGCAAACACAAACGGCTGACAGCACGGTGATCGTCCGCGGCATCGTTACCGACGAAAATGGCGCTAGCATCGTTGGGGCCACGCTGCAGTTCTTTACCTGCGTTCTGCCGATCAGCACAAAGACCGGTCCGGACGGCTCCTACGTAATTCGGTTGGAGCCTGGCTCGTACGATATACAAGTCGAGCGCTACGGTTTCACACGAATTCATAAAGAAGAATTCGAAATCCTACCAGGACCGGAAATCCAACTTGATTTCAAAATGGTCGTCGCCTCGTCTGGCCCAATGCCGATCGAATCGGCCTCGCCCGAGCCATTATCGCCTGGAATCGAAGCCAAATCGGCCGATTCTTCTGTAGCCGCGAACCAACATTCTCCTTATCCGCCGCGATACGCCACGGTAAAAACTGTGCAGGCGTGGATTCCGATGAAAGATGGTGTGCGCCTAGCTGTTAACCTCTATATGCCGGACGGCCCGCTCCCCGCCGCGCACGCTGGCGAAAAAGTTCCCGCCATTCTGGAATACCTGCCGTACCGCAAAGACGATTGGACGCTCGCGCGTGATTGGGACCTGCATTCTTATTTCGTCCGCCGCGGTTACGTCACCGCGCGGGTGGACATTCGCGGCACTGGCGCGAGCGAAGGCGCGCCGCCAGACCGTGAATATTCCGACCAGGAACAGCAGGATGGCCTGGAAGTAATCGCGTGGCTCGCGAAACAGCCGTGGTCGAACGGCAACGTGGGCATGATGGGCATTTCCTGGGGCGGCTTCAATTCCATCCAGCTGGCGCGGCTGCATCCGCCCGCGCTGAAAGCCATCATCGCCATGTGCGCCACCGAGGAATTGTTCCACGACGATATCCATTACATTGACAACCTCATGCACCTGGACGAATTCGAGCTGGGCATGGACTTGCAGCTCGGCCTTACGCGCGCGCCGGATTTTCCCACGGACGAAAAATCTCTCGCCGCGCGTTTCGACGCCAAGCCCTGGGCTCCGCTGTACCTGGAGCACCAGCGCGACAGCGAATTCTGGCGCCGCGCTTCCCTCGCGCCGAATCATTATGATGAATACAAAGTTCCGTCCTTTATGATTGGCGGATTCCTCGACGGCTACCGCGACAGCATCCCGCGTTTCTTCGAACACTCGAAAGCGCCGATCAAAGCGCTGATCGGACCCTGGAATCACACTTTCCCGCACGCAGCCGTGCCCGGCCCTTCGATCGAATGGCGCGTGGAGGCGGTGCGCTGGTGGGATTACTGGCTGAAGGGAATTCAAAACGGAATTATGGATGAGCCGCGCTTCGAAGTTTACATGCGCCACCGGTATCCGCCCGAAACCACCGTCGGCGAGATTCCCGGCGAATGGCGCGCCGAAAAAACCTGGCCGCCGGCGAACAGGCACACGCAAACGCTCTTTCTCGAACCGAATCACACTTTAGGCGAGGAGGCTGCGCCCGCTTCGCCGAGCGTAGCTCACCAGTTGAGTTACGTGCCGTCCATCGGCAACGAGGCGGGGTTCTGGTGGGGCGATTTAACCGCAGACCAGCGGCCCATTGACGCGTTCAGTTTGGTTTACGATTCCGCGCCGCTCGCAGAAGAGACCGCGCTGCTCGGATGGCCGGAGTTGTTCATGGAAGTTTCAGCGGATACGCCGCTGGCTGATTGGTTCGCGCGACTTTCCGACGTCGCGCCCGACGGCACGGTGACGCTGATCACCGGCGCCGGACGAAGCGGAGCGCAGCGCGAATCCGCCGCGAATCCCAGCGACATTGCGCTCAATCGCAAGTTTGAGCTTCCCATTGAGCTCCACCTCACCAGCTGGGTTTTTCCTCCGGGCCATCGTATTCGCCTGGCAATCTCCAACGCGCTGTGGCCTATGATTTGGCCGACTCCATATAAGACGACCACCTCGCTGTGGCTGGGCGGCGCGAACACAGCGCGGTTGGAACTTCCCCTGGTTCCAGTTGAGCCGCCCGCCCGTCCGCATTTCACTGCGCCCGAAAAAGAAGCGCCGCTCGCTGGCGTGAAATCCGAAGGCGACACCTGGCCGCCGCAGTATTGGACCCTAACCCACGACCTGATCACCGGAAATGCGCGCGTGGACTGGGTTGGAGATGACTCCAGCGAATACCCCTGGGGCAAAATGAAAGATCACGAGCAGATGGGCTACGAAGTTTTGGACTCGAGCCCGGCGACGAGCCGGGTGTTCGGAGTGGCGTCCACCACCGTGGAACTGCCCGGCCGCACGCTGGTCTGGAGCGTCGTCCTTACGCTGAGCAGCGACGCGCGGAATTTCTATTATCATTTCGAGCGTCATCTGACCGAAAATGGAAAGCCACTGCGCGACAAAACCTGGGAGGAAACAATTCCGCGTGATCATCAATAGCGGCCACATCCGCCGGAGCGCCCGGTGAAGAATACCGCCACACTGCTCGTCAGCTGCCCCGACCAAAAAGGCTTAAATGCTGCGATCCACGATTTTATTTATCGTGGGAACGGCAACACGCTGCACGCTGATGAGCATCAAGACGCCGAACGCAATCTCTTCCTGATGCGCGTGGAATGGGACCTGGCAGGCTTCACGCTGGACATGCGCGAATTCGCGAAACATTTTCAGCCCGTCGCCGATCGTTTCGGCATGCAATGGCGCGTCGCGCTTTCCAGTTATCGTCCGAAAATCGCGATTTTCGTTTCGCGTTACGACCATTGCCTGGTGGATTTGCTGTATCGCCAGCGCAGCGGGGAACTGGCTTGCGAATTTCCGCTGCTCATCAGCAATCACGCGGATGCGCAGCGCTGGGCCGATTTCTACGGCGTTCCGCTCCACCTGATTCCGGTTACGAAGGAGAATAAATCGCAAGCCGAACGCCGGCAGCTCGAGCTTCTGCGCCCTCATGGAATTGATCTGATCGTGCTGGCGCGTTACATGCAAGTGCTATCGTCGGACTTCATCCGCCAGTATCCGCCGCACCACATCATTAATATTCATCACTCGTTTCTTCCCGCGTTCGTCGGCGACAAACCGCACCAACAGGCATTCGATCGCGGCGTGAAGCTGATCGGCGCCACCAGCCACTACGTCACCGAAGTTCTGGACGACGGACCGATCATCGAGCAGGACGTCGTCCGTATTTCGCACCGCGATACGACTGAAGATTTAATTCAGAAAGGCCGCGACCTGGAAAAAGTAGTGCTCTCGCGCGCCGTGCGCTGGCACATCGAAAATCGCATCTTGCTATACGGAAACAAAACAGTGATTTTTGATTAGGTCAGAATGTGGAGTGTAGGCGCTGGGCTGTGCCAGAAATCTGTGTTTGTGCGGGGTTTGCGCAAAGCGCAGATCCCGCGCGGCGCTCGGGATGACACCCAACTCGCGTGGTCGGCAAATTACCAACGCCAAATGCTCTTATCGCGCGGCCGCCGCGCGCGTATCGTTCAAATCCGCGGCCAGCAGGCGGTGAAACAGATGTTCGCCGGCTTCGCGGCGCACCGATAGCCGCCCGGCCTGGTAAGCGCGCGAACTCAGTCCGCGTTGCACGCCGTCGCAGATCACGATGTCTTCCTGCTGCACGCGCTCGCTGACGCTCATGCTCTCGCGGATATAGGGCATCTGCGCTTCACTGGTATCGCCAAAATAAAAATCGAAGATCACTTCGCAGCGATCGACGCCCAGCGGAATCACCAGGTTGGTATCGAGATATCCTTCGTACCAATTCAGCATGAAATTCGGATACTGCCAGAAATAATACGCGCGGTCGCCTTTGCGCGTCGCTGCGGCGCTGGCCTCGGAACTTTTATCGACGGCCACGGGGCTGGATTGCACGCAGCAGCGGTCCACATTTTCAATCGTATAGTTCGTGTAATCCAGGACGCTATTGAGCCCCTTGTGCATGTGCGGCACGTGATAGCCGCCGTCCAGAAAATTATCCACGTACACTTTCCAGTTGCACTGTTGAATGTAGCTGCGGCGCTCGACGAATTTCAGTCCGCCGAAATTCAGCGGCTTCGCCAATCCCAGGAGCGTGCCCAGAAAGTCTCGCAGCGGCGCAGCGTGCGGATCGAGATTCACGAAAATGAAATTCTCCCAGGTTTCCACGCGAACCGGAACCAGCCCGTTTTGCGCCCGGTCAAAATTACAGACTCCTTCAAACTCGGTCATGCCGCGCAGCTCGCCTTCCAGGTTGTACGTCCAACCGTGATACGGGCAGCGCATGTGCTGCGCCTGGCCGCAGGGTTCGTTCATCACCGTCATCGCGTGATGCCGGCAGACGTTGTAGAACGCGCGCAATTTTCCATCGCTCCCGCGCACCGCTACAATCGGCTCTCCCGCTACGCTCGCGGTCACATACTGCCCCGGCCTTTCCACTTGCGCGGTGCGCCCCACCGCCTGCCACGTGCGCGAAAAAACATTTTGCAGCTCGAGCTGCGCAATCCGCGCGTCGGTGTACCACGCCGCGGGGATCGTGTAAGCATCCTGCAGCGCAGCGGCGGCGTTATAGGAAGCGAGAATTTCCTTCAGCGTTGGTTCCATGCAATCCTCTCCCAAAGAAGTCGCGCAATCTCGCGCGGAAACCGGCGCGACCCGCGTTCAGATACCGATCGCGCCGCGCAGCACCAGCAAAAATTGATTAATGCGCGCCGAATTCTTCGCGGGATCGGCGGGATGCGGAAAAAGTCCCGGATCCAGCTCTTCGGTGAGCAGCGCGTCTTGAAACCGCTCCATCGTCCAATCCAGGATCGAAACAATCAGCGGCGCATCAATATCCGAGCGCACTTCGCCGCGCGCAATTCCCAGCCGCACGAACGCCGTGCTGCCGTAGGGATCTTCCGCCAGCAGAAAGCGATTGATCTCCCGCTTCAGCGCCAGGTCCACTCCATAATTTCCCAGCAGCGCCACGCGATAGGGAATCCAGTCTTCGCGCACTAGCCGTTCGGTGCTCAGCAGCCAGTAACGCAAAATGTCGAAAAAACCTTTTTCGCGAATCTGCGAAGGACAATCCAGATACGCCGGGAAAGAGCGCACCGCTTTCTTGTAAGCTTCGAGAAACAGCCCGCCCTTGCTGCCGAAATATTGAAAAATCGAACCTTTGGCGACTCCCAGTTGCGCCGAAAGGTCTTCGATGCGCGCCGCGTGATAACCGTGCTCCGCAAAATGGCGCAGAGCCGCGTCCACAATGCGCGCGCGCTTGGCTTCCAGGCGCGGTCCCGGGGAAGGCGTGCGCACGTCCGGATTCAGCACGCTGTGCGGAGCTTTTATGCGCTGGTGTGACCGCAGGTCATGGCTGGACACCGTCATTGGATTATTTCTCCAGTTATGCTATCTAATTCCAGTCCATACTGTAGTGACTGGCGGTCATACTAATCCCGGATGCCTCCGCTACGCAAGACCTATGATGCGATCGTCATCGGCGCAGGCCACAACGGCCTGACGGCCGCGGCTTATCTTTCGCGCGCCGGATTTTCTACGCTCGTCGTGGAGCGCCGCGAAATTGTGGGCGGCTGCTGCGTCACCGAAGAAATCGCGCCGGGTTGCCGCGCTTCCACCACTTCTTATATCGCGAGCATGTTGCGGCCCACGATTATTCGCGATCTCGAACTCGGCGCGCACGGCTTGAAAATGGTGCCGTGCGACCCCGGCTTGCTGGTTCCGTTTCCGGATGGCCAAATGGTGCCGTGGTGGACCCAGCGCGAGCGCGCCATTGCGGAATTCCGCAAACTTTCGCCGCGCGATGCGGACACTTTCGTGCGTATGGACGACCAGTTGAAAAAACTGGCACGTTACCTCCAGCCGTTTTTCCTGGAACCGCCGCCGGATCCCACACTCCGCGGCGCCGCTGGCTGGTTCGAACTTCTGCGGGTGGGGAAAAGATTCCGAGGCATGCCGGGCGAAGAAACTGCGCAGCTCGTTTCGCTCCTCACCGGAAGCCTCGGCGATTTTCTCGATCGCCATTATGAATCCGAAAAAATGAAGACCATGTTTCTCGCAAACAATGTTTACGGCAAGCACGGCGGCCCGTACGATGCGGGCTCCGCGCTGGGATTGCTCTTCCATCTGTTGAGCGGCGGCGACGGCGAAATTCAGGGCTTCTACGGCCACGTGATTGGCGGAATGGGCGGGATCACCCAAGCGCTCGCTTCGGCGTGCCGCAAACTGGGCGCGGAAATTCTTACCGCCGCGCCCGTCGCGAAAGTGGACGTGCACGATGGCCGCGCGCGCGGCGTGGTCCTCGATGACGGCGCAGAAATTTCGGCGCGTTTCGTGCTTTCGAACGCCGACCCCAAACGCACGTTCCTCGGCTTGGTGGAAGCTCGCGAGCTGCCAGCCGATTTTCGTCACGCGGTGGCGGGCATCAAGATGGACGGCCCCTGCGCCAAGGTAAATTTCGTTTTAAGCGAAGAACCGTGCGTGACCGGGATGCCGCGAGAATGGCCCGCGTCGCAGCGCGCGCTGTTCACCCTGGTGCCGTCACTGGAATTCGCCGAACGATGCTACGACATCGCCAAGTTCGGCGAAATTCCCGAGGAGCTGTGGGTGGATTGCGTCGTCGCCTCGAACGTGGATTCCACGCTGGCGCCGGCGGGCAAGCACGTGATGACCGCTTTCATTCAATACGTCCCCTACAAGTTGCGCCACGGAAACTGGGACGAAAATCGCGAGCTCCTGGGCGACCGGGTGGTGAAAAAAATCGCGGAGTACGCGCCTAACCTGCCGAATTCCATCATGGCGCGACAGGTGCTCACTCCGCTCGATCTGGAACGCACCTACGGCCTCACCGAGGGAAATATTTTTCACGGCGATCTTTCGCTCGAGCAGCTTTTTTTCATGCGGCCGGTGGCCGGCTGGGCGCAGTACCGCACGCCCATCGCTGGACTGTATCTTTGCGGCGCGGGCGCGCATCCGGGCGGCGGCGTCACCGGCGCGCCGGGGTACAACGCCGCGCATCAAGTCCTGCGCGACAGCAAGCGCGGCGAAGCGAAAATGGCGCATGCGTGACGAAGCACTTTTCCGGAGTGACTTTAGATTTTCATGGGAGACGCGCAACGATGCAGCTCCCAAGGAGCACCAATGCCCAGCACCAATAAAAAAGGCATCCTCGAACGATTATCCGAAGGCGTAGCCCTCGGCGACGGCGGTTACCTGCTCGAACTTGAGAAGCGCGGCCGCGTGCGCGCCGGCCCGTTCACGCCTGAAGTCGCGCTGAACAATCCCGAATCACTGCTCGAGCTGCATCGCGAATTTCGCGACGCCGGCGCCGAAGTCCTGCAAGCGCTCACGTTCTATGCCAGCCGCGACAAACTCGCGACCGTCGGCCTGGGCGAGCGCGTGGAGGAATTAAACCGCGCCGCCGTGCGCATTGCCAAGCAGGCCGCCGGCGATCGCTGCCTCGTCGCGGGAAATCTAAGCCTCACATGGATGTACGAGCCCAACGACAAAGCCGCGGCCGACCGGGTGCGCAAGACTTTCGATGAGCAACTCGATGTGCAGGTCGCCGAAGGCGTGGACTTCATCATCGGCGAAACATTTTCATTTCTCGGTGAAGCCTTGCTGGCCGTCGAACAAGCGAAAAAAACAAAGTTGCCGGTGATGGTCACCGTGTGCTTCGAAAATCAGGACATCACCACCGACGGCAAGACGGCCGCGGAGGTCGCGCGAGCCCTGGCCGATGCCGGAGCGGACGTCGTCGGCATCAATTGCCTGCGCAGCCCCGAACACACTCTGCCGCTGATGGCGGAAATGCGTAAAGCCGTGCCGGGCTACATCGGCTGCCAGCCGGTCGCCTATCGCACCACGCACACGCACCGCGATTTCACCAGCTTGCCGGCGTTTCCGGACCAGCTCGAGCCCTACCAACTCACTCGCCGCGAGATGGCCGAATACGCGGTCAAAGCGCGTGAGCTCGGCGTGAATTACATCGGCGCGTGCTGCGGCGCGGTCGCCACACACATCCGCGAAATGGCGCGCGCGCTCGGAAAGATACCGGCCGACGATCGGATCTGGAAAAAAGGGGGCGAGAAACCCATGTCCGCCTACGAATATTACGGCCACGATCAGAAAGCCAAGGCGGGCTCGTAGGAAATCGCAAACGACGCTCAACAAAGCGGCGCTTGATGCCGCGTCGCGAATCCCGCTCGCTTTTCGGCGCGGTCTCGGCGCATGATGTCCGCCTCATGCTCAGGCCTCGCGGAGATTCCCGCCCATGAGTGAAACGCCCGGCTCCAATCGCCCGCACCGCGCCATGGGCTTTCGGGATCTGGTGCTGTTCTACATCGTCACCGGCATCAGCCTGCGCTGGATCGCCACGGCCGCGACCGTCGGCGCGAGTGCGGTGGTCATCTGGCTGATCGCCTGGTGCGCCTTTTATCTTCCTCTCGCGCTTTCCGTGATGGAGCTTTCCTCGCGCTATCCGCAGGAAGGCGGCATGTACATCTGGACCAAGCGCGCTTTCGGTGAATTTCCGGGATTCATGACCGGCTGGACCTACTGGGCCAGCAATCTTCCTTACTATCCGGCCGTTCTCTACTTCGCCGCCGGCAACGCGCTATATATAGGACCGGCCAGCTGGCAATCACTTTCGAGCAACAAGACGTATTTCCTGCTGTTCGCGCTTTTGGGATTGGCGCTCGGCACGTTCCTGAACGTCATCGGCTTGTCCGTCGGCAAATGGCTGCACAATCTCGGCGCCATCGGCACCTGGCTGCCCATCGCGATTCTTTTCGCCATCGCCGCCACCGCTTGGCATCGCTTCGGCTCCGCTACAAAATTCACCGCCGCCAGCATGACTCCACACATGCATTTCCGCGATGTGTTGTTCATGGCGACGATTGTGTTCGCGCTCGGCGGTTCGGAATCCGCGTCTTTTCTCGGCGACGAAGTGAAAGACGCGCGCAGAAATCTCCCGCGCGGGCTGCTCGCCGGTGGCGCGTTTGTCACCACCGGCTACATTCTTGGTACTGTTGCCGTGCTGATCGCTTTACCGGCCAGCCAGGTGAGTGGATTGCAAGGCATCATGCAGGCGATTTCGCAATCCGCAGAGCGCGTCGGCTTCGCTGGAATTGGGCCGCTCGCGGCGCTCTTGATTACCATCAGCAACTTGGGCGCGCTCGGCGCATGGCTGGCAGTTTCGGCGCGGCTCCCGTTTGTTGCCGGACTCGATCGCTACTTGCCGTCCGCGTTCGCGCGAGTTCATCCGAAATGGGGCACGCCGCACGTGGCGCTGCTGGTGCAGGCGGCCTGCGGCGTGATTTTTATTGTGTTGGGTCAGGCGGGAACAAGCGTGTACGGCGCTTACGAAGTTCTCGTGAGCATGGGCATCATCACTTATTTCATTCCTTATCTTTTTGTGTTTGCGTCGCTGATTCGTTTGCAGCGAGAGCCGGCCGGGCCGGAAGTGATGCGGATACCGGGAGGCCGCGGTGCAGCATTCGCGCTTGGCGTGCTGGGATTCAGCACCACGCTTGTGACGATCGCGTTCTCGGTGATCCCGGCGGATGACGAGCCGCACAAGGTGCTGGCCGTCGTGAAAATCGTGGGGCTTACCGCTCTATTGCTCGCGATCGGAGTGATTGCATTCGCTTGGGGAAAATCGCACGCCGCGAAAAATCCTGCGTGATGCCGCACTCCTCAGGCGCAAAACGTCCCGGCAGAATTTCCAACGTGCGTTTAGCTATCTGTCGCTTTACCCGCGGGGTCGTGCCATCCCCCGATTCCAGCCGCCAGATGGTTTGCCTCGACCGGTCCCCACGTTCCGGGTTGATAGGGTTGCACCGGAACAATGTCGCCTAGAATCGGTTCCACAATCGCCCACGCCGCTTCCACCGCATCCTGCCGCACAAACAGCAGCGAATCGCCTTTCATCGCGTCCGTGAGCAGCCGCTCGTACGCTTCCATCTCGCCCGTTTCCGATGAAGAGACTGCCGAGAGTTCCGTCTCCATCGTTTGCAGTCTCGGCCCCGGACGTTTCACGCGCGCGCCGAGGCTCAATGACAAATCGGGCCCCAGACGAAAGCGAAAATAATTCGATCCCGGCGGCAATTTCGTCAGCGGCGGCTGCCGTAGCTTCACTAAGACTTCGGTCGCCGTCACCGCCAGGCACTTTCCCGCGCGAATCAGGAACGGCACTCCCGCCCACCGCCAGGAATCCACTTCCAGGGAAACGGCCGCATACGTTTCCACTTCCGAATTCGGCGCCACGCCCGGCTCCTGGTGATAACCCGTGAATTGTCCACGAACCAGGTTGGTCGGATTGATCGGAGGAATCATGCGGAAAATCTTCACTTGTTCGTCGCGCAAAGATTCCGGGTACATGCTCGTGGGCGGTTCCATCGCCAGAAAACCCACCACCTGCAGCAGGTGATTTTGAATTACGTCGCGAATTGCGCCTGTTTCGTCGTAAAACTTTCCGCGCCCCTGCACGCCGAAAGACTCCGCCATGGTGATTTCCACGCTGTGAACGTAGTTGCGATTCCAGATCGGCTCCAGAAACGCATTCGCGAACCGGAACAACAGCAGATTTTCCACCGCTTCCTTGCCCAGATAGTGATCAATGCGAAAAATTCCAGACTCGGGGAAGACGGATTGCAGAATCGCGTTGAGCCGCTGCGCCGATGCCAGGTCGTGGCCAAACGGTTTTTCGATGATTACCCGCGCATCGGTGGCGCAGCCCGATTTTCCGAGCGCCTCCACCACCGTGGCGAACAGGCTCGGCGGGATTGCCAGATAGTGCGTGGGACTCTTTGCACCGCCGAGCGCGGCGCATAATTGTTCGAATGTCTTGGGGTCCTGATAATCGCCATCAATATATTTCAGCAGTCCCACCAGCTTCGCGAACGCGGCTTCATCCACACCGCCGCCGAACGTGGCAATGCCGTCGCGCGCCCGCCCGCGAAGCTGCTCGATGTTCCAGCCCGCCTTGGCCACGCCAATCACCGGCACGTTCAGGTTTCCGCGCTTGATCATGGCCTGCAGCGCCGGAAAGATTTTCTTGTGCGCCAGATCGCCTGTCGCGCCGAAGAACACGAGCGCGTCCGACGGCACTTTTGGGCCGGCAATCGTGCGCTTTAGGTCTACACTTGGAGCGGTTGTGTCAGCCATTTCTCGTCCTTATGATTTCTTCTCGTGATGCCCGCCGAATTCGAAGCGCATCGCCGAAAGCAACTTGTTCGCGAAATCCGACTCGCCGCGCGATGTGAACCGCTCGAACAGCGCGCTGGTCAGCACCGGCGCCGGCGTGCCTTCCTCGATCGCCGCCTGAATCGTCCAGCGGCCCTCGCCGGAATCCGATACACGCCCGGAAAAATCTTCCAGTGTGGGAGACTTGATCAGCGCAATCGCCGTCAGATCCAGCAGCCACGACGCGATTACGCTGCCCCTCCGCCACACCTCTGTGACATCCGGCAAATTAATGTCGTACATATAATGTTCCGGCGAACGCAGGGGCGTGGTCTCGGCGTCCTGCGTCTGCTTTATTTTTCCGACGTTCGCGTGGTGCAGAATATTCAGGCCCTCGGCGTAAGCAGCCATCACGCCGTATTCGATCCCGTTGTGCACCATCTTCACGAAGTGTCCCGCGCCGGAAGGTCCACAGTGCAAGTAGCCTTCTTCAGCGCTGCCCGCGACTTTCTCGCGTCCCGGCGTGCGCGCGATGTCGCCACGACCCGGAGCCAACGATTTGAAAATCGGGTCCAGCTGTTGCACGGTCGCTTTTTCTCCGCCGATCATCATGCAATATCCGCGCTCGAGGCCCCACACGCCGCCGCTGGTGCCCACGTCCACATAGTGAATTCCCTTCGCAGCTAATTCTTTCCCGCGACGGATGTCGTCAATGTAATAAGAATTCCCGCCATCAATAAGAATGTCGTCCTTCTGCAGCTTCGGCGTGAGCTGCGCGAGCGTGCTGTCCACCACTGCCGCCGGCACCATCAGCCATATCGCGCGCGGCTGTTTCAGCTTGGCGATGAAATCATCCAGCGAACTGCCGCCCTTCGCGCCTTCTTTCGCCAGCGCCTGCACGCTGGCAAGCGACATGTCGAACACCACGCATTCGTGCCCGGCCTTCATCAGCCGCCGGACCATGTTGGCCCCCATCCTTCCCAATCCAATCATTCCCAATTGCATGTTCGAACTCCTCTCTCACGATAGGATTCACGCGGCGTGCATTGAGTCGCAAATTCGGCCGAGAGTTTTCGTAGCGGCAGCGTTCCGACCGCCATTTGTCGTTGCAGCGCCACCGCTGGTGCGCGTCAGCACTGCGCTCGCTCGCGATTTCATGGCCTACAACCAGGGAATCTCCGCATTTATTAAGCCACAGTTCGCCTTTCGTGCATAACGCGAATCTCAGCGCCTCGCGCATCGGCCCTTCCGCCATTGGTGCACGCTCGCATCTCTGGGAAGTTACGCTTTCAACATAACGGCATGACACCGCCATAAGTTGTGTCCGTATTCGCAGTAGCCTTTGTTCTTGCGCAGCTCGCAGAAATTCCGCGTGTCATCCCGCGTGTCCTGCACGTGAGTGAAGGGCGCGCGGACTGCAGAAATTCAAGGTTCCACGCTTGACCGTCATAGCAGAACCGATCGCCGCTGCGCAATCCGAGCTGCCGTCCGCATTCTCGGGCCCGGAGCCTTCGCTAGCCTGCTTGCGCGCGCCGCGAATTTCTCGCTGGCCTGGTACTGAAATAACCCCGCATTCAGCTGCGGCAAACCGTGTAAAATTCGCATGTCCCATGACCATTCCCGCGGAACGCCAGGACACGCGCTTGATGCGCGAGATGTTTAACAAGATTGCGCCCAAATACGATTTCATCACGCGCGTCATTTCTTATGGCATGGACGGCCGCTGGAAACGCCTCGGCGTACTGCGCGCCGCCCTGCCGGAAAACGCGCTGGTCCTTGATCTGGCATCGGGCACCGGCGATTTTTCCCGGCTGGTGCGCGAGCGTTTGCCCGCGGCGCGCTCGGTGGCCGTGGACCTTTCGGAGGGAATGTTGCGCGTCGGGCGCCGGCATGGTCTGGAGGAAGCGGTGTGCGCCGACGCCACTGCTCTGCCGTTCGCCTCAGCGTCTTTCGATTGCGTCTTCATCGGCTATGGCTTGCGAAATTTTCCGAATCTCAGCGCTGCCGTGCGTGAAATCGAACGCATCACACGGCCCGGCGGAGTCATGGTCAGTCTCGACTTTTTTCTTCCAACGAATCGCGTGTTCCGCCAGCTTTACTTAGGATTTTTATATGTGCAGGGCGCCTTTTGGGGCACGCTCTTGCACGGGAAGCCGCGCACTTACACTTACATTCCGGATTCGATCCGCAGCTTCGTCTCCGTGCAAGAATACTCCTCGCTGCTGCAGCGTACGGGATACCACCGCGTGGACGCTCGCGAGTTTATTTTCGGTGGGATCGGATTGCTCTGGGCAGTGAAACGTTAGTCTGGGCGGCAACATCAATAACTGAGCGCCTGGTGACACCCCTTTCAGTTTTCCAGTCGGTAGCGCGTAGCTGCCAGCCGATACAGCCGGCGCCACACCAGCCGGTTAATCGTCACCACCATCGCCGCCATCAGAATCGTCGCTGCGAGCAACACGCGCGTATTCCCTGTGTCCGTCGCGTTGCTGATCACTGCTCCCAGCCCGGTGGTCAGATAGGTATGCCCGCGAAATTTGAAATATTCCGCGACGATGCTGGCGTTCCACGCTCCGCCTGAGGCCGTCACAAATCCTGTGATCAAGAACGGAAAAATTCCTGGAAGCAGCAATTCCCGCCAACGCTCCGTCGTGCCGAAACGAAAAACGGAACAGACTTCTTTCAAGTCCGTGGGAATCGCGATCGCGCCCGCGATCACGTTGAAGAGGATGTACCACTGCGTCCCCAATAGCAGCAGCAGGATTGAACCGATGCCCAAGCCGCCGCCCGCGCGAATCAGCACCAGCAACAGAATCGGAAACAGAGCGGTTGCCGGCACCGACGCCGCCACCTGCGCGATCGGCTGAGCGATAGCCGAGAGCCTGGGTTTCAGCCCGATCAGGATTCCCACTGGAATGGTCCACAGTCCCGCGAGGAACAGAGTGAAAGCTACGCGCAGGAATGTCGCGCCCGCGCCCAGGAATATGCTGCGCAATTCCTCGCGCGTCAGGTGCGTCAGCAGCATCGCCATGTTCACGGATGTGTACGCGATCGCCACGAGCAGAGCGGCCAGCGACAGTCGCGTGAGCCACTGAAAAGCGTTACGCGCCGCGCTACGCGGGCCCACCGTCGCGTGGCTCCGCGCAAAATGCAAGCTCAGGAATTCGCGTGCGGGCGCCACCGTCAGCCGCGAGAAGAATGGCAAAACCCTGGAGCTGCGCAACAAATCCAGCACCGCCGATCGCGGCGCATCGGTGGATTCCACTTGCTCGAATTTGAATTTCTCCGCCCAGGCGATCACCGGGCGCCATACCAGCTGGTCAATCACCACGATGATTCCGATCATCACTCCCATGCCCCACCAGATGGCGCGCGTGTTTCCGGCGTTCGCGGCGGTCTGAAGGTAGGAACCCAATCCCGGCAGGCGCAAATCGCGATCTCCCAACGTGAACATCTCGCAGGCCATCAGAAAAAACCATCCGCCTGCCACCGACATCATCGAATTCCACACCAGCCCGATGATCGAATAAGGCAGCTCCATTTGCGTGAATCGTTGCCACCAACTCCAGCGGTAAATTTCCGCCACCTCGCGCATCTCCTGCGGAATGCTCTTAAGCGACGAATAAAAACTGAACGTCATGTTCCACACTTGCCCGGTAAAAATCAGCAGAATGGACCCCAGCTCCACGCCCAGTTGTTTGGTCGGAAAAAGAGCCACCATCGCCACCATCACGCCGGGCAGGAAACTGAGCACGGGAATGGACTGCAGCGTATCCAGCAGCGGCACCATGAACTTTTCCGCGCGCGTGTTGTACGCGGCGACGTATCCATACACCAGCGTGAACGCCAGGCTCACCAGGTATGCAGCCGCGATTCGCAGAACGGAAAACATCGCGTACTTCGGCAGCGCACTCGGTTCCAGGTGGATTTCCATCGGCGCGCCCGCCGGCGTCATCCAGTAATGCGTCATCGAGAGCACCGCGTAGAAAAACGCCAGCGCCGCGAGCAGGATCGGCAGATCCCGGAGGAGAGAAGGCACGCTGGATGGAATCGTTCCCCAGGTCAGCGTGCCCGTAGAAGTTTTCTGTGTTTCGCCGGCCATCAGTGCAGGGAAGCACTTTCCGGAGAATTCTCGCCGCGGTGGTCCGGTTGGTGCAGGTGCACCGTGTCGTCCTCCGCGTCGTAGGTGAAAAGCTCCGCGTAGCGGCCCCAGTTCAGCGCGGTTTCAATCTGCCGCTCCACTTCTACTTGCGCGAAGCGCTCGTCCAGCAGGTCGCGGAAAAATTCCACCGGCATGGTGTGATTTGTTTTCTTCTCCAGCGCGGATTGAAATTGTTGCAGCAGGGAAACATGCGCCAGTACAGCCTCGCGAAACAATATTTTCCGCGTGGGTATGTCGGCCCGCGCGAAAGCGCGCCCCTCTTCCGTGATACGCACATCGCCCTCGTGCGCTGTCGCGAAGCCGAGCAATGTCGCCGCGTCGAGAATCGGCAGCAGGTCGTCGATCTCCAGCAGCAGTTCCTCGGCGATGTGGTACATGTCCTCCTCGCCGCCGCGATCGTTTAACAGTTCCAGCAAACCTGCGATCCCGCCCGGCCGCGAATGTGGCAACATTTGCGCCGCCGCTTTCTCCTTGTGCTCGGTTTTCGATGGTGGCGCCAGCTCCAGTTGCGGCTGCGTCATTACTTTGTAGATGTAATCCACGTATAGAACGAATGCTGCGGACTTGCGGTCCCGCGGATGTTGCAGCGGCACGCGAAAATCGGCGCGAATCTTCGCGGGATTACGCCCCAGCACGATGATGCGATCCGCCAGCAACACCGCCTCTTCGATATTGTGCGTGACGATGAAAATACTTCGCGTGGGAACTTTCTTTGCCAGCCACAGCTCCAGCAGTTCGCCGCGCAGGTTTTCCGCGGTCAGCACGTCTAGCGCGGAAAAAGGCTCGTCCATGAATAGAATTTCCGGTTCCACGGCCAGCGCTCGCGCAAACCCCACGCGCTGTTTCATCCCGCCGGATAATTCCTTGGGGTACGCGGATTCGAAACCGTGTAGCCCCACCGACGCCAGCGCCCGCAGCGCCTTGCGGTGACGTTCGAAATGCGTAATGCCCCGCGCGAGCAAGGGCGCTTCCACGTTTTCCAGCACCGTAAGCCACGGAAAAAGCGCGAAACTCTGGAACACGATCGCCACATTCGGACGGCACCCGTGCATCGGCTGGCCGTGCCACAAGACTTCTCCCGCCGAAGGCGCCGCCAGCCCGGATAGAATTCGCAGCAGCGTGGATTTTCCCGAACCGGAAGGGCCCAGCAGCGCGATGATGGTGTTCGGCTCGACGGAAAAATCCACCGGAGCAATCACCTGAATTTGCCGCCCGTCCGGCTGCTGGTAACTTTTTTCAATTTGCCGCGCCTGAATGATCGGCTCGGTGTCAACGGCCGGGGGCGCGACCTCGGTCGCCACTTCGCCGGCGTCGGTCACCGCGCAGTACCGCGCTCCTGTTCCGGCCTGCGCTAGTTCGTCCATCAAGCACTGCCAGGCCTCTTCCGGCAGCGCGTCCAGGAAGTGATTCCGCTCGCCCGGGCTCATCGCTTCGACCACCGCGCGCATTTCCTGCGACGGCAGCGAATGCAACAGCACGTAGGCGTGATAGTACGGCAGGTGCACGATCAGCGACGCCGCAAAATCCACCGGCATCGCGTGAAACAACGCTCGCTGTTCGTCGTATGGCTCGCTCAGAAAAAAATCCGCGGCCGACGTGGGATCAGTCTTTCGCAGCAGCTCGATCGCCGGGCCCCACTGCCGTTGCGCCAGCAGGTTCCGCAGTTTTTGTGTTTCCTGATTATTCATTTGCGCACGCAAGAGCCTACTACGTTTTCGCAAAGACTGCGAAGCCCTGCGAACGACTTGTGCGCGCCAGTGTTACAAAATTGTGACAGCCCACCTCAAAACTTTCGCGACCATTCCTTCGGCCAGCGTTCCACCACTACTTTCTTATCCGTATAAAACTCCACGGCATCGCGCCCCTGCCCGTGCAACACGCCCAGAAAACTGTCTCGCCACCCGCTGAACGGGAAATACGCCATCGGTGCGGCCACCCCGATATTAATTCCGATGTTGCCGGCCGGCACTTCGTAGCGGAATTTTCTCGCCGCGGCGCCGCTGCTGGTAAAAATCGAAGCCATATTTCCGAACGGACTGCGCGAGAGCGTTTCGATTCCTTCTTCGAGCGTCCTCGCATGCACCAGACTCAGCACCGGCCCGAAGATTTCGGTCGCGGAAAGCGCGCTCGCAGCTGGCACTCCATCCAGCAACGTCGGCTTCAGGAAATTGCCCGCGGACGTAGCGCCGTTTCCCGCACGGCCATCGAGCAGAAGCCTGGCGCCATCATTCACTCCTGCCGCGATTAAACCCTCAATTCGCTTTTTGCTTTGCGCGGTAATCACCGGACCCATCTGCACATCTTTATCCAGGCCATTCCCCACGCGAATCGAACTGGCTACGTTGGCGATTTCCTGCGTGAACTCGTTGCGCGCTTCGCCAACCGTCACTGCCACCGACACCGCCAGGCAGCGCTGTCCCGCGCAGCCGAATGCACTGTCGCTGACAATGCGTGTCGTGGTCTGCAAATCCGCGTCCGGCAGAATCAGCACGTGATTTTTCGCCCCGCCCTGGCACTGCACCCTCTTTCCGAATTTCGCCGCCTGCGCGTAAATATATTTCGCCACCGGTGATGAGCCCACGAAGCTGATCGCGCGTACCTCGGGATGCTCCAGCAGCGCGTCCACCGCCGCCTTGTCGCCGTGAATCAGATTCAGCACTCCCGGCGGAAATTTCAATGCTTCCATCAACTCGAAGGCGCGCTGCATCGTCAGCGGGACTTTTTCCGAAGCTTTCAGGATGAAAGTATTGCCGCAGGCAATCGCGTAAGGCAGAAACCAGAACGGTATCATCGCCGGGAAATTAAAAGGGGTAATCGCCGCCGTCACTCCCAGGGGCTGCCGTATCATCATCTCGTCAATGCCGGAAGCGACGTCTTCCAGGTTATAGCCCTGCATCAACGTGGGAATCCCGCACGCGACTTCCACGTTCTCAATCGCGCGCCGCAATTCCGCGCGTGATTCGCCCACCGTCTTCCCGTTTTCCTGCGTGCAAATTTGCGCTAGTTCCTCCACGTGGTCTTCCAGCAATTGCTTTAGCTTGAACAGATATTGGATGCGGTCCTCGGGAGGCGTGCGGCGCCACGCCGGATAAGCGGCGGCTGCGGCCGAGACCGCCGCGTTCACGTCCTCCTTTGAAGCAAGCGGCGCGTGCGCCAACTTCTCCCCGGTCGCGGGATTCACCACGTCGCGATACTCGGTGGACTTGCTGCCGCTCCATTCTCCCCGGTAGTAATGTTTCAGTTCACGAACGCCGGCCATGTGGAATATCCCTCTCTCGTGCACGACGCCCGCCCAAAACATGCTCGCAATTGACAACCGGGCGTTCCTTTGCCATAGTCTCAAAGCGGTTAGACAAATACAATACCCGAGGGGCATATCGCTTGGCTGCGCACAGCCGAGGAGAAAACTTGAGCGAGACTGGCTTTCTCGTCCATTCCGTCAACTTGCCAGAGCGAGCTACAGGTGAGCTCCTGTCTTTGCCTCGCCAGCAAGCCGGATGGGAATGGATGAGTCTCTTTGTCCGCCGTTTGCAGCCGGGTGACGTCTATCGCGCGCGTACCGACCACGAGGAAGCAGCCTTCGTCCTGCTCGGCGGAACGTGCCAGGTGGATTGGGGCCAGGGCGCCACACGAATCGGAAAGCGCAAAAATGTTTTCGACGGTTTGCCGTACACGCTCTATCTGCCCACCGCAAGCCAAGCGTTTTTCACCGCGGAGACCACTTGTGAAATCGCGGAATGCCGCGCGCCGTCCGAAGCCCGCCTGCAACCTAAATTGATCACGCCCAGCGACGTCGTGAGCGGTCTGCGCGGCGGCGGAAACGCCTCGCGCCAAATTGTGGACATCATCACGCCCGCATTTCCAGCGGATAAGCTGATGGCGATTGAAGTTTATACGCCCGGCGGGAATTGGTCGAGTTATCCTCCGCACAAGCACGACGTGCACAATCCGCCCGCCGAGGTGGATCTGGACGAAATTTATTACTACCGCCTGCGCGAGGCAGATGGATTCGCCATGCAGCATCTCTACTCCGGCAAGCATGGCGCCGATCAAACTCTGAAAGTCAAAGATGGCGATACCGTGCTGGTACACAGCGGCTTTCATCCGGTAGTCGCCGGGCCGGGCTACGACATTTACTATCTGAATTTTCTTGCGGGCTCTGCCCGGGCCTTGGCCGTCACCGAAGATCCCCAGCATGTGTGGATCCGCTCCACCTGGAAGGACACCGACCCTCGCTTGCCGCTCGTGAGGGAATAGTCGCGCCGGAAAAGGAAACCCATGCGGATGTCCTGCGGCCGGAGCGATGGCGAACCCACCAACCAAGGAAGCCAAATGCCGCGGAAGTACGCGGCGCTCGACCGGACTGCCGCCGGAACTATCTATTATAATCGCTTAGAATACGGCCGCCTGTTGCGCGACTTCTGCGCCGAATTGCGCCCGTGTGTTGGTTTGCTGCTCGCTAAGGCCAAGCCGCACAGCCGCGCTTTCCCTGGCGTCCCCAGCCGATTCTCTGTATCTCGGGCTTTCCTTTCTCTGGTGCAAGTACGAAAATCGTGCCATAAGCAAGTCAGAGGCGCCACACCATTCAGAAGGGGCATCGCCTAATGACGGTTCGTCTCACCGCGGCTCAAGCTACCATCGCGTTTCTGAAGAGCCAGTACACCGAGCGCGACGGCAAGCAACAGCGGCTCTTCGAAGGTTGTTTGGGGATTTTCGGTCACGGCAACGTCGCTGGCCTCGGCCAGGCGCTCGAACAAGATCCTGGTTTGCGCTACTACCTGTTCCGCAACGAACAGGCCATGGTCCATGCCGCCACGGCTTTCGCCAAAACAAGTTTCCGATTGCGCGCGCTCGTCTGCACTTCATCCATCGGACCCGGCGCAACCAACATGATCACCGGCGCCGCCACCGCCACGGTAAACCGCTTGCCCGTATTGTTGCTGCCCGGAGATATTTTTGCGCGTCGCAATGTCGCTCCCGTGTTGCAGCAACTTGAGTCGCCATCCAGCCAGGATATTTCCGTAAACGATTGCTTCAAACCCGTCTCGCGCTACTGGGACCGGATCCAGCGTCCCGAACAACTACTGACCTCTCTTCCCGAAGCCATGCGCGTGCTCACCTCTCCCGCGGAAACCGGAGCGGTCACCATCGCCTTTCCCCAGGATGTCCAGGCCGAAGCCTTCGATTTCCCCGAAAAGTTTTTCGAGAAAAAAGTCTGGATAATTCCTCGCAATCGCTGCGATCAAAATCTCTTGCAACGCGCGGCTGAATGGATTCGTGCCGCAAAGAAGCCATTAATCATAGCCGGCGGAGGCGTTCTCTATTCGCAGGCCTCGGAAGCTCTCGCGCAGTTCGCTCGAGCGACAGGTATCCCAGTCTGCGAAACGCAAGCCGGCAAAGGCTCGCTGCCCTTCGACCATGCGCAGCAGCTCGGCGCTGTGGGAGTCACCGGCACGCCCGGCGCGAATATCGTCGCGCGCGAAGCGGACCTGATCCTGGGTATCGGCACCCGCTACAGCGATTTCACCAGCGCTTCAAAAACAGCGTTCCAGAATCCCTCCGTGCGCTTCATCAACGTAAATGTCGCGGAACTCGACGCCTACAAACACGCCGCCCTGCCGCTCACCGGCGACGCGCGCCTGACCATCACGGAACTGCAGCAAGCTCTCGGCAACTTCGCCGTGGAAGAAAGTTACCGCGCCCAAAGCCACGATTTCCGCGCGCGTTGGGAAAATGAGGTGGACCGCATCTACGGAATTCACCAAGCGCCGCCCATCACGCAGGGCGAAGTCATCGGTATCGTAAATAATTTCACGAGGCCCTCGGATATCGTCGTCTGCGCGGCCGGCAGCTTGCCCGGAGACCTCCACAAGCTCTGGCGCACCCGCCAACCGGGCAGTTATCACATGGAATACGGTTTCTCCTGCATGGGCTATGAAATTGCCGGCGCCCTGGGCGCGAAAATGGCCGACCCCACGCGCGAAGTGTACGTGCTCGTCGGCGATGGCTCCTACCTCATGCTGGCCCAGGAAATCGTCACCTCGCTCCAGGAAGGCTTCAAGATCAACATCGTCCTGCTCGACAATCACGGCTTCTCCAGCATCGGCGGCCTCAGCCGCGCCTGTGGCAACGAAGGCATGGGCACGAACTACCGTTATCGTCGCAGCGATAAAGACGATGGCAAATACGATGGCGACGTGCTTCCCGTGGATTTCGCGGTCAACGCCGCGAGCTTGGGCGCGTGGAGCGCTCGCGCGCGAACCGCGGACGAATTGAGAGCCGCCTTGACCGCAGCTCGCGAACAGCGCCGCACTTCGGTAGTCGTCATCGAAACTTCCTACGACCAAAGGGTTCCCGGCTACGAATCCTGGTGGGACGTGCCCATCGCGGAAGTTTCCGAGCGCGACACCGTCAAAGCCGCGCGCCGCGACTACGAAGAAGCGCGCAAGAAAGAACGTTTTTTCTTTTAGCGAAAACTTTTAACCGTGGTTGTGTCCTTGCAGCCGTTGCGAAAGGTTCCATTGAAACTCGGGGCACAGAGAGGTCAGGGTGGAAACATCGGCAGTCGCAGCGCAAACCGCAGCACCCAGTAAACCTCATCTCAAGCGCGCGTTGGGCCTCTGGGACCTGATCTATTACGGCATCATTCTCACCTCGCCCATCGCCGCGGTCCCGCTCTTTGGCGAGGGCCAAGTTCTTTCGCATGGCCACACCGTCGCGACTCTGCTGCTTGCGATGGTGGCGATGTCCGTCACCGCCATCAGCTTCGGTCGCATGGCCAGCGTCTATCCCTCGGCAGGTTCGGTGTACACCTACATCAGCCGGGAACTGAACCCGCACTTCGGATTTGTCATCGGCTGGGCCATGTTTCTGGAATATCTTTTTCAGCCTATCCAGAATGCGCTGTACGCCGTGCTGGCCATTCAACGCATGACGCCGCGCGTCCCCTTCGCCATTTTGGCGGCCGTCACCGTCGGCTTTATTACCATCCTCACGGTGCAGGGAATTAAATTCACCGCGCGCACCAACGAAGTCCTGCTCGGATTCATGTTGCTCGTCACCACCGTTTTTCTCGTCGAATCTTTTCGCTTCGTCGTCTTGCACCAGCACTTCACCGGACTATTCTCGCTGCATCCGATTTACAATCCGGCCACATTCAATCTCCGCGCCGTCGCCGCGGGCACTTCGCTCGCTGCGCTGGTGTTCATCGGGTTCGATGGCGTCTCGATTCTCGCCGAAGAAGTCCACAATCCCAAACGCAACGTGCTGCTTGCCTCCGTCCTTGTCGTCCTCTTCACCGGACTTTTCAGCGGCCTGCAAGTCTATCTCGCCCAGCGCGTCTGGCCGGATTACACCACGCTGCAAAATCCGGAGACCGCGTTTATGGACGTCGCCAGGATGGCCAGCGGGCCCATGCTATTCGCCGCCTACGGCGTCATGCTCCTGGTTTCCAGCATCGCTTGCGGGCTTGCCGGGCACGTGGGCGCGTCGCGCTTGCTCTACAGCATGGGTCGCGATGATGTTCTGCCGAAAAAAATCTTTGGCTACCTCAGCCCCAAGAAAAGCAATCCCGTGTACAACGTCTGGATCATCGGCGTCCTCGCCTACATCGGCGTGATCACGATTCCGTGGGAACACGCCGCGGAAGTTGTCACCTTCGGCGCGCTGCTGGCCTTCATGGGCGTGAATCTTGCTGCCTTCCGCCATTTCTGGTTTTCGCGGGAAGCGATCGGGCATCGCAACTTCTTCGTGGACGCCTTCGTCCCCGGCTTCGGCTTCGTTTTTTGTTTTATCCTGCTGATCAGCCTGCAAACCTGGACGAAATATGCCGGCCTTGCCTGGCTCGCGGTAGGAATTCTCTACGGCGGGTACAAAACACGGGGATTCACACGCAGGCCAAAATTAATCGACTTCAGCGAAACGTAGATCGCACCACGAAAAAAAAGAACGCCTTTAGCGCATATCCCGAACTGCAGCGCTCTTCGCTTTGCCTGGCTCCTGATCCAGCGATTGTTCGCGCGACACATGCAGCGCAAACCCGCACGATTCGCGAATGCGCAGCTCGGTCGGCAATTTCTTCACCACCGGCTTGCTGCGATCTCCTGCGATGCGCCGGATCAGCAGCTCAGCCGCCTCGATCCCCAACTGGTGCTTCGGTAATTCCACAGTCGTCAACCGCGGCCGAAAAACTCCCAACCAAGGATAATCGTCGAAACTCACCAGGCCGAAATCTGCTGGGCACCGCAAACCCATTTCTTCCGCCGCATTCAGCAATCCCACGGTCATTAAGTGATTCGCCACATAGATTCCATCGGGCCGGTGCGAGAGCAATGCATGCCCCGCGCGAAATCCGGATTCGATACGGTAATCGCCTTCGATGTCCAGCTCGGGTTCGTAAGGGAGCCCTTCCGCTTTCAACGCGTCGCGAAAACCTTCCCAGCGCGCTGTCGCATTGCTTACTTTTCGCGGACCGCCAATCAATCCGATGCGCCGGCGTCCCGAGCGCGCCAGGTGGCACACCGCGTCGTACGCGCCCTGGTAATCGTCGGTAATCACGGCATCCTTGGTCAATGTCGGATAGGTGCGCATCACCAGTACAAAAGGGATGTTCACTTCTTTGATCATCTGCCGAAGGGAAGGCCGAAAATCTTCCGCGGCTTTCGTCAGCAGAATTCCATCCACGCGCTTCGAAAGCAGCAGTTCCACGGATTTCTCTTCTTTTGCGAGAGTGTCGTCACTGTTACACAGCAGCAGATTGTATCCATGACGCTGTGCGGCATCCTCTGCGCCGCGAACGACCATCGGGAAAAAAGGGTTGGCGATATCCGGCACGATCATCCCGATGGTGTGCGTGCGCTGCTTCGCCAGGCTCCGCGCAATCAGGTTGGGACGATAATTCAGCTTGCGGATCGCCGCTTCTACGCGCTTGCGCAGCTTCTCGCCGACGTGGCTCTTGTGATTCACCACGGCGGAGACGGTAAACACGGAAACACGCGACAACTTCGCAACATCATAGATGCTGGCGGTGGTGCCCGATTTCTTCCGTCCCGCTTTTTTCACGGCAGTCATCCGTATCAGCCTTGTACCATAAAAAGCCGGCTCCGCTTCACTCGCAAATCGGCGCAGCCCCGTACCGCGCGCCTCTCAGTAGTTTATGACAAGCGGCCGCTGTTTTCTTGCGGAGTTATAAATTGACTCAAGAATTACCATATCCCGATGTCCCTGCACGCCGTCGCTTTCCACCGGCCGCCGGTTCTGAATCGCCGAAGCGAACTCCTTTAGCTCCAGTCCAAACTCATCAATGATGGGGAACGTCCGAGCAATCGCGCGCTTCCCGATTTTTCCCGTTAGCCGCCGCACCTCGTCGAACGGAAATGCGGGAGTTAGCGACGCCCAGCCCTTCGTCCCCTGCACATATATAAAGGATGACAAAACCGCGCCATAAGTCGCGCTCCCTTGCACCACCAGCCCGCTCGGGAACTGCAAGCGGAACGAAATGCCCTCCTCGACGTCCCAGAACGTCACCGTGTCGCGCGCCCAGCTCTGCGCTGTCACTTCCACCGGATCTTCTTCCACCAGCCAGCGCGTGGTGTTCACGCAATACACGCCCAAATCCATCAGCGGCCCGCCGCCCGCCAGATTCGAATCCACCAGCCAAGGCGACGACTTGCCCGGCGAATACAATTCACTGAATGCGGTATGTATCACGTCAATCCGGCCGAGATCACCATTCTGAATCAATTGCTTCAAGTAAAGGCTGCTGGGCTCGAGGTATTTCCGGTACGCGGTCATTAGCAGCACGCGGTTTTGCCGGCAAGCTGCCACCATTCGCGCAGCCTGCTCGGCGGTGGCAGCCAGCGGTTTCTCGCACAACACGTGTTTGCCGGCCTGCGCTGCCTGCACCGTAAACGACTCGTGCAGGCCGTTCGGTGTCGCCACGAAAACGGCATCTATTTCCGGATTCGCCAAACACGCCGCGAACTCTTCGTTGCTGTAGTGCGCGTCCGCGTCGAACCTGCGCGCCACCCGCGCGGCCTTGTCCTTATCTCTGCTCACCACCGCCGCCAGTTTCGCGTTCTTGCATTTCGCGAAGCTCGGCAGGATAAATCCTTGCGCGATGTTACCCAGGCCCACCACCGCGAACCCAACCTTTTTCCCGACACCCATCGATTGGAGGTCTCCCAAGAACTCGCAGCGCCGGCGCCGGACGCTCTTGCCTTCGTAGCGGCGCACTTTAGCGCGCCATTTATGACGCGGAAAGCGCCGATCCTCCGCCGCTCACTCGCGCGCCAGAACTAGCTTTCGCGGTCCGCCCGGCCCAACCTCTGATTTCGAATCGCCTTGTGGTCCAAATCGCGCAATTCCTCGCTCGCGCCCAGCACTTTCTCGATCGCATCCGCAATCGAGTCCACGTCCGCCACGCTGCCCAAGAACAGGTAGTGAGGGAACCACACTGCTTCGTGATAAGCGGCGCGGTCTGCCTCCGGACACGAATACATATTCCGCAGATCCAGAGGCTTCTCGCGGCCCCAACTCAGAGCCGGGAAGTCCTCGGGCTTCAATGGGAACAGCGAACTTTTGTAAACAGGCTCGTAGAAAAGACCGTCGCAAGGAATGCCTTCCAGCTGCAGCGCACCGACAAAGGCTGCGCGCGGAATGTCGTTCGCCTTGTTCGCAAAGTATTTGAACATGAAGCCGTAAGGCGCCAGGCGCGTAATCCGCGGATCAGGCTTCAGCAATTTGATGGCAGCCAACTTTTGCATCCGCAATTCGAAATGCTTCACGTTTTTTTCCCGCGTCGCGGCCTGCTGCGGTAGCCGAGCCAATTGCGGCCCCAGCACGGCCGCCTGCAGTTCACTCAGCCGGTGATTGAAACCAATGATGCGGTGATGATATTGGTCCGTCAGGCTGGCACGACCCGCGTTGATATAGCTCTGTACCAACTCCATGTATTCCAGCGTGTTCGTGATCACTGCCCCACCTTCTCCCGACGTGATCAGCTTGCTGGATTGAAAGCTGAACGCTCCCAAATCTCCCATCGAGCCAGCGCCCTGTCCCTTCCACATCGCGCCATGCGCGTGCGCGCAATCTTCAATCACTTTCAAGTTGTGTTTTTTGGCGACGCGCAGAATTTCGTCCATGTCCGCGAAACGCATTCCCAGATGCACAGGCAGAATTGCCCTCGTCTTCGGCGTAATCGCCTGCTCGATCAGTCTTGCGTCCAGACAATATGTTTCCGGATCCACGTCCACGAATACCGGGACTGCGTTCAGCAGCAACACCGGCCCGACCGTTCCTTCCCACGTGTAGGCCGGAACGATCACTTCGTCTCCGGGGCGAATCTGTATCGCTTTGAGGCACGCCTCAATCGCAACCGTCCCGGTGCTCACGCACTGGCCATACTTCGCGGTCTGGAATGCGGCGAATTTTTTCGCAAACGCGTCCGCATACTTTCCCGGAAACGGCTGGCCGCCCCATTTCAAGCTGGTGAAGGCGTCCTCCAGCGCGGCGAATTCCTCCTTTGTGGCGATGGGCCACGGAGTGAAAGGTGTCTTGCGTACGGATTCACCACCGGTAATCGCCAGTATTCCCACGTGCCGGTCTCCTCGTCCAAAGTTGAATTTAGCTGACAGTTCGTGCGTTTGCAGAGCCGCACCCGCCATGGTGCTGCGTCACTACGCTTCCGGATTCGGAATCAAAATATCGCGCACCACTCCATCCAAATCGTGACAAGCGGTGATGAACTGGCGCAAAGTCCGGCGCGTCGGCGCGAACGAATCGAATTCTTCGATCGAAAGTCCACCTTCGGTGTTCGCGCGCCGGAAATCCGCGAACTTCCTGGAAAGCTCCTCCACGATCTCAGCGCGCACCGGCTCATCAATCCGCGAACGCACCTCGATGTCGCTCGCATTGAATCGCACCTGCCACGAGCATGGCGGCGAAATCACCATGTCGCCGCCTATGAATTCACTCCAGTGCATGTGATTGCGAAACGCCGCCGAAAGCAGCCGGATGCGATAGCCTCGTTCCTTGAATATTCTGTACGCTCGCTTCAGCACCGCCACTCCAGCCCATTCCAGATATCCCGGGTCGATCGCGATATTTTCTTTCTCCATCACAATTTTCAGCCAGTCGTCCAGGCGCCCCACCATCAGCGTGCACACCGGCCCCATGCTCGCGATTTCCTTGCCTTCTTTCTCGCGCCGTTGCAGGCCGCGTTCCACCGCTTCGGCCACGGCGATGCACTGCGGCAACGTGAACGAAACGGTCGCGTTGATGCTCACTCCGCGATACGTAGCCTCTTCGATCGCTGGAATTCCTGCGCGCGTTACGGGAATCTTTACGATCATGTTCGGCGCGAGCTGGCTGAATTCCATCGCCTGCTTCACGATTGCCTGGCTGTCGCGAAATAGCCGAGGGTCCGTCTGAATCGAAAGCCTGCCGTTCCGGCCGCGCTGCGCATCGCAGATCGGCTTCAGCAGAGCCGCGGCGCGGATGGAGATTTCACCGACCAGCTGCCAAGCGATCTCGTCTTCGGTCGCCGTGGGCATCTCTTTGCTCAGTTCCTGTATGCGCCCCTTCCAGAAACTCATCTCCTTTTTCAGCACGCCCAGCACAATCACCGGATTGCACGTGGCGCCCACCGCGCCATGTTCGATCGAATAGGTCAGCTCTTCGATGGAAGCGGAATCGTTCCACAAACAAGTGGGAGTTGTTTGTGTCATCTTATGAAGAGGACTCTTGAAAGTAGTTTCAGTGGTGCGCGTCATATTGTCCGTCCATCAATTTCCGTCGGCACCCCGCGCTATCGCCCGAGTTTCCGTGCATCGTCCCACAGGACGATTCACCCTGAGATCCCGCTGTGCGGGACCGAAGGCTAGCGCCGGCGTCTCGCCGGCTCTTTTTCCGTTTGCAGCTTCACAAAATGTTGTCCCGGCGGAGAATCTCTACTTCACGATGCCGCCCGCACATCCGCAAGCGCCACTTCGATCGGTTTCGAATGCAGATGCGATTTTTCGGCCGCCACCGCGATGGCCAGCGCTTTCAACCCATCGTCGCCCGTAACCCGCGGCGCAAGGCCGTGCAACATGTTGTGCACGAAATCCCGCACCTCGGCGAGGTAAGCATCCGCAAATCGCGCCAGAAAATGATCGGTCAGACTTCGCTCGCCGCCTCGCGTCGACAGAAAAACGGCCGGCGCGTGCTGCAGGCTTCCGACAAAGATCGAGCCCATCGATCCGACGATCTCGGTGCGCACGTCATATCCATAAACAGCCTGTGTGTACGATTCCACGTTTCCGATCGCGCCATGTCGGTACGTCAGGTTCACCACGCTCGCTACCAAGTCTCCATACGTCGCCAGTTCCGGCCGAATCGCGGTCGTCGTATACGCATGCACCGAACTGACTTCGTCCTGCATCATCCAGCGTGCCAAATCGAAATCGTGAATCGTGTTCGTGTAGAAAAGCATCCCGTTGATTCGCGACGCGTACGCCGCAATCGGAGCCGCATCCTTATCGCGCCCAAGCGATTTGAAAATCACCGGAACCCCAATTTCGCCGGCTTCAATTCGCTTCATCGCCGCCACATAAGCAGAGTCGTAGCGCCGCATGAAACCAACCTGTAATCGCCGCCCCGCTTTAGCCACGGCATCCAGCGCCGCGCGTGCGTCGCCAAGATTCAGCGCCAAAGGTTTCTCGCACAGCACGTCTTTTCCCGCGCGCACTGCCGTCTCCACCGCCTGCGCGTGAAACTTGTCCGGCGTGGCAATCAGCACCGCGTCCAGGTCCTTGCGCTCCAGCATCGCGTCCAGGCTGCCGTACCAATTCTCGAGCTCCAGTTCCTCCGCCACCGCTCGCGCGCGTTCCAGCGAAGCGTCTGCAATCGCCACCAGCCGCGCCTCTGGCACCAGCCGCCGCAGATTCTCCGCGTGCCGCTTGCCCATTTCCCCAACGCCCAACACTCCAATTCCCAACTTACGCACCGCGCTTCTCCCTAGGATCCAGAAAACAATCTCGTCTATGCCGTGCCCGGAAGGGCGGGGCTTCAGCCCTGCCGTCCAGTATCGCGTAAAGCGGGGGCCCGAGCCCCTGAAGTCGCAGCGTTCCGGACCACCGCCTAACGCGCTCCGGCCGCTACTCCCAGATCATTCACAACTCCCCGCAAATATTTCAAACTTGCCGCCACACTCTGCGCCGGCGGAATCGGCGTCGCGCCGAATTTCACATCCTGCTCCACGACGGACCATCCCGAATACCCATTCTTCACCAGCGTCCGGAAAAACGCCGGGAAATCGATGTTGCCCTGGCCGATCACCGTGAAGACCTTGTGCTCGATGGCCTCTTCAAACGTCCACTTATTCCGCCGCGCCTCTTCCAGCACCGCGGTGTTGCAATCCTTGATGTGCACGAACCGCAGCTTGTTCTTATATTTCTCCGCCTCTTTCACGGAATCGCCATAGCCGTAAACGCAGTGGCCCGTATCCAGGCACAAGCCCACATTCGTGTGCGACGTCGCGTCGTAAAAACGCTCGCACTCTTCGGGCGTCTCCACATAAGTCGCCACATGCGGATGAAACACCAAGTCCAGTCCAAACTCGTTCGCCACCTTCTCCGCATCCGCCACAATTTTCCCGATGTGCTTCCACTGCTCCGCGCTCAGCGTGGGACATCCCTTGTCGTGAGCGCGCCCGGAAAACGCATTGCGCTCGGGCGATTGGTCATCCGCCATCACCAGAAACGGCGCTTTCAAAGTCGCGAGCAAGTTTCCCACCTTGCGAATTCTCTCCATCACCGCCTGGCTCGCCGCCGGATCGGTCATCTTCACCGGCACAAACGAAGCCAGCAGCTTCAGCTTGCGTTTTTCCAGCTGCGGCTGAAGAATTTTCGGATCCGTGGGAAAAAATCCGTACGGCCCAAGCTCCGATCCCGTGTAACCTGCTTCCATCATTTCATCCAACATCTTTTCGTAAGATTGCTCCCACGAAGGCCCGGGATAATCCAGCACTCCCCAGCTGTCGGGTGCCGAAGCAAATAGAAATCGTTCGCTGATTGTGCTCATGCTCACCTCGTTCCAGCCAAGTTGAATTTCCTCGCCAAACCCTTGACGGCCATTCATCTTCCGTCAATTTCTGCCAATGTTTGTGGGTCGCGGCTTTAGCCACGACATCAGACCGTCGAAATTGGTGCGGCTATAGCCGCTGAAGCTCCGGTCTCAGGGTCGCGGCAAGCTGTTACCGCCACGGCTCCAGCACCACTTTCATTGACTCCGCTTCCACGGACTTCTTCATTGCCGCATCCACATCCCGCAATCCATACCGGTGTGTCACAAATTCGCGGAGCGGATAATTCTTCATGTACCGCGCCATCTGCCGCATGCTCGGTCCGTAAGCCGCCGGCTCTTCGCCGCCCACTCCCAGAATCCGCGCATTCTTCGCGCAAATATGCCGATGCGGGCTAATCGGCACCTCGCCCAGATCCGAAAAATTCCCCGCCTCCACCAGCAATCCGCCGACGCGCAACATTTCCAGTGCCTCCGGCACCGCATCTGGCACACCGGCACATTCAATCACCATGTCCGTGCCGCGCCCATGCGTCAAGTCTTTAACCATCTGCAGGCGCTGTTCTTTCGGCATAGTTCCAACATTCACCGCGAGGTCCGCGCCCAGCCGCTTCGCAAAATTCAAGCGGTACTCCGATTTATCCACCGCGATAATTGTCCCCGCGCCCAGCATGCGCGCCTTCATCAGAAAACACATCCCCAAGGGACCGACGCCCAGCACCACGACGGTATCGTCGAACCGAAATGACTCGTTCGGAAACGCGGACATCTGTTTCGCGCGGTCGAGTCCCACCGACACCGCAAAAATCTCCGTCAGCACCGCCACTTCGGAAGGTAATTCGTCCGGCACCTTCACCAGGAAACTTCCCGGCACCACATACATGTACTGCGCCCATCCGCCAAAGAGATGCGGCGGATTCTTCGCGCTCAAATTGTTGCCATAATCCGTTGCCTTCTCGCAGCAGTAGTACGGAAAATCGTGCCGGCAGTAATAGCACTCGCCGCACGCCACGTTCGCGCCCACCACCACGCGATCTCCCTCGCGCAGCGCCACGCCCTCGAAGTCCGCATACTTTCCATCCCTGCCGATCGCCGCAATCGTTCCGACGTTCTCGTGCCCTTGAATAATCGGAAATTCCAGCTGACGGCCGCCGTACTGCGCGGTGTAACCCTGAAACGTGTGCTTGTCCGTGCCGCAAATCCCAGACATTTCCATGCGAATCAGCACACAACCAGCAGCAGGTTCCGGCAAAGGGTATTCGCGTATCTCGTACTTCCCGGGTTTCACCAACGTCGCTGCCAGAACGCCTGGGGCCGCCATGGATGTGTGCTCTTCGCAGTGCCCGCATTCCCGCGCGGACATTCGCCTGTTTCCGATGAAGACCGAACGAGTGCGATCCGTCCGGTCTCCGTAGGGTCTCGGTCTTCGCTCTGCGTGTTCGTCTGTTCCGTCTAGAAGAACAGTTTCAAAGAAAGCTGGCCAATGCGTCCCGGCAGAGTTCCAGAAACCTGCCCGAACGACGCCGACGTTGCCACGCCCCCGCTGAAACCGGTGATTCCGCTCGGTGTCAGGAACTGGGTGTGGTTGAAGAGGTTAAAGAATTCACCACGGAATTGCAGGTTGAACCGCTCCGTGATATGCGTGTCCTTTAGCAGCGCAAAATCCCAGTTGTTAATCCCGGGCCCGTGGAAATACCGACGCCTGGCGTCACCCTCTGTCCCTAAAGCGGAAGGCCCGAACGCCGCCGGACTGAAGTACTGGCCGCCCGTTTTTCGCGGGTTCGTGATATCCAGCGGCCCCACAATTTGCGGCGTGTCTACCGGCAGGGTAATCGGTCCGCCGAAGCCAGTGCCCAACAACGATTGATCGTCTGTTTCGACGAGCGTGACGGGCAGGCCGGTGGCAAATTTTGTGATTCCGCTAATGGCCCATCCGTGTGTCAGGCGTGTCGGGCCGCCCAACCTATCAATCGGCAGCGTGTAGTTGTAGCTCGCCACGAAATTGTTCGTGCTATCAAACGCGGAAAGCCCGCGGCTAAGCCGGTGGTTGAAAGGATTGATCTGTTCGCCGTAGCCGGAGGAGTCGTCGAAGGATTTGCTCAACGTGTAACCGATCAACGTCTGCAGGCGACCGCTGGTATGCCGGTAGCTAATCTGCAGCGAATTGTAAGACGAAGCGCCCGCCGTGATGAAATACGAATCGTTACCGAAGGGGATAATTCCCAGATCGCCGTTAGGCAGCACCGTATCGCAACCAGGGGCGCAAGGCAATGCGGTGCCGGGCGGTAAAGCTACTCCGCTAAACGGCGTGCGCGTCCCCAGAGAAAAGCTGTTATCTGCATGAATGTAGACATTATTTTCGCCACCGGGGCCACAAACGGTCTGGTGTGGCGCCAGATTGGCGGGATTGTTCAGCGCCAAGCAAAGCGCTGGATTTCCCGGGTTCGCGGATATCGAAGAAAGCAGCCGGTGAGCTTGGGTCCCCACATAACTCACGGTCAGCAAATCCGACCGGGTGATCTGATGTTCGATGGAGAGTTCATATTCTTCCGCGTACGGCAGGCGGTTCTTGTTGTAAAAGGCCGGTGAGCTGCTGATCGTCCCGAAAGCGCTGAAGAAATCGGGCAAGGTATCAAACGGAGGGCCCATCGCAGGATTCTTCGCGGAAAAGTGCAGCGGTGGTTGGGTTACCGGGAAAAAGTTGGTGATAGAAGAGCCCGCGGATCGGTTCGTGAATGGTGCGGCAAAAGTTGGCTCGTTCTGCCCCGTGTAGTTTCCGAATGGCGCGTCTCCAATTTCGTTGAAGTCCGTGGCGCCTTCAAACGTGCTGTAGAAGATGCCCCAACCCGCGCGAAGACTTGTCGTACCGGATTTGCCCAGAATCTTGCCAAGCAAACCGTCATAGTCTCCGAACGAATAGGCCAATCCCAACCTCGGAGCAAAGTTGTTCCAACGCGTGGGCGCCAGCGTGCTCGGAACACCAGGATCTCCGGGGAACACCCACCCTGTCGGTGAACCGGGGAAAACAACAGACTGTTCCCCGGGGATCAGAGTTTGAATTTGATTGTACTTTTCTTTCCACGGCGCGCTCACGTCGTACCGCAGCCCATAGTTGAACGTCAAATTCGATTTCACGCGCCAGCTATCTTGGCCATAGAAGCCAAGATAGAAATTGCGGCCGTACGAAGGATACGACTGCCCCTGCACGTAGGAACTGGGCGCCCCTAGCAGAAAGTCCACAAAATCGCTCCCAGTTTCACTGGGCTGACCGTTGAAATTGCTTCCGAAGAAGAAGTTTCCGTTCGAAACGTTATCAATCAGGTCTTCTTCCAACTGGTCGTAGTGATACTGTCCACCGAATTTCAGCGTGTGCGTGCCCACAATCCTGCTGTAATTGTCCACCACCTGATAAATGTTATCGATCAAGCCGTTCGGACGGCTCGGGACTCCGATCACGAAGTCATTGAAATCAATTTCTGGAACGCCTTCCAGCGAAGGGACCAGCGGCACTATACCCGGAGCACCCGCTGCGCCGGACGCAAATCCCAGGCTCGCCAGCGTCACTCCCTTTCCGCCCTGAGGTTGGTTGAACAAGGTATCCAGGCGAAAATATCCCAGGCGAAATTCGTTTACCGATGCAGAGCTGAACGTTTTCGTGGCCCCGAGAGTGACGTTGTACGTTTGCCCTTTCCCATCTACGTTAAACCCTGGGTAAAGCGGCGCGTTCCCCGGCCAATACGGATCAATCCGGTTGTAGCGGTCCCAATAAAAGTAGGCCGTGAGAAGCCCGAAACCGGTGTTGGCGTCCCCTCGCCCGCTGAATTTGTTATCGCTGAGATCTGTTGCTCCCGCATTGGTGGTAAAGGTCGGCAGGCCCGAGCCATTTGTTCCGTTCGCCGGCAGAATAAACGGAAGCAGGTTTGCCGAGATTGGATTGAAGACCGTGGGCGACAACGTCGCATTAGGCAGAACGCATTGGGTGTTGTTCGTGCATCCCGGAAAAAAATACCTCTCACCAGGCGTTACCGTGTATCCCAGTTGATTGGTCAATACGGCCGCCCAATTATTCGCCGCGTTGCAATTCAGCGCCGGCGGAGTGCAGCTCTGTACCGTCGTTGGATTGCCGTGTGCATCCACTAAACTCGCTGCTACCGACGAGAGGTTTCCGCCTTCCAACGCCGAGGTCGGGGCCCCAGTAATGCGTTGGGTCTGTCCCTGAATCAGCCGGTTTCCTTGATAATCCGCGAAGAAAAAGATCTTGTCGCGCTTGATCGGACCGCCGAATGTGCCGCCAAATTGGTTCTGGTGATACGCGCCCCGTTGTCCTTGGTCGAAGTAGTTCGCGGCATCGAAATCGGTATTGCGCACGAATTCGAAAAGATTCCCGTGGTAGCCGTTTGTGCCGGACTTGGTGACTACGTTAATCAAGCCACCGCTATAGTTGCCGTACTCGGCGTCCGGATTGTTCGTCAGGATGCGAAATTCGTAGATCGAATCAAGATTGGGAATCGCTCCGGCGCCGGAAAATCCCAACTCCTGCACCAGTATTCCATTCAAGATGAAGCCGTTTTCCGATTCGCGCATTCCGTTCACGGACACCGCGCCCGAATCCAAATCGCCCGATACTTGTGGCACCGCAAAACCCGCCGAAATAAATGGTCCCGCGTAAGCTCCCGTCATTTGCGACGCCGTCTGCGCCACGCCCGGCTGCAAACCCAGCAAATCGGTATAGCTGCGCGTCACCAGCGGCACATCGGTCATCGTTTTGCCGGTGATCACCTCGCCCATCTGCGTGCTCTCGGTATCGACGTGCAAAGTGTCGCTCAAAACTTCCACTTTTTCGGTCGTTGCGCCAACTGCCAGTTTCACGTCAGTCACCAGCGCCGAGTTCACATCCAGGATCAGGCCTGTCTCCGTGTAACCCTTGAAGCCGCTCTGCTGCACGCTGATCGTGTAAGTCCCCAGTGGCAGCGATTGGAAGGAATAAAATCCCTGTGAGTTGGTGGTCCGCGTCGTGGCCACCCCTGTATCCACGTTGGTCGCGGTTACCGTCGCGCCCGCCACCACCGCGCCGCTGGGATCAGTGACAGTCCCCGAAATGCTCGCGGTCACGCCGGCCAGCAACCGTCCGCACGTGAACAGCGCCAATGCGAAAACCAAGACAGCCAAATATTTCCCAAATCGTGTGCTTCGCATTCCCCACCCCCCAAATTTGTTGACGCTCGATCGAATAGGACCCTGCGAGCCGGCGGATCTTCGGCTTATCCGCCACGATTCCTTCTCCGATCTTGCGAGCGAAACGGTTAGAAAAGTCTAACCGGTTATTCCTTGCAAAGGCTTATAGTGTAGGCTCCTTCCTTTGTCAAGTTGTTTCACCGCTGCAGCGAGGCCGCGCGCGCTCGGGCTCATACCAAGCCAAGTCCATAAGTGTCTATCGTTCTTGTCTCAAGGAAAATCACTCAGTTCCTGTGCTTCCTTCCGCGTGCTTCTCTCCAACCTTCGCCAGTGCGCCCCTAAATTCTCAGCGGGCGTGCGCCGCACCGATCAATTGCCACGCGCGGGCGTGCGCGCGATCGCTAGCCTCGCATCCGCACCAGATGCCCTCGCCGCCATCTACTGTCAGACTTATATAACCGATTAGAAATACAAATCGCACGCGATACAGGTGGGGCCCTCTAAATCAGCTGGTCGGTTTTGGCGGGAATCATCAGTGACGCGACTGCAGCGCTGGCCACGCACAAACTTGCGCAGATCAACATTACGATTCGGAATCCAAACACAAACGCATGGGAAATTGAGGCACGGAGCAGCGCGGCCGTCTGGGCATCGAGACCGGAGGGCACATCGAGGCCAGCGAGCTTGATCTGGTTCGAGCGAACGTACTGGAGAATCCCGGGTGGCAGCACCGCGCCCCTGAGACTTCGATTCAAGCTGGAGCTGAATAGTTTCACCATCACGATTCCGAGGATTGCCACGGCAAGCACGCTGGCAACCCGAGCGACCGCGTTGTTGATGCCGGAGGCGGCGCCGGCGCGTTCCTGCGCCACGGAACTCATCACTACCGTGGTGAGCGGTGCCACGCTAATCGCCATTCCGAGGCCGAGAACGGCGAACGCCGGGAAGAAACCTATCCAATAGCCGGCGCCCACACCGGGCACCGCGCAGAGTACGAAACCCAGCGCCGCGATCAGCGGCCCGACGATCAGCGGCGCCTTCGACCCGTAGCGCGTGACCAGTCCGCCGGACCAGCGCGAAAGTAAGAACAGCAGCAGAATTAGGGGAAGCGCAGCCGCGCCGGCCGCGGTTGTCGAATATCCCTGCACCTGAATAAGGTCCATAGGAAACAAGAAAAAGAAAATTCCAAGAGCGGCGTAGAGAAACAGAGTGAGCAGGTTCGCGCCACTAAATCCGCGAGACGCAAACAGCGCTGGCGGAACCATGGGTGAACTGATTCTGTCCTCAACGAACGCGAAACCAATCAGCAAGCCGAAGCCTAAAATCAGGCTTCCGTAAACCAGAGGCTGGTGCCAACCGAGACTCGTGGACTCGATGAAGCCGTAAACCACACCGCCCAATCCCACTGTTGCGACCAGCGCCCCCAGCCAATCGACATGCCCGGCGTCCGCGTTGCGGCTTTCGGGAACGCGCCAAAGCGAAATTGCGATCACTGCGGCGGCGAGAGGAACGTTGATGAAGAATACCCAGCGCCAGGAAGCATGCTCAATCAGCCAGCCACCCAGCACCGGCCCGATCGCCGTGGTGATCGCAGTAAAGCCGGACCAGGTGCCGATCGCTTGGCCGCGGCTTTTCTCCTCGAAGGATGCGCTGATGAGCGACAAACTGCCGGGCACGAGAAACGCTGCTCCCACACCTTGTACACTTCGCGCGATTACCAGTTGCTGAATATTCGAAGCAAGACCACAAGCGATGGAAGCGACGGCGAAAATCCCCACGCCAATCAGGAACACCAACCGACGGCCAAATAAATCGCCGAGCGAGCCGCCGACGAGAAGCAGAGCCGCCAGAAACAACCCGTAAGATTCGACGACCCATTGCACGTCAACGACGCTGGCATGCAAGCTTGCCTGCAGTGCCGGCAAAGCTACATTGACGACAGTGCCGTCAATAAAGGCCATGCTGGAGCCCAAAATTGTGGCTGCCAGGATCCATCGCCCGGCTTGCGCTGTGCACGGAGCATCAGCACTCAGCGATCGGACGACGCCTTGGTCGCAGGGCGGTTTCATCAGGCTATGGATGCATCCTCGCAGCGTGAAGTATCGCTGTGATCAGGTCTTGGGTATAAGCGCGATCGCATAGCTGGGCTGCTCGAGCCTAAGTATGGCAGACCACTACGGAAGACCACTCGTGGAAATCGTTAAATACAGGCAGCAGCAAATTAAGAAAGTCGGCCGGGGATTTGACCTTCCGCCGTCGTCGCTTGGGCGAGGTGGGCCGCAAATTCTTGAAGGCAAGTCCGCAGCCTAATCAGTGATCCAATGAAAGGAAGGGCGAAAATGGTCGGGGCGAATGGATTTGAACCATCGACCTCCTGGTCCCGAACCAGTGGACAAAATCACATAAGTCGCTGTCCTGGCGTCATTTATTGATTTTCGGGCCGCTCTCTGATGGACAAGTCGTGACAAGCCGCCGCTAGATGTTCACACCGCAAAAATGCGGATTATCCTCGCCGGCGTGAGACTGCTTTACGACGGGGATATGATCGATATCCCAGTCTCACCCGTGCCGGAAGACATTGCATCGGAAGAGCTTGCAGCATAGCTGGGGGCTGGCTATTGACAATTTATAACATAGCGTGTTATAAAAAACCATGAATTCTGAACAACTAAAAAGCGCCAGAATGGAGCGTGGCTGGAACCAGCAGGAAGCTGCGAATCGCCTGGGCGTAACTCAAGCCTACCTCTCGATGCTAGAGAGTGGACGAAGAAGCACGGCCAGTCTTTCTCGCAAGCTGATGCAGGCCTACGGCCTGTCGCCTACTGTGCTGCCCGTTCAAGAAGTAAGGGAAAAAGCGACTCCGAGCGTCTTGGCCCATGAGCTTGCATCGCTGGGATATCCCGGCTTCGCCCATCTCCGAAAAACGAAGAAGGTCAATCCCGCTGATTTGTTGCTTGCGGCTTTGGTCCAGCACAATCTTGAAGCCCGCGTTGCCGAAGGTCTTCCGTGGCTGGTTCTACGATACCCGGACATGCCGCGCGATTGGCTGGTTCGAGAATCACGCGCGAGAACCCTTCAAAACCGCTTGGGTTTTGTTGTAACTCTCGGAAGGCTGGCAGCCGGAAGGGATGATCTGCGGCCATTAGAACAAACACTTGCCGATAGCAAGCTGGAGAAGGAAGATTCATTCTGCAAGGAATTGAATGAGGCAGAGCGCCGATGGCTGCGCACGAATAGTTCCGTTGAGGCCAAGCAGTGGAACCTTCTGAGCGACATGCGGCCCGAAACAGTTCGTTATGCTGACTGACATTCCAGCGCCGTGGAAAGGGTTTCTGGAAAAACTAGACACGCTGCTTGAAGAACCCGTTCGACTGGATTGCATTGGTGGGTTTGCTGTAGCTACTTCACTGGGTATGGCCTGGATCGAACCGGCGACCCCCTATTTGCCAAGCAGAAGAATCGGTTCCAGTAACCACACTGGTAATTCCTAAGTCCCAGCGTTTACAACAATTCGGGGGATTTGCTTTCGCTCGAAAGCTAACCCCAATGCAGTGAAAACCTTCGATTCATGCACGGTTCGTGCACAGTTTACAGACCTTACTCACAAGAATTCAGACCTCCATCCCCTCTGGTGTCTTCTCTACGCCTCCGCAGATGCAGCGTTCTTCGGCGCTTTATGCGGATTTTGCTTTCTGACCGACAGGTTCACGCTTCGCTTGCATTGATTTCACGAGAGCAGCAGACGATGCTCCTTCGAGCGACAGTCCATAGCCGACTTCCCGCACAATGCGCTCCTTCAACGGTTGAATAAAGTGGATGCGCGTGTTGCGGCGCGTAACTTCCGGGGCCTTCAAGTAGAGCTCGGCCAATTCGCGGGCCCGACTGAGTGCCTTACCGTTCGGCACAACTTCGGCAACCACTCCCCATTCGTAGGCGGTTCGCGCCGGGAGCGGCTGTGGGTTCAGCAGGAACGCCTCCGCTCGTCCCGCTCCAGCGCGATAACTCCAGGTGGTAAAGATCCCGTCGCCGGGCGCAACGCCCGCGGAGAAATGGGCCACATCCTCGAACGTCGCACTCTCCGCCGCCACAATTACACTGGCAAGTAGCGCATAGTCTGAATGCACATGGGCACGTCCCTCGATAGCCGCGATGACCGGCACTCGTATGTTGGCTATGTTTTCCAAAACCTGAACGCCTTCGTCGTGAACCTGACTCCAGACGCGGGGATCGGTGACATCGCCGAAAGAGGACCAATCGACATCAGTAATGAACTCCCCGCCTGCGCCCGTCAGGATTACGATCTTGTTCGCCCTATCTTGCGCAATGCGGTAGAAGGCATCGACGAATTCCGTGTGAGCTGGCGCGGTCATGATGAACGGCCCGCCGTTGGCGTGGAATTCAGCAACCAGCACGCCTTTGTCATCGCGTGTCAGCTTTAGGTTGTGATATGCGGTGAAGTAGTCACTTTGATCTTGCATCGTGTTCTCCTCTCCTTTTTCTAATTCCAACGTGCGGGCAGAAGTGCTCCCTGCTCGCGGCTGGCAAGAACAAACATTACATCCTATTGCCGCCAGCGGCCACAATCACTTGGCTGGTAAACCCCGCGACTATCACCGCGCAGATCTATTGTGTTGTAGTGTGGAAGCAGAATTTCGCCGCAGTCTTTCGCAGGCCTACCAGTTTCGGAGTAGTGCATTCATCCCGTGATTCACCGTCCCAAAACCAGAATCGTCGCGTCGCTGGATATGGAATCGAGAGCGGCGCTCCGCGCCAGCAGAATCTCAGCATACCTTTCCGTCAAGTATTGGTCGACAGGTGCCATTTTCGAATATTTATCCGACTGTGCCACCGCCTTCGGCACAGGGAAACAGATGCTGATTACCAGCCCCTGGCCATGATTCTGGCCATGCTTTCTCTCGCGGCCGCCCTCATCGCGAAGTATCTTTTCGCCGTCGCCGCTCGCTCTCGCTGATCATTTCGCTTATATCCGCTGCTGGACGTATCTCGATTGTTCCACACTGCAACTTCACTCCTGGAGATTGGGAAATGAGCTGAATTGCGTGATTCAGATCTCGCGCTTCAAGCACCTGAATTCCACCCAATTGCTCCTTCGTTTCCGCATACGGACCGTCGGTCACCGCAACCTTTCCGTTCTTCCAACCCACGGTCACCGCCGTGTTGGCGGGCTGAAGAGGTTCCTCAGCGACCAAATGTCCGTTCTTGCGCAGTTCGTCGTTGTAACTAAAACACTCGTCCAGCACGGTGTTGCGCTCGCTCTCAGACATGTTTTCGAACTTGCCGGGCTCAAGATAGCCCAAACAGATGTATTTCATTGGGTCCTCCGTCGGAGCCCGTGTAACACATCGACTGATGAAGTAGCTGATCGCTGGTAAAATCAGACTTCGCGGGCTAGCCGGTCGAAAATGCTCGCCGAAGGGCAACCATCCACGATTCCGTGAATCGCTTCGAAACTGCGGCGTCGGGGGCTAGAACATCGAAGCCGTGATACGCGCCTGGAATTACATGGAGTTCCGTCGGAACTCCGGCATTGATCAGGCGGCGGGCGTATTCGGCATCTTCATCCACAAACAGATCCAGAGCGCCGACGCCGATGAATGCGGGCGGAAGTCCGGCGAGATTTTCGACGCGCGCAGGAACCGCGCCTGCCGGAACCGTAGGCGAGCCGGCCGGGACGCCGAGGAAAGAAGTCCAGCCGAAACGATTCGAGCCCGCGTTCCAAACGAACTGTCCGATATACGGCGGAACCTGGCGAGTGCTGCCGGTTCGATCGTCGAGCGCCGGATAAATCAGCAGCTGAAATAAGATCGGAATTTCGCGGCGATCGCGCGCGGCGATGGCGAGTTGCGCAGAATGGCTGCCACCGGCGCTTTCTCCGCCTATGGCGATGCGTTTGCGATCCACGCCGAGTTCGTCAGAATTTTTGTGGAGCCAGCTCAGCGCGGTGTAATTATCTTCGAGCGATCCCGGGAAATGAGTTTCCGGCGCGAGGCGATAGTCGACCGAAACGACCAGGCATCCGCAATTCTGTGCCACTGCTTGCAGAAACGGATTGAATTGTCCGGCGAAGCCGGAGACATACCCGCCGCCATGAATGTGCAGAAATGCAGGACGCCCTTTCGTGCCCGGAGCCGGATCGACAATCACCAGGCGCAGGTCGGGCGCGCCCAAGGGGCCGGGTATGTGCCGTACAAATGGCTGCGGCGCCGGCGGAGGCAGCGGAGGCACCGGCGGCCATTTGCGTCCGACAGCGAGAGTTTCGCTGGTGAAGCTCTGAGTGGGGAATGGGAATTTCTTGATTGCGTCAAGCAACTCCGGATCGACCATGGCATAGGGGTCCGCCCCCGCCGCAGGCGCCTGCCGGGCGACAGCGGAGCGCAGCAATTCAGGTGCAATGCCGATCCCAATTCCCGCAGTCAAACCGCCGCGAACAAAATCACGCCTGGTGAGCTCATTCATCGTTGACTCCCGTTTCTGAAATTGAAGAGCCCTGCCAGGGCGTGACTGGGTAGCTTCCGGACGGCTTCCTGATCTCTTGACGCCAGCCATTCCCGGGCTCAACCGCCTTGGCGGGTCGACAGCGAAGCCCGCATCGATCCACTGCTGACATTTTCGTTCCTCTTTGCCGACGACGTACACCCGTTCGCCGACCCGCCTTCCGTTGGGTCCTCAGTCCTGACCTAGCGCGGGGATCTGCGGGTTGTCATCCTCGATTCGCCCGAGAAACTCGCGCACCTCGACCGGCGCTCGACAGGCGACGACGGCCTTGCGTCCCCACGCCACTGCCTCATCCACGTTCGCGCATTTCAGCAGCCAAAAACCGCCTACGTGCTCCTTGGTCTCCAGGTACGGCCCGTCGGTGACGAGCACTTTGCCGCCGGGCTGCGCTCGCAGCGACTTCGCCCTGCTGGGGGGGAAGAGGCCGGCAGCGAAAATTCTGGCACCGGCAGCCGCCATCTCTTCGTTGAGCACGTCGATATCGCGCATCATCGCTTCACCCTCTACGGACCCGTCGTACCCGTCGGGGTGGTGAATTGCAACCAAATAGTGCGGCATGATTTCTCCTTTTCTCGTAAAAGGCTTCGGGCCGGGCGGTTGCCCTGCCTTCACTAGATAGACGAACGACCGGACCGGAATTCGACAAAGCGTGGAGAGTTTTTTTATTGCTCCATCTCAGCGGCGACGTCGTCGCCGAACTTCTTTTGGATCTCCTTTTGGGTCTCGGGATCGAAGTCGGTCAGATCGAACAACCGGCGGACTTCGACTACCATTTCGTTATCCTTTGCGGGAATGCGCGAGGCCCATTCGAGCGCCTCTTCGCGCGACTTCACCTTAATAATCCAGAAGCCGCCGACCACTTCCTTCGTTTCGGGAAACGGGCCGTCGGTGACTTTCGACTTTCCGTCTTTGAAGGTCACGCGCGCGCTCATGGTCGCAGGCGGGGTCAGCCCATCAAGCGCGAGCAGCACGCCGGCTTTCCCTAGTTCCTCGTTGTACTTGCCCATTTCCTCCATTTCTTTGAAGTCGGGTACCCAGCCGGGTTTCGCGGTTTCGTAGACTTTCGGATATTGGATCATCATGAAACGCATGGGGTTCTCCTTAAGTGTTGTGCGGACGCCGTATCATGGCCGCTACTTTTATATAGCAGCTTGGGCCGCGCCGGGCCTGGAAAGTTGCGGGGCGCCGGGTGCGCGCTGCGGCTCCACTTGGTAGTCGAACAGGGTGATGGTGAATCGACACGCGAATTGCGAATTTTTCGCTTAGCGTATCGCCCGGGAAACACTTTCTGGCGGGCCGATTGCCCGGCCTTCACCATATAATCGAGCGGTCCCACGCGAATTCGACAAGTCGTCGAGGTTTTTATTTTAGCTGCCGAATCCGCTCTTGCAGGAATTGACGCTCTGGTTCCTGTTGGGTCAGCGCCAAAGCTTTCTCATAAGCGGACCGAGCCTCAGCCGTCCTGCCGAGCCTGCGGTACATATCGGCGCGAGCGGAATGCGCCAGATAATAATTCGCCAGTTCGCCCTGTTCCAACACCGCGTCAATATGCGTTAGACCGGCCTCTGGACCATCGCGCATGGCAATGGCCACGGCACGATTTAGCTGTACCACGGGCGAGGCCTGAATTTGTGCCAATTGGTCGTAGAGCGCGACAATCTGCCCCCAGTCGGTCGCAGCGACCGATTCCGCTTCCGCGTGAACGGCCGCAATCGCAGCCTGCAGCGTGTAGGTGCCGAAGCGGCGGGACGTCAGGGCTTTCTCCAGCAACGCCACTCCCTCCGCGATCTGCTCCCGGTTCCAGAGCGAGCGATCTTGGTGCTCCAGCAAAATCAGCTCACCGGTCGGCGAAGTTCTCGCGGCGCGACGCGATTCGTGTAGCAACATCAGCGCCAGCAGCCCCATCGCTTCCGGCTCGGGCTGGAGTTCGGCCAGCAACCGGCCCAGTCGTATCGCCTCGCCGGTTAGCTCGGCCCGCGTGACTTCCGCTCCCGCCGCAGCCGAGTAGCCCTCATTAAAGACGAGATACACGACCTGCAGCACCGCGCCCAGTCGCTCCGGCAATTCCTGCGGCGTCGGCACCTCGTACGGAATCCGTGCGTCTCGAATCTTTGCCTTGGCGCGTACAATGCGCTGCGCCAGCGTGCGCGGAGTAGTGAGGAAGGCCTTGGCGATCTCCTCGGTGGTCAGCCCGCACACCTCACGCAAGGTGAGCGCAACGTGCGCTTCCGGTGCGAGAGATGGATGACAGCAGGTAAAAATCAGCCGCAGCCGATCATCCTCAAGGCTGTCCTCGTCACTGGAGTTTTCCGCCGAACTCGATTGCGCTTCGAGATATCGCACCAGCTCGTTTTGCGACGCATCAAATCTTGCCCTTCGACGCAGAGTATCAATGGCTTTGAATCGGGCCGTCGAAATTAACCATGGCCGCGGGTTGCCGGGCACTCCACTCGTCGGCCACAGGCTCAGCGCAGCCGCAAAGGCTTCGTGCATCGCCTCCTCGGCAAGATCAAAATCACCGAGCAAGCGGATCAGAGTTGCCAGGATTCGCCTCGAATCCACGCGATAGAGGGAGTCGAGCAATTCGCGTATCGACTCGGTGGGTTGTTCGGACATCACGACGACCTTAGCAAACCAGCTACCCCGAATCAATTTAGCAAACGGCCGCTCGATGCCAAGCGCCCAGGTCCTGACTCTGAAATCTGGACAGCAAAACGCTTCCCGGGTTGACTCGAAATCGCCAAAGTACTCATTGAGCGTCGTACTAGCTCAACACCACCGCGTTGCTCTCGAGTCACGGGCTCGGAAGCCACGGGCCACGACAGCTTCGTCTTGTCACCGCTAGAATCTGCCTGAATGTCATCCACTATCGGCATCCGGCAGCTTCTTTTATTTCCCGCAGGTCCAGCCATGTGCTCGGCAAACTTGCTTTCACAGTTAACGACTGCCGCGCGACCGTCCGGCAGCAGCAGAGAATATGTTGCCCCACGCACGCTGCATGACACCTCATGACCAGGTGTGCTGGTTCCGGTTGTGCGGGTTGAAGGCTCCAACATCTTCAGGAAGACTGCCGGTGCCGCGATTCGTAGCTTTGAATCGGGGATAGGACTTATTTCGGCAATATTCGGCCGATGCCTGTGTCAGCCATCATAGGTTCTCCACAAATGTCTCCTATACATACAGTACGCTTTCAGATACAGTCTGTATATGAAATAGGATCTGCGGCGAAGTGAAGAGTAAGGAGTCTTAGTATGGAAATGCGAGAATTTGGGGGCACCGGAATACGGGCGTCGGTCGTCGGGTTGGGCTGCAACAACTTTGGTATTTATCAGAACGCTGCGCAGGCTGTAGCCGTCGTTCGCAAGGCGCTTGATGTCGGAATCAATTTCCTGGATATGGCCGGCGAACATGGGAGCGGGCTAGAGGAAAGCCTGGTCGCCGAGGCGCTGGGGCCGCGCCGCAAAGAGGTAATCATCGCGACAAAATTCGGGCAAGCCGAAATGCTCGGGCTCAAGGACGGCAATATGGTCTTCAGCGAGGACAAAGCTCGTCAAGGCGCTTCCCGCCGCTGGATCATGCAGGCCGTCGCGGAAAGTCTGACGCGTCTGAAGACCGACTATATCGATCTGTATCAGGTGCATGTCGCCGATCCCGAAACGCCGCGCGAAGAAACCTTGCGCGCGCTCGATGATCTGGTGCGCCAAGGCAAGGTGCGCGCGATCGGCGAGGCGGCGACCTTCGCCACCGCCGACGACCTGAACGCCTCGCAAGCGATCGCCGCCGCCAATGGCCTGACGCCCTTTGCCACCATGGAGGCCAATTACAGCATCCTGGTGCGTGACGCCGAGAAGACGATCTTTCCCGCGCTGCGCGAGCACAAGATGCGCTTGCTGCCCTATTTCCCCCTCGCCGGCGGCCTGCTGAGCGGGAAATATCGCGGTGGCGCAATTCCGACGGGCTCGCGCTTGGACCGGATGCCGTTCATGATGGGTTTCCTGCCGCAAAATCGAGGCGCCATCGATCGCTTGCAGGCTATCGCCGACGGGCGCGGGATCAAGCTGGCGCAGCTGGCTATCGCCTGGCTTGCCGGAAATCCGATTGTCGGTAGCGTGATCGCCGGCGCGACAAGCGCCGAGCAAGTCGTGCAAAACGCGGCGGCGGGTGGTATCACGCTAAGCGCCGCCGAGCGCGCGGAAATCGAGGTGAGCGCGCCCGGGCCCGTCCAAGGGTGACGGCATGTCCTAGAGGAGTGTGGGCGGTACAAGCGGCGCGTTAGGATAAAGCATTCCTGCTAACGTTTCTCAGAGCAGTTAATGAATCGCTAGAGCAACGATCCGGACGAGCTAAGGACTCAAATGCCTTTGAGTGGAACAAGACCACGAAAGCGACTCACGCGCGAGGAGAGCAGAGCACAAACTCGTGCCACATTGATCGCCGTAGGGCGCAGGCACTTTCTGCGCTACGGGCTTGGCGGCGCTGTGGCGGAGAAGATCGCGGAGGACGCTGGGTATTCCCGGGGCGCTCTGTATTCCAACTTCGACG